>JACCDQ010540783.1_pt1 | contig 12862 bp, 18 predicted proteins | sample 7446031 | NCBI WGS metagenome assembly JACCDQ01 (sample SAMN15323442, study PRJNA562643) | freshwater metagenome | isolation source: river surface water | place: USA:Blue River Watershed | collected 2017-08-17 | reverse complement strand
GAATCCAATGCTCTGGCTTATTTTGACGCCACGGTGTGCTTGGCTTGAACATGTCGGCCATCCACGCCCAGGTTTCCACGCCCAGGTTTCTCAAGCATCTTTGCGCAAATTCTCGCATCCTTGACACAGGCTGCGGCAGTGGCCGAGACATCTTGGCATTCATGAATTTCGGCCACCGGGTTATTTCGTTCGATGGCAGCGCCCAGATGGCGCGCCTGGTATCCCAGCATTGCAGGCAACCCGTTCTCATCATGGCCTTCAAGGACCTCAAGGACCTCAAGGACCTCAAGGCCTCATCGGAATTCGATGGCATCTGGGCCTGCGGCAGCCTCGTTCACCTGGGTGAAGATGAGTTGTTGACATCGCTTGGAAGCCTCGCTCGCGCACTCAAGCCCTCTGGCACCTTTTTCTTTTGCCTCAAGAAAGGCGCGCGGGACCAAAGTAAGGTGGATTCGGTCACAGGTCGCTTTTTCAATCGCCATTACATCGGGTCCATCGCACCCTGGTTGAGAGCCTTGGTCTTGGAATCAAGTGAAAACAACGCCAAATCGTACGCGTTGGCCATTCTCGATGTCGTGAAATTTCGACACCGCAATGTGAACCTAGATGACCTAGAAGTCGTCTTGGTGTGGCGCAGCCTTGGAATGGCCACGGCCTGCTGGCTTGCCGCCAACGCAAAGGTCGACCGCCTGGTATTGATGTCGCCCTCTGCCAGCATCTCATCGGTGATGTAGACCAAGAAGTTGACCGCGCCGGCTGCAGGCTGGTCAATTCCAAGTTCCACTCGATCGATGTTGCACCTCAAATCACGGCGCCGACCTTTGTCTTCATCTTCGAGACCGACACGACGATGCCGCATTCGCAAAGCCTGGCATTGCGCCAGGCGATTCGGCCGGATCTCAGGGGCGATGTGATTACGACACCCCGGACCAACCACGAGACGCTGCCGCGCGCCAAATTGACCTTGGCCGCTTTGGCCAAGATCCTGGGATGACCGGAGCAATGAGGGAGAATTGGGGTTTTGCCCAGCCGGTCTTTCAATGGTTTTTGCACCGAGGATGGGAATTGGCGGGAAGCGGGCCCAAATGAATGTCGAAGATCCGCATCAAAAGCCAATCAACGCTCATTTGGCCGATTAAAATTAATGGTTAAACGCTGTCCGGGCGTTTTCGTCTTCTTCCTCCGGACTGGAGGAAACCCCATGGCCAATTACAACGACTGCCAGCTCGTCACCGACGCGATGGGCCGCCACTGCATCGTGGCGGTGACCAACCGCCGCTCCGACGGTCAGATGGGATCGGTCTACACTCTGCACGCGCCCGACGGTCAAGTCGTGGGCGGCGGAAGCAGCCAAGGAGCCAGCGGAACCGGGATGGGCAGTGACTTGGCCGCCATGAGGAATGGCCGGGCAGCTGCAGAGCGGTGGCTCGCGCGCCAGCCCCTGCACGCACCAGGCACCACCAATCACCGGCTTCGCAGAAAAACCGATGGTTCCGACGGCGATCCCCGCGTCGCACCAGTCAAATCCACCTTTGGTATATTTGGTATACCCGATCAGATTGCCGAGATGTACCACGCCATTTGCCCCAGCCTGGCCAAGGTCCAGCCCAGCACGCAGTGGCCACAGGCCCGGGTCTGGCTGCTAAAGAATCACTTGGCCGCCAGGCCGGAGATGGACTTTTGGCATCAACTGTTCTCCCGGGTCCAGGCCAGCGACTTCCTGTGCGGCAGGATGCCGCCCAAGAACCCAGGGGAGAAGGCCTGGATGGCCAACTTGGACTGGATCCTGCGCACAGACAAGATGCACGCGATCCTCCAAGGGAAGTATGACAACCGCCCTGCGCGCGGTGATGACAACCGCCCTGCGCGCGGTGATGACAACCGCCCTGCGCGCGGTGATGACAACCGCCCGCGCGGTGATGACAACCGGGGCCACCATTGAGCGAATCATCCACCAAAGATCCGAATGATCAGGTCGAAGAATCGGCCAAGCCCGATGTCCCTTACACGCTGTACCTCCTGGAGTGCGAGGGCGGCAGCTACTACGCCGGCATCGCCCGGGACGCCGAAGACCGCTTCATCAAGCACTTGACCCGCAAGGGTGCCGCTTACACGCGCGCCAACCCGCCCATCCGGATCCTGAGGTCCATGGACTTGCCCAGCAAGAGCCTGGCTCTGAAGGCCGAGATCGCCCTGAAGAGGCTGCAGCGGGCAAAGAAGCTCGGCTTCTTTGATCGGCCCTTTGTCCCTGAAGCCGATAAACCACGAGCAGTCAAAGACAAACGGCCACACAAGGTGGCCGCTGCATGCAAGATTCTCTGATCCATTGGACTTCCCACTCCAGGTGGGACCGATGGCTAAGCATCGGCGGCGCTCCGTTTTTCACTTGCTCAGCGGAGTCTTTCTGAGCCTCAATTTTAGCATGCGAGCGAAAATGAATTTGGGGTTTGCCGACTTGGGCCGGTGCTGGTTTTTGCATCGGTAGGGAATGATGGCTTGAATCAATTGAAATGGCGACACCAATCAATTGCATTACGGATACAATGAAAGTACAAAGAACGGAGCACACCATGCACAAGATTTACGCCGCCATCAAGTTCGCAGAACAGCGACATAAAGGCCAGAAGCGAAAGGGCAGTGGGCTGCCGTACATCACGCACCCGATCGCGGTGAGCTACCTCTTGTCCCAATACAAGGTCTCCAAGCACCTTGAAGACCTGATCGTCTCCTGCATTCTGCACGACGTCATAGAAGACACCGACACCGAACATGCCGAGATCGCCAAGAAGTTTGGTCCACTCGTGTCATCGCTGTGCCATGAGCTGACCAACGACCCCGCTCAGATTGCCAAACTGGGAAAGCTGGATTACCAGACCAAGAAGCTCATGGGGATCTCCAGCTATGCGCTGGTTTGCAAGCTGGTCGATCGCCTGCACAACGTCATGGACGGCCCCACCAATAGAACGCTGACCGACACCCTGGTGCTGATGGAGCGCCTGCGCAAAGGCCGTAAGCTCAGCAAGACCCACCTGCGCATCGCATCCGACATCGAGGTGGAGTGCAAAAAGAAATTGTCCGTGGTCTGAGCACGTTCTATGGTTCTATGGTTCTATGGTTCTGGGGTTCTGGGGTTCTGGGGTTCTGGGGTTCTGGGGAATGGCAGATTATGGCATTCGATAAGTTTTGCCTTGAGAAAGGTGAGGGCCCTCGGTGAATTCATTACATGGAATTACATGGTTTGTCTTTTCATTCTATAAAACAAAATGTGTTGTATTTTTACAAATTGAAGGATAGAATGACATTTTGATTGAAACGTATATATAATTCAATCCATCAACAGACGAGAATCAACGTGACTCAATCGGTGGGAAGTGTGAAAGGGTTTTGCACTTTTCAATTCATCACGTTCAGTGAGAAAGCAATACGCCATGATGCCCGCGCTGGCCTGATGGCACAAATTGTAAGGATTCAACCGTGAATACTGAACAACCATTGGCGATTACGCTGGCTGACGAGCTTGAGATGTGGACTCGGGGAGAGCCCGCTGCTGCAGAACTCCGCAGACTTCATGCTTAGAACGAGGCGCTGCGCTTCCATCTGACGGGCGCATCAAACTACATCGACAAGCTCGGCGGAGTAAGCCAACCATACCGAGTCGCCCTCGCACGGGCAGGATAAGTAAAAAGCAGCGCAACAGGCGCTATCTTTTCTTCGCGGCAACGGCGCACACAACGACTACGACGACTTGTGTAGCGTACTCGCCGTAGACGACGAGTGTCCGCCATTCTCGTTGCATTTACCTAAAGGATGATCGATGAAATCAGCTTTCAAAATAAATCTACCCAAGCAGCAACCTCAGCAACCTCAGATGAGTGATCAAAGCGAAGTGTTCGGCCAGGTGCACGACACGGAATCTGATAAGCTGACGATCAGTCAGCTGCGCGCAAGCCTTGCCACCTACCGCAGGGAATGCGGTGTCCTGCGCGGCCATGTGGATACCCTGCAAAATCAGGGCAGGCTTAGCTATGAAGCCATCCGCCTGGCTCAAGTTGCTTTGCGCGAGATGCCGCGCCCCGTGACCGATGGACAGCAGGCCGCTCGCCTGGTTTGTCAGGCTGTGGTTGATTCAAGTGCCAAGCGCGCACCGGTCAATATCCGCGAAGGCCAGCCCTACAACGACCCGCGCTTCGAATCACTTTGCAGGGAGCATGGAATTTGGGGAACCGCCGAGTCTGCTCTGGCCGCAGTGTTCTGGAATGCATCAAAGGCGCATTGAATCCGTTGTATTTTTGCAGAATTTGAATGATGCGCTCTATTCAAATGGAAAATTAGGTATACTTTGATCCATCGACAGACGAGAACCAGGACAGCTCGATCTGACGAGGAATCAAAAGCCAAACCATCAACCGCCCTCAGCAAAGTCAGCAAAGTCAGCAAAAGGACACGATCATGAGCAAAGCAGCAAAAACCACTTCCAAGCCAACTGAACTTGAGCGCGTTAAGGCCGAATTCCTGGCTGAGATCGAGAAGCGCGGCATCGTGCACGTCTTCGAATGGATGCACGGCTGGTTCGACACCGTGGCTGCTGCCCAGATCCGCGATGAGATGGCCGATTACCTGGCCCCCCATGGCAAGGACCAGCAAGCCGTCAACCTGCACCTGATGGAGCGCATGATGTGCGACGCCCGCTCGGTCTCCAACCACAGCACATCGGCCTCTGCCAACCTGATGCGCCAGGCGCGCGTCTCGGTGATGGCTCAGATGATCGACCGCAACTACGACGGCTATGCCAGCGGCCACCAGCGCCACAAGGCCATCGAAGAGTTCTATGCCCGCCCGGAAGTGGCTGAGCGAACCGCGGCCTACCTGGCCCAGGCGCAAGCCGAGGCCGCCAAGGAAAAACAGGCAGCCTGATTCACAAACAACCACGCGGCCCGCATTCATGCGGGTCCGCTGCGCCCAACCACCAACCACCAACCACCAACCACTGAACCCACGAGACACCGGTCATGACAGTACGAACTATGAGCCTTAGTGGCCACGACAAAGTCAAAGCCCAACTTAGCATCGATACAGACATTCCAGAGTCTATGCAGATCCGTGGTGCATTCATAAACCTGCAAGTCAGTGGGGATCGCGTGATTGAGCTGGGAGCCGCTCTGCAAAAGGCACTCAACACCAACATGGATGCTCCGGCGTGGCTTTTTGACCTGTGCGACATGTGTGACGCCGCCCGCGGCCAGTTGGTGCCACGCCCCATGATTCGTCTTGAAACAGCGCAGACCATCGCACAGGCAGGAGAAAAGAAATGAGGAAATGGGAGTACAACGGATTAACAAACACCTAAATTCGTAAAACAAATAGAGTCACATTATGAGCATGAACATCTACATCACCGCAACCCGCAAAATCACATTCAAAAAGAAGAATGGTAAGCGAAGTGGTGGTATCCAACATGAGAAGTTCAACGCTTGGCAAACCCCCACCAAAATCACACACGAGATTCTTGCAAGCAAAGATCCTATTCAAGCCTACGTTGATTGGATCATCCGTGATTGCAGTCACTCGCAGGAGTTCCCTGTATATGCAGAAGATGACATCTTCGGTGAAGGCACTCCGATTGGTGTCCGAATAGTCAATGGAGGCGAAGAACACATAGAATCTTTCCTCGAATGGGTCAAGCACGTTGAGGAAGAAGGCTTCACTGTTAAGTTCGAAATGATCTGAAGATTTGGTTTACTTCTATTCAAAGATCAAGTTATAAAGGAAGTTAAATGAACCAGATCGACAACATCATGGCGCTGGCTTGGGTATTGTGCCGAGCCTCAGAAGAAACCGCCAGAATGAACTGCGATAGGGAAGAAGACGCCCTCCGCGCGGCTATCGAGAAAGCGCTTGCAGTGCAGCCAGAAAAACGCCCGCAAAACTGCGGCACGGGTTCTGTTCGTGTATTAAGTGCCCGTATTCCGACCATTTTCCTGACGCCGGGAAAATGACGGAGCGCGAGTGGGTTGATTTGACATACGACGAGATCAGACATGCCTACTACGCCGTCAACAAGACAAAATGGGCTTTTGGCGGCATGGATGATGCAATCCCATTCGCCCGCGCCATCGAAGCCAGGCTACGCGAGAAAAATGGAGGAACCAAATGAAACCAAACATTGAATTTCTCTACGAGCAACTCCGAAAAGAAACTGATGGCGCAAGCGAGAGCATGACGCACGATGATGCTATCGAAATAATCCGAGTATGGCGTGATGCTTACTACGCTCAAAAGTATCCGCAGCCCGAGCAGGAGCCGGAAGCACTCAAGCCATTTGAGACAGTGTGGCGATGGACTGCACTGAAAGATGGAAAGGAAATCTATCAATACAGCGACAAGGGTGCTCCTTCAATGTTCAGTAAAAGTGCAGTGCAGTTGCCAACGCAGCCGAAGCCCAGGCATGAGCCGGTGGCATACCTGACGCGAAACGAGGACGGCGACCCAGCTATGTTGTTTTTCGACCGCGCAGAAGCAGAAACCTACTGTGCCGAAGAGGAAGACCCAGAACCACTGTATCTCCGCGCCGCCATCGAACAAGAGCTATCAAACAAGAAAAACATCATGCCCCTCACAGACGATCACGGAAAAGCCCTACACGACCAGCGCCGAGTTATAGATCAGCGAGGTAAATGGCGATTGATATACGACCAACACCAAATTGGCGACACAGTTCACCATGAGTTCAGGATTCAGAAGCTGACACACGACATCGTTCTGTATCCGGGCATCACATTAGACGAAGCCAAGAAGCGTTTTGCTGAGAAAGTCGAGGCTGACAATGAGTAAAAATGCAAGGCGCACAGAGTAAACAATCTGTGGCATGCAGCAGATGGGATGTAAGTCGTTGGAGTGTTGCAAAGATGCGTAGGTCCAGGCCGGTAGAGCGGTAGAGCACCGCCCGCAAAACTGCGGCACTTGTTTCTGTTGGCGTTTTGAATGTCCATACGATGAGCCTGAGCAGAATCTGGCAAAAGACATTTCGTTGTTTTGAGCCAAATTTGCTTTCATTTAATGACCTCAGATTGAATATGGTATATAATTCAATAAACCAAGACAAGGACAATACAATGCAAATCAAAGCCAACCTAAGTGCCGCCATCCAGGTCGCGATCGACCAGCTCAAGCGCAACCAGCGCGACATGTGCCGAGGCCTTACCTTGAGCGAGCAGAAGTCTCGCGCCATGGAGAATGCCAGCCCAATTCGACTACTCCAAGACGCGCTGGAGGAATACAAGGTCGCCCAAGACGTCACCGCGTCCGAATTCACCAATGCGACTGCAACTGCCGCAGTAACCACAGCGATTACAGCAATCGCAGCAACCAAAACGACCAAAACGACCAAAACGACCACGGTCCACAACGATTTCGTAAAGAATGAAACCCTGGGTGCGCGTTTGGCTCGCACCATAGTCGAAGAAAAAGCCAGTACGGTGGAGGCGGCTCGCCGCGCGGCCGAAACCCAGTCCGCCAAAGACTTAGCCAAGTTCAACGAGGTCCAGGACTTCTTTGCCTGCGCGCGCCAACACTTCGAGACTTGCATCCTTCAAGCCATACCTGCCAGACGCATCAGCGTCCAGGTGGGTGGCCCGAGCCGGCCCGAGGCACCTGGTCTCCTGCAAAAACGCGACATTTACAGTACGCTGGAGGGCTTCAGATACAGCGGTGACGAGCTCAGGTCTCTGTCCAAGCAAGGACCCTACCAAGCGCTATGGCTGGAGTTCCAGGCATGGGCTAAATCCAACGACCTAATAGCCAGGTTTGACTACGAACACGACGGCGGCGGAATAGAGTCTTGGTGGTGCTTGCGCGTTAAACCTATTGCGACCACATAGTGACCACATAGTGACCACATAGTGACCTGAAGTTACACAATGCCACGCCAAAATTCTCCACCCACCTCGAGATTCTGCGCGTGGTCTAGTGAACCGGCCGAACGTCCTGCGATCTGATTGGGCACCAAAACACCTTGTTCCTAGAGGACCTAGAGGACCTAGAGGACCTAGAGGACCTAGAGGATCTAGAGGATCTAGAGGATCTAGAGGATCTAGAGGATCACGCCTACGACCGGGGGCTGAAACAGCGACCGGGAGAAAAATTTCTATTACTTCTACTTCTACCGCTATTGCTGGGCCTGCGCTTTGAATGCGTCAGAGACATCGTGGTGATTCCAGTGATTCTGGTGATTCTGGTGAATCTGGTGTGGCTGGAGGTAAATGAAAGTGAATAAAGGTGAATTTCGATGATTTACCAGCCGCAGCCTGATGTTTGTTGTTTTTTTGCATCAATTGCATCTTCCTCAACACCAAATATTGTTTAACGCATACAATTCAAACTATCGACGCGGGAAAAGCAACCTGGATCCCGTTCGATTCTCGGCAACCTCAGGGTTCTGGGACTTGAAGACCGGGTTCAGCAAAAGGAAACAAGATGCAAGCCAGCCAAAACCAAAACACCGCACAGAATAACAAAGGCAATTCCCAGATGGCATTCTTCAGTCGCAAGGAAGACAAAGAGCCTGCGATCGAGATCTACCGATCAACGCACCCCAACCCACGCGCCCCGATGTTCAAGGGCAAGGTGGGCGACAAGCGCGTGGCGATGTTCTTGCGCCATGGCGCCCGCGGCCCCTTCCTGGGTCTGGTGGGCGACAAGATCGAAGGGACCAACAATTACGAAAACCTTGGCACCGCCAACGTGATTACAGGCAAGACGGGATCTCCCCGTCTGGTGATGCGCATGGGCGATGAGCGACTGTTCTGCTCAGTGAGCAAGAACCTGGATAACGAGATGCTGGTCCGCTTGGGTCTGGATAAAAATATCCAGCAGCAAAAGCGCGAGGCTTCGGAGAGCGAGCAACAAGAGGCTTCTGCTGCACAAGACGCCACCACATCTGGCGAAAGTGCACAAGACGCTGCCCAGCGCCAACTCGACGATCTGATCGACGAGCTGATCGGCGCGTGATCGAACAGTGTGCCCTCAATGGGCTCACAAAAGAGCAAAGGCTCTGCCGCCACTCAGGGATTGACCCGGTGGTCCAAAGGTGAAGGCCGATCAAAAGGCCTCACGGAAAGTCGGGATGGACCCGACTTGAGTAGAGCAGCACAGGACTTTCCACGGATGGGGCCTGAGGCAAGGCGAATGAAGGATGGGCCTGGCCCATCCTTTGTTCCGTTAATGAATTGATTTGAAGGAAAACGATGTCCAACAAGAAAATCCTACAGCATTGCGGTCATTGCAAGCGCTCTGAACTCGAAGTAAGTTCCATGGTGGCGCTTGAAAACGGCACCAACATCTGCGACGTTTGTGTTCGCGAGGTTGCGGAATTTATGGCTCAAGACCCAAAAATGACTTTGGGCAATAACGGTGGCAAGGCCTTGACGGGGCTTCTTGAGCCGCAAACCCATGGAGTTCAAAAACCTAACCCGTTAGGATCATTTGGACAAGCCGTTGCCAATCGCAAGACACCTCTCGAAATCGTCTCCTTACTGTCCGACTACGTGATTGGACAGCAGGACGCCAAGGAAAGTCTGGCAATCGCGGTTTACAACCACTACAAGCGCCTTGAGCACAACGAAAAAGGCGAACAAATCGAAAAAAACGAAAACGAAAAAAAATCTGATCTCTTCGATGTCGAGATCTCCAAAAGCAATGTCCTCATGCTCGGCCCCACTGGAACCGGCAAGACCCTGCTTGCTCAGACCGTGGCCCGCATGTTGGATGTTCCGTTTGCAATTGCTGACGCCACCAGCCTGACCCAGGCTGGCTACGTCGGCGATGACGTCGAGACCATTTTGCAGCGACTTTTGCAAGCAGCCGACGGCGACGTAGAAAAGGCCGAACGCGGCATCGTGTTCATCGACGAGATCGACAAAATTGCGAAATCGAGTGCTGGAACCTCCATCACTCGAGATGTGAGCGGGGAGGGCGTTCAACAAGCGCTCCTCAAGCTCATTGAGGGAACCAAGGTGAGTGTCCCCAACACTGGAAACCGAAAGACGCCAGGTGCCGCCTCTATCATGATTGATACAAAGAACATCTTGTTCGTTTGTGCGGGTGCCTTCGTGCAGCTGCTGGAAAAGCTCAAGGTGGAAGATAAGATGGCTATGGGCTTCATCGCCCCTGCCACGAATGACGGAAAATACGGAAAAAATACAGCGGCCTACGAGTCTAAGGAAGTCACCCCCGAGTTACTCATTGAATTTGGAATGATCCCTGAGTTTGTGGGTCGTCTGCCAGTCTTGACTACGCTTGAATCCCTGACCGTGACCGACATGCAGCGCATCCTGATGGAGCCCAAGAACGCGGTTGCCAAGCAGATGCAAGCACTCCTGAAGCTTGACGATGCCGATCTCGTGTTCGAAGAGGGCGCTATTGATGCCCTGGCTCGGCGCGCTATTGAACTCAAAACGGGTGCTCGCGGCGCGCGCGCCCAGCTCGAGAAAATCTTGAAGCCCGCCATGCTTCAGGTGCCCGGCAACCCCGGATCCAACGTGGTGGTCACCAAAGACCTCCGTGTGGAGATCGATCTCCAGCAGCGCCTGGCCGCTTGATGCACGCGCAAGAAGAAAACCCGCAGCGCTCGCGTGAGCTGATTTCGGCCGAACTCATGGTCACTGGATTCATCAAGGCATGGCCTTGGTACGCGTACCAAAAGGCATTGATGGATGCCTTTGGCGTGTACCCGGAAAAAATGTCGTTCTTGCCTGATCAGGTTAGCTTTCGTGGCTCCACTCCGGTGCGTGCCTTTGTTGGCCAGAATTGGCCGAAGCTCAACGCCTACCTTGATGGATCAGCGCCCGAAGAAAAAAACTCCAGGCCGCATCACAGATCATCAAACTCAAGTGGAACGGAATGCTGTCCACTGGGCCGCTGACGATGACTGAATACAAAATGGTCGCCACCGAAAGAAGCAAAGACCGAAATGTCATCATTTCCAATGGCATCAGCAGGGATCGTTACAAAGCGGCATCTCGCACCAACTGGAACACCCGCAAATGACCAAAAATTCTTGAGTTGAAAATCGATTATCAAGGGTCGCTTTGCACATGAACGAGCGACACGACACCTTGAGATTGCTGCCTGTTTTCTTTTTTTCAATCATTTTCACTCAAATAAGTCAAAATGCTCCCATAAAATGAAAAACCGAAAAAGGCACAGCAATGAACACACAAAAAACCACCCCGTCTGCACCTCGCTCACCAAAACGCAGCATCGCCGCATCTGTGGACATCCAAGAAGAGGAGGCGGCGAGCATTTCTGGCTGGTTTGCCGTCATTGGATTCTTGGTTTTCGCCTACTTCATCGTCATGCAGTCGACCGATACCTTCAATTTGATTGAAGCAAGAAATTCAAATTTCATTTGGGGGGCGATCAAAATACCGGTGATGGTCATCACTTTCATGGTGTTGGTCAGGGGTTTTAAGATCATCCAGCCCGGCGACTCCATCGTCACCACTTTCTTTGGGAAGTACGACGGGTCTGTCAGGGAGCCCGGGTTCCATTATTTGAACCCCTTGGCCTCTTATGTCAGCGTGTCTCTGAAGATCAACAACCTGACCACACCAACCATCAAGGTCAATGATGCGACGGGCAATCCGATCGAAGTGGGTGCAACTATCGCCTGGGAGATCCAGGATACCGCAAAAGCAGCTTTCGCAGTCTCCAATTACGCCACCTACATCAGCACCCAATCCGATTCAGCCCTGCGCCAGGTGGCCGCAAGCCACCCCTACGACAATGAAAATTCCGCCAAGTCCTTGCGTGGAAATATGCAAGGCGTGGCCCAGGAGCTGGTTGCCGCCATTGAGGCATCCGTGGTTCCTGCAGGCATCCGGGTGGTTGATGCTCGCATTGCCCATTTGGCTTATGCGCCCGAAATCGCCAGCTCGATGCTGGCTCGCCAACAGGCCGATCAGGTCATTTCCGCTCGAGAGAAGATCGTTCACGGAGCGGTGGGCATGGTCAAGTCCGTTCTGGATGAGCTCAAGGCCAAAGAAATCGTGTCCATGGACGAGCACGAGAAGGCTGCTTTGGTGACCAATTTGATGACCGTTTTGGTGAGCCATAACGATGCACAGCCCGTGATCCCAATGGCTTCCGCAAGCTCTTCGAGTAAAGACCGTGGCTGAAATTTTCGCTTTCAACGGGGTACTGAATTTGTCCTGGTGGCAAATCGCTCTCTTCACACTGGTCATGACGCACATCACCATGGTAAGCGTCACAGTGTTCCTTCACCGCCACCAGGCGCACCGCTCACTGGACCTGCATCCTGCGGCCTCCCACTTCTTTCGCTTCTGGCTCTGGATGACCACCGGCCAGGTCACCAAGGAGTGGGCCGCGGTTCACCGCAAACACCACGCCAAGTGCGAGCAGGCAGAAGATCCTCACAGCCCGCACGTCTATGGAATCAAGACAGTGCTCACCCGTGGCCGCGAGCTCTACGCCAAAGAAGCCAAAAACCAGGAGACACTCAAGCGGTATGGCCACGGCACGCCAGACGACTGGATCGAAAATTGCGTTTACGCACCGCACTCCAGACTCGGGGTCGCTTTGATGCTCGTGATCGATTTGATGTTGTTCGGACCCTCAGGTCTCACGGTTTGGGCTGTTCAAATGGCCTGGACACCGGTGATGGCCGCTGGCATCATCAACGGTGTCGCTCATTTTTGGGGATACCGAAACTTCGAGGTATCCGATGCCAGCACCAACATATCGCCATGGGGCATTCTGATCGCCGGTGAAGAACTTCACAACAACCACCACACCTATCCAACCTCTGCCAAGCTATCAGTTCGGAATGGGGAGTTTGATATCGGAT
>JACCDQ011229357.1_pt1 | contig 12863 bp, 12 predicted proteins | sample 7446031 | NCBI WGS metagenome assembly JACCDQ01 (sample SAMN15323442, study PRJNA562643) | freshwater metagenome | isolation source: river surface water | place: USA:Blue River Watershed | collected 2017-08-17 | reverse complement strand
CCTCAGCTAATCTATCTAGATTGTTTAATAACTCTACAAGTAGGTATTCTTTTGTAATGTTTTTCGGAAAGGCGGTTTTCAATCTGAATTCGAATTTTCTGTTATTAAATTCAACTTCCCCCTTACGTTTGTGATTATAAACCCAACTGATGTTATATAATTGAGTCAATCCAAGTCCTAAGGCGTTGAACATATTTGGTGATATAATAAGAAAGTTATCATCCTTCAAAAAACGTTCAACTATTATGTGATCATCAGGGGGTACTGTGCCAAACTTAGATTGCGTAGGTGCGTAATACAAGCCCTGGTTCAATTTCACTAATGTTCCGTCTTTGGTTAATTGAGCTAAATGCCTATCTATGGCCGAGGAATAATATTCCAGGTCAGAACGGCGATACACTTCACCCTGCTTGATATGTTGACGGAGTAAATCCATTTCTCTTGGGCAAAGGTACATAGGTTTTTATTTTGCATGATAAAATTAGTAAAATTCATGCGAAAATCATCTATGTTGTTCATATTCAATGATTAAATTTTATTTTTTGAATTATTCGATGTGGTTGCTAAGTATTATTTTCGAATATTTGCGTATCATACCGTATCAAAAATTATTTTGTGGTTCAGTATCGTGTTCGTATATTTGCGTATCATACCGTATCAAAAGTGTAAATTATGGCAATAATAAATACAGTGAATTTAGATTTGAACTTTGAATTAATCAATAAGTTAAGTTCAATTGATCGCTTTAGCGGCGAATGGTCAAATATTGAAAGACGTGAAGGAATTCATACATTAAAGCAACTTAAATCAATTGCAACAGTTCAAAGTGTTGGTGCTTCAACACGAATTGAGGGCGCGAAATTGACCAACGATGAAATTCAGGTTTTACTTTTTGAAAATTTAACAATAGACAAGCTTGAAGAACGTGATCAACAAGAAGTAGTTGGGTATTTTCAAGCATTAGATACAATTTCTGAGTCATTTGCCGATATACGTGTTTCTGAAGGAGATGTGAAAAACCTTCATAAAATCCTAATGAAACACAGTGAAAAAGATGAATGGCATAGAGGAGAGTATAAACAACATCCCAACTCTGTAGACGCACATTATCCAGATGGCAGAACTGTGACAATTTTCAATACTACAAAGCCAGGTCAGGATACGGAAATAGCAATGCAATCCTTGTTTGAATGGTATCAAAACGATAAGTCTACTCCTGCAATTATAAAAGTTGCAGTTTTTGTTTATGAGTTCTTAAGTATTCACCCTTTTCAAGATGGCAATGGAAGATTAAGTCGTTTGTTAGGGACATTGTTACTCCTTAAACAGGGCTATCCGTGGATTCAATTCGTAAGTTTTGAGCACGAAATAGAAAATAGAAAAACGGAATATTACAAGGTGCTCATGGATTGTCAACAAAATAGGCCAGGTGAAAGTGTTGATTTATGGCTTGATTTCTTTCTAGATTGTTTAAGTAATATACAAGGCAAGCTTATACAGAAATTAGAAGCCCACCAATCTAAGATGACTTTAAATCCGCGTGAGAAAAAAATATTTCAATTTATTGAAGCCTATCCAGGTGTAAAGTCAAGCGAAATTGCATCTAGGTTGAATATCCCATTGCCATCTGTAAAACGAATATTATCCGAAATGATTGCAGACAAAATAATTTCAAAAAATGGTACTGGGACAGGAACGAATTATACAGCTGAAAGAACTGTAAAAGTCAAAACTAATTTAATGATGAAATTTTCGAATGAAGAAACTGAAAAAGTGTTTGAGCTTTCGAATAAGCATGCATTTATTGAAATAAAGAAAATAATTCTAACTCCAAAGTTTGACTGGAAAATTCCAGATGAATGGGCAAAATATCTAAGCCTCCAAAATCCAATAATAACAATTGAAGCTAAGACAATGTCAGGAAGCTCCTACAGTCAAAGCTTTAATATTCAGGCTTTCAATTCACCATTTTATTTTCAGCCAGTTTTTGAAATTCATAGTGGATTACAAATTCCTGCGAGTTTGATTAGTGAAATTCAAAAAGAAAATGAATACCCTGTAGATGTGAAAATTAAATTGTCCTGGGAAGGAAATGATTTTTCATTCGACATGCAGCTTGTGTATGATATTTCAGAAGGGTAATCAAGTTGATAAATAATAAACTTACTGCTAAGTTAAATGAATAATTAATCACTGAACCTCCACTTTCAAATAGGTGTAGTTAGGGGGGTGATTTTTTAACTAAACTTTTGGTCCAAGATTTAGGGAATAGTATAGTTACACATTTACTCATTCTTTATAAAATTACCTCTAAATACTTTTTTGTCTTTGAAGATAAGTAAATGATACAGTCCATTTGGAAGGTTGGATAGATTAATCTGATTATCAAAAGGTGCATCAACAATAAGATGACCAAGCGAATTATAAATTAAAACATTTCCTGTTAAAATATGGTTAAATTTTAAAGTGTTGCTTACAGGATTAGGAAAAATCACTATATTCTGAATACTAATTTTATCAATGAACAAACTTCTTATGGTGTCTATTAAATTAATTATTTCTATTTCATCGCAGTAATTTATAATATTCCAATGGTTAAAAGATTCATTTGCAGAATATACAGCCACTTTTTCCTTGCTACACACAGAAATAAGTTCTTGCCAAAATGGCGAATTACGCCTAGTAAGTTTAAAAGGTAGTAGACCAAACTTAGAACCTATGCCTTTCGAAGCAAAAAATGATGTTACACTGTAATATTCTGAAGGAGCTCCCGTTAGAATCGTATAAAATTGTGTCTTTCTCAATTCATTGTCTTGAAACTTAATATTTCTAACACTATCAATCAACAATTCAATGTTAAGGCCACTTGCGGAATGATTAATTTTGAAAGTATCACCGGCATTCAAACTAAAATCATAAACAATTAAATTGTCAACTTTAAAAGAATCACCGTTTTCACTATACAATGTACCTGTAAAAAATACTGTATCGTTTTTCTCTTTTAAGTAATATACACAAGATTGCTGTTTCCAATCTTTGGAGTTGTAAGAAATTGAATAAAATTTTTCTTGGACATTTCCAGAATCTAAATGTACGATTTCTTTGGAATAGGTAGCAAAACTCAAACCTTGTGAAAGTGAAGGGGCATCGCAGTAGGTGTAATACGTGCTGCTATCTAAAAAGTAGATTTGTGCTTTTATGTTGTTAATAACCAGAAATATACTAATGCTGAATAATAATTTTATGTGTTTCACGATGATAATATTTTTTATTGTTTAATTGAATGAAAAAGGTTTCGTTGGGTAAATTGGTTGTAGAAATTTGTTTCATTGTTTCTTGGTTCTTATAATCTCTAGTTTAAAACGGTGCGATTTTTTAGGTAGAGGTCATACATTTTTGTGGTTACGGCAATGTATTATTTCTATTTTTATTTTCCCACCCACCGCACAGCTTCGCCACTTGAGTTACAAGCAAAGCCCGGCTCATCAGGAAGGGGAATGGGAATGGGATAGGGAAGGGCTATAAGGTGGTTTGCGGATGGCGGAATATTGGAAGCTGTATTTAAAATTGATAGAAACGAAATGTCCGTCTTGACCGAATGAGTCAAATCTAGAGTATAAAAATATAAAATGATATAGTGACATGTCACTATATAAGTACATAATGATCAAATTGAATTTACATCCCCCGAAATGGCGAGAAGCCCAATAAATACAAATGTTTTCAGAGAATTTGTCAACGATTTCGCGTTAACATCCCCCGAGAAAAATAGAAAAAATAAAAATTTTAAAAAGCAGAAAAATCTGCAACACTCCTAAAACAAATCTCCAAAATCGAAGCCGCCCTGAATGCGCTCTTTGCCAAGCTTCTGATGCTCCGCTAACGACCATAAAACGAATTCCTTCAAGAACAAACGGTCGCGCTCCAAAGACTCCGGTTGGTATTGCTGAATTAAGTCGTCTAGCGACTTTAACTTGCATAATGCCGACTCGTATTCGGATTGCTCGCTGTCGTCGTATAAGAAAACACCGCCTTCTGCAATCAACTCCGCCAATAATTCGTCGTAAGGGGTGGACTCCGTTTTCTTGCTTAATTTTTCGATTCGGGGGAAGTAACCCTGCATCAACGACTTTACTGCTGATCCTATAAGTTGCTGAGCCACAAAAGCAGCCCCTTCTTGCTCTCCCTCATAAACCAACTCCACCTTTCCTGTAATAGCAGGGATAATTCCCATGAAATCCGACAAACGTACCGAAGTATTCGACTCCTTATTTAACAAAGCCCGGCGTTCTGCTGTACTCACCAGGTTTTCCAACATCGATATACTCATACGCGCACTTACGCCGCTTTTGTCGTCAACGTATTCATTGTCGCGAGCCTCGAAAATGATCTGCTCCAATAAATCGCGAGCCAGTTCGGGTATGTACACACGCTCCGCTTGTTCTGGAGTGATTTGCGACTCTTGAGCCGAGATTTTACGTGCAATTTCAATGGATTCGGGATAATGGGTTAATATTTGCGATCCAATACGATCCTTCAACGGAGTAACAATACTGCCACGGTTGGTGTAATCTTCGGGATTGGCGGTGAACACAAATTGCAAATCCAAGGGCAAGCGAAGTTTAAAACCGCGGATCTGAATATCGCCTTCCTGTAAAATATTGAACAACGCCACTTGGATGCGTGCTTGTAAATCAGGCAACTCGTTGATTACAAAAATGCAGCGATTGGAGCGGGGAATCATTCCAAAATGAATCACTCTATCATCGGCATACGACAATTTTAAATTCGATGCTTTAATGGGATCTACATCTCCAATAAGATCTGCAACGGTTACATCGGGGGTGGCTAATTTCTCGGTGAAACGATCCGAACGATGCAACCAAGAAATAGGCGTATTGTCGCCTTTTTCGTCAATTAACTCCCGTGCATAACGCGAAATGGGATGAAAGGGATCGTCGTTGATTTCAGAACCCTCCACAACAGGGATGTATTCATCCAACAGGTTGACCATCAATCGGGCAAGACGGGTTTTTGCCTGTCCTCGTAGACCCAATAAATTGATGTTATGGCGGGAAAGAATGGCTCGTTCGAGCTCAGGAATAACCGTTTTTTCGAAACCATGCACTCCGGGAAACGAATCCACACCTTTTTGAATATTGGAAATTAAGTTTTTACGTAATTCGTCTTTGATGGATTGGTAGGTATATCCTGATTTTTTCAGTTCTCCGAGTGTTGAAATCATATTATTTGAGTCGTTTTTTTCTGTTGGATTCATAATCTTGGAATATCATTTCGCCCAAACCTTTCAGTCCGGTAAAGAAGGCCTTGCCTTGATTTGCTTCGGTAAATTTATCGACAAAGCGCTGCAAGTAGGGGTCTTGTGCAATCATAAAGGTGGTAATGGGAATATGTAATTTTCGCGCTTGTGCCGCTTGTGTATAGCATTGTTCTGTGATGTATGGGTCCAATCCGTTGCTGTTCATGTAATAACGACCATCGCGTTCACGCACACAACTGGGCTTTCCATCGGTAATCATGAAAATTTGTTTATGCGTATTTTTCTTTCTTCGGAGGATGTCCATCGCGAGCTGAAGTCCAGACACGGTATTCGTGTGAAAGGGCCCTACTTTAAGATAGGGGATGTCTTGAATGGAGATGCGCCAAGCATCGTTACCGAAAACCAAAATATCCAAAGTGTCTTTAGGATAACGCGTAGTAATGAGTTCCGCCAAGGCCATAGCTACTTTTTTGGCAGGCGTGATTCGATCTTCACCATACAAAATCATGGAGTGACTGATGTCGATCATCAAAACCGTACTCATTTGACTTTGATAATGGGAATCTTCAACTACCAAGTCGTCTTCCGTAAGTTCCAGATCGCCCAGTCCGCTGCGAATTTGTGCATTTTTGAGACTTTCGGTCATGGAGATTTTTTCTAATGAGTCTCCAAATTTATAATTCCGAAATTCCCCGGTGAGGTCTTCTCCCGAGCCAGAGGATTTGGTTTTATGATTTCCCGAACCGGATTTGTGAAGGTTTCCGAAAATGTGTTCTAGAGCTGTTTGTCGGATCGCACGTTCGGTTTTGGCGGTTATTTCGGTGGATGTTAAGCCGTTGGGATCGATTTCTTCACGGATATAACCGCGTTCTTTTAGATCTTCTATAAAGTCGTCGATGGTATAATTTTCATCTGTAAGTTGATATTCTTTATCAAGTTCGCGCAGCCAAGCAATGGCTTCGTCGAAGTCGCCCGAAGTATGCGTAATTAATTCCTTGAAAATATCGAAGAGTACATCAAAGGGATCGGTGCTTTTGGGTTCAAATTCTTTGAAGTAGAAGCCTTTATTTCCCGAGGAAGTAATCATGGTATAGGAACGTTAAAAGGGTGTAAAATGTTTGAGAAATGAGATAAAATGTTTGGAAAGCTGGTTTTTAAGTTTGTTAGGGGAGAATAATAGTCGATTTTCTCATGCTCACAAAATTTATAGACTACTTAATAATTGTTATCCACTGCGGAAAGGAAGGTTGACCTATCTTTTGTTAATTTAGCCGAACTATGAGTAATTACCATGAAATCACCCTCGAAGAGGCGTTAACTATGACGCACGCTTATCAAAATGATCCTCATTTCCGTGGAATGACTGTTGCCGGTAAAATGGATAATTCCGCGTTTCAGGAATTAATGTCTCAACCTGGTTGTGTTGCTATTCGAGCATACTTAGCCAAAAACAGCAACAACGAATTAACCATGGTATATGTGGGAGTGGATGCAACTGGAAATGACATGACGTCAGGGAAAATAATGAATAAAATGTATCGATGTCCTTCTGATTGCCCAAATAATAGTCCTTTGATGTAAAACTTTATGATATAGAGCGTAAATTACGCTGTTTTATACCATCCGAAAAGCATAAGAACTAATCTGTCCAATGGGGATATTGCCTTTAATATTTACTTGCTTTATTACAGCTTTAGGGGTGTCTTGGCTTATTCCTTCGATTAGAAAAAAGTATTTTTTCGAGAGAAAAATTACTTTGATTGATCGATGGTTTGTATTTGGTAGCATCATTTTTGAATTTCTAAATATTTTGCACTATAACAAATTGGTTCAATATGATTTTGTGCCTGTTTATTATGACTTGTTTTTCATTGGATTGCTCAATTTAATTGTCTATTTTCAACTGTTGCCCCGTTGGAGGTGGGTTGTTTTAATTACCTTTTTGATTGTTTATTCAATCTTTTCTTGGAATGGCCTTAGTTTTGTTAATTGGAATTATATCTTCTTGATCTGCGGTTTCTCTTTGTTGTTTATGGATCGACTCTTGAAAGACCAACGTCCAACGATGGACTCGTTTTCCTATTTGAATTACTCGGTTAATTATGTTCAGATATTAGTTGTAACTGTATTTTGGGAAGTTCCAGTAAATTGGTATAATTCTGAGTGGTTAAAATATTTGAATTACTACTTTTTTATATTTTATTACTTTAATTTAGCATTCATTTATGTTAAGTCCAGCAGACCAATATTTACTCGATAATTTCTATCTCTTTATTCCTGCTGTATTTATCGCAACAAGTGCCTTGGTTTTTATCTATATTTCTTTGAATTATCAGATAAGAAAAATTAGACGCTTCAAGCGAATTCAGTTTGAAATGGTGGAATCGGAGCGAAAAAGAATTGCCAATGATTTGCACGATTTTGTAGGTGGTCGGCTGGTTCAAGTGCGTGAAAAACTGCTCAATTCCATCCCCCAAATTACCGATAAGAAAATTGCCGAGGAAATTCAGGAGTCTATACTACAGATTCGCACTTTTCATGATGATGTGCGTCATTTGGTTGAGTATATTTATCCGCGCGAAATGATGAAAGGCGACTGGCGGGGAAGTTTTTTGCGGATGGGAGTGGATATGTCATCGAACAAAACTCGTGTGCAAATAGAAATAGAAGAAGAACTGGAATTGCCCTTGGATACTGCGAAACATTTGTTTTTAATTGTTCAAGAGAAGATTACCAATGCCATTGCTCATGAGCAATCTCCTCACATTGTTGTGGACTTGTATACCAGCGATAGAGAAGATTACGGAGTTTTGGAGTTGGTTTATGAAAGTAAAAAGCATTTGAATGAAGATTATAAAGTAAAAACGATTACGGTGAATGGAAGAGGATTGTATTCAATTGATGAACGAATTAAGTACATTCGAGGTAAGATAAAAAAATACCTGTTGGGTTCTTATCTGCATGATACCATTGAATTTCCTTTGAATAGAAAAAATTGAACTTGGTTGCTTATTAATTATGAATTCAAAATCCTTTGTTGAGCCCGTAAAATTGGTTCTATTAGATGATCATCCTGCTATATTAGAACTACTTAAAGCAAGGATACAAAAAATTGAACCTAACTCGAGTGTTGTAACATTTACAGAAGTGGAAAATTGTATGCAATACATTTCTCAAAATCGACCCAATTTTGTGATAACGGATTTGCATATTCATGTAGGTAAGTCATTAGCCTTACCCAAATACTGTTTTGAACATGGAATTCCATTTATGGTGTATACCAGTTATGTTCAGTATACACTATTGAAATCGTTGGAAGATCTGAATTGTCGTGTGTTTGTAAGTAAATCATCGTCCATTATGGAGTTGGAAGAAGGCATTTTTCATTTGATTCAGAATTTGCCTTATCGTTGCAGCAGTGCGGGAATGAAGCGGGATCTACCTGAGTTTATAGAGGATATTATTCCCCAGCCCATAGTTACTGAAGCTGAACTAAAAGTACTTCAATTGTTGGTGGAAGGATTGACCACAGCTGAAATTTCCGAGGCACTCAATTTAAGTAAGCATACCATTAAGAATCATTGTACGCATTTGAAAGTAAAGAATGCATGTACACTTCATGAATTGATTCGAAGATACATATATTGGCAAACCAACGGGTAGTAGTTGCTATTATTTGGGATAGTGAGATATTTGTTGTATATTTCAGGGTGTTAGCGCAGGCTATCATAAAAAAGCGTTCTTGCCATTCTTAATTAAGTCTTCCATTAAAATTGTGAATCATGAAAAAAGGAAGAATATTAATTGCGTTAGATTATTCCAACGCGGCCGAAATTGTTGCCGAAAAGGGATATTTATTGGGTGCTTCTATGGACGCTAAAATAGTGCTATTGCACGTTGTGGATGATGTAGTGTACTATGCCTCTTCGAATTACGATCCAATTACCGGATTTTGGGGATTTGAGTCTACCGATTTTGTAGGCGACAATGTTTTAGAAAATATCGAAAAAAAAGCGGTTTTCTTTTTGAGAAATATCCGTAATCACTTGAAAGACAAAGAAATTCAAGTAACCGTAAAGCGGGGCAATGTAGTCAATGAGATATTGAATACAGCCAAACAAATAACTGCCGATATCATAGTTTTGGGAATCAATCGCAATCAATACAGCGATGGAATTTTGGTTGGCAATACCAGTGAGGAATTATGTAAGGTTTCTACTGTTCCTATTTATTTAGTCCCTATTCCCCAAGAGGATTAATTCAGATGCTAAAGGCCCAAGGGTCTCAGATTGAGTGGTTTTTTCAATCCATTAAAGACTGATCATTATTTTTTTAATTGGATCATTCGTCTAAGCCATAGCATTTTATCAATTTCGTTAATTAATTCTAATCAATCAATAAGTATGAGCAAACAAAGTGACGTAAAGAAAAAATCGGATAAAACGCCTCCGTCCAAAACAAAAAAGGAGAAGAAATTTGACAAGCAAACAAAAAAATCGGAAAAGAAATGGAGGTTGGAATGATGAGTTTGAACGTATTGAATTAATATGCAAAAGTTAGGGATAGTACTTCGCAGAACGCAACGATTGTTTGAAAATAAAGGAGTACTGAATCCCGCAGTAATTGAGGTGGATGGTAAGATTCATCTTTTTTATCGCGCCATATCAAGTTCTGGAGTTTCAACCATAGGTCGGTGCATACTTACTGGTACCATGCAGGTGTCTTGGCGTTCGGAGTACCCAGTTTTGTGGCCTGAATTCGCCTATGAATCCAGTGGATTGGAAGATCCACGCATTGTTTGTATTGAGGGGTTGTATTATTTAACATATACGGCATACGATGGAATTAATGCCTTAGGAGCTTTAGCTACCAGTTCAGATTTGATAAATTGGAAGAAGCAGGGTGTAATTGTGCCTAAAATTACATTATCGCAATACAAAAAACTCCGATCCAGAAACCGCATAGAAGACCATAAACTGTACATTGTACGACGGGCAACGGAGAGGCCCACGCATCTTCCTGTGAAATTGTATTTATGGGATAAGAATTTAATATTCTTTCCCCGGAAAATCCAAGGAAAATTCTGTTTTGTGCATCGCATTAAACCCGATATTCAGATTGTGATGATTAAAAAACTTGAAAATCTCACAGAAGTATTCTGGAAGAATTATTTGGAACACCTTGAATCGCACATTATGATTTCTCCCAAATACGAGCATGAGTGCAATTATGTGGGCGGTGGATGTCCCCCAATAGAAACCACATCGGGTTGGTTATTTATTTATCACGGGGTGAGTGGAAGTAATGATGAATATGTGTATTCGGTTGGAGTTTCACTGCTGCAATTAGAGAATCCCGCAGTAGAAATTGCTCGACTAAAGAAGCCGCTATTTACCCCTGATTTTAATTGGGAAACAGAGGGGATAGTGGATAATGTTTGCTTTCCCACGGGTGCAATTGTAATAAAAGGAGAGCTCATAATATATTATGGTGCAGCTGATGAGCGAATTGCTGTGTTTTCAATGCCCTTGGCAGATTTACTTTTAGAATTGAGCATGAATAAAGTACAATAAATTGAAAAGTATGAAAAAATTAAATTCCCATAGAACCGTAGAAAGCTCCGAACTAAACAAATTGAGTGTTCTTTTTATATCATCGTTTCCCCCGCGTCAATGCGGTATTGCTACATTCACATTGGATCTGATTCAAGCGTTGAAAAAAGGGTTTGGGCAAAGTGTGCATTGTACAGTTTGCGCTTTAGAGACGAGTCAAGAGGTTCATGAATATGGTATACAAACTGAATTCGTGCTGAATACACAACAATCAAATTCATTTACAGAAACTATACACAAGATCAATAATCCTGATACTTATAATGTGGTAGTAATACAACACGAATTTGGTTTTTTTAATGAATCAGAAACAGAATTTGTTAATTTTTATCAAAGAATTAATTGTCCTTTGGTATTTGTTTTTCATACTGTTTTACCCCACCCTAATTTGGCGTTATGGAATTCGGTAAACCTCATGGTGCTTCACTCCCATTCAGTGGTAGTAATGACTGAAAATGCCAGGCGTATTTTGATTGAGCAGTATCAAATAGCACCGAATAAGGTGGAAGTAATTGCTCATGGCACTCACTTACTCCCTCATATTGATACGGTTCTATCTAGAGAGAAATATGGATTTGACCATCGAAAGGTGCTTGCTACTTTTGGTTTATTGGGATGCAACAAAAGTATTGAAACTACGTTGTATGCTCTTCCACAAATAGTAATTAAACATCCGGAAGTATTGTTTTTAATTTTAGGGAAAACGCATCCGAGTATTCTGAAAAATCAAGGTGAAAGTTATCGGAATTCGTTAATTAACTTGGTGGAAGAATTGCAATTGCAGAAAAACGTAGTATTTGTAAACCAGTACTTGCCTTTAGAAGAATTACTGGAATATTTAAAGTTAACGGATATATATTTATTTACATCCAATGATCCCAATCAAGCAGTCAGTGGTACCTTGTCGTATGCTGCAGCATCGGGTTGTCCAATTATATCCACGCCCATTCCACACGCATTGGAGTTATTAGGTAAAACGGAAGATTGTTCTATAGAGTTTGGTGACTATCAGCAGTTAGCTAAACGAGTGAATAAATTGCTTTCAAATCCTGCAATACGAATGAAATTGACCGCAGATGGTTTGCAGAAAATGGCCAATACATCATGGCCTAATGCTGCAATTGCTTATGCGAATTTATTTAGATCGATCTATGGTATGCGTTGGGTTCCTGAATTTCAAATTCCAGAACTGCGAATGGATCATTTAGAGCGCTTAACAACGCATTTGGGCGTGGTTCAGTTTTCGAATTACGACGTCCCTAATTTGGATTCTGGCTATACCTTAGACGATAATGCACGGGCATTAATTGTGGCTTGTCAGTATTATTTGGAATCGGAAAAATCCGACGTATTGACTTCAATAGAAACCTATTTTAATTTCATTGAAGGTTGTTGGCAAGACGATTTGAAGTTTCTGAATTACAAAGATCTAGATGGTCGATTCACAGCTCAAAACCAACTTGAAAACTTAGAAGATTCCATGGGAAGAGCTGTTTGGGCATTGGGTTTTATGATTTCTATGAAAACAGTGCTGCCGACTTCATTGATACAGCGAGCAACTTTTTTGATGAACAACATAGTGCCAGAAGTTCATGCAATTCATTCCACAAGATCCATGGCATTTATAATCAAGGGACTGTTTTATCAAAATGATGAGAAGCACAAGGATACCATGATCATCTTGGCCGATCGATTAATGAATATGTACTCACATGTAAAAACGGAAAATTGGAATTGGTTTGAAGATATTTTGACCTATGCAAACAGTGTTATTCCAGAGGCATTAATCCTGGCATATGCTCGTACTGGATTTACACAGTACAAAGTGGTGGCTGTTGAGGGATTTGATTTTCTGCTTTCGATTATCTTACAGAATGGAGAATTACGAGTGGTTTCAAACAATGGGTGGTTGCTTAAGGATTGTAGTTTCGTGCAAGAAATTGGAGGTGAGCAACCAATTGATGTGGCAT
>JACCDQ010753521.1_pt1 | contig 12863 bp, 15 predicted proteins | sample 7446031 | NCBI WGS metagenome assembly JACCDQ01 (sample SAMN15323442, study PRJNA562643) | freshwater metagenome | isolation source: river surface water | place: USA:Blue River Watershed | collected 2017-08-17 | reverse complement strand
TTGCGCGGCGAAATGCTCGGCGGTACGCTCATAGACAAGCATGGATTTATCCATTTGGTAGATGGCAATTAAACAAAAAAACCCCGAAGAGAACTTCGGGGTTTTTTGAGTGGTACCTCCAGGAATCCCCGATGAGGTTTTCATAAATATCAAAATATGGTAATAACCCTCTTTATCAGTGTTTTACAGGGGTTTTTCTTTGATTTATCTTTTTGATTTTCTTACATTTGTTTTACTGAATGTTTTACTCAATGAAGAAATACTCAAAAAAGACAATTATCCGAGAAGACCTCATCAATAAATTAGGAGAGTGTCCGATTGTTATTAGATACATTTATGATAGAAAAACACTTATCATTCCAATCGGACTTACAATCAAACCTGATAGTTGGGATTCTGATGAGTGTTATCCTATTCAGTCAAAGACACCTAATTTTAGATTTATCTACAAAGAAATCACCTCTAAAGAAGATGAGGTTGAATCAAAAATCAACCATTTCCTGAATCAGTTTGGACAATATCCAACAACGAAGGAATTAAAAAATATACTGAACAATACAGACCCAATTAAACCGAAGGTTCATCGCAATCAATCTGTAAGTGGTTTATTTAATGAATTTATTGAAATATCTAAAAAGGAAGAAAAACTAAGTTCAAACACAATCAAGGTATTTAAGAGTTGTTACCTACACTTTTTAGAGTTTGAAAAGAACGTAAACCAATCTTTTACCATTGAGGAAATAAATAAAGATATGATGATTCAATTTCAATCGTATCTATGGAGATTGAACTTACAAAACTCCTCAATTAACAAGTATCTTAAGTACTTAAAATCATTTATCAATAAGCATCTTATAGACCGAAGGAATTTAGAGATTAACCCTTCCTTCATGTCGTTAAAATCCTCCTTTGAAGATAAGAAGGAGAAGTTTGATGTCCTTAATGAAAATGAGGTGGAGCAATTTAAACACCTCGTTTATCCTCGTGAGAATGACAACGAAACCGGAGAAGGAATAAAAGAGGAAGTTATTGAACTTAATGAACGAGAAAAACTAATAGGACGAATGTTTTTGTTCCAATGTTTCACGGGACTTTCCTTTTCTGACCTATTACAAATATCTTACTTTAATATCCATTTCCCTCAGTTAGATAACGTCAAAAAAATAAAAGACATTTACCATAATATTGAAGGTCAAAATGTGGATGAAAAAGACAAACTGAAAGAGGGATGTGTAATCGCTTTTGAAAGGCAAAAAACTAAAATCCCCTGTCTTATCCCTCTTTTTGGAACAACCATTGAACTCGTTCTTCTTCAATATTTCACCATGTTGAATACCGATTTTGATAGTTGGGAAATTATTAGGCTTAACAATACGGAAAAAGAAAGGATTGATAGCTTGAAACAGATTTTACTTAAGTTCAAAAAGAGGTATGATGCAAATAAAAATACCCCAATTGAGTTATTCCCAAAAGTTTCAAATCAAAATTATAACAGAGAAATAAAAGAGATTTTCAAGAAGATAAATTTGAATAATACTCAAAAAATAAAACTCAATAATCTAAAAGAAAATGTCATTGTGAAGACAAAGTGGGAAATGATAACGAGCCATACAGCCAGGAGAACATATATCACACTTAATATCCATAAAGGCTTGGGGATTGATACAATTATGCGAACTACAGGACATAAGAATTTTGAGACTTTGAGGGTCTACATTAAACAATCCCAACAATCGGTGTACGATGAGTTTTCAAGGGTAATTCAGAATTAAATTAACCCATAAAAGATGATGCCATCTGTTAAACGACATCAACTTTTTATTTTTTTATACTGCTTGTAATGTAGTTTTTAAATGACTATACTATTTATAGTCATGTTTACTAATAAATTACTCTTTCGTGATAATATTTCATCAACTTATCAAGTTGTTGACTCTATTAAAAAACTACCCGTTGAGGTATACACATTTGACATAAGTTTAAATGGGTTCAGTTCTGAAATTGAGCGGTTCAATAAATTTGAAATCAATTTTTTGGAAACAATCTTCTTCAAGAGTTTGAATAAAAAATTCAAAATAAAACCTAAAAGCTTTTTGTGTGCAACACGGGGTATTGAATTTTACTTTGACCCATTTGAGGGTTTACACACGCTCAGAATAAGAATTAACCTTATCACTAAAGCAGTGAATAGTGAGTTGCTGACTTTTTTAACCGACCTAAAGGACCAAATTATTGACATCATTGGTGGGAAGATTTTTGTTAGTCTAATAAGAATAGATGAGAAAGAAATTCTATTTCAAAGAATAATGCCTTACTCTAGTTATGATGACAATATGACCTTTCAAGATTTAAGTGCCAGTAACGCTTTTCCCGAGTTTTATACTTTGGATTTATTTGACTACATACATCAACCAATGAGGGTCATTTACTTCAATTAACCTGATTTATTATCTTTCAGTGATTACAATTTTTAGCAGGAGTTGAACAACAAAATGAATACATTAAATAATGACCCAAATTGGTTGGTATTTGAAATTACGATGAGGTTAGAAACCTTTTTAAGAAGGTTCAAGAGCGTGAGTGAATACTACCGACAAATTAGTAATTCCAAACGGATGACTAACGGGAAATCTAATCGTGATTTTTTTAAAAATGTCAGAGAAGGATTTTACAGGTCGTCAATTAAAGATGAGCACATCACAATCACTTTTTTCCTTTTTTTCATCCCAAACCCTAAATTTTATTCAATGATATCTGAATTGAGAATAAGAATAAAAAAAATTCAGATGTGTAGAATTGATACCTTACCGTTAAGTGAAATCAGTAATGAAGACAGACTACTCCTTTCATCGTCAAATGGGATTTCATTTTATCAGAAAATCAGGAAAACTGAACCTTTTCAGAAACAAGAAATTTCAATCTAATTAAGATGAGTTTTTCTTTATTTTTCTTTTGATGAGTCTTAATTCTTTCCATCAACTCGTCTTTACAATGGTATTCGTCAACATAACTATCCAAAAGAAGTTCAATTACCTCACAATCCTCAAATTCGTAATAAGTATTATATAGAACTAACTCATCTGAATGGTCAAAATGACCTAAACTATTAGATATAATTTGTGCTTCATATTTGGGGTCAAAATACCTATCAATGTAATCATTAGAAATCTCCAACATCCCTTTAAGGGATTTATGTAGATTCTGATTTAGTTGAATTACGATTGATTTGTTTGACATGATTTAACTACTTAATTATAAATAGTATAATCAAACAATATTTCAAATGAAATTATTGTCTACTCCATTTAATCACAGTTCCATTTGATTTCTGCTCAAGGTATGTATATCTAAAATCATATTCATTTATACCTAACAATACAAGTTTCAATGTGTAAAGTGTAGCACCGTTCTCAACTCTAGTAAGCACTAATTCACTATCATTTTTTTCCGTCCATTTGAACTTAACTGTTGAACCATCTGCTTTGTACAAAGTACCTGTTCCGTATGTATCAAAAGACAATCTATTTTTTTTCCCATCTACAAAATTACAAGGTAGAATTGTTTGAAATTTGGTTTCTGATGAAGTTGTTGTAGTGGTATTTGAAGTACTATTAGTTGAACAATAAGAATCTGAACCTTGCACAATACATCCCGTCGAACTATTCAATCTAAAACTAATTGTCCCATCAGGATTTGAAAGTGAATATCCCTTTATCAAGGCAACACTAGTACTTAAAACACTTATCTCTAAATTAAAGTAGGCTAAATTTCCATTTACAGTGATACCATCATATCCAATTTGAATTTTTACGGATTTATCTGTGTTACTGAAAACTTTACCTTGTGAATAACTAATTACGTCGGATGACCCATAAAAAGTCTGACCAAAGGAATTCAAAACAAATAAGAAGTTAATTGCCAATAAAAATAAAAGTGGTTTTTTCATAATTTAATTTTTCATCAAAGTAACAATACCATTTCATTTGCACCAATGCTCCTGACTCATTTTATATGTGATTTGAACATATTTGCTATATTTGAAACAAAAAAAAATGCAACTTCACGAAAAAGTTAAATACTATAGAGAGGCAAAAAGAATGTCTCAAGATTCCGTTGCTTTTCAACTAGGATTAGACCAATCCCAATATTCAAGAAGAGAAAATGGTTCTATTAAGTTTAATAGTGATGAAATTTCTCAATTATGTCAAGTCCTTGAAGTTACTCCTTTAGAATTATTCAATTCCGAATCAGTAATTTTTAATAATACCAATCAACAAGGTGGAAACTTTGGTCAATATATTGCACTTCCTGAAGAACTACAGAAACAATACGAACTTAGGATTAAAGAGAAAGATGAGATGATTGAAATTCTAAAAAGCCAGATTGAGATTCTGAAAGGATGATTACAATGACACCGACAAATAAACATCATTTATTTCCTGTTGCCTTATACCTAAATATCTCTTTGTAATTGCCATTGAGGAATGTCCGAATAATTCCATCAAGAGAACTAAACTTTCGCTGGAGTAGTTGTTAATCTCTATAACTCTTCTACCAAGAGTTTTTCTAAACACATGGGAACTTATATTACCATCCAATTTTATTCTATTTTTTGAAAAAATCTCTTTCAGTTTGACATTGACATAACTTCTGTCAATTGGTTTGGTTCCAAAACGATTTAAGAAGATTTGTTGATTGGGATGAGAAAGATTTTGTTTTTTAAACATGCGTTGAATCAAAGATTGAAGGTCTTGATTGATTCTAATTGTTCTTGTTTTACCTGTCTTTTGTTCTGTAAGAACGAGGGTGTTTTTATTCAACAAATCGGAATATTTCAATTTCAATAAATCTGATATTCTGAGCCCAGTGAAAACACCTATTGAAATTAGAAGACAAAACTTATATTCTTCTTTGCTTTCTAAACGGGTAATGAGTGAAACAAATGTGTCCCACTCCAAATAACCCGTTGTTGTAATACTTCCTTTCCGACTCATATTATACTTTTATTTCCCATACAACGGAAGTATAATATAAAGATTACATTATTTTACTTAATGTTTGATTTTCAGTGTATTACATCTTATACTTTGTACAAAAGTATAAGTTAATCTATCCGTTTAAAAATACTCAAGATATATATCAAACTTAAAAACGATGCGACTTGTTCAATAAAAACAACTAAATAGGCGAATATTGAGGAGAATTGAAATTCAATTTGTGAATTCATCAGAAAAACCCCTGAACTGTAAAATAGGAAATCTTCTAATCTCGGCTCCACAGTATGAATTTTGAAGGTGCCAGGACAAACAATTTCCAAACAATACAAGTAAAACCCAAACATTATCATAAAAAAGATGTAGTTCAAAACTAATCTAATAGAAACTGAAAATCGAACTTTTGAATTTGCATTAGATAGATAAATCATTTCTTTTTGGTACAGCAAATAATAGATAGAATTGAAAATTAGTGAGAGGACAAACAATAAAAACCAAAGTTTATTATATTGACCTTCCATTACCTCCAAAAAAATGAATGTCAAAAAAATTGGAAAAAGAAAACTCAATAGATAAGCCTTAATCCTACCTCTTAATTTCTTCTGAATATTTTTAATTATTTGAGAAAATCTATCCATTTTTTAATATGACACTATTTATTAGCAACTATTTCCTTTTTTCCATCCTCAGGATATTATATGAAATAGATACCCCAAAATAAACCAAAAAAATGGTATTAGATTTATTATGTATAACCCACAACTTGAATGGTATGATAAAAATGATGTCCTTGCTATCTTCCCCATTACAGAGAGAACCTATTTTAGAAGATTGAAACAAAAGAGTCCACAGGTAAGGACAAAAAAAATAAAGAATCCCAAAGGGAGAGATACTACTTTAATTTATTATAAAGATTTATTGGATTGTTTTGAATACCAAAGGAGACCTAAGGGATTATCAAAACCTGAGTCTCTTAGAAAGTATGTGGGGTCAAGCCGTTGGGATTTTATAGGAAACATTGTTCCTTGCAAATCATCAGTTTATGAAATCATCTCTAAAATGAATTTTCTTTATGATAATCTGAGGAAGTTAGATAAATCAACTGTAGTCTTTTATAATATTGAAAAGAATACAAAAGATGATTTCTACCATAGTCATTTCCTGATTTCAAGCTCATTGAAAAATAAAGAGATTAAAGAGTTATTATTCCTTATTTGTGAAAATGAATTGATTGGTGAGAAGAGAATAGACTTAAAGAAGTATGATTTTGAAAAATATCAATTTAGGGGTTCCCTATACTCTGACAAATTTGGTAAGTATGATTCAAAACATCATTCATCTTATATCCATTCTCAACTATTAGGATGATTTTGAATTTTGACCAAATGAGGATTATTATCTAAAAAATCTTGAATACGTATTGATGCTTTTTTAGAATAAACCTCTGATTTATCCACCCCATAATAAATGCAATTATTGGCAATTGAAACCAACCCTGTTGTCGCCATTCCTGAGAATACATCAAGTACAGTATCGTTTGGACGGGTGGTTGACATAAGACAAACAAAAGGCACCTCAACTGGGTACAAAGCGTTGTGTTGTAGTTCAAATCCCCTTTTCCTCATCAGTTTCACTAAATAGTGATTATTGATAACATTAGTTTGCATTAAACCATAACACAATGGTATATTTTCATCATTAGCAACAGAAGGATAATAAATCATCGTATTTCTAAACTTTCTCTTTTTTTCCTTATCTCCGTAAGTAATATTTCCTAAAAATTCATCTTCTTTACCAAACCAATCTTTGTACCATTTATACTTTTTTGAATCCTTTACAAAGTGGAGAATCACTTCCGATGATTCTTGAAAAGTTTTGCCCGTTTGATACGTTGGATTTATTTTAAACCAAATAATCTGTTGAGCACAGAATAATCCTTCTTTTTTCATTAGTTCAATCAATAAGCCAGGTATATTCATAAGAATGCCATCAACCGTTGTGTCCGCAATATTGACAAAAATTGAACCTGTATTCTTTAAAACTCTTTTACATTCTCGGTATACTTTCATTAGTTCTTCAAGGTAAATGTCAACATCATTTTCATGTCCTATTTGGTCTATTTTCTTTTTTGAAGATTTTACTTTTTGACCATCTTGAAGATAAGTTCTTACTGCCCCAAAATAAGGTGGAGAATTTGGAATACAATCAACCTGTTCATCATCTAAATATTTTGACAAATCAGAAGAGTCGCCGTGAATCAGATGGATTCTATCCTTGTCAAATATTTCAACACTTTTAGACGCTTCATAGTTTTTCCATTCGTTTTTTGAATCCTCTAAATGTTTCATTATTGTATTGACCTCTTTTTTTCTTATGGTATGTTGATGTAACAACCACAACCAAGAGTCGTCATCTGTCCAATTGTTATCTTGATTAAAATTCCTTTCTAATTCTGTTTTTAATCGTTTGGATTTTAATACCCTTTTAATAGTGGTATCTGAAGTTATATCATTATCATCCAACAAAGTTTTATGGGCTTGTTCTTTTGCTAATACCCGTTGTTCATCTTTAACACCTTGTTTCGTTTTATATCGTTGTCTAATCAGTTCGTATTCTCTAGCTATTTGAATTATATTTTTAATTCTCTGTTGATTGAATTGAAGAAAGGTATATTCATCAAATTCATTTTCATCAAGGTCTGAATAAACTACAGGAACTTCTTTAATAGTTGTTAAACTTAGTGCAACCTTAAGCCTCCTATTTCCCGATAAAACAAGATTTGTTTTTGTGATAACAATTGGTTCAAGTATACCTTTGTTATCAATACTTGCATAGAGTGCGGCGTCATCTTCATTCAACAAACTAAATGGCCCATAAATTCCTTCACTGAACTTATTAGTACGGAGTTCATTTTTATTTATTAGAATCATCATTCGGAAAATGAAGTGGGAACTTGGTTTGAAGGATAGTCATCATTTTTTTATTTGCTTCTTCATGATGAGAGGGATTACCATTCGTATTGAAGTCAGATACTTTACCAATTTCAAACTCTTCTATGATTGGTTCTTCTAATGTTGGATAATGTATGGGGAATGAACCAAAATAAATCCCATTATCCTCACGAATACTAACTTTTGGTTCATAAATTGATTCAAGAAATGGATAAACATAATCAAACTCGTATAGAACATTATTCAACTCTTCTATCTGTTTCATAATTTCTTGTCTATCCTTTTTAAGGATTGAAAACCCCTCCTTACTTAAATTCATTCCTATTGACATACCTTGAAATTTAGAGATGAAATTAGCTTTTCAACTTAAAATTTGCAAGTAAAAAGTTCATTTGGACTTTTTACGTTTATATCAACTTGTAATCTTAATTTTACGAAAAGGATAAATACAAATGACTTTAGAAACCTACATCAATACGATTAACCAAAGATATAAACAAGGATATGCTACTGAACACACTTTTCGGGGCGACTTGGTAAACCTTTTAGAATCATTGGTTCCTGAAATTAAGGCAACCAATGAACCAAAAAGACAATCATGTGGGGCACCTGATTATATTATTACAAAAGGTGAAATTCCTGTTGGGTTTATTGAAGCGAAAGACATTGGAGATAAAGACCTTGAAGGAAAAAAGAAAACAGGAAATCAAGAACAATTTGATAGGTATAAATCAGCATTATCAAATCTTATAATTACTGATTATGTTGACTTCCACTTTTATAAAGATGGAGTTTTGACAAATAAAATTGCAATCGGAGAGATTGAAGATAAGACCATAACACCCATTTCAGAAAATTTTAATCGCTTTATTGAATTGATTAAAAATTTTACTAATGAGACACCAATAACTATAAAATCACCCACCCGATTGGCTGAAATGATGGCGGGAAAAGCACGATTGATGGCTGAAATCATTGAAAACGCATTGAATGAAGATGACAAAAATCAGGAGGTTTCTAACCTAAAACGTCAAATGTTGCTTTTTCAAAAGATGTTGATACATGACCTTGACAATAAATCCTATTCTGATTTATACGCTCAAACCATCGCCTATGGTATGTTTGCGGCACGTTATCACGACCCTTCTTTACCAACATTTTCAAGAGAAGAGGCACTTACTTTAATTCCGAGAAGTAATCCATTTTTAGGTCATTTATTTATTGGACTTACAGGACATCAATTAGACCATCGTTTGGTTTGGATTGTTGATGAATTAGTTAGTGTATTCCTTGCGTCTGATGTCGCATCCATTATGAAGGATTTTGGGAAATCAACCAAACAGGAAGACCCCGTTGTCCATTTTTACGAAACATTTTTGGGTGCATACAATCCTGCACTTCGCAAGGCAAGAGGTGTTTGGTATACTCCTCAACCTGTTGTTAATTTCATAGTTCGTGCAGTTGATGACATACTGAAATCAGAATTTGGCTTTGCTGATGGTTTGGCAGATACGAGTAAAAAGAAAATTAAAGTCAATTATCAGGGAAAACAAATAGAAAAAGAAGTTCATCAGGTTCAAGTATTAGACCCAGCAACAGGAACAGGTACATTTCTTGCCGAAACCATTAAACACATTCACAAGAAATATGAAGGGATTCAAGGAATGTGGAGTAGTTATGTGGAAAATCACTTAATACCTCGTATGAATGGTTTTGAGTTGTTAATGGCTTCTTACACGATGGCTCACCTGAAGTTGGATATGTTATTGACAGATACAGGATATATTCCAACCAAAGACCAACGATTACGAGTATTCCTTACCAATTCTTTGGAGGAACCTAACCCTGATTCAGGAACCTTATTTGGAACCTTGCTCTCGGATGAAGCAGACCAAGCAAATGAGGTTAAAAGAGATACTCCTGTGATGTGTGTGATTGGGAATCCTCCATATGCGGTTAGTAGCACAAATAAAAATGAGTGGATTCAAAACTTAATAACGAATTACAAAAAAGGTTTGAATGAACGGAAAATAAATCTTGACGATGACTATATCAAGTTTATACGTTACGGACAACATTATATTGATAAAAACGGAAGTGGTGTATTAGCATACATTTCAAACAATAGTTTTATTGATGGAATCACACATCGTCAAATGCGTAAAAACTTACTTGAGAGTTTTGATAAGATTTATATATTAGATTTACACGGAAACGCAAAGAAAAAAGAAGTTTGTCCTGATGGTTCAGCAGACCAAAATGTGTTTGATATTATGCAAGGTGTATCAATAAACATTTTTATAAAAAGTGGCAAGAAAAATAAAACAGAATTAGGACAGGTATTTCACTATAATTTACAAGGTAAAAGAGAGTTTAAATATGAAACTTTAAATTCTAATACAATTCATTCTTTTGAATGGAACAAATTAGAATGTTCAAATCCAAACTACTTTTTTATGCCTAATTCAATGGATGAAAATTACACATTCATTAAAGGTTTTAAGGTAAATGAATTTTTTACTCTAAATAATACGGGGATTCAAACTAAAAGGGATGCCTTAACCATTCAATTTACTGTTAAAGAAATTGAAATGGTATTAAATGATTTTCTGAATGAAGATAATAACGTTTTAAAAACAAAATATCAAATAAGAGAGGATGGAAGAGATTGGGGTCTACAATGGGCAATTGATGATTTGAAAAATAACAAGCCCAAAATTGAAAAAATATTATATCGTCCTTTTGATATAAAATATACTTTGTATACAGGAAAATCAAAAGGTTTTATTGCTTATCCAAGAAACAGTTTGAATCAACATATAATAAATAAGGATAATCTGTCTATTTCATTTAAAAGACAAAGTAAATTTGATTTTTCATATGTTTTTATTCATAAATTAATTTGTGAGAGTTGTTTATTTGAAAGTGCTTATGCAAATAATTCAGAGTTCCCACTTTATCTTTATCCTGAAAACAACGGACAACAAACCATAGACCAATCCGATGAAAGAATACCAAACTTAAATGTTGAAATTGTAAAAGAAATCGGAGATAAATTAGGTTTAACCTTCACCAACGAAAAAGAAACAACTAAAGACACTTTTGCCCCAATAGACATTTTAGATTACATCTATGCGGTGTTACATTCACCAACCTACCGAGAGAAGTATAAGGAGTTCTTGAAGATTGATTTTCCGAGAGTTCCATATCCAAAAAACAAAGATTCCTTTTGGCAGTTGGTAAAATTGGGGGGAGAAATCAGACAAATTCATTTGTTGGAAAGTCCTTTGGTGGATGCTCCCATTTCAAAATATCCGATTACGGGAACGAATGTCGTTAGTAAGGTGAGGTATGAAGCCGGTAAGGTTTTCATCAACGAAACTCAATGCTTTGAAAATGTTCCTGAAATAGCATGGAACTTCTACATCGGAGGTTATCAACCTGCTCAAAAATGGTTAAAGGACCGTAAGGATAGAGAACTTCAAATTGATGATATTAGACATTACCTAAAGATAATCGTGGCATTGGTTGAAACGGATAGATTGATGAAAGAGATAGATGGAGTTGGAGTAGAGTAATCTATCCCCCAACTTTCTTTCCCCCTCCCTCCCCCCCCGTATCCCCCATCTTTTCTGAGGGGATTGGGTAGTATTTCCTACATCAATCCTTTAAAAGAATACCAACAGGGATTTTCCATATTCTCCACTCAAAAATATTTTGAAAAAAATTTTGGAAAAAATAGTCCTGAATAAGCCTGTAATAAATTCATATTTTTTCCGTTGCCACTGGCAATGGATGGTGCAGATAAATCTTTATTACAACAACTTCGTGTATTGGAGCGTATTCGCCACAATTACTTTGTAGAGAGGAAGTTTAACCGACTTGAAGTTGCAGATGAAATGGAGTTTATTTTTGAGTATTCCCGATTATCCATATACAACCGACAAGACCTCATCAAGGAATTAAAAAAGAAACATTTTCTCAAACTCATTAAAATCCATCCTGAAACGAGACACATTCCGCTATATAGGGTTTTAATGTATTGGGAGACATCAGAATACAACTCAAACTAAAATGGATATCCGAAAAATTGAGAAAATAATTGACTACGTCTTTAGAAAATCAGTCTATGAGGTGAAGTATTGTCATCCTTCAAGATTTGATGAGTTTGTTTCATATAAAAACGAAATGGGATTGACCCTAAAATCAATGGAAGAATTAAAAAAAGAATTTCAAATTCTAATTTTTACCGTGAGATTGAGAAAATATAAAGACCTAAAATCAATTTCAAGGGCAGAGTGTCGTCAATTTTTTGAAAATTTTGAAGCCATTTATCAGGTTAAAAACCCAAATTAAACCGCATTTTATTGTAAAAAAAGAAGGGAAATCGCTTGAAAAAGGGGTGAAATTAGACTAAAAACGCCCTTAAATGTTATACTGAATGTTATACTTAAAAGAAAAAACCCTGACTAACTCATTGTTAATCAGGGTTTTATCTTTTTTGTTTGTGGTACCTCCAGGAATCGAACCAGGGACACAAGGATTTTCAGTCCTTTGCTCTACCAACTGAGCTAAGGTACCAGCGGTTGGTGGATGCAAATTTAACACATTTTTACTGTTTTACACAAGATAAAAACCAAAAAAGTTCAAAAAAGCTCCTTAATTTTGAATATGAGTGCTCAAAAAGAAGTCTATTTACTAGACGCCGGCAATACCCAAATCAAATTAGCACTTGTGCAAGAAGGTGTGATTCAGCAAATTGAGCGCTATTCCTACACAGATTTTCAAATATCAAGCCTAAACCGTAACATCACCCTCGCCTTTTCGTCAGTCATTGATGTGGCGCTAAGAAATAAGCTCTGCACTTTTTTTGACCAAACTTTTGAAATTTCACACATGATTTCGCTACCGTTTCAGA
>JACCDQ010340647.1_pt1 | contig 12865 bp, 13 predicted proteins | sample 7446031 | NCBI WGS metagenome assembly JACCDQ01 (sample SAMN15323442, study PRJNA562643) | freshwater metagenome | isolation source: river surface water | place: USA:Blue River Watershed | collected 2017-08-17 | reverse complement strand
TCGCTCCATTCCTATCATTCCTCCCACAAAGGCATTTACGATAACTAATAGAGAAAACTGTTTCCAATTCTCTTTAAGTCCGAGTTTTATATTTTCTGTCATTTACTTGGAAAGTTTTATTAAAATACTTTTTGTAAAAGTACCATAAGTAAAATGATTAATTATGTGACAAGCATCACATATTAAAGTTTTTAAAAGTGTCCATTTTTTAATTAAAGTGAGGTGTTTTATCCTAATTTATGTTCTTAGGAATTAATAGAATATAAATCTAACATCTTCCTCTAATTCTTGTTGGAAGAGATAAAAACCTTGCTTAAATCTTGCGTATAGAAAAAGGGTCCCAAGAAATAAATCTTGAAACCCTTGTCATTGTTGCTCCCCTTATTGACAGAAGCTGCAACTTTAATGCGATGATTGAGTATATGAATTGTAGAAAATTTAATAGGTAAACTTCGTATCAATTTACAGGAAGTTTACCTGCTCAATTTTTCATAGTACATATTGCTTACAAATAAGTCATTCTTGAAATTAAAACAAAATCTAATTTACAACTTAAATTAAAATTAATTAAACCATAAATATTTAACATAAATTTAAAAAAAATGTTGTTACATTTGTTTTGTGAATAAACAGATACACATACTCATCATAATTCTAGCGATTGGTTTCTGTATGCTTCCAGATTCTATTTATGCTTGTGGAACTAAGTCTGAAAAATTATGTTGTAAGCAAGAAACTGCTTCCAAAACAGAAAAAAAAGACTGTTGCAAGAATAAGCAATCAAAAAATCAAAATAATAGTTGTGAAGGAAAATGTGGACATTCAAACTGCACGTCATCTTCAGTAAGTTTTAGTATAATTTCAACTTATGAAATCAATTTCAAAAATAACTCTTTAGTTTTTTTAGAAGAAAAATCTAAATTTTATCATTCAAAAACCTTCATTTCTTCGGATTATTCTTCCGTTTGGCTACCTCCTAAAATAATATAATTCCAAACTTTGACAGCCATAAATCTGTCAAATCAATAGTAAATACTTTACTATCAAAATTATTTATTTAACACAAATTAAACTTTTATTATAATGAAACTAACATCAAATATATTGGTGACAATCACGGTATTGTTATCATTTACATCCTGCAATGCACAAATTAAAAATGCAACAACTGAAACCGTTAAAATTTATGGAAACTGTGGAATGTGTGAAAAAACAATTGAGAAAGCAGGAAACCTTAAAGATATTGCCAAAATAGACTGGAACGTAGACACAAAAATGGCTACAATTACTTACGACACTAAAAAAACTAATCAAGACGAAATTCTTAGGCGTATTGCGTTAAGCGGGTATGATAGTGATAAGTTTCTAGCTCCTGACGATGTTTATAATAATTTGCACGGATGTTGCCAATATGATAGAGTTGCAAAAGTCCCTGTAAATACTAATGTGAATACAGAGAGCCAAACCAATTACGAAAAGCAAACAGAAACACCAAAAACTGAGATTCAAAATTTAAATCAACTAAAAGTAGTTTTCGACAATTATTTTGCTTTAAAAGATGAATTAGTAAAAACAGATGGTAACACAGCATCTGCAAAAGCAGCAACATTACTTTTAACAATTAACAGAGTTGAAATGCAAACTTTGAAAACTGAAGAGCATAATGTTTGGATGAGAATTGTTAAAAATATAAAAGAAGATGCTGAACATATATCTGACACTAAAAATATTAAACATCAAAGAGAACATTTTGTTACGCTTTCAAAAAATATATATGATTTAATCAAAGTTTCAAAACAAGAAACTCCCACTTATTATCAATTTTGCCCAATGGCTAATAATGGAAAAGGTGCTAACTGGTTAAGTAAAGAAAATACAGTTAAAAATCCGTATTATGGTTCAATGATGTTGAATTGTGGGAAAGTTATAGAAACTATCAAATAAAATATTGTATGAAAAAGATAATCATTGTACTTACCCTTTTTACTTTTACAATTCAAGCTCAAGTAAAAGTTGGTGATACAATCCCGGCTTTTACTTTACTCGACACTAACGATAATAAAGTTCATAGTGACTCTTTTAAACAAAAAATTATTCTCATAGATTTTTGGGCATCGTGGTGCGCACCTTGTAGAATAGGAAACAAAAAGTTAGTAACCCTTTTTGAAACCATCGATAAAAATAAAATTGAAATCATTGGTGTTTCATTAGACACTGATAAATCAAAGTGGATTAAAGCCATTGAAAAAGATAAAATTAAATTCAAACAATTAATAGATCCTAAAGGTTTTGATGCAAATACTGCAATACAATTTGGTGTAGAGGCACTACCGTCTAAATTCCTATTTAATGATAAGGGGATTTTAATAGCTATTAATCCTACTGATGAAGAAATAATAAACTATTTTAAAAAATAAAACAAAATGAAAAATATAACTAAATTAAAAACTGTAATATCATTACTTCTAATTTTAGGGAGCTCTTATACAAACGCCCAAATTACAAAAGCTGAAATTAGAGCTACCGGATTAACTTGTTCTATGTGTTCCAATGCAATAAACAAACAACTCAAAAGTTTACCCGAAATGGTTAATGTGGAAACCGACTTAAATACCAATACGTTTACGGTAACCCTAAAAGACGACAATACACTAAGTCCAAAAGTATTTAAGGACAAAGTTGAAAAAGCAGGTTTCTTCGTTGGTTCGTTAATTGTAACAACAAAATCGGAAACCATTAAACAAGCTGGTTATGTAGTAGTCAATAACGCTTCAAATACTAATTCCGAAGTCCAAATTCAAATTCTGGATAAAGGGTATGTTACTGATAAAGAATTCAAAAAATTATCTAAGACATATAAAGATATTTCAACCTATGTTCTAAACAGTGAAGATGATTTTCATATTAAAATTTTAAACTAATGAGAAAGTTACTTTTTGTATTATTGACCATAAGTTGTCAAACTTTGTTCAGTCAAGAATTGTTTGTTGTAACGGATCCTGCAAGTAATGTTCCCGCAAATTCTTTGGCAGTTAATATTATGCAATCTACGTTTAAAGAAAAATTTGAGCCAGGTTATAATTATCACTTAATGCCTGAAATAACCTACGGTGTAAATAAAAATTTGATGGTACGAGGTTCTGCTTTCATAAGTACAAGAACAAATGAATTGTATGCTGAAGGTGGAAGTGTTATGGCTAAATATCGGTTTTTATCTTCCGATGATCTTAATAGCCATTTTCGTATGGCTGCTTATGGTAGATATAGTTTCAATCGTGCTGATATACATCAAGAGCAAATTGAAATCTTAGGTCATAACACAGGTTTTGAAACTGGAATTATTGCCACTAAACTAATCCATAAATTAGCTATTAGTTCATCTTTAAGTTTTGAAAAGGCATTAGATAATAAACCAAATTATCCATTTCCTAATTATCTAGGAAATAACGCAACCAACTATACTTTGTCGTTTGGGAAATTAATGTATCCTAAAAAATACACCAGCTTCAAACAGACAAATATAAATTTGATGGTTGAATTCTTGGGTCAAACTATTAATGCAAATGGTAAATCTTTTTTAGATGTCGTACCATCAATTCAATTCATTTTCAACAGCCAAGCTCGCCTTGATTTTGCTTACCGACAAGAGTTGATCAGTTCTATGGTTCGCTCAGCTCCGAATGGTTTTTATTTGAACGTGTACTATACTTTTTTTAATCTAAAAAAATAATTTATGAAATTTATCATTTTTATTTTCTGTATTATTTCATCCGCACAAGTTTTTTCGCAACACGAAAATCATAACACAAAAACAGATGCTAGTTCTAAACCTAAAAGTCCAAGAATTGCGGTTATGGAAATGGTAGGTAATAATCACGTGCATATTGATTATAGTTCACCAAGTGTAAGAGGAAGAAATATTTGGAATGGTTTAGTAGCTTACGGTCAAGTTTGGGCAACAGGTGCACACAAAGCTACTTGGATAGAAATTTCGCAGGATGTAATAATTAACTCGCAATTAGTTCCTAAAGGTAAGTATGGGTTTTTTACCATTCCTGATAAAAAAGAATGGACAATTATACTGAACAAGGATTGGGATATGCATCTAGCCGATAACTACAAATCAGAAAATGATGTGATTAGGCTCAAAGTAAATCCAAATAAAAATAAAGATATTACAGAGTCTCTGACCTATAAAGTAAAATCTTTAAATAATAAAAAAGGTCAAGTCAGTATATGTTGGGAATATCTGACGGTTTCATTCCAATTTGAAAATTTTTAAAATAGTTTTTAGAACCTACAAAGTAATGAAACTCTACATCAAAAATATGGTGTGTAGCCGTTGTAAAATGGTTGTAAAGTCCGAGTTAGAAAAACTTGGACTTTCATTACTTTCTGTCGATTTAGGCGAAGTAGAAACCCTTGAAACAGTTTCAGAAACTCAAAAGAACAAAATACAAAAACAATTAAAACCGCTTGGTTTTGAATTAATAGACGATAAAAAAAGCAGAATTATTGACAAGATTAAAACATTGATTATTGATTTAGTACATAATAAGAATAATGATATTAACGTCAATCTATCTGAATACTTGTCAAGCCATATCTTTCAAGATTACAGCACTTTAAGCAATCTGTTTACAGAAGTAGAAAACACGAGTATCGAAAAATATTTCATAAATCAAAAAATCGAGAAAGTGAAAGAACTACTAATGTATAACGAAATGACTTTAAGTGAAATTGCTTGTCACCTCAATTACAGTAGCGTTTCCTATTTAAGTAACCAGTTCAAGAAAGTAACAGGCTTTTCACCTACCTACTTTAAGCAATTGAAAATTAATAAGCGAAAACAAATTGAAGATTTATAAATGTTACAAATCAAATCCAAAATTTAGCAACAATAAAAAAGTACAAGTGCCGAGATTTGCAACAGTATAAACAAACAATTAAAATGTAAAAAAAATGGTACACCAATATCAAGTAACAGGAATGACTTGCAGTAGTTGCGAAGCCAAAGTAAAATCGGCTTTGCTAACTATCGAAAATGTTACTAATGTTACTGTTTCAAAAGATTTAGAAAACGCAACTATCACAATGGATAAACATATTGCATTATCCGACTTGCAAAAAGTTTTAGACAACAAATACCAAATAACGGCAATCAATCATAACGAAGTTGCAGAACAAACAAAATCGTGGTTTGAAACCTACAAACCCATTTTACTAATTTTTTTCTACATTTTATTAGTAATAACATTGCTTCAAATACAAAATACAAAATTTGATTTTATGCAAGCAATGAGGCATTTTATGTCAGGTTTCTTTCTTGTTTTCTCTTTTTTTAAATTACTAAACCTTAAAGGTTTTGCCGAAAGTTATGTGATGTATGATGTTTTAGCAAAACAAATTCCAGTTTGGGCGTATCTGTATGTGTTCATCGAATTAGGTTTGGGAATTGCTTTTCTAGTCAATTTCAATCCAATCCTTACAAATTCAATTACAGTAATTGTAATGAGTATTAGTATCATTGGAGTTTTGCAATCGGTTTTAAACAAAAAGAAAATTCAATGTGCGTGTCTGGGTGCGGTTTTCAATTTACCAATGAGTACTGTAACCATTATAGAAGACGCTTTGATGATTGCTATGAGTGGAATTATGTTATTTATAATGATATAAGAAATACCTAAATGAAAAATAAAAAAATAAAAAACACATCAATAGTACCTATAGCAATATTGATATTGTTTCTATCTCAATCTATTTTCGCTCAAAAAATTGTGCGTTACGATTTATACATTCGCGATACAATCGTAACTTTTGGCAACAAACCAAAACGTGCCATTGCAGTAAATGGACAAATCCCGATGCCAACATTAACATTTACAGAAGGCAATATTGCCGAAATTTATGTACACAACGAGTTAAAAGAAAGTACCTCATTGCATTGGCACGGATTGATGTTGCCAAATAAAGAAGATGGCGTTCCTAATTTGACCCAAATGCCAATAGCACCCAATACTACACACAAATATACTTTCCCAATTATACAAAACGGCACACATTGGTATCACAGCCATTCAGGTCTGCAAGAACAAATCGGAATGTACGGAAACTTTGTTATGCTCAAAAAAGAAACCGACCCAACTTTTAGAAAAGCAATAGACGATTTACCAACAGTTCCCATCATTCTTAGCGAATGGACAGATGTAAATCCTAATAATGTTCATAGAATGTTGCACAACGCAACCGATTGGTTCGCCATTCAAAAAGGCACAACTCAAAGTTATGCCGAAGCAATCCAACAAGGACATTTCAAAACCAAAGTTGCTAACGAATGGAAACGAATGAATGCAATGGACGTGAGCGATGTATATTACAATAAATTCTTAATCAACGGAAAAAACGAAAGCCAATTGTCGCAATTCAAAGGTGGCGAAAAAGTACGTTTAAGAATTTCAAACGGCGGAGCATCAACCTACTTTTGGCTAACGTATGCAGGCGGAAAAATTACCGTTATTGCCAATGATGGTAACGATGTCGAGCCCGTCGAAGTCGATAGACTAATCGTTGCCGTTTCAGAAACCTATGATATTATTGTAACCATTCCAGCCGACAAAACCGCTTACGAACTTTTAGTAACTTCCGAAGACCGAACGAAATCGGCATCATTATATATAGGAGATGGCATCAAACAACTTACTTCAGCCGTACCAAAATTAAAATATTTTGAAGGTATGAAAATGATGAACGATATGATGAAAACGAATGGCGACCTTGATGATATGGGAATGAGTATGTCCTACAATCAAATGGATATGAACGTAGTAATGTATCCAGAAATTACAGGCGAAGCAAAAAGCAAAAGCGACAAAATGGGTAGTATGAAAATGACCGAAGACGATTATAATAGTAATAAACTTTCGGAAATTGTAACGCTAAATTATGCAATGTTAAAATCGCCAACCAAAACAACACTTCCAAAAGACGCACCAATAAAGGAACTAAAATTTGAACTAACAGGAAATATGAACCGTTACGTTTGGAGTTTAGACAATAAAGTAGTTTCCGAAACGGACAAAATTCTAATCAAAAAAGGCGAAAATGTACGCATCATAATCTACAACGGCTCAATGATGCGACACCCAATGCACTTGCACGGACACGATTTTAGAATTATAAACGGGCAAGGCGATTACGCACCACTTAAAAATATTATCGACATTATGCCAATGGAGACTGATGTTTTAGAATTTAATGCTAATGTTGAGGGTGATTGGTTTTTTCATTGTCATATCCTTTACCATATGATGGCAGGAATGGGTAGAGTTTTTACCTATGAAAATCAAGCACCAAACCCATTAATTCCAAATCCAAAATTAGCACAACGAAAATTATTTGCCGAAGACCGAAAATTTCATTTTATGGGAGAAAATGATTTTGCAACAAACGGAAACGACGGAATGGCAATGTTTAGCAACACACGTTGGAGCATCGGTACAGAATGGCGATTGGGTTATAATGATATGCACGGTTACGAAACAGAAACTCATATTGGAAGATACATTGGTAAAATGCAATGGATAATGCCATTTGTAGGTTTCGATTGGAGATACAGAAAAATGGAAAATGGTGAGACAGAAAAAAACCTTTTTGGACAAGAAAGCACCAAAGACGAACGATCTGTTTTTAGTGTAGGATTAGAATATACATTGCCAATGCTCATAAAAGCACAAGCCGAAGTTTTTACAGATGGCAATTTTAGATTACAATTTGAACGAATGGATATTCCTGTTTCTAAAAGAATAAGAATGGATTTAATGTGGAATACTGATAAAGAATATTTGGCAGGTTTACGATACATTATCAAAAGAAATTTTAGTGTCAGAACACATTATGATAGTGATATGGGGTTAGGTTTTGGAATGAATTTTAATTATTAGAAATATAAAAGTCTTTGTGGAGAGTTTATAACTAACCATTTCTAATAAATCGATATAATATTAATCGTTAATCTTACTCCAATTTTTGTTGGAAGAGAGTAAAACCTTGCTTAAATCTTGCGTATAGAAAAAAGGGTTCCAAGAAACGAATAAAAGAATAAAAAACAATTAGTGCCAAATCACTGCCAAGAAATAAGTTTGAATTATTATATTTGTAATGTTACTTGAAAACAAAAAAGCCTTTACAGTACTGTAAAAGCTTTGATTTAAATAGTGGAGAAGATGGGGCTCGAACCCACGACCTCTTGACTGCCAGTCAAGCACTCTAGCCAACTGAGCTACATCCCCAATGCAGGCAGCAAATATAGTTTAATTTGGTTTTAATTTCCTAATTGCACAAAAAAACCACGCCATTCTTTTCAAAAAAAGAACAAACTAACAGAATAGTTTTAACTTTACAGTAAAATTTCTGCTATGGCATTACACAATTCAACAGGATCCATCTCCATTTCTATCGAGGCTACCATCGCTACGGTTGAATTTGGTCACCCTGCCAGTAATTCATTTCCCTCATCATTGTTAAAAGAACTGACAACTACCATCGAAACCCTTGGACATAATCCCAAAGTGGGAGTAGTCGTTTTGAAAAGTCAAGGAACAGCCACTTTTTGCGCTGGAGCTTCGTTTGATGAATTGCTAGCAGTAACCACTGAAGCGGAAGGAAAAACCTTCTTTTCAGGTTTTGCTAATTTGATTAATGCGATGCGAAAATGTCCTAAAATCATTGTGGGTCGTGTGCAAGGAAAAACAGTTGGTGGAGGAGTTGGAATTGCCGCTGCTTGCGATTATGTATTGGCAACCCATGAAGCGAGTGTCAAATTATCCGAATTAACCATTGGCATTGGGCCTTTTGTAATAGAACCGGCTGTTTCTAGAAAAATAGGAAAAACAGCTTTGGCCGAATTGTCTTTAGCAGCTGGCGAATGGAAATCAGCGGCTTGGGCCAAAGAAAAAGGCTTGTTTGCCAATACCTTTGCCACCATTGAAAAATTAGATGAAGCCTTGTCTATTTTGACTCATCAATTGGCATCCTATAATCCAGAGGCATTAGCAGAGATGAAAAAAGTCCTTTGGGAAGGTACGGAGCATTGGGACAATTTACTAGTAGAAAGAGCTGCCATCACTGGAAGATTAGTACTTTCTGAGGCGACCAAATCAGCACTAAAAAGAAACTAATAGCCTCAATAATTTTCGTAAGTTTGCAGTCAAATACACCATGGAATGAGTAATATTAGAATCACCAAACAATTTAGTTTTGAAACCGGTCACGCTTTGTACGGCTATGATGGCAAATGTAAAAACGTACACGGACACAGTTATAAATTATCTGTAACTGTTATTGGAAAACCTATTGTGGATCGCTCCAACGTGAAATTTGGAATGGTGATTGACTTTACCGATTTGAAAAAAATCGTGAAAGAAGAAATTGTAGACCAGTTTGATCACGCTACTGTTTTTAACGAAACTACCCCTCATATTGAATTGGCAAAAGAATTGAAAACACGTGGTCATCACGTGATTTTAGTTGATTACCAACCTACCAGCGAGAATATGGTAATTGATTTTGCACAACGCATCAAAAACAGATTACCAGAAGGAATCGCGCTTTTTTCCTTAAAATTGCAAGAAACCGATTCGTCGTTTGCCGAATGGTTTGCCAGCGATAATTTGTAATTCGATACCGATGCCATTAACCAACAACAAAAAAATATATTTTGCATCCGATCAGCATTTTGGTGCGCCAACTGCCGAATTGAGTTTTCCAAGAGAACAACAATTTGTGGCTTGGCTAGACGAAGTGAAACAAGATGCCGAAGCTATTTTTTTATTGGGTGATTTGTTTGATTTTTGGTTCGAATACAAAACCGTAGTCCCAAAAGGATTTGTTCGTATTTTGGGTAAACTCGCTGAAATTCGCGACAGCGGCATCTCCATTTATTTCTTTGTAGGCAACCACGATTTGTGGATGGGAGATTATTTTCAAAAAGAACTCAATATTCCTGTATACCGAGACAACCAAGAATTTACGTTTGGCGACAAAACTTTTTTGATAGGCCACGGCGACGGAAAAGGTCCTGGTGACAAAGGCTACAAACGCATGAAAAAAGTATTTACGAATCCCGTAGCCAAATGGTTTTTCCGTTGGTTGCATCCAGATTTGGGAGTGGGTCTAGCCCAATACCTTTCGGTAAAAAACAAATTGATTTCGGGTGCCGAAGATGTGGTTTTTTTGGGCGAAGAAAACGAATGGTTGATTCAATATGCCAAACGCAAATTGGAAACCAAACACTACAATTACCTTGTTTTTGGTCACCGTCATTTACCGATGGTATTTCCTTTAGGCAATAATTCAGACTACGTGAATTTAGGCGATTGGATTAGCTATTTTACCTATGGCGTTTTTGATGGGGATACTTTTGAGATTAAAAAATACGAATAGTGTAGTATTTAATCTACTCTTCTTTTCGGTGTTCTTCCAAGTCTTTTTCTAAATCCAAATTTCTAAAGGTAGGCGAAGAAATCCCAGTAATCAAAACGGTTAATAAAGTCATGCTTCCGCCAAAAACGACTGCGGTCACCGTTCCCATTAATTTAGCCGTCAAGCCACTTTCAAAAGCCCCCAATTCGTTTGACGAACCCACAAAAATCGAATTCACTGCCGCTACTCTTCCTCGCATATGATCGGGAGTTTTCAATTGCAAAATCGTTTGGCGAATCACCACCGAAATGCCATCAACTACACCGCTCATAAACAAAGCAAAAACCGATAACCAGAAAATAGTAGACAATCCAAAGACAATAATGCACACGCCAAAAGCGAAAATAGCCACTAACAATTTCATTCCTGCGTTTTTATTCAAAGGCACATAAGCCGAAACAAACATGGTTAAGAAGGCACCAATAGCCGGTGCTGCTCGTAAAATTCCAAAACCTTCCGAGCCTACTTTTAAAATATCTTGGGCAAAAATGGGTAACAAAGCCACGGCGCCTCCAAACAATACGGCAATCATATCCAAAGATAGCGCTCCTAAAATCGTTTTATTTTGGAACACAAATTTGACTCCTTCTTTCAAACTTTGCATGACAGGTTCGCCAATTTTTGGATTCAAAATGGGTTTAGATTCAATTTTGGATAATGCCACTAAAGCGATTACAGCAAAGGCTACTACCGTACACATCGACCAATGAATACCAATCCAAGTGATTAAAAATCCTGCTATTGCTGGCCCTAAAACAGCCGCTATTTGCCAAACCGAACTACTCCAAGTGGCTGCATTGGAATAGGCCTTTTTAGGAACAATTTGTGACATTAGTGAGAATACCGTTGGTCCTAAAAACGAGCGAACTAATCCGCCTAAAAACACCAAGAAATAAATACTGTATAAGATCACTTGAGTTGACCAACCCGATGTAATTATTGGCCAAGTCAATAAAAACAAGCCAATACTAATCACCGAAAAACCTAAAATACATTTGAGTAGCATTCCTTTTTTCTCGTTTTGATCCACTATGTGCCCAGCAAACAAAGCCATAGAAACAGCAGGAATAATTTCCATTAACCCTATAATTCCTAATGACAAAGCGCTTTTGGTCAAGCTGTATACCTGCCATTCAATTACAATAAATTGCATCGACCAAGCAAAAACCATGGCAAATCGCAAGATTAAAAACACATTGAATTCTGGGTAGCGCAAGGCTTCGTAAGGGTCATTTTTTGGTTTCATTATTGAATATCTTTTAGTCGGAGTTGTAGGCTTATTTGGCCGTTCCATTCATTTTCATCAATGCAATAGGCCATTTGAAATGGATTTCTATTGGCAATTACATTCTTCTTATGCGCCAGATTAAAACCAATAGCTGCAAAGCCATCTGAATGTTGTTGTTTTACAAAAAGGCGGATGTGTTCTTCATTGGCGCCCATATATTTTGGATAACCGGTGTCCATAACATTTTGAGTGGCAAAAACGGGTGTCATATTTTGTGGGCCAAAAGGTTCGAATTGTTTTAAAATCCGAACGAGTTTTGGAGTGATTTCCGAAAAATCAATTTCGGCATCGATCTCCATTTCAGGAGTGCGCAATTCAGGATTTATAGTTTCTTGTACTACTTTTTCGAAGGCATTTTTGAAAGCCTCATAATTTTCTGCTTTCAAGGTCATTCCTGCCGCATACATATGTCCGCCAAATTGTTCCAAATGTTCCGAACAAGCTTCTAGTGCATTGTACACATCAAAACCGCGAACCGATCGGGCCGATGCGGCGTAGTAATCGCCACTTTTAGTAAAAACCAAAGTCGGTCTATAGTAGGTTTCAATTAATCGTGACGCAACAATTCCGATCACGCCTTTGTGCCAATTCTCTTGAAAAACCACAGTCGTAAAACGGTCTTGCTCTTGATTTTCTTCAATTTGTTGTAGTGCTTCTTGGGTGATTTGTTTGTCCAAGCCTTTGCGTTCCGAATTGTAGTCTTCAATTTCTTTGGCAAATTGTTGGGCTTGTTCCAAATTAAATTCGGTTAACAATTCTACTGCGTGATTACCGTGTTTGATGCGTCCGGCGGCATTGATTCGTGGTGCAATTACAAAAACAACATCGGTTATGGTGAGGTTTTGTTTTTTAATTTGTTGGATCAGTGCAGCAATTCCTGGTCGGGGCGCTTCGTTGATCACTTGCAAACCAAAATGTGCCAACACCCTATTTTCACCTGTTATTGGTACAATATCAGCAGCAATGGCGGTGGCAACTAAATCCAAATACGGAATCAAATCATCCATAGTTTGATTTTGATTTTGGCTCAAAGCCTGAATCAATTTGAAACCGACACCACATCCACACAATTCGTCGTATGGATACCTACAATCGTCT
>JACCDQ010570629.1_pt1 | contig 12867 bp, 13 predicted proteins | sample 7446031 | NCBI WGS metagenome assembly JACCDQ01 (sample SAMN15323442, study PRJNA562643) | freshwater metagenome | isolation source: river surface water | place: USA:Blue River Watershed | collected 2017-08-17 | reverse complement strand
TCGTTTGCATTTAGTTTGATTTGCTTTTAACGTCTACTCCTGACGTGCTGCCGTCGCTACTATCTACCCCTGTCGAAACCATGGCATCCCCATCAAAAACATCCATTGCGCTCTTTAGTAATGCTACACCCTAGCATTTGGGTTTCACTAAAGAGAATAGATGCTTATGGTGGACCTGGCGGGAGTCGAACCCGCGTCCAGAACACTTTTCTATCCGCTTCATACAGCAATAATCATTCACCGTCAGGATGTTTTTGTTTCCAATCCATTATCCAATAGATGGCTCCACTAACGATTCCTGCGATGACTATCCAAAATAAGTACGTCATGTACTTATTTATTGAATCTTTCACTTAACCAAGCCCAATCATACGATAACTTCAATTTCTCAAAGTCTCCGTTGACTGATTCATAGTATTCTACTGCATCTTTGGCACCCTGTAAACAACTTTGGGCAAACGGTCCCTCAGCTACAGTTGTCCAAATATGTAATCGTTCTTTGGATTGTTCATCGGTTGCGTTACGTAACTTAATACATTCTCTAAAGCTGGTGCGCCATGCATCCCATTCACTATTAAACACAGCTTCGCCGGACAATATATCTACAACTTCATGGGCTCTTTCCATTGTAAAGTCAAGTCCATTGCCCGTAGTCTCTAGTGTAAGTTTCTTGTTGTTGGCAACCATAGCCATGTGTCCATAGACTAATCCGTTGATTGGATTCTTCGCTCTAAAGATATAATGTCTACGTGACTTCATAATGTTAGGTTGCCAACTAAAGTCAAAGTGTTCGTCTACTTTGAGTTTAGCGTTTACTAAGAAGTACCACGGTGTTTCGCTACTATTCGCAGCCGCATGTTGACTAGCTACACGACCGTTAACTCCATCAACTCTTACTAAGCGATTAGGTAACTTCATATCAACTAATCGTTGATAGTTTTCTTCTGCACAACTTTCTCCGTTACTAAAGAAGATAATGTCTAGTGGCTTTTCATATGTACAGCAATCATGCTTGATATAAGGATAATCTGTTAATTTATCATATAAAGTATGCTTGATTCCTTTTGGAACGATTGCCGAGTTGTTGTCTATGATATGAATATATTGTTTTTCATTCTCATAGTTAGGTATAAACATCTTATAGTCTATAGGATGCTGACTATTCTGAAAATGTACATATCCTGTATCAAAACGATGTTCCATAACTGCGTCATAGATAGAATCTACAAATGATACTTTCTCGACTAACAGTTTTGCTTTGATATCAGTAATGTGTTTCACAGAACTTGCTCCAGAAACTTTATACATTACTGTTGGCATAATCTTACTTGAATGATACTCATTACCAAAGATATATCTGTATGGTTCTTCTGTGTCATCGGGATGCCAAGAAAAATCAAAACTCTCCATATCAATGGATTCGATTATTCTCCAATTGCGATTATCTTTGTTAGCTAGTTTAGTTGCACGTTGAACATCTGTATACTTGACTACGGTTGCGTTTTCAGCCTTATACTTGGGACCACCGTTCTTTTGCCATTGCGTACCGAACTGCCAAATGAATGGGGGTTCATCAGGATGCGGTTCCCAGCTATAGTCAAAGTCTCCAATATCGTCCGGCGACTCCCATCTGTCCATACATGGGTCCAATTTTGCTCTGATGTCCGTGATATACTTTTTCTGAGTAGCACCTTTAACACGGTACTGAATCGTAGGCATAACATGAACATCATACCACTGATTTCCAAAAACATAGATATAGGGAGGGTCAGTATCATCAGGATGCCAAGAATAATCAATGCTAACGTTTGGTTTAAGAGGCCGCCACGCTCTACTAGTTTCGTCCCGTAGTCTAATAGCATGTTGATGTGATTGATACTTGATTCCTTCATTCTCCGGAATAATGAAACGTGGTCCGCCGGTCTTTTGCCACTGAGTACCGAATTGGTGTATGTAGGGTCTATCATAAGGGTCAGGTCTCCAACTAAAGTCGAAGTTAGTGGTATCAAGGTTATCAGGAACTTCCCAATAACCTTGTTTGAATAATTCTATTCTACGTGTTATATCCATTAACTACAAACTTTCACTTTATAAGTGTCTTCAAATCTATCTGCATCATTTCTGTCATTAACTATTGGTTCACCTCTGATGTTTAAACTCGTATTGAGTAACATAGGGCAACCAGTTTCTTTATACCATGCTTCTAATAGTTTTCTTATTCCTGATCCATCTTTCGGCACTGTCTGGACACGACTAGTCCCGTCATGATGAACGATAGCAGGAAATAAGTCAGGATACCTACAAGTACTGACGACTTGCATATACCTACTGTTATCCCAATTATTAGGCATGATAAAATAGTCATGAACCAACTCTTCCAGAATGACTGGAGCAAAGGGTCTATATTGTTGTCTACGTTTAATGTCATTTATTTGTTCCTTAATATGTATCCCTCTTGGATCGCCCAAGAGACTACGGTTCCCCAACGCTCGTGGGCCAAACTCGGCATGTCCGGATGCCACTCCCACAATTTGCTTAGTAAGCAACTCATTAAGTAAGTCATCAACAGGATAAGTGCCAGGAATACAATACCCGAGATAACTGTTAGAAAAGTTAATTCTACTCCCAAGACCCAGAGCGGCAGCGCCAAGGCTACTACCAGCATCACCGGGATTAGGCATAATCCATATTTGTTCAAAGTATTTCCCCAAGTTTCTGTTAGCAAGACAATTTAACGCTACGCCGCCACTGTACACTAGGTTCTTGCTCTTACCTAATACTCTAGCTTTGAACATCACATTTCCAATTAAGTGTTCAACTAATAATTGACTAGAGTTAGCAATATCCATATTGTCTGCACCCTCTAAAAAGTTCTCGGGTAATCCAATATGTAAGTTATCTTTAAATTTTAAGTCTACACTATCTTCAATCAATGTAGAATGTAATTGGGAATAATATTTAGGTTCCCCGTAAGCACTCATTCCCATTAATATATATTCTTCGTCTAGGGGTGTGAGTCCTACACGTTTAGTCATAGCACTATAGAACAATCCAATTGAATCAGGATATGTCTGACTATACAACTTCTTATACTTTGCGATGCCGTTAACATACGTAGCATCCCATATAGTGATAGTATCAAACTCTCCTATACTATCAATGACTACAACGGTTGCATCGTCAAATGAACTTGTTTGAAATCCTGCAGCCGCATGAGTCTTGTGATGGTCATGGGTGTATATTTTACGATACTTACCGTTACGTAGTAATTTAAGATTGTTTAATCCAATATTCATGCATGTGAACATTGAAGATATTTTGGGTTTCTCTCCAGCACGTAATCTACGCAAATACTTCTTTACTGGTCTTTCATAGTAATGAATTTCATAGTCATCACCTGCGTGTTTCAATGCTTCTTGTATTAAGCCAACACTCAAGTGTTTATCGTGCTTAATCTTACTATAACGTTCAGAATGGTCAGCGAACAATACTTCACCCTTGTCACTAACAACAGATATAGCGGCATCATGGAAGCCACAACTGATACCAATGTAATTCATATTAATAGATGAACGGGTCTCGTCCCCGCAACTCTTTCAAGCGTTTACGATATCGGTACTCTTTCAATAATTTCCCGATAGTCAAATCATATAGTTTTTTAAACATTATTCAAAATACTTTTGTGGATATTCTACGATAACGTGAACTCCACCTTGATTATACGCATTAATATAAGTTTCGTAAATGTTTTCGGAACTTTGTAAATCATGGAATCTAATGTTCTTACACATTGATTTAAACTCTTCCAAATAACTATTCTTGTGTTGTACGCCCGGATCTAACGGGGTATCAGAACCCTTACCCAAACGAATAATGACATTAGCTTGTTTACCAGTCATTGACTCATATTTGTCTAAGTGATTAACCATTTGATTCGTAGCAGAGACAATAAAGTCCCAACGTGGGTAGAAGCTAATAACAGTCTTACCTATCATTGCTAGCCCCAAGCTCATGCCCATTTGAGTTTCTTCCATAACGGGCAACTCAATCATCTTATCTTTAGAAACCTCTGTAAGTGTAGTACTCATGGGGTTTCCGGCATAGACAATCTGCTGTCCGATAAACACTGTGTTTTCTTGTTGTCCCAAGAACGTCATTGCTCTTGTCAATTCGTCCTTGTAAGGTGTTGGTTGTGGTTTATTCATTTTCTAAATATCTAATTAAGTTTTCTGCAATCAATTTGTGACATGCTAACGAAGGATGGTCATCTTTTGGTGGTTCAATAAAGCTCACGTAATCAGTTGATATTTTCATGCTAGGATTTGATTCCATAAGGGTATCCATATCAAAATAATCTACACCCTCGTGTTTAAGTGGTACCAATCTCTTATTCATCCATGCATCGGACTTTAGAAAATTTACATTTTCACGTGGCCAATTCAAAATCAAAGTCTTTATACCATGTTCTTCACACTTCATCAAAAATTCTTTGACTCTTTTTAAACTTTCATTGGTATAATAATTTATATAATTACCTAATGAAATATTATTTTTCTCTAGCCAATTGTCAAAAGATTCTCGGTTCTTGGGAAAGTATGCCTCATTATAAGGGATAACTGTGTTTTCGTCAAGTGCTAATTTGACACATCTATGTGTCTGGGTTAATTGGTAAACAACTGTTGATATTTCACTTGCATTAATATAAGGAACTCTAGCACTATCGATAGTTTTCGGGTTCTTAGAATTATGTGCCAAAGCATTTTTCCACCATGCTACTGATGATAAGCGAGAACCGTCGTTGAAAGTTTCCGGTCTCTTGGGCCTGTTCTCAGAATAGCTCTCAGTATTAAACCCTAAGGCACTTTCCCACCATTGTATTGTTGATGCATGAGAGCCACCGTTACGTGCATCAACATATTCAAACGTGTTGAAATGGTTCGCTACTAATCTAGGGTAGCGAACTGTCTTCATAAACTCAACGTGAGAATCTGTTAATAAACTAGGGTCAAATGTATTAGTACCCTCTAATAAGGTAGGCAAGCTACTATAGTAGTATAGTCCTTGCCCCCATGTAAATGAGCATCCTGCAAATATAATTCCTTTAGTTACAGGTAATCTTAGTTTCATGGTGTCGATGGTTTGTTATCTTTAGATACGTCACGGTTCCAGCTGATTTCCCAGTCTTTAAAGTCCGCGGCTAAACAGTCAACTTTATAGTCTTTACGTCCACCAATAACTTCTTGGATAATGTTCTTGCTAGTGTTACGAATACCATTCAACCCGTGTGTTAATTCTAAGTTGTTCCCATCTTTGATACCACGACGGTAATTACTCTCGTTGTGCCAGATATGTAAGTTCATTTGTGAGCATACGACAATAGCACGGATAGTCTCAGCATCAATCACTGCTTCTTCTTCGTCTAGGATAAGTTGAATATCATGTACGATATCACTAATCTCCTGTGCATACATCTCTTTATGCTCTGAAATGAACACTTCTTTTAATTGAACGATTGATAGACGGTCAATCAATTCGCTCAAGGTCTGTACGTATCTACGTTGTTTTGGTTCTTTGGTTTTCTTCATAGGTTTGTGAAATTTATGTTGTTTACTGTTGTGATTAACTGATAACTCTCAATTAGTTGCTTAACCCCATAATCAATATCAAATTTAGGACTCCATCCCAAACTCTCTAATTTCTCATTAGAGACAATATAATTACGTTGGTCAAAATCTTTACTAAACTCATCTTGTTTAATAACTAATTTTGGAATATACTTCTTAATCGTCTCGGCTAATTCAAGTTTACTCAAGTTAGCACTAGATAGTCCCACATTATATACTTCGCCTCTACACTGTTCATAGTTTTCAATCATAAACTGAAAGGTTCTAGCAATATCCTGTACATGTATATAGTTACGTTTAAAGTGACCCTCAAATAAAACTAGATACCCATCAGTCACTGCCTTGTAAGTAAAGTCGTTTACCAGTAAGTCTTGACGCATTCTTGGGCTTACTCCGAATACAGTAGCTAATCTCAATACGACACCATTACCCTTTTTAAGCACACATGCTTCTGCATTGCACTTGGTTTCAGCATATAAACTCAAGGGTTTAAATGGTGATTCTTCTGTGATAACATCTGGGCTAGAACCATATTGACTGTTAGTATTAGGGATGATTAGTTTCTGGTCATCACGTAATACCTCTACAATGTTCTTAATGTGAAGAAAGTTAACGTCAATCGCTAGTTGAGGATTATCTCTACACGCGGGCATACCCACGATAGCTGCTAGGGGAATAATAACGTCATGCTGACTAACTAGTTTCTGTAACATTGTAGTGTTTCTAACGTCACCCTTGATGAACTTAAACTTGTCACGTTTGAACAAATGCAATACTGACAATTGCTTGTACATTAAATTGTCTAATACGGTGACTTCGTATCCATTAATTAATAGATATTCTGCTAATGTGGAGCCGAGATATCCGGCTCCTCCGGTAATTAAAACTTTACTCATGGCTTGGAATTAGGATCAAATTGGTCTTTGTGTGAACGATACCATTCAATAGTATCTTTCAATGCTTCTTTAATCTCACGCTTTGGCTTCCAACCCAATTGTTTTAATTTCTCATTAGAAACTAATCGAACAGGAATCATGGGAGCTTTATTGTTTACATACTCAATGGGGTTAGTGTTGTTATCACATTCTTTCATCCATTCAAGCAATTGATTGACGCTGAAACCTTCTCCGTAGCTAACATTATAAATGTCATATTTGTCAACATGTTCTGCAACATATACAATACCACCAGCCATATCGTCAGCATGTAATACGTCACGAATCTCTGTGCCGTCACCCCATACTGGGATGGGGTTTAAGCCGTCTGCTACTTTGCGAATATTTGCAGGGGTAACGTGACATTTTTCAAAGTCATACTTGTCATTAGGTCCAAACGCATTACTAGGACGAATAATAATACACTGCATTGGATCGTGAATCTGATTTGAGAAGAAATCACACATCATTTCCCCAAATCGTTTCATAGCTCCAACTGCTTTATATACAGGAACTAGGGGCATATTCATAAACTGTGCGTCTTCTACAGCATAAACTTCACCCAAGTCACCATTAACGTTAGCAGTACTAATAAAGATAAACTTGCGTACTTTATTAATCCAAGATTGTTCCATAATGTTGTTATTCATCTCAACGTTCGGAGTCACGTGTAATAATGGATTGAACTTAGTATCAAGTGCATTGCTAGTATTTGCCGCACAGTGAATAACCACATCAATGTCTTGTGACACGGTTTTTGCAAACTCAGCATTACGTAAATCACCTTTAACTAACTCAATAGATTCTGAGCCGGCAAAATCATTACGTAACCCTCGTTGTAGCGTAGATGCACGTAGATTCGTGAACCCTTGTTGATATAACACACGCAAGACGTTGGATCCAATGAATCCGCTTGCGCCTGTTACTAATATTCTATCTGTCTTTTTCATTTACCAAGTCTTTCTTTGTACGCAATCATTGAACGCTTGATACCCTCTTTAAGAGTAGTTTGAGGAACAATGCCATACTTTGCTTGGCGAGTTCCATCTAAACAGCGAACAGGATCACCGTTCATTTTACTCTCATCCCATACAATTGTCAACTGTTTTCCGGATATTTCTTTAAATGTTTCCACAATTGTTTCAATTGTTTCTTTAATTGATACAGCTTCCCCGCATCCATAGTTAATAATGTCTTTGACTTCTTTCTTAACTACGTCAATAGTAGCTTGGGCAACGTCATCCCCGAATACAAAGTCTCTACGGGCAGAACCGTTACCCCAGCATACAATTTCGTCACCGGGTACATTGTATAGTTTCCAGATATTTGTACTAATAACGGTTGCGTCTTCTGCAAAGTTATCGTTTGTACCATAGATATTGCTAGGGCGAATTACTGTCCAGTTATCCCATCCATACTGTACAGTCAATGATTCAAGTGTAGCTTCACCCATACGTTTTGTCCAGCCAGGATACCAGTCGTTCTTACTTGGAGTTGTGACCCATACATCGTCTTCACGCATTAGTTCCGCTGGCTGATATACTCCAACACTTGATAGATATACGAACCAATCAACTTTAGCATCAAACGCTGCTTTAATCATGTTTGTATTAAACATAAGCATTGGGAATAGGTAATCGCATGGCTGCTTTGAGCTACGTGCAGGGGAACCCTTGATACCCGCAATATGCAATACAATGTTAATCTTCTCACCTGCAAACAAATCTTCACAGTTAGACAAGTATGTTAAGTCTTTATTAACGATAACCAAGTTAGGATTGTCATTCTGTAGTGCTAATAACTCATTACCAATCTTAATATCAACTGCATATACCTTAGAAGCACCCTCTTGTAAGCATTTCTTTACAGTAGGTAGACCCACTAAACCATTTGCGCCAGTAATTACTACTGTTTTGTTTTTGAATTCCATTTAATTTCCTTTTAAGTATGTGAATGTTTCTTCGTATGGGTTCAATGAACTCATACTCATTAATAATTGTTGATTGTGTAATAGAACGTCTTTAATAGAGTAATACCAATCATGTAGCTCTTGTATCGGCATATTGTTTAAACGTTCGATTTCACTATAGATATGTTTCATGCGAAGTTTATAGTCCGTCATTTCGTCATATGATTCGTCAATAAACGGAGTGAATGTTTTGAAACCTAACTCTTTTAAGTAACTAAGAGTATGATGATTCCCAACCATAATAAAGGGTTGAAGATTAGCAATTGGTTTCCAAGTCTTTTCTGACACAAAGGGCGTCTCACCTTCTATAAACCTAGTTTCACTAGTTATATGAATATAAGTATCTTTGAACCAAGATTGTTTACTATTAGCTGAATTAAATCCCTGACGTTCATTTTGTGATAAATGCTGGGTATCTAGTTCGTATGGAATCAAATCATATAGAGTTTTAGCAAAGTTTTTGCCATCACTTAACTCAAAGGAATTAAACTCTTTAAGAACCGACTCAACAGTATAATCAAACTTATTCAAAAAGCTAAAGATACTGTTATCTAACAGATTTAATTTTAATGCTATATAACCCAATATGTAACGATGTGGGCGCATGGTTCTATTGAAGCATAAGAACTTCTTGGGTCTTATTACAGATTGGTCTAAGTCACTTTCTCGTACAATATCTGATACATATCCCAATGAAGTCACACAGGGAAAGGACTGTATTTCTGCTGCAAGCTGCTGGCACATTAACAACTTAGTTGCAGAGACATGTAGTTTACCCATTGGGTTGAATAACTTATATTCAAGAGAACAATCGTTTCCGGGAATAACAAAGATATTGGATCCCGAGATACCTAAATTAGAAAAATATTCTTCAATTTCCTTAAGGTCTATCATGTTGTTAGCCGGGTCGTGTGCATAGTTTATTGCTATCTTAACTCTACCCAACTTCATTAGTTTTAGTAACTCAGGACTAATAGTATCCTTTAATGAATAGTTATCTGTTTTACCATTAATAATCAATGTATGAGTCTTTGGGGTATCCTGTAATACAGTGCGAACTTCAAGAGGCCATACATACACAGAATTGTCATCAGTAACTTGATTAGGTCTTACAATCTCTGTTTTACTATAAAATCTTTTAAAGTAACTCCAGAAATTAGAGTGGTCATATAGAAAAGCGTTTCCTTCTATCTTAGTTTCACTTAGATAGTTCTGTGCATGTGACCAAGATTCTCTACGGTTTTCTCTGATATCTTGACACAACATTTTATTAATAGTGGGATGGCGACCATTGGGCAGGGGGAACCCACCCACAGTCCAGTTATCGTATACTAATTTTAGAATGCGATCCATTTGCCTGAACCATAGTGAGGATATTTACTTTTGTAAGTATAGTGAATAACGTCTGAGGGGATTTCTCGTTTCTTTACCCATGTTGCAACAGTGGGTGTATACGTAGAAACGTCATTATCCTCGACTACAAAGTATAATGGTAGGTCAAAGTTACGTGCGTATTTGTGTACTTCATAGAAGATACCACTCTCAAAGCTCATGTCTCCCACGAAGCACCATACTTTATCTGGTAGACCGTTGCTTTTAATAGCTTGTGCAACTCCCAACGCAATTGATAATGTGCCACCAACAATAGCAGAGCTATAGAACTTTTCATCAATGTTACAAACACTAATAGATTTACCATTAAGAATCTCATTCTCAATATAGCTAGGGTCAATACCCTTTAATAGAGCATGATAATGACTACGCCAGTTACTAAACACCCAATCAGTTGTTTTAATTCGTTTGAATATCTCAATTAGTTGGTCTTCATTATTGCTAGATAGATGCACTGGGCCTCTGATTTTAGCATTTTCCCAGTGACTTACGATTAAATTCTCAAAATTAATCAAGTCGTCTTTGGTATATTGTGCTTCACGCACGATAGGGTATTGTTCTAAGTTAATCATCTGTCTCGTCTTTGTAATGTTGGTTTATCTGTAGGCCATTCGATATTGAAACGTGTATCGTTCCATTTAATCACACCCTGCTTATTCTCGTCTACATAGTCACCCTCGTAGAATAAGTTATAATGGAATATACAGTCAGTTAGAGCATAATGACCGTTAGCAAAGCCCGGGGGAATTAATACTTGGTCTCTTGTCTTTTCCGTGATAATATAACTTTCCCATTTACCAAATGTTGAGCTATATTCTCTAACGTCTAATACAACTAAGTAAATGTCCCCGACTACAGCTTGCACAAGTTTGTATGTTTTGTCGTCATAATGTAGTCCTCTGAGCACATTCTGATACGACTTCGAGAACCTTCCGTGTACATTGGCTCTTGAAGGTATAACCTGTGACACTGGGTGTTTGTCTGTATGATATGTTGTAAAGATTTCCCCACGATATTCACGGTATATTGAGGGGGAATATACCGGAACGTCTGTACCAAATGTGTTCAAATATGAAACATCAAAATGGTCCCAACTGTTATTTTTGTAATTCATAGCAGAATATTTATTGAGTCACCCTTGCGTGTAGATATTTTATCAGGCTACTAGCTAATTCTTCATTGTCTCTGAGACTTAATAAGTGCTTTTGGTTGTATATTAGAATATCTTCCATAGACCAATACCATGCATGGATTTCTTCTTTACTCATACTAGACAGTCTAACTATCTCTCGGTATATCATATTCAAACGCTTGCCTTCATCAATTTCATCGTCATATGATTCGTCAATAAAGGGGCTGAATGTTTTAAAGCCCAAGGATTGTAGCATTTTTAGTGCTCCTGGATAAGCCATAAACAAGAAGGGTTGGAAGTTTGCAATAGGCTTAAAAACCTTTTCTGTAAGCGACTTATGCTCACCGTGAGTAAATGTCTCTGTGCAAATATAAAAATATGATGAAATATGAGCATCAGGATTAGTATCTGTCCATGCACTGATTTGAGTATAATCTAATTTACTCTCGTGCTTTAGTGTTTTAGGGACATTGGATATTAAATCTTTAACTTTGTCATCATCAAATTCAAAATAATATCTTTGACTTAATCCAATATATTCACGCTGGTCGAACTCGATTGGTGATAGACATGACCAATCTCCATACTGTAACAAGTTATCGGAAGCTAATTTAAATAACAATGCTTGGCGGTGTACTCTTGCTCTGCGAATTTTAAATAGATAATGGTTGTCTCGTAATGTGTTACGTGATGCTTGAAAGTCTTGTAGACTAACTCTAATATGGGGATTGTTGGTAAATTCTTCGACTGTATGCGTAGCAACGAATGGCCAGTTAAACACTTCTATCAGTCGTTCTTCGGGGGTAAACCAAGACTCGTATATTTCTTTAGCATTGAAACTGTTGAGAGCTAAAATAACATTAGACTTGTGGATTCCTGAATTTTCTAATCCCTTATGCAAGTTAATATAAGTTTGTTTTTCAACAAAGTTCTCTTGCCCATAGTCTAATAAGACAATAGCAACACCCTGTTGAGCGTCACGTAATGCTTCTGCTGACATATGCTTCCAGAAGTACTCACCGTTCATCTTACTGCCTATAGGGGCTACACCCGTAAACATATCTAAATGCGGGGTAACGTTAATCAAATAGACATATCGATTGAATTCAACTTCACCATATTTCTTTTTACCAAAATAAATAGAGTCAAGTACTGCATCCATATACCTTTCATAACAAGGGCTGAATAAATTAGAACTAGAAAGACTGTTAGGCCAAGAGCCAAACGCATCTCCAAATAGTGCTACTACGGGAGTCTGGTCTTTATAACCCTCAGTTTGGTCAAAAAAACTTGTATTCTTTACAACTTTGGTCGAGTGAAGTGAATGGAGGAAATCAATTAAACCCATTTCGGTAACTAACGCATTGGGCATCACAAAGCTGGGGAATACATAATCGTAAAAGAAGGGAATTCTATATTTCATAAGTCTTTACATTTTCTCAAAAAGTCTGATAGTTCGGGGAATGTTTCAGAGAAGTTAGTTCCTCTACGTTTATCATGTTCTAACACAAAAACAGCAAAGTCTTTACGGTTCTGCTCTGTGTATTCTGTGGGGTTTTTAATACTATGCTCTACCATTGTGTAAATGCGTTTTAGCTTCTCAGCTTCATTAACAAAGAACCCGCGATTAATTGTATCAGGCCAGTCTTTGTTCTCTAAGTTCTGATACATGAATGTTACTTGTTCTTTTAGCATATTCAATTGCTCTTCATCCATAATAAAGACCGACTGATGCTCAGGGTAGCGCAAGTAAGGAATATCTAATAACATTGGGTTATACGTTGGAGTACCGTATTTTTGCTTGATAGCTAGAAC
>JACCDQ011929064.1_pt1 | contig 12868 bp, 13 predicted proteins | sample 7446031 | NCBI WGS metagenome assembly JACCDQ01 (sample SAMN15323442, study PRJNA562643) | freshwater metagenome | isolation source: river surface water | place: USA:Blue River Watershed | collected 2017-08-17 | reverse complement strand
GCTGACCTGGACGTGATCATGGTCGCCCCCAAGGGCCCCGGCCACACCGTGCGTTCCGAGTACCTCAAGGGCGGCGGCGTGCCGACCCTGATCGCCGTGTACCAGGACAAGTCCGGCAAAGCCCGTGACCTGGCCCTGTCCTACGCCTGCGCCAACGGCGGTGGCAAGGGTGGCATCATCGAAACCAACTTCAAAGAAGAAACCGAGACCGACCTGTTCGGCGAGCAGGCCGTGCTGTGCGGCGGCGCGGTGGAACTGGTGAAGATGGGCTTCGAGACGCTGACCGAAGCGGGTTACGCTCCGGAAATGGCCTACTTCGAGTGCCTGCACGAGCTCAAGCTGATCGTCGACCTGATGTACGAAGGCGGCATCGCCAACATGAACTACTCCATCTCCAACAACGCGGAGTATGGCGAGTACGTGACCGGCACCGAAGTCATCAACGAGAAGTCGCGCGAAGCCATGCGCGCCGCGCTCAAGCGCATCCAGACCGGTGAATACGCCAAGATGTTCATCCTGGAAGGCCGCACCAACTACCCGAGCATGACCGCCCGCCGCCGTCTGAACGCCGAGCACCCGATCGAGCAGGTCGGCGCCCAGCTCCGCGCGATGATGCCTTGGATCGCCAAGAACAAGCTGGTCGACCAGACCCGCAACTGATGTTCCCTCGGAGCGGCGCCAGCCGCTCCTTGGTGCACCCAGTGAGCCGCCTTTTCAGGCGGCTTTTTGTTGGCCGCTCTTGCGGCTGCCTTACACTTCCAGCCATGCAAGACGGTACCGATCCCCAATTCTCTTCAGAACCACAGCCGCACCGGCCGCACAAGGGCATTTACATGTTGCCCAACATGATCACGCTGGCGGCCTTGTTTGGTGGCTTTTACGCGGTGGTCATGGCCATGAACGGCCGGTTCGATTTGGCGACGGTCGGCATTTTTGTGGCGATGGTGCTCGACAGCCTGGATGGCCGCGTCGCCCGCTTGACCAACACCCAGAGTGCGTTTGGCGAGCAAATGGATTCGTTGTCCGACATGGTGTCTTTTGGTGCTGCGCCGGCCTTGATCGCTTACGAGTGGGCGCTGCGTGATCTGGGTCGTTGGGGCTGGATCGCGGCGTTCGTCTACTGTGCTTGTGCGGCGTTGCGGTTGGCCCGTTTCAACGTCAACACCAGCGTGGTTGACAAGCGTTACTTCCAGGGGTTGCCATCGCCGGCGGCTGCGGCGTTGGTGGCCGGTTTCATCTGGCTGATGACGGAGGCCGAATACCCAGGCAGTGAGCTGGAATGGCCGATGTTTGTCATCACCCTCTATGCGGGTTTGACCATGGTGACCAACGTCCCGTTCTACAGTTTCAAGGACTTGAGCCTGAAGAAGAGCGTGCCGTTCGCCGCGATCGTGTTGGTGGCGTTGGGGATTGCCATCATCAACATCCACCCACCCACCGTGTTGTTTGGTCTATTCGTGCTGTACGGGTTGTCGGGCTATGCGGTGTACGGCTGGCGCAAGGCCAAGGGCAAGCCCACCAGCGTGATCAGCACCTCCACCGACGAGCCGGATGAGCGCGGTTTGCACGATTGACCGATGCTCTTGGCCCATAGTTTGCGTTGATCCTCCCATTTGACGGATTTTTGCATCCATGGGGCCAGCTTGTGTTACATTGGTGCCATGAAATTTGTTGCCACCACCCTGCTACTAGGCGTTGCCAATACGGGCAGGTGAAATAGCGCGCATTTTTTTCCCACCAGCGGCCCGTATGCACTTGCAACGGGCCGTTTTGTTTTTTCAGATTCCAGGAGCCACCCATGACCGACAAACTCATCATTTTCGACACCACCTTGCGCGATGGCGAGCAATCGCCCGGTGCGTCCATGACCAAGGATGAAAAACTGCGCATTGCCCGCCAATTGGAGCGCCTGAAGGTCGACGTGATCGAAGCCGGTTTTGCGGCCAGCTCCAACGGCGATTTCGAAGCCGTTCGCACCATTGCCGAGCACATCAAAGACTCGACCGTGTGCTCCTTGTCTCGGGCCAACGACCGCGACATCGCGCGCTCGGCGGAGGCGCTCAAAGGCGCCAACCGCGCTCGCATTCACACCTTCATCGCAACCTCGCCGTTGCACATGGAAAAAAAGCTGCGCATGACGCCCGAACAGGTGTTGGAGCAAGCCAGGCAGTCGGTGCGGTATGCGCGCAACCTGATTGAGGACATCGAGTTCAGCGCGGAGGATGGCTACCGTTCTGACATCGACTTTCTCGCCCGTGTGGTGGAAGCGGTGATTCAAGAGGGGGCGACCACCATCAACATCCCCGACACCGTGGGTTATGCGATTCCCGAGTTGTACGGCAATTTCATCAAAACCTTGCGTGAAAAGGTGCCCAACTCGGACAAGGCAATCTGGTCGGTGCATTGCCACAACGACCTGGGCATGGCGGTGGCCAATTCCTTGGCCGGCGTGAAGATCGGCGGTGCGCGCCAGGTGGAATGCACCATCAACGGGTTGGGCGAGCGCGCAGGCAACTGTTCGCTCGAAGAGATCGTGATGGCGGTCAAAACCCGGCGCGATTACTTCGGTTTGGAGGTAGACATCGACACCACGCAGATCGTGCCGGCCAGCCGCATGGTCAGCCAGACCACCGGATTTGTGGTGCAACCCAACAAGGCCGTGGTGGGCGCCAACGCCTTCGCGCACGCCAGCGGCATTCACCAGGACGGCGTGCTCAAGGCCCGCGACACCTACGAAATCATGCGTGCCGAAGATGTGGGCTGGAGTGCCAACAAAATCGTGCTCGGGAAACTCAGCGGCCGCAACGCTTTCAAGCAGCGGCTCGAAGAGTTGGGCATTCAGATGGAGTCGGAAACTGACATCAATTCCGCTTTCACCAAATTCAAGGAATTGGCCGACCGCAAGAGTGAAATTTTTGACGAGGACATTCTGGCGTTGGTCAGCGACGAAAGCGTGACGCCCGAAAAAGAGCAATACGGATTGGTTTCGCTGGCCCAGCAAAGCGAAACCGGCGAACGTCCCCATGCCCGGGTGATTTTCACCATGGACGGCAAAGAGCTGGTGGGCGAGGCCCAGGGCAATGGGCCGGTCGATGCCTCGCTCAAGGCGATCGAGACCCACGTGAAAAGCGGCGCCGAGATGTTGCTCTACTCGGTCAACGCCATCACCACGGGCTCGACCGAGAGTCAGGGCGAGGTGACGGTGCGGTTGCAACACGGTGGGCGGGTGGTCAATGGCGTGGGGGCCGACCCGGACATCGTGGTGGCGTCTGCCAAGGCCTACTTGAGCGCGCTCAACAAGCTGCACAGCAAGGCCGATCGGGTTGCGGCACAGGGCTGATCGGTGTGTCCACAGGGGCCTGACGGCCTCTGTGGGTGTTTCTGTTGCGGCGATCTCTTAAAAAGAAGCTGCAAGCCCATGTTTTTTATTGTTTTTCAGGGTTTTCCTTCTATACTGTGGTTGTTCTTCGGAGTTTGAGGGAACTGCCATGTTTTATTCCCGCTTTTTCAGTGTTTCGCGCCGGGCTTTGTTGACCGCGTTCTTGGCCGTCGGTTGTGTGGCGCTTGCCCCTGTTGCGGAGGCCGCCACCAGCAAGCAGAAGGTGGTTCAGCAAAAGAAAAAGCAGGCTCAGGCCAAGAAATCCACCAAAGTGGCCACGGTGGTCAAAAAGCGGGTGGCCAAAGCCGGCACCCAGAAAGTCGTGGCCCGCAGCAGTCAGCGCTCGGCCAAGAATGCGGCAATCGCGGCAGCGGCCGCTGCACCAGCGGTGCTGTCGGTTGGCGAGCAACTGGGCCTGCGTAAGGTGGACGATCCGCTTAACCTCAATTCCAGCGCGGTGCTGGTGATCGACCAAAGCACCCACGAAATTTTGCTCGGCAAGAACGACACGGCCGTGTTGCCGATCGCGTCCTTGACCAAATTGATGACCGGCTTGCTGATTTCCGAAGCGCATCTGCCGATGGATGAAATCATCACTATTGAAAGCGCGGATGTGGATCGGCTCAAGAACAGCGGTTCGCGGTTGGCCGTTGGGTCTCGTTTGTCGCGCGCTGAAGCCATGCATTTGGCTTTGATGTCGAGCGAAAACCGGGCCGCCCATGCGCTGGGTCGCACTTACCCAGGTGGCGTGCCGGCTTTCGTGCGCCGCATGAACGAGCGCGCAGCCGAATTGGGCATGACAGACACCCGTTTTGTGGATCCGACCGGTTTGTCGAGCGACAACCGCTCCAGCGCGCGCGATTTGGCGGCCTTGGCCGCGGTGGCTTACGAGCGACCAATGATGCGTGATTTGTCCACCTCGCCGTCTTACCAGGTGGCCAGTGGCCGTGGCGTGCTGCAATACCGCAACAGCAACCGCTTGGTGCACGACGAGAGCTGGAACATCGGCTTGCAGAAAACCGGTTACATCCGCGAGGCGGGGCGTTGTTTGGTGATGCAGGTCAGCGTCGCGGGGCGCCAGTTGATCATGGTGTTGCTGGACGCTGCAGGGCCGGCCGCGCGCATTGGCGATGCCGAACGCCTGCGCCGTTGGGCGGAGTCTGCGCTGTTTTCCCAGGGTTTGATGGCGACTGGCGGACGCAGCTGATCTCCGCGCTGCTCGCGCGAAGATTCAGAGAGTGGCCTTGCGGTGCCCCAGCGCGCTGCTGATCAGGTCGGCGGTGTCGCGCAACTTGGGCAGCCAGCTTTCATCCAGGCGATCTGCCGGGGCAGAAATGGACAAACCAGCCACCAGTTTGTCTTGATCGTCGTAGATGCCTGCGGCCATGCAGCGCACGCCCATTTCCAGTTCTTCGTTGTCGCGGGCCACGCCCAAGCGTCGGCATTGCGCCAGTTCACGCTCCAGCACCGCGAGTTGGGTCAGGCTGTTTCGAGTGTTCCCCATCAAGCCCGTGCGGGTGGCGTAGGCGCGCACCCGCTGAGGGTCGTCTGCCGCGAGGAACAGCTTGCCCACCGAGGTCAGGTGCAGCGGGGCACGGCCACCGATGGCACGCACCACTTGCATGCCCGAACGTTCGCTGTAAGCACGTTCCACATAAACGATTTCGTCGCCTTGGCGCACACTCAAGTTGACCGGCTGCTGAATTTGCTTGTGCAAGTCGCGCATGGGGCCCAAGGCGGTGTCGCGCACGCTGAGGCGGGCCTTGACCAGGTTGCCCAGTTCCAGCAGGCGCATGCCCAGCCGGTAGCTGCCGGGTTCAGGCCGGTCCACGAAGCGACCGATCGTCAGGTCGTTGAGGATGCGGTGCGCGGTGGACGGGTGCAGCCCGGTTTTTTCGCTGATTTCCTTGAGGCTGACCGCTTCCTCGCGCGAAGCCAGCACCTCCAGCAATTGGAAGGTGCGCTCCAGTACCTGAACGCTGGGGTGGCTGGGGAGGGTGTCTGGGCGGCGGGTCATGGGCGGTGCGGTTGATGCCGACATTTTATAAGGTGAAATGTCGCCCGTGCATCTGGAGGTGGGTATTTCAGGGCTCAGGTGTCGCCCAATGGCCATTTCGCAGCACTTCGTGAGGATGGAAGTGGCTTTTGTAGCGCATTTTGGGGCTGTCTTCGATCCAGTAGCCCAGGTAGATGTATGGCAGGCGCAGGCTTTGCGCTTGTGAGATTTGCCACAAGACGTTGTAAATGCCGTAAGCGGCACGGTCTTGCGGCTCGTAGAAGGTGTAGACGGCCGACAGACCATCGTTGAGCACGTCGACCACCGACACCATTTTCAGTTGCTCCGGTTGTCCGTCGTGTGCGGGCAACACGAATTCCACCAGCCTGGAGTTGACGCGACTTTGCAGCAGGAATTGGCTGTACTGGTCGGGGTTGTCGTGGTCCATGCCGCCGCCGGGGTGGCGGTGGTGTTGGTAACGTTGGTAAAGGCGGTAGTGCGCGTCGTCAAACCCCAGGGTGAGCACGCGCACCTGCAAGTTGGCGTGTTGCTGCCAAGTGCGGCGCTGGCTGCGGTTGGGTTGGAATTGCTGGACCGGAATGCGCAGCGGTATGCAGGCACGGCAACCATCGCAGTGCGGGCGATAGGTGAACACGCCACTGCGCCGGAAGCCGCGTGTGACCAGCTCGGAGTAAGTGTCGTGGTGGATGAGGTGGCTGGGGGTGGCGACCTGCGAGCGGGCCTGCCGGCCCTCCAGGTAGCTGCAGGGGTAAGGTGCCGTGGCATAGAACTGCACGGCTTCCAGTGGGAGTTCCTGAGGGTGAGTCACAGCCTGGCGGGGTCGTGTTCAACAGCGGGTGGAAGGTTGTCGCTCAACCATGGCGACCAGTATAGGGGCGACCACGCCCAGGTGGGGGTGGGCTGCGCAATGGCCGCTTGCACGACTTGGATGAATTGGTGCCTGGGCATCTCGGCCGCGCCAAGTGACGCGAGGTGCGAGGTGTTTTGTTGGCAGTCGATGGCGGGCACGCCCCAGGCCAGGCAGCAAGCGACCAGGGCGGCGAGTGCGATTTTGGAGGCGTCGCTGCGGTGGCTGAACATGGATTCGCCGAACACCATGCGGCCTTGGTTGACGCAGTAGAGCCCGCCGACGAGTTCGCCATCCCACCAGGTTTCAACGCTGTGGGCATGGCCCGCATGGTGCAGGGCGATGTAGGCGTTCACCATGTCGGGCACGATCCAGGTCCCGTTCTGGCCTTTGCGGGGCGTGTTAGCGCAAGCGTGGATGACCGCCTTGAACGCGGTATCGATGCGGATTTGCAGCCGCTGCTGCCGCAGGGCGCTGCGCAGCGTCTTGCGCAGCGAGGGGTGCAACCGAAAATTTTCAGGGCGCAACATCATGCGGGGGTCCGGGCTCCACCAGAGGATGGGCTGATCGGCGCTGTACCAGGGGAAAATCCCCTGACGGTAGGCAGCGGTCAGGGTGGCGGTGTCGAGCGCGCCGCCAGCGGCGAGCAAGCCGGGGATCGGATCGCGTGCGGCCCAAGCCTGCGACGCCGGTGGAAATGGGGCGCCAGGATCCAGCCAGGGCAGGGTGCGCGGGGCGGACACGGTTTCAGCGCGTTTTGGCTTTGTAGTCGCAATACGCCGCCACCGCGCAGCGACTGCAATGCGGGGTGCGGGCCTGGCAGACGTAGCGGCCGTGCAAGATCAGCCAGTGGTGTGCGTCTTCCATGAAGCGCGGCGGAATGCGTTTGAGCAACTGCTGCTCCACCGCCAGCGGGGTCTTGCCGGGGGCCAGGCCGGTGCGGTTGCCCAAGCGAAAGATGTGGGTGTCCACCGCCATGGTGGGTTCGCCAAAAGCCACATTGAGCACCACGTTGGCGGTTTTGCGGCCCACACCGGGCAGCGCTTCCAGCGCTTCGCGGGTACGGGGCACCTGGCCGCCATGTCGGCTGACCAAGATCTGGCAGGTCTGCATCAGGTGTTTGGCCTTGCTGCGGTAAAGGCCGATGGTTTTGATGTGATCTTCGAGTCGGGCCAGGCCCAGATCGAGGATCTGCTGCGGGGTGTTGGCCACCGGGAACAGACGGCGCGTGGCTTTGTTGACACCGACGTCGGTGGCCTGGGCGCTCAGCAGCACGGCCGCGAGGAGTTCGAACACACTCGTATACTCCAACTCGGTGTTGGGCTGTGGGTTGGCCGCCTGCAAGGTGGCGAAAAACAGCTCGATGTGTTCCTTTTTCATGCCGTGATTTTCACATGAGTGCCAACAACGCCATCCGCTTTGCCGACCGCCTGAACAACGTGGAAACTTCGGCCATTCGCGAGTTGTTCAAACTGCTGGGCAAGCCCGGCATCGTCAGTTTCGCCGGAGGCTTTCCGGACGTGGGACTGGTGGATGTGGACGGTATTCGGCAAGCCACGCTGGCGGCGTTGGAGCAGGAGCCGGCCGGTGCCATGCAGTACGGTGCCACCGAGGGCTACCAGCCGCTGCGCGAGCAACTGACGGCCTTCATGGCGGCCAAGGGCGTGCAAGGCTTGAGCGCGGAACAGTTGGTGGTGACCACCGGCAGCCAGCAAGGCCTGGACCTGCTGGGCAAAACGCTGGTGTCGCCCGGTGACAAGGTGATTGTGGAAGGGCCGACCTTTCTGGCCACCATTCAGTGCTTCCGCCTGTACGGCGCGCAGCTGGTGAGCGCGCCGATCGACGGTGATGGCGTGCAGGTGGACCGGTTGGAGCAGCTGATCATCGAACACCGACCCAAGTTTGTGTACCTGATTCCCACTTTTGGCAACCCGAGCGGTGCCACGTTGAGCCTGGAGCGCCGCAAGCGCGTGCTGGAACTGGCGGTCAAACACCAGACGTTGATCGTGGAAGACGATCCCTACGGCGACTTGTACTTTGGCGAGGCGCCTCCGCCCAGCCTGCTGGCTTTGAGTGACCAGGTGCCGGGCAGCCGCGATTGCCTGGTGCACTGCGGCTCGTTGAGCAAGACTTTGTCGGCCGGCTTCCGCCTGGGCTGGATGATCGCGCCGCCCGAGCTGCTGGCCAAGGCGGTGATGTGCAAGCAGTTCAGCGACGCCAATTCGAGCACGTTTGCCCAGGCGACGGCGGCGCAGTACCTGAAGGCCGGCCGCATGGACGCCAACCTGCAGCGTGCCCGTGCAGTGTACGCCGAGCGCGCGCAGGCCATGTGCGACGGTTTGCGCAGCGCTCTGGGCGATGCGGTGGAGTTTGTGCAGCCCCAGGGTGGCTTGTTTGTGTGGGCTCGGTTGACCGGCGCGCGCGGGCAGGTGCAAGACAGCCAGGTGTTCGCCCAACGCGCCATTGAGCAGTGCGTCGCGTTTGTGCCAGGGGCCCCGTTCTACTGCGAGCAGCCTGATCGGGCCAGTTTCCGCCTGAGCTTTGCCACTTCGGATGTGGAAAAAATCCGCGAAGGCGTGCAGCGGCTGGCGCGGGCCTTGTGACCGTTTGCGCCGCTTGACGCGGCGCGTTCAGCCGCCCAGGTTCAGCGCGTGGTACACGCGCACGGCACCATAGGCGTCGTTCCCAGCGTAGAGCAGCTGCGATTCGCTCAACTGCGGCGCGGCCCAGTTGGTGGTGGCGGTTTTCTTGGATTTGAGAAACCGCTGATTGAACAACAGCGCGATGGCGGTTTTCAGGCCCACTTCGCGCCGGTAGCCGCGTTGTCTGAACACCGTGTTCAATTCCAGCACGTTCGCTGGCGTCACGCCCAGTTTGTGTTGGATGCGAGCGCGGTCGTCGCGCAGGCCGAAGCCGGCTTTCACCGCGTGGGGCCAGGTCAGCAACTCGGCCACTGCGGCGCGGCAGTCAGGGTCGTGCAGTTGGAACACCCAGGCTTGCTCGGGCGTGGCCAGTTGCACGGTGTGCGGGCCGTCCGACGTTTGATCGCGGTGGAAGGTGGGCTTGGATTCGGTGTCAAAGCCCCAGGCGCTGGCATGTTGCAAGGCCTGGGTGGCGTGCCGCACCTGTTCGGCGGTGTGCACCAGGTGGACGTGCGACCGGGGCAGGCGCTCGAACGGTTCGAGCAGGGCGATGGCATCGGCGCTGGGGCAGTGGGGGGCTTGGGTCATGGTAGTGACCCAAGAATAACCGAGCCGGCCCGGTTGGCCGCATAATCGCGCTCCCGCCTCGGTGCCATGTCGGCGCCGCACGCTGCGGACAGGACAGCCATGAAAAAAACCTTCTCCCTCCAGATCGAGGGCAAACACCCGGACCGCGTGCTTGACGCGATCAAGCACGAGCTGAACAAATACGTCAAACGCGAGCGCCGCAAGGCTGTGCCCGATGGCGTGGATTTTTGGGACTTTGATTGCCGGCTGGGGCAGGATGCAGACAGCGCAGAGGCTGTGCATGTGAAAGCCTTGAACGCCCGCCTGGATGCGGTCGCGCAAGCGGGCGCCACCCAGGTGTATGTGGAAATCTGGGCCAAGCCTGCGGTGCGTCGCTACGAAGAACGTACCGACACAGCCGCCGCAACGGACGACGCGCTGGACGATTGATGCGCTTCAGCCTGGGCTTTCTGGGTCGCTTGTGCGGCGGCCGCACGCAGTTTGTCTTTTTTGCTGGGGCGTTTGCCTTTGATGCCGCCGGTGCCATCGGTGGGTTGGGTGGCTGACACCTCCACCTCTGTAGGCTCAAAACCGGGCACTGCGTCCAGCGGCACCGCCAGTTGTTGCCGCTTTTGGATCAGTTGCCAGTGCGCCAAGGTGGCGGCCGTCACCAGACTGACGGCCAGGCCTGACGCACCCGCGCGCCCCGTGCGGCCGATGCGGTGCACGTAGTCCACCGCCGAGCGCGGCAGGTCGAAGTTGACCACGACCGGTAACTGGGCGATGTCGATGCCGCGGGCGGCCAGATCGGTGGTGACCATCACGTCGGCTTCACCGTGCTTGAAGCCGGCCAATACCTCGCGCCGGGCGCCCTGGGTGAGGCCGCCATGGAAGGCGGTGGCGCGCAGGCCGTTCCGGTTGAGTTTGAAAGCCAGGTGTTCGGCCGCGTACTGGCTGGCCACGAACACCAGCACCTGCCTCCAGCGCTGGGTGTCGATCAGGTGGCGCAGCAAGGTGGTGCGGCGGGCGGTGTCCACCCGGTAGGCGCGCTGCTCGATGCGGGCCAGGTCGACCACGGTTTCGGGCACGTGCAGACGCTCGGGTTGGCGCAACAGGGCGTCGGCCAGGCTTTGCACTTCGGCCGGAAAGGTGGCGGAAAACAGCAGGTTTTGGCGTTTTGTCGGCAGCAGGTCGAGCACGTCCTGCAGTTCGTCGGCGAACCCCAGGTCGAGCAGCCGGTCGGCCTCGTCCAGCACCAGGTGTTGCACGGTGTTCAGGCGCAGGGCACCGCTGCGCACCAGGTCCAGCAATCGCCCGGGGGTGGCCACCACCACCTCCGCGCCGCCGCGCAGGCGCATCATCTGCGGGTTGATGGACACGCCGCCGAACACCACCGCGACCTTCAAGGCGGGCTGGCCGTGGGTGGTCTGACCGGGCAAGTGCCGCAGCAGGTCGTGCAGCACGTCGCCCGCCTGCTGGGCCAGTTCGCGGGTGGGCACCAGCACCAGTGCGCGCGTGGGGCGCGGGCCAGGGCGCAACGGCTCAGCCCACAGGCGTTGCAGCAACGGCAGCAGGTAAGCAGCGGTTTTGCCCGATCCGGTCTGGGCCTGGGCTTGCACGTCCGCCCCGCGCAGCACGGCGGGGATGGCGAGGGACTGGATGGGGGTGGGCGCGTCGTAACCGAGGCGTTGCGTGGCGGTGACGAGGGCCGGGGTCAGTCCGAGGGCAGCAAAAGGCACGTGTGTCTTTCGGGATGGTTCAGCGGAGCACTTCCAGCAGCCGGTCCAGGCCGCCGTCGTTGATGGCGACCATGGCTTGCTCGCGCACCTTGGGTTTGGCGTGGTAGGCCACCGACAGGCCAGCCGCGTCCATCATGGGCAGGTCGTTGGCGCCATCGCCCATGGCGATGCACTGGTGCGGTTCGATGCCCAGCAGCGAGGCCACCTCCAGCAGCGTGCGGCGTTTTTCGGCGCCGTCGCAAATGTCGCCCCAGCATTGGTCCACCAGACGGCCGGTGAGAGCGCCGCAGTGTGGGCCATTTTCAATTTCCAGAATGTTGGAGCGGGCGAAGTCGATGCCCAGACGCGCTTTCACCCGGTCGGCAAAGTAAGTGAACCCGCCCGACACCAGCAGCACCTTCATGCCAGCGGCTTTGCAGGCCTGGATGAGTTCGGCCGCGCCGGGGTTGATTTTCAGCCGTTCGGAGTAGACACGCTCCATGTCGGCCACGGTGACGCCCTTGAGCAGGGCGACGCGGCGGCGAAGGCTGACCTTGAAGTCGGTGATTTCGCCGCGCATGGCGGCTTCGGTGATGGCAGCCACCTCGGCCTTGCGGCCCACGGCATCGGCGATTTCGTCCACGCACTCGATGCTGATGAGGGTGGAGTCCATGTCGAACGCGATGAGCTTGAAGTTGCTCAGGTTCAGGGGCGGGGTGAAGCCTTGGACGACGAGGCCTGGAGCGAATTCGGTGGCAGTCATGGATAGGGATGTCGCGGGTCGGCCGGTGCGGGCCTGAGGTTGAAGCGGGCAGTGTAGCGGCAGCAGCGCTCCCGCAACAAAAAACCCGCCTGGGGCGGGTGTTGGGCGGGGACGTTGGACGCTCAGCGCGGGAAGTAGGCCTTGGCCTTGTCCAGCTTGTAGGCCCAGGGCAGTTGGGCGTTCTTCCAGCCGTTGACCACGCGCTGGCCTTTGAGCGCACCGTCTTTGGCGGTGTCGCCCTCAAAGCCTTCGGCCACCGAGTACACCTGGGTGTAGCCGGACATCAGCAGCCGGTCGGCGGCTTTGGAGCTGCGGTCACCGGAGCGGCAGATCAGCACGATGGTGTCGGTCTTGCCCAGGCCCATGGCCTTCAGGCGGCGTTCGATTTCCGGTTCAAAGTCGGCGTTTGGCTCTAACTTGTACATGCCGCGCTTGTCGTCCCAGTCCACCATGATCTCCTGGTGTTCGACGTAGGGCACCAGCGCGTCGGCGGCAATGGCCATGCCCACGTACATCGCCTCGGCTCGGGTGCGCACATCGAACAGTGCCACTTTTTGCGGGGCTTTCTGCTTCATTTCGAAGGCTTGCTGCGGGGTCAGGTACAGGCCGGCCTTGCTCACCTTCACCTCGGGCAGTTTGGCCCATTCGGTGCCGCCGGCGGGCCAGTCGCTGGCCCAGGCGGTGGCGGTGACGGCGAGGGCCGCCGCCACGCAGAATTTTTGGATCCGGTTCATTGCACTGCCTCCTCAGAAATATAAGTGTTTGATTGTAGGAGGCGGCGGCTTGCAGCAAGCTTGCGGCGGCCTGGCTCAGGCCGTTGCTGTGCTGACGAGCGGCTGCCCCAGGGAACGCAGCACGTCCCGCACCATCTGCGCGCGGTCCTTGGGCTCGGGCAGGGCGCGTTCGATACGCAGCTTGTCGTTGCCGGCCAGCTT
>JACCDQ012096673.1_pt1 | contig 12869 bp, 9 predicted proteins | sample 7446031 | NCBI WGS metagenome assembly JACCDQ01 (sample SAMN15323442, study PRJNA562643) | freshwater metagenome | isolation source: river surface water | place: USA:Blue River Watershed | collected 2017-08-17 | reverse complement strand
TGCCGGTGGAGCTATGAGTTTGTTTGGGTTTTATTTGGCCGCTCCAGAGAAGTTTAATTCTTCTGACATTGAAAAAATGCAGAATTCATCTGCTCAGTTAGCTCGTTATGCCAGTTTGAATACAATACCGGCATTTGATTTCACCGGAGTTTCTGAAATCGCGAATCCCGCTGTTGTTCACATCAAAACGATTACTGGATCTTCAAGTAATGGTTCGGGCTCACGCCAACAAATGCCACCTATGGATCCCTTTGAATTTTTTAGGGGACCTGGATTTGAATTTCAAAACCCAGGGCCGAGAATGGCATCTGGTTCAGGTGTGATTATTTCTGATGATGGATACATCGTAACAAATAACCACGTGGTTGAAAACGCGAATAAGATTGAAGTTACCCTCAATGACAAACGCACCTACATAGCGGAACTTGTAGGTTCAGACAAAAATACAGATTTAGCACTTCTCAGAATCGGAGAGTCGGATTTGCCATTTTTAAAATTAGGAAACTCAGAAGATGTTAAAGTAGGGCAGTGGGTTGTTGCAGTTGGAAATCCATTGAATCTAACTTCAACAGTTACCTTGGGGATTGTTAGTGCTGTTGGTAGAAACATCGATCTTCTGCGAAGCAAGGGAAATCAATATGCTATTGAAAATTTTATACAAACCGACGCTGCAATAAATCCTGGAAATTCTGGAGGTGCTTTGGTGAATGTCGCTGGTGAACTAATAGGAATTAATACGGCCATTGCTTCTGAAACCGGTTCTTATTCGGGATATGGATTTGCCATACCCGTTAATCTTATGAAGAAGGTGGTAAATGATATTATGAAGTACGGGACGGTTCAAAGAGCAATTTTGGGAGTTTCCATCCAAGAAGTTACACAGGAGTTGTCGGAGCAAAAAGGCTTGGATAATTTGAAAGGTGTATATATTGCGGATGTGGTTTCCGGAGGTGCTGCCGACAAAGCCGGTGTTAAAAAGGATGATGTGATCTTGAAAATTAATGGCGACGAAGTGAATTCATCATCGAAATTGCAAGAGAAAGTAGGCGAATATCGTCCCGGTGATAAGATTACCCTTACTATCAAACGCAAAGGAAAAATTCTTGAAATCCCGGCTACTTTATTGTCTAAAGATGGTTCATCAAAATTAGAAACAGTGGCGAAAACAGCGGCAACAGAATTTCAAGGTGTGGCATTGGTAAATACATCTAGAGAAGAACGCACCAAACTGGGTATCAAATCGGGTGTCAAAGTAGAAAAAATTGAATCCGGCGCCTTTAAAAATGCGGGTATCCCAAAAGGATTTGTAATTACTCACATTAATAATGAACCTGTCTATTCGGCTCAAGGCGCAATTAGTGTTTTAGAATCGTTAAAAGGTAGTATTGTAGTTGAAGGGATTTTGCCTGGATCCGGTGAAAAAATTTATGCAGTGAAATTGCCTAAAGAAGAGTCGAAGTCAGAGGAATAAGAATCAGGAGAAATGAAATAAATTGTAGAAATTTATTTTTTAAAAGAGTTCAACAAAAAAGTCCCTTGTTATAGGGACTTTTTTGTTAAGTTTAGCGGCTCTTTTTTTATTTTGCGACTTCAATTTTGGATGAATGAATTAATCTAATGTCAAGGTATATTAATTTAGGTCAACGTTTTCAGTATGTAGTACTACTGATTTACTGATTGTCAATTTCAATTTGACTCCTAATTAATATGTCTCCTAATTAATTTGACTCCTAATTAATTTGACTCCTAACATAGAACAGAGAATAGGTAATTCTACGGCTCAATTCTAAAGTGTATTCGATTTATATCACAACTAAAACAGAACTTGAGTTGAAAATAAATGCCTAATCCTCAATAATCGTAGGAGGTTTTGTAAATCCCGCATTCCATCCCCCAGATTCATCGTCATCATCATTGCCAAATTGATCAAATCCAGAACTGGGCTTGCTAAAACCGGCTCCAGGATCATTGAATCCACCGGAATTTTTATTTGCAGTTGAGTCGAATCCGGCATCTGTGCCAAATCCTGAATTTATGTTTTGAGGATTAAAAATGGGATTGCTGTTGAAACCACCAGTTGGCCCGTCAAAAGGTGAGGGGGAATCGTCGGGTGCGTAATATTCTGCATCACTATTCATTTTGGATCCAACTGTATGAACGGTAAACGATGCAGTTGGAGCACCCCCTTGATATTCAGAATTTTGAGATCGAATGCTCTCTCTCTCATAGGATGATAAATCTTGGAACTTAGAAAATTCACCTACAAATTTACAAAATGCCGAGCCAACCGATCCGTGACGATTTTTAGCAATAATTACTTCCGTTAAACCTTGGATTCCATAGTCAATTTCGCCATCTGCAGCTGCTCTGCCCGCTGAATCGGATGTGTCCATACCCATTTTTGTATAATACTCGTTTCGGTATAAAAACATAACCATATCTGCATCCTGTTCGATGGATCCAGATTCACGAAGGTCGGATAGCTGTGGACGTTTGTTTTGTCGTTTTTCAACTTCACGACTTAACTGTGCTAAAGCAATTACAGGTATACTTAATTCTTTAGCGAGAGCTTTTAGTGATCGCGATATAAATGCAATTTCCTGTTCACGATTTCCGGGGCCTTTGGTTTCATGGCGTAGTAACTGTAAGTAATCCACTACCACCATGTCAAGTCCGTGTTGTGAATGTACTCTTCTACACTTGGCGTTTAAATCGAAAATAGAAAGTTGAGGTGTATCGTCGATGAAAATTTTAGCGGAACTTAAATTGTTGGTTTCTGTAGTTAAACGTTCCCATTCTTCTTCGGTAAGGGTGCTTTTTTTGATTTTTTCTCCTTGCACCATAGCTTCAGCCGAAATCAAGCGATTTACCAATTGAATATCAGCCATTTCTAGAGAAAATATCATAACACTCTTTTTGTGATCAACCGCAGCATTCCTGACGAGACTTAATGCGAATGCAGTTTTACCCATCGCTGGACGAGCGGCTAGAATTACGAGGTCAGAAGGTTGCCATCCCCCATTAATACGATCGATATCTCCAAAGCCGGATGCCACTCCAGTAACTCCGTTGTTTTCGGAGGATCTACGAGCGTCGATTTCTTTTAATGAGGTGTTAATTAACATGGAAATTTCTTGGAAATTTCGTTTTAGACCTGCATTTTTAATTTCGTATAGTTTGGATTCCGATTCGTCGAGTAATTCGAATGCATCTTTGGAATCGTCGTAGGCTTCATATTGAATTTTTCCGGTAACGTCGATGAGCGAGCGTTGAATGAATTTTTGAGTTAAAATTCGGGAATGGTATTCAATATTGGCAGCCGAAGATACTTTGTTTGTAAGTTGAGCTAGATAGAAATAGCCACCAGCAAGTTCTAATTTTCCGTGATTTTTTAAGTAGTTGGAAACGGTAAGAAGGTCAATTGCCATAGAAGCGCTTTGATAGAGCGTTTGAATGGCACGGAATATTTCTTTGTTTTGGGGATTGTAAAAGTGGTCGGGAGATAAGATGTCAATTACCTGATGGATTTTATCTTTTTCGAGCATCATTGCACCCAAAACTGCTTCTTCGAGTTCAACAGCATTGGGAGGCATTCTGCCGTCGCGATCGCGCAAAAATTCGGCCGGTACAACTTTCTTCTTTCGGTTATTGGAGGTGTACTGTTCTTCCATAGGACTTTCAAAGTTAGGGCATTTTACAGCCTAAAGTAGAGTTGACCTTGGAAATAGTTTTGAACAAAAAGATCAAATGAGGGGATAAAATATCCAAAGTATTCAAGATTTGTGGTTACTAAAATATTGCTATTGTTTTAAATAATAAGGCCAATAGCGAAAGAAGAATTGGAAACAATCCATTTTTTAATAAAACTCAACTTTTACAAAAAAAATGTGTCATTCATGCAAATTGAATATTTAGTTAACATGAAATGAGTACTTTTGTTACTCGAAATTGTGTCAGTTTGCAAAAATGTATGTAACTGAAGTGGCGAAGCTGTATAATGATTGAAACATTAATTCAAGGTAAAATTAGAGTTAAACTCTTGACCAAGTTGTTGTTGAACCCTAACAATACGGTTTATTTACGCGGTTTAGAGAAGGAGTTTGGAGTGAGTTCAAATACCGTGAGATATGAACTGAATAAATTGAGTTCTGTAAAATTAATTGAAATTGTAGAAAACGCAGATTCAAATCAGAAACAGTATAAAGCCAACACCCGTCATCCTTTATTTGAAAATTTACGGGGTTTTATTCTTAAGCAATTCGGTATTGACGCACTAATTGAGAAAGTATTTGATCGATTAGGAGATGTAGAACGTGTATATTTAACTCATGACTGGGCAGAAGGTAAAATTGGTCCGTTTTTAGATATTGTTGTTGTGGGTAAAGTGAATAATGAATACATGCATGTTTTAATTAAGAAGGCCGAACCCATCCTTCAGAGAAAAATTCGAGTGGCTCAATTTGAGACTTTGGAGAATCCGCCCCAATGGGAAGGGATTCCTTGGGTACAATTGGTATGATTTTTGGTAGGAAAAATAAATTGGAAAAGAAATGAACTCAGGATCGTTGCCGTTGATTAGTGTAACCATGCCGGTGTATAATGGCGAAAGAACCATTAATTTGGCAATTCAATCTTTATTAAATCAGACCTATACAAATTGGTTGTGTATTATAGTAAATGATTGCAGTACGGATAATACTCGGAACTTATTGAATGAGTACGAATCAAATCCAAAGTTCAAAATTATTCATTTAAGCAAAAACGCAGGCAGAGGAAACGCTCGTCAGGTAGCTTTAGAGAATGCAGAGGGCGATTTTCTTGCTTTCTTGGATGCCGATGATTTATATCATCCTCGTAAACTAGAACTGCAAGTTGAAGCTTTTAAAATGCATCCAAATTTGGTGGTTTGTGGGAGTTTAGTCGGTTCGTATAATTTAAATTTTGAATTGATTAACTTTCGGGGATTGGCAACCAATTCCCCATTATTAAATTATCAAAGTTTTAACTTCCCAAGTCCTCCAGCATGTACTATGATAAAATTGGCGGATGCTTCTTTGTGTAGTTACGATAAAAGACTCTCGGTAGGTGAAGATAACGATTTCCTGTATTGTTGTTTAAAAGGAAAGTCATATATCGTTTTAGATCAAATACTGTACTATTACGAAGAGGTGGGTGTCTTATCAAAAAGCAAATTGATCAATTATCAATTTTTGAAACTTAATAAAATTATCATTAAAACTTCAGGCATTTACAGAATAAAATTATTTAGCAAGGAAATTGTTAGAACGTTAATTAAGATTCCTGCAATTCTCGTACTTGGGCCCGAATATATTTCCAAACGACGAGGTAACACTGCAAATTTGGAACAAATCAAAGAGTTTAATCAAATTGTATCAAAATTAAAAAAACAATAAAACAATCAAATATGAAAACTTGGAACAAACAACCTAAATTAGCCATTATTGGTTTAGGATATGTAGGTTTACCTTTGGCCGTTGCTTTTGCTGAAAAATATAAAGTAATTGGTTTTGATATAAATGAAAAAAGAGTAAATGAATTATCCAATGGTAATGACTTTACTTTGGAAGTAGAAGATGAATTACTTAAAAGTGTTCTTTATTCCAGTGAAAAAGGAGATGATGCGAATAGCTTATTAGTTACCACAGACCCCCAATATTTGTCTGAATGCACCGTGTTTATTGTAACTGTGCCTACTCCTACAGATAAATTTAATCGTCCGGTTCTAACACCAATGATTAAGGCAAGTGAGCAAATTGCTAAAGTGTTAAAAGTTGGAGATATTGTAATTTATGAAAGTACGGTTTATCCGGGTGTTACAGAAGATGAAATGGTGCCCGTATTAGAACAACATTCAAAATTGAAGTTTAATGTTGACTTTTTCTGTGGATATTCACCCGAGCGTATTAATCCAGGTGATAAAGAACATACCGTTACCAAAATATTAAAAGTAACCAGTGGTTCTACACCAGAAGCTGCAGATTATATAGATGAACTATACAAGTCTGTAATTATAGCAGGTACTCATAAGGCAAGCAGTATTAAAGTTGCAGAAGCAGCTAAAGTAATTGAAAATTCTCAAAGAGATATCAATATTGCATTTGTCAATGAGTTAAGTAAAATATTTAACATCATGGGTATTGATACCAACGAAGTACTGGAAGCTGCTGGAACAAAATGGAATTTCCTGAAGTTTAAACCGGGTTTGGTTGGTGGACATTGCATTGGAGTTGACCCATATTATCTCGCCCAAAAAGCTCAAGAAGTTGGATACCATCCTGAAATTATTTTAGCTGGAAGAAGAGTTAATGACTCTATGGGTAAGCATGTTGCAACAGAAGTGGTAAAGTTGATGTTGAGAAAGGATTTGAAAGTTGTAGACTCAAAAGCACTGATTTTAGGATTTACCTTTAAAGAAGATTGCCCGGATGTTAGAAATACGAGAGTAATTGACATCTACGAAGAATTAAAAAGCTTCGATCTCAATGTAGATATTTTTGACCCTTGGGCGAACAAAGAAGAGGTGAATCATGAATATGGAGTAGATATTTTGAATGAATTGAAAGCAGAAGCATTGAAAGATTATTCTGCCATTATTTTAGCAGTTGCTCACAAGGAGTTCGCTTCGTTAAATCTAAGTAAATCCTCAAATCAAGTAATTTTTGACGTTAAAGGAATTCTAGGAAAAGAAATTTCAGACGCACGCTTATAAATACATTGGATTGTTTTACTCTCCATTTTTCATATTGAAAGCTAAAATTCTTTGAAAAACAAACTTAAATATAACCTGCAAAACCTTATTGGTCGAAGAGTTAATAAAAGAATTCTAATTATTGAGTCTGATGATTGGGGATGTATTAGAATGCCATCAAAACAGGTATTTGATACTTTATTGAATCAAGGTATCCCCGTTGATAAATGTCCATATAATTCGAATGATATGCTCGAATCTGCGGATGATATAAATGGGGTAATTCAATGTTTTCAATCATTAAAAGATTATAAAGGTAATAGTTTAAAATTAACCGCTAATTTTATTGTTGCAAATCCGGATTTTGAAAAAATTAGAAAGTCAGACTTTAATGAATATCATTTTCAGGATTTTGTTGAAACCTATTCCAAAGAGCAAGGCAACTTAAGTACTTTTGATGCTATAAAAAACGCCATTGAGCTGGGTGTTTTGCAGCCACAATTACATGGACGTGAACACTTACAACCATTTGAATGGCTTAGAGCACTCAAATCAGGAGATAGCGAAACCTTATTCGCCTTTGATTTGGGAGTATGGGGACATCCTTCAAAATATTCATTGAATACCGGAATCAATTTTTCATCTGCATTTCATGCATCTGAAAAAAGTCAAATTGATTTTTTCAAATCTTCCATAACTGAAGCTCAACGGATTTTCACTTCTCATTTTGGATTTTATTCAAAATCATTTATTCCGCCAAGATATATTTGGATGAATGAATTAAATGAAACTTTGAAAGAGAATAATATAGAATTGCTTCAGGGAAAAATTGTTCAATTACAGCCTGAATTCTCGGAAAACAATTCTCTGAAAGCTGTTCGAGTTTGGCAGGGTAAAAAACTGAACCACGGAGTAAGATGTGTTACACGTAATGTCTTTTTTGAACCTGCTGAGAAGCCAAAATTTAATTGGGAAAGTGATGCATTCAATAGAATTCAAGCGGCGTTTAGTTGGGGGAAACCAGCGGTTATTTCTATGCATAGACTTAATTTTATGGGTGGATTAAATCCTGAGAATCGAGAAAATAATTTGGAAAGATTGCGAAAATTAATTGTACAGGTTTTAAAAACCTATCCAGATGTTGAATTTCAAACAACAGATCAACTTGCGGAATTATACTAAAAAGAAGAATATTTAATGAGTAAAATTTGTATAGTATCACCAAGTTTGCAATTAGGAGGAATTGAAAGATCTCTATCCATTTTGGCAAATCAATTTGTTAAAATGGGACATGAAGTGCATTTCATAAAAATCTTCCCATTTGAAGATTTTTATCAATTAGATAATCGCATAAACGTGTATACTCCTCCATTTAATTTTAGCAAAAAAGGAGAGTCTGTTGTAAAAAACATTCTGTATTATGTTCGGGTATTATCACCTATTGGTGGTTATATCAAGAATTTAATTAATACAATTAAACCCGATACCGTGTTGTCGTATGGAGATTGGTTCCCGCATCTGATTATGCTTGGTTTGAAAAGTAAATTTCCATTTTACTATTCAAATCGTTCCAATCCAAGAATTAAATATACGAAATCAATCGAGTTTATTCGAAATTTGGCTTATAAGCTGACACCACCAACTGGGGTAATTGCACAAACATCTCAAGCAAAAGACAGAAAAGTTAAATTATTAGGCAATCGTACTAAAATAAAAATTGTTCCGAATCCAGCTCCGAATTTCAATGAATTAAATTGTGAAAAAGAAAATTGGATTATTTCTGTTGGACGCTTGCACAAGGAAAAAGGTTTTATTCGACTAATGGAAGCATTCTCTAAAATAAAGGATAGGTCTGATTGGAAATTAGTATTAGTTGGAGACGGCATACATGCTAAGGAAATTATGGGTATGTCTGAAGTTTATGGAATTCAAGATTCAGTTGTATTCTTAGGGAAAGTTTTGGATGTGCAATCCGTGCTGTGTAAAAGTAAAATTTTTGCTTTTGGTTCGCATCATGAAGGATTTCCCAATGCATTATTAGAAGGAGCATGTGCTGGTTTAGCCTGTGTAAGTTTTGATATTGTGGCTGGACCAAGAGATATTATTTCAAATGGTGAAAATGGATTTTTGATTGAGGATGGCAATTTAGATGAAATGACCAGAATTTTGCAGTATCTAATCAATAACGAAAGTGAAATTAAACGATTGGGTGAAGCTGCAAAAAAATCATCGGATCGTTTCAATGCGGATAGAATTACGAATGAAATTTTAAATTTCATTCTTCAGGATACAAATAGTTAGTTAAAATTATAAAAAATAATTATGGATAAGATTTGGTTATCATCTCCTCATATGGGTGGAAATGAAATTAATTATGTAAATGAAGCATTTCAAACGAATTGGATTGCACCTTTAGGTCCTAATGTTAATGGCTTTGAAGAGGATATTTCCAATTTTATCAAAGTAGAGTCAACAGAAACTCAAATTAATATTTCAACGGCCGCTTTAACCTCAGGAACTGCTGCTTTACATTTAGCCCTTGTGATGTTAGGAACGAATGAAAATGATATAGTAATTGTTCAGAGTTTTACGTTTTGTGGCACTACCAATCCTGTTGAATATCAAAAAGCAAAAATTGCTTTTGTTGATTCAGAGAGAGATACGTGGAATATGGATCCAAATTGTGTACGTGAGGCAATTAGCGATTTACTCAATATGGGATATGGAATAGAAGGAAAAGTAGAATCAAAATTGGGTTTAGGTAATATTAGAGCTATTATGCCGGTACATTTATACGGTATGCCTGCCAAAATGAATGAATTAATTGCTATTTCAACGGAATTCGGTATTCCTATTATTGAGGATGCTGCAGAAGCTTTGGGATCTAGATACAACAATCAAGCATGTGGCAGTTTTGGACTTATGGCAGCATTAAGCTTTAACGGTAATAAAATTATTACTACTTCTGGTGGTGGTGCATTAGTTTCTTCCCAAAATGAATATATTGAGAAAGCAAGATTTCTAAGTACTCAAGCTCGTGATAATGCTCCGCATTACCAACACTCTCAAATTGGGTATAATTATCGGATGAGTAATATTGTTGCTGGGATTGGACGAGGTCAAATGGAAGTGTTAAAACAAAGAGTGGAACAAAGAAGATTGAATAATCTTCGATACAAAGAATATTTTCAAAATATTGAAGGAGTTTCATTACAAACAGAACCAAATAGCAATTATTATTCTAATTTTTGGCTCTCATCAATTTTAATAGATCCAATTAAGACTGGAGGAATTTCTCGCGAAACAGTTAGACTTGCCATGGAGAAAGAAAATATAGAGTGTCGACCCTTATGGAAGCCAATGCATTTGCAACCTGTTTATGATGGTACTAAATTTTATGGAACCGGAGTTTGTGAGGAATTATTTGAGAATGGATTATGTCTTCCTAGTGGAAGTAACTTGTCTGAAGATGAGTTCAAACGAATATTTAATGTCTTAGATTCAATTTTTAAATAATGGAAAATTTAGATAACATAATTGAAAAAAGTACCTTTTTAGTTACTGGTGGTGCAGGATTTATTGGCTCAAATTTGGTAGAGCTTCTTATTAATCGTAACGCAAAATTGGTTAGAGTTCTTGATAATTTATCTAACGGATACTACGAAAATATAAAGCAATTTGTTGGACTTCCCAATTTTGAATTTATCGAAGGTGATATTCGTGATTTGGAAACGTGTGAGAAGGCAGTAAAAAACATAGACTACATTAGTCATCAGGCAGCATTGGGATCAGTTCCAAGGTCAATTGAAGATCCAATTACATCCAATGATGTTAATATTGGGGGACACCTGAATATGTTAGTAGCAGCAAAAAATTCAGAAACCCTTAAGCGTATGGTTTATGCGGCAAGCTCTTCAAGTTTTGGAGATAGCCCTGAACTCCCTAAAGTTGAAGGAAATGAAGGTAAGCCTTTATCTCCTTATGCCGTAACAAAATGGGTTAACGAACTCTATGGAGATGTTTTTAGTCGCGTTTACGGTTTGCACACCATTGGTTTGAGATACTTTAATATTTTCGGACCAAAGCAAAATCCTAATAATCCTTACGCTGCGGTAATTCCATTATTTATGAAAGCAGCAGTTGAAGGCAAATCTCCGGTAATTAATGGGGATGGAACGAATTCACGAGATTTTACTTTTGTTGAAAATGCTCTTCAAGCAAATTTAAAAGGGATGCTTCAAACCCCTGAGTTAAATAAACATGAAGTTGTAAATATTGCCGTTGGAGATAGAACCAGTTTGATTGAATTGTGGGAAGCTATTGCACATGCTGCGGGGATAAAATTGGAACCAGTTTTTGGTCCTTCAAGGCCTGGAGATATTCCACATAGTTTAGCGTCTATTGAGAAAGCGAAACAATTAATTGGATATAACCCTCAATTTAAAATTCGCGACGGGATTAAAATTACGTACGATTGGTTTGTGAAAACACACGGTTAATAATGTATAGTTTTCAACAGATTTAACCCCAATTTAATTTCCTAGTATTGAAAAAGTATTTAAAAAATAAATCTTACAAAAAGTTCTTAGTCTACTTAAGTTCTGGGAGTTTAGCTAAAGTAGTACCATTTTTAATTCTTACATTAACCACAACGGTTCTTACCACTGAAGATTTCGGGAGAATAAGCAATTTTTCATTGATTGTTGAATTGTCTACTTCATTGATCTTGGTAAGAATGGTGCCTTTTTTTGAAACCGATTATTACAAAAATGACACAAAACAGAATACCCATGTTATTACCAATGTGGTATTCATAATGATCATTGCTTTTGTTGCTTTACTTTTGTTGGCCTTGATATTTGCAGGATATCTGCAAAAAGTTACGGGATTAGGTGTGTTTTGGATAATACTTGGAGTGTGTTCTGGACTATTTGGAGCGTTTGCCAGCTTGAGAACCTCTATATTAAGATTAACGGATCAGGCAAAAAAGTTTGCAACGTTTCAGTTGTTAAATGTATTTCTTTTAGCCTTGCTTACACTTTTTTTAGTATTTATATTTAAACTTCATTGGATCGGAAGAATTTTATCGATTGTAGTTACATCCTTGGTGTTATTTTCCATTACAATCCGATTTTTATACAAAAATCATGATTTCCCTGATAAAGTTGCAAAATCCAAAATCTTGGAAATTTTACGGTTCAGTTTACCCTTAATACCTTTTGCCATTTCTCCATTTTTAAAGCAAGGATTAGACAAAATATATATTACTAATTTGATTAGTATGTCCGCTAATGGCGTTTATTCATTGGCATTAAGTTTTTCTTCGATATTCGATATGATTGTAGCTTCACTATTTGCCGTGTATACTCCTATGGTGTATAAGAATCTATCAAAGTCGGAGAATTTAGTTAACAGTAAAAGAAATTTAGTAAAACAAGCTTACAAATTAATAGGATCATTAATAGCTATAGAAATTGCTGGATTTTTTGCTATCATGTTTTTTGTCAAGTTGTTTTTAAGTGTGGATTATTTAGATTCCTTAATTTATCTGCCATATTTGTTGTTGCATGTATTGTTGCGATCAATGTATTTGTTGCTTTCAACATATATATTGTATTCTAAAAAAACCAAAGAATTCGGACTTTCAGCATTGGTTTTTGCTTTAATGCATACAACATTCAGTTATTTTTTAATTTCGAAAATTGGTATTCTTGGTGCTTTATATGCATTGTTGTTTACAGATGTTATTCGTCTAATCTATACGTATTATTTGTCAAACAAACATAATCCAATGCCTTGGTGGGATGCAAGAAGTATATTTAAAGGAAGTAGCGCAATTAAGAATTGATATTTCATGAATAGTATTTGTTTTGATATTGGTTTTCCAAAAACAGGAAGTACCTCTTTGCAAGAAAGTGTCTATTCCCATTTGAATGAATTAGAATTGTTGAACTATTTGGGAAAGAATGTTGGTACTGCAAATTCAATTAGTAGTTTTGAAAGGTCTATTCGAGAATTGTGGTTAAACGACATCCCTTTCCAACTATCAAAAGAAAATGTATCGGACATCCATTTGAATTTATTTTCAGATGAAGAAATTTTATCTCCGCCTGCTTATTTAAAACAGAAATATGGTGAAAAGTCGGATTCAACCAGAGCG
>JACCDQ012135171.1_pt1 | contig 12872 bp, 10 predicted proteins | sample 7446031 | NCBI WGS metagenome assembly JACCDQ01 (sample SAMN15323442, study PRJNA562643) | freshwater metagenome | isolation source: river surface water | place: USA:Blue River Watershed | collected 2017-08-17 | reverse complement strand
GTGACGGCCGGGCTGCCGGGGCTCGCGCTCGCGGTGACGACGGGCGCCGCGCTGTATGCGGCGGTGCTCGCGGTGCTCGACCGGCCGACGCTGGTCTGGGGCGCGGCGACGGCGCGGCGATTGTGGGCGCGCGACGGCGCGGCGGTGGCGGGAGCGTGAACCCCTTGCGGCCATGACCCCCGTCTTCGATTGGAAACAGGAGGATTTCGACAAGCTGGTGGCGAATTGCCCGGGCGAGCCGGTGACGCCGTTCGTGTTCAAATACTTCAAGCCGACGGACCGGCTGCTGGAATCGGGCTGCGGCTCGGGGCGGTTCGTCTACTGGCTGGCGCAGCAGGGCTTCACGATCGAGGGCATGGAGATCAACCCGGCGACGGTGGCGGACCTGAACGCGCGGTTTCCGCACCTGCGCATCCGCACGGGCGACGTGCGGGCGCTGCCGTATCCGGACAACTGTTTCGACGGCATCTTGTCGCTCGGCGTGATCGAGCACGTGTTCGAAGGCATGGCGGAACCGATCCGCGAGATGCACCGCGTGCTGAAACCGGGCGGGACGGCGCTGGTGATCGTGCCGAGCTTCAATCGCGTGCGGCAGTGGAAGTATCCGACGGGCATCTACCACCTGCACGCGCTGCTCGGCTACGTGAAGCGGGCCAACTGGGTGCGCCGGCTCTGCGGGAAGCCGCCGCACCACGGCGAGCCGAATCCGCGGCTGGCGACGCGGCCGCCGTTCAAGCGCTGGCCGATGTTCGGTGAATTTTTCGAATACCGGCTGACGAAGGCGGAGTTCGAGCACGAGCTGACGCGGCAGGGTTTCACGATCGTGGAGAGCGTGCCCACCTCGCTGATCGACGGGCTCTACATCGAGTTCGGGCGGCTGTTTGTGCGCTTCGGACACCTGGAATTTTTCCCCAACGCGGCCGGCCGCTGGCTGAACGCGTGGCTGGCGAAGCGACCGTTTTGGCACAATCACATGCACCTGTGCGTGGTGCGGAAACCATGACGCCGGTCGTCACGGCGTGGGTCGTGCCCGGCGGCGGCGCGCGGTTCGAGACGCACGTGCCGCTGCGCTTCAACCTGCGGCGGGCGCGGGCGCGCGGCTGGCGCGGCGCGATCGATCTGGTGCTGCTCTACGGCCGGGCGGAGTTGCCGGCGGACGTCGCGGCGGAGTTGGCCGACCTCGGCGTCACGCTGCGGGACGGCGAGGCGTCGTTTCGCGCGCACGCGGCGCGTCATGCGGCGCTGGGGCGGTTCGGGGAGTTCGAGCGGGCGTGTTTTCTGCGGTGGCAGGTGCTGGCCGATTTATATGCGGGCGCACCGTTGCTGCATTTCGACGGCGACGTGATTTTCAACACGGACCCGGCGGAGTTGGCGCGACGGTGGGCGCGGCGGACCTTTGTGCTGCAAGGTTGTCCGGCGGTGACGGCGCTGCACGACGGGGCCTGGGGCGAGCGCTATGCGGCGGAGTTGGGGCGGTTGGCCGGCGACGTAGACGGTTACTCCTCGGCGGCGTGGGCGGAGCGCGACGGATGGGAGGAGACGGCGCGGACACGGTGGGCGGGCTTTCGCGACCGACGGATCATCTCGAGCGACCAGGACCTGATCAGCCACCTGCTGCACACGGACCGTTTGCCGCAGGCGCGGCCGGCGGACGTGCAGGCGGAGCTGCCGGAACTCGTGTTGTTCGAGAATCCGCTGCTGATCGGGTCGCTCGTGGCGGAGCGACCGCTGGCCTACCGGCGCGCGGACGGGATCGATTTTCTCGGCGGTCGGCAGGTGGCGGTGTGGCATCTGCAGACGGACTGGTGCCGTTATCTAGCGAAGGTGATGTGGCGCGAGCGGCTGGGGGCGCTGGCGGGCGCGGGTCGGCTGAGCTTCGGTCGGAAAGACCGGGAAACCGTGGTCAACGACCTGCTGCGCAAGCTGAGCGGCGGGCGCTGGCACGATCGCGCGGCGGTGTGTCGGCGGTTTTTCACCGAGGGAGATTTCTCCGCGGTGTTTCGGGCGGAGACGTGGTGGGAAGAGGGAGTGTTTTGATCCCTAACCGCGGATGAACCCGATGAACACGGAGGCGGAGTGCGGACAAGGCGAGCGAGGCGAACGGAATGGTTTCGGCGGCGGGATGCGCGCCGGGTTCGGCCTTGCTGGAGTCGGAGGGCGCCGGTAGCGACATGCGCATGGATGCAGTCGAAACGGTGACGGCGGAGGGCGCGGTGCTGGCGCTGATCGTGCGAGGCACGATCAATGTGCCGGGCGTCTCGTTTTTCACGCCCAACGACTACAGCCAGCAACTCGCCTACATGCAGCATCCGGCGGGGCGGCAGATTGTGCCGCACGTGCACAAGCCGGTGCAGCGGGCGGTGACGCGCACGCTCGAGGTGCTGTTCGTGCGCAAGGGCAAGTTGCGGGTGGATTTCTACACGGACGCGCGCGTCTACGTGGAGAGCCGGGTGCTGGCGGGCGGCGACACGATCTTGCTCGTGGCCGGCGGGCACGGCTTCGAGGTGCTCGAGGCGGTGGAGATGTTCGAAGTGAAACAAGGCCCGTATGCGGGCGACGCGGACAAGGAGCGCATCGCGGGAATCGACGCGGCGGCGGTGCGGATCGCGGGAGGCGGCGCATGATCCCGGTCAGCGCGCCCCGGCTCGACGGCAACGAGAAGCGCTACCTCGCGGAGTGCATCGACACGGGATGGATTTCGTCGGAGGGCCCGTTTGTCGGGCGCTTCGAGGCGGCCCTGGCGGAGCGGCTCGGGCGGGCGCACGGCGTGGCGGTGTGCAACGGCACGGCGGCGCTCGAAGCCGGACTCTACGCGCTCGGCGTGGAAGAGGGCGACGAGGTGATCATGCCGGCCTTCACGATCATCTCGTGCGCGATCGCGGCGCTGCGGCTCGGCGCGAAGCCGGTGCTCGTCGAGATCGATCCGGAGACCTGGACGATGGACCCGGCGCAGGTGGCGGCGCGAATCACGCCGCGGACGAAGGTCGTGATGCCGGTGCATATCTTCGGCCACGCGGTGGACATGGATCCGCTGTTGGCGCTGCGCGAGCGGCACGGCTTCAAGATCCTGGAGGATGCGGCGGAGGCGCACGGGGCGGAGTATCGCAGCGCGCGCGACGGCGGCGGCTGGCGGAAGGTCGGGGCGATGGGCGACGCGGCGGCGACGAGTTTTTACGCCAACAAGATCGTGACCACGGGCGAAGGCGGCATGGTGCTGGCGGACGATCCGGCGGTCGCGGAGCGGGCGCGGGCGTATCGGAATCTCTGCTTCAAGGCGGAGCGGCGGTTTTTCCACACGGAGCTCGGCTACAATTTCCGGATGACGAACCTGCAGGCGGCGGTGGGTTTGGCGCAGACGGAGCGGCTGGATGAGTTTGTGGCGGACAAGCGGCGGCTGGCGGAAACTTACCGGGCGGCGCTGGCGACGGTGCCCGGCGTGCGTTTCATGCCGGTGCGGCCCTGGGCGCGCTCGGTCTACTGGGTTTACGCCGTGGAGCTGGATCCGGCGCTCGGGTTGACGGCGGCGACGGTGATGGAGCGGTTGAAGGCGCGCGGCGTGGGCACGCGGCCGTTCTTCCTCGGGCTGCACGAGCAGCCGGCGCTGCACGCGCGGGGGCTGTTCGCGGGCGAGCGGTATCCGCACACGGAGCGGGCCTATCGGCTCGGTTTTTATCTGCCGAGCGGCCTGACCCTGACGGAAGCGGACGTGGCGCAGGTGGTGGCGGCGTTGCGGGAGGCGCTGGCATGAGCGCGACGAGTTTTGCGGATTACGCGCGGGCCTACGACCTGCTCTACCGCGGGAAGGACTACGCGGCGGAAGCGCGGTGGGTCGACGCGGCGCTGACGGCCGGCGGGCGCGCGCGCGGGACGCTGTTGGAAATCGGCTGCGGCACGGGGGGGCACGCGCGGGTGCTGGCCGGGCTCGGCTGGATGGTGACGGGCGTGGACCTGTCGGCGCACATGCTGGAGATCGCGCGCGGCCGGACCGTGCCGGGAGCGCCGATCGAGTATGTGCAGGGTGCGGCGGCGGAGTTCTCGGTGGGTTGGACCTTCACCGCGGCGGCGTCGCTGTTCCATGTGATGTCGTATCAGGCAGAGCCGGGGGAACTGGAGCGGGCGCTGGCCAATGTGCGCCGCCACCTCGCGCCGGGCGCGCGGTTCGTGTTCGATTTCTGGCACGGCCCCGGCGTGCTGGCCGATCCGCCGGCGCTGCGGGTGCGGCGAGCGGAGGATGCGGCGAGCCGGCTCACGCGGATCGCGGAGCCGCGGCACGATGCGGCGACGCGGCGGATCGACGTGGCCTACGAGCTGTTTCTCGAGGACCGGGCGCAGGGCGGGATCGTGCGCATCGAGGAGGTGCACCGGCTGCGGTATTTTTTCCGCGACGAAGTGGAAACGGCGCTGCGGGGCGCGGGCTTGGTCGCGCGCGCGGCCCACGCCGGCATCGGCGACGCGCCGCTCGACGCGCGGTCGTGGTATGGGCTGGTGGTCGCGGAGGCGGTGTGAGGCGCGTGGCAACCGGCGAGCGGAGATGCGATTTTGAACCACGGATGAACACGCATCGAAACGGAGCGGAGGCGCGGCGATGAGCGGGCGACGTTATCGCATCGGGGTGTTCGGCCGCGGGACCACGCCGGGAGACGGCGGGGCGGACACGTTGCTGGGTATCATCGGGGCGCAGGTGGCGCGGCTCGCGGTGGACGGCGACACGGAGATCGTGCCGGTGCCGTGGAGCGCGTGGTCGCACCGGCGGAGGCCGATCCGTTACGCGTGGGGACGGATCGCGCGGTGGTTCGGCGGTGAGCTGCCCCTGGCGGACGTGCGGCCGGTGTGCCGGCGCCTGCGGCTGGACACGGCGTATTTCGCGGCACCGGCGTTTGTGCGGATCGACGTGCCGTTTGTGTTCACGCTGTGGGACCTCGGGCACCGGACGATTCCGGAGTTCCCCGAGATGCGGAGCGGGCGCGATCCGTGGACGCACCGGGAAGCGCTCTGTCGGACGATGCTTGGGCAGGCGAGTTATGTAGTGACGGGCAACCAAGCGGGTGCGGCGGAGGCGCGGGAGTTTTTCGGCCTGGCCGCCGACAAGGTGGTGGCGGTGCCGTTTCCGAATCCGGATTTCGGCGGCACCCTCGCGACCGTGCCCGCGTGGCGGCCGACGGGGCGGTATTTTCTCTATCCGGCACAGTTCTGGCCGCACAAGAACCACGCGACGCTGGTGCGCGCGCTGGCGCGGCTGCACGCGGGGCTGCCGGCGGAGGCGCGGCCGCACCTGGTGTTTACCGGAGCGAACAAAGGCAACGCGGCCTATGTCGCGGCAGAGGCGCGGCGCCTCGGCGTGGGCGACCATGTGCATCAGCCGGGGTTTGTGACGCGCGGCGAGCTGCGGGCGCTTTACGAGGGGGCGGCGGGGCTGGTGTTCGCGTCGTTGCTCGGCCCCAATAACCTGCCGCCGCAGGAGGCGGCGGTGCTCGGGTGTCCAATGGTGCTGAGCGATCTCGCGGGACACCGGGAGCAGCTCGGGGACGGCGCGCTGTATGCGGCGCCGCTCGACGCGGAGGCGTGGGCGGTGGCGATGCGGCGGTTTTTGGACGACGCTGGCCTGCGCACGGAGCTCACGACGCGGGCGCGGGCGGCGACGGCGGGTTGCACGGCGGAGGCGTATGCCGAGCGGATCGCCGCCTTGCTGGCGGACGTGGTGGCGCGACGCCGGCTATGGGAGTAGCGCTTCGCGAGTGACGAGTGGCGGGCCGGCAGACTGAGGCGGGCGGCGGGTGCGCCGAGGGCGCGCGGGGGAGGTCAGGCGTCGGAGCGGCGGCGGCGGGACTTGCGGACGAACTGTTTGCGGACCCAGCGCAGCACGGAGGCGATGTCCCAGGGGAGGCAGCGCGCGAAGGAGAAGTAGCGGTGGCGGACGGTGATTTCCTCGCGGTAGCCGCGCCAGCCGCCGCCATCGCTCAGGCCGCCCACGGCGCAGGCGGCGACGCGGAGCGGGATCGGTTTGAAGCGGATGCGGCTCTTCCAGAGGCGGACGTTGAATTCGTAGTCGGCCATCACGGTGAAGGCGGTGTCGAAGGAGCCGTTTTCCTCGAACAGCGTGCGGCGGTAGAGGGCGCCCTGGTGGTGGACGAAGTTGCGGGCGACGGCGTTGACGTGGGAGCGCAGCTTGTAGATGCGGCCGTCGTCGAAGGCGGCTTCGCCGGCGAGCACGCCGGCCTCGGTCTTCCTCGACCAGTTGATGCACTCGCTGAGGATCATGTCGCCGGCGAGGCGGTCGTCGCTGCCGAGAAAATAGATCCAATCGCCGGTCGCGCGGGCGATGCCCTTGTTCATGGCGTCGTAGACGCCGCCGTCGGGCTCGCTCACGAGGACGGCGATCCGGTCGCGGTGGCGCTCGAGGAACTCGCGGGTGCCGTCGGTGGAGGCGCCGTCGATGACGATGAGCTCGAGCGTGACGTGCCGCTGCGCCCACACGCTTTCGAGGGCGGCGGAGAGGCGGGAGCCGGGATTTTTGGTGACGACGATGACGCTGACGGACGGCGCGGCGGACATTGCGTTGGTCCGGAGCTTTTCGCAGGGTGCGCGCGTGTCCACGTCGGAGTTTACGGATAGGCCGTGGTTGTCGGTCGTGATCGTCGCCTACAAGTCGCGCGGCGAGATCGCCGCGTGCCTGGGTTCGATTCCGCGGACGCTGCGGCGGCCGGATGGACGCGCGGGGGCGACCGAGGTGGTGGTGGTGGACAATTCCGCCGCGGCGGGCGCGGGCGACGACGTGGCGGCGATCGTGCGCGGGGAGTTTCCGTGGGTGGACTACGTGGCGGCGGCGACGAATCTGGGGTTCGGCCGGGCGAACAACGCGGGCTATGCGCGGACGCGCGGAGAGTTCGTGCTGTTTCTCAATCCGGACACGGTCGTGAATGCGGCGGCGCTGGAGCATTGTCTCGGGCGGCTGGAGGCGGACGTGGAGATCGGGCTGATCTCGCCGATGCTGGTGACGGCGGAGGGCACCATGGACCTCGCCTGCCGGCGCAGCCTGCCGACGCTGTGGGACGGGTTTTGTCGGGCGACGGGGCTGGCGGGGAGTTTTCCGCATGTGGCCTGGTTTGCCGGCTACAACCTCACGCACCTGCCGCCGGAGGGCAGCTACGACGTGGGGGCGATCAACGGCGCGTTCATGCTCGGGGCGCGGTGGCTGTTCGACGAGGAGGTGGCGCCGGACGGCCGGGTGTTCGACGAGGCGTTCTTCATGTATGGCGACGACCTCGACCTCTGCATCCGGACGGCGGATGCGGGCTTCCGCGTGGTCTACGACGGGAGCGTGCGGATCACGCACCTGAAGGGCACGAGCGTGGCGAAGGACTTCGACGCGATGTCGCGGGCGATCTTCGACGCGAACCGCGACGTGTATCTGAAGCACTTCGTGCCGACGGGACCGTGGGCGCGGCGGACGGGCTGGGCGGCGCTGGTGCGGACGAAGTGGCGGGTGGCGTTTGCGCTGTGGAAAGCCGTGGCGCTGTGGCGAGCGCGGCGCCGCGGGCATCGGCGCGTGCGGCCGGTGTGAGGGGCCGCCGGAGTAGCGAGTAGCGGGTAGTGGGTAGCGAGCGGAGGGCGGCGGGTGTGGGCTGCCGGCTGGAACGATGTGTCGGACACCCATGCAGGCCGGCTCGGCGAGACAGGTCCAAGTCGGCGGAGCGACGCAAAGCAAACGGACGCTCAGTAGGCGTTGCGCCAGCGGACGAAGGTCAGGAGCAAGATCTGGACGTCGAGCCAGAGGCTCCAGTTTTCGATGTAGAAAATGTCGTGACGGATGCGGGCGTGGAGATCGGTGTCGCCGCGCAGGCCGTTGACCTGGGCCCAGCCGGTCATGCCGGGCTTGGCGAGGTGGCGCGGGAGGTAGTGCGGGATCTCGGCGCTGAGGCGGTCGACGTGGAACGGGCGTTCGGGGCGCGGGCCGACGAGGCTCATGTCGCCGCGGAGGACGTTCCAGAACTGGGGGAGTTCGTCGAGGTTCCAGCGGCGCATGAACGCGCCGATGCGCAGGAGGCGCGGGTCGGCGCGCGCGGTGCTCTGGCGCGCGGAATCGGAGGCGGCGGCGTCGGGCACCATGCTGCGGAGTTTCCAGAGGGCGAACGGCCGGTGGCCGGTGCCGACGCGCTGCTGGGCGAAGAAGACGGGGCCGGCGGGCGATTCGCGTTTGATGAGGACGGCGAGGACGGCGACGAGCGGAGCGGAAAGGAGCAGGCCGACGACGGCGCCGACGAGGTCGACGGTGCGTTTCAGGGCGCGGTTGAAGAGGCGGCGGATGGCGAGCTCCTCGACGCCGAGCACGGGCACGCGGCCGATGGTCTGGAGGTGGAGGCCGCTGAGAAAAATATCGAAGGCGCCGGGGACGATTTTCCATTCGACGTAGGCGCGCTCGCACAGCTCGACGATGCGCTGCAGTTCGGCGCGCGGAAGATCGAGGCGCGTGACGATGACCACGTCGGCGCCGGTGCCGGCAAGGATGGCCTCGAGGTCGGCGAGGGGGCCGAGCGAGGGAAGAGGGAGAGAGGGAGAGACGGAGAGCGGGGGAGTGGCGGGGAAGGGTGCGGCGGTGTCGGTGGGGAGGGCGACGGTGCCGACGAGGGCGAAGGGGTGGGCGGGCTCGGAGGCGATTTCGGCGGCGAGGGCGCGGGCCTCGTCGTTCCAGCCCAGGAGCAGGGCGCGGCGGCGGAGACGGGGAATCCACGGATCGCGCGAGATGACGGCGTAGACGAGGGTGCGCCAGAGAAAGAGGAGACCGACGACGCAGACGAAGGCTTCGACGACGAAGAGGCGCGAGATCGGCGGGTCGAAGCGGACGACCAGCGAGACGCCGAGGTAGGTGACGAGCCAGAAGGCGGCGCCCTTCAGGATCGCGTTGAAACTCTGGTAACGACGGAGGAGGAGGCGGGTGTCGTAGAGGCCGGAGCGGGCGAACGCGGCGACGAGGAGGGCGACGCCGAGTAGGAGCGGCGGCAGGTAGCGGGCGAAGGTCGCATCCGGAACGTCGATACCGAAGCGCGCGAGCGGCGACCGGTAGCGCAGCCAGTAGCCGAGCGCGAGGCCCGCGAAGGTGATCACGGTGTCGCCGAAGAGGAGCGTCAGCGGCAGGACGGTGTCACGAAGCGGTTGGGTGGGGCGCACAGGCGGAGAGGCGGGCGAAGGCGGAAGGGCGGCGCGGGGCGGAGGGCGGAGGCGACGACGGGACGTTGCTCAGTCGAGGAACGTGAGCAGGAGCGGGGATGGGAGCCAGCTTTTGGGCGGCAACGGCGGGAGCGTGGGGGCGACGGCGGGGGCGGGCTCGCGGACATCGTAGAGATCGCGGGGTGCGGCGAGGTCGGGTTGGCGCGTGAGCACGGGGTAGCCGGTGCGTTCGCGGCGGTAGACGCGCTCGGCGCCGGCGGGCAGAGGCGGGAGCGCGGCGAGCACGGCGGAGAAGCGCGCGAGGGCGGAGGCCGAGCCGGGGCGGGGCGGGAGTTTTTCGAGGAACGTCGCGCAGTGTTTCGCGGCGTCGGGGCGGAGCGGGGCGAGGGCGGGGTCGCGCCACCAAGGGGAGAAGAGGAAGGCGGGGTCGTTGAGGCACTCGAGGGCGAAGGCGCGGACGGCGGCGTCGCGGCGGCCGAGGTTGAGGCGGGCGAGGCCGAGGCCGAAGTAGACGCCGCCCTTGTCGGGGACGAGGCGGGCGGCGGCGGCGAAGTGGCGTTCGGCGGCCGCGGGGTCGCGGGTGACGAGGAGCCAGCCGAGGTTGAAGTGGGCGAGCTCTTGGGCGGGGTTGAGGGCGAGCGAGTCGCGGAGCAGGGCGGCGGCTTGGTCGGCGTTGGCCGGATCGCGGGCGAGGGTGAGGGCGCGGACGTTGAGCGCGGGGGTGGGATCGGGGCGGCCGAGGAGGGCGACGACGGCAAGGGTGGCGACGGTCGCGGCGGCGAGCACGGTAGGGGCCCACGCGGGCGCGGCCGGGGCACGCGGCGGGGCGACGGCGGCCGCGAGCAACGCGAGGGCGGCGGCGAAGACCGGGACGTCGAGCTGCCAATCGGTGAGGCTGAAGGCGGCGTAACCCAACACCGCGAGGGCGGCGACGGGATCGCGGCCGCGGTGGCGGGCGACGAGGCCGAGCAGCGCAAGCAATGCGACGACGGCGGGGAGGCCGAGCTCGGCGGCGGCGTGCACCGGAGTGCTGTGGAGCTGGAGGACGTTTTCGGCGCCGCCGTCGAGGCGGTCGCGGTAGAGCGGGTAAACAAGCGGCACGGTGCCGGGGCCCCAGCCGAGCAGGGGACGGTCGACGGTCATGAGACGGCCGGCCTCAAGCATGGCGGAGCGCTGGACGTCGCTGGCGGCGAGGGTCCGGTCGGCGGCGGGCGAGAACAGCGTGCGCGTGCGCGGGTGGGCGGCGGCAAAGAGCGCGACGGCGAGGACGGCGGCGGCGGCGACCTGGAGTTTGCGGCGGCGCGGCCAAGGTGCGACGCAAAGAGCGAGGGCGAGCAGCGCCGCGAGACCGAGGAAGCCGCCGCGGCTGCCGCTGGTAAAGAGGAGGATGAGGGCGGCGGCGGTGACCGCGAAACCGAGTGCGCGCCAGCGGCCGGTCGCCGTGCGGGCGGCGGCGAAGGCCGTTGGCAGCATGAGGACGGCGAGGCCGGCGGTGTAGTTGGAATGCCCGAGCGGATACGGGTTGCGGGCGTTGAAGACGTCGGCGGCGGGCAGTTGCCGGACGAGGTCGAGCCACAGGCCGAGGCTGGCGACGGCGACGACGGCCGAGGCGACGAGGACGGCGCGGTGGAGCCGCACGCGGCGCGCGGGATCGCCGGCGAGCCAGTCGTAGCCGACGAAGAAGGTCGCGGCGGCGGCGAGCAGCGGGGCGCTCCCGAGCAGGCTCGGGCCGCGGTGCGGGCTGGTCAGGGCGGAGGCGAGGGTGGCGACGACGAGGACGGCACCGGTGGCGAGCCACGGGGCGGGGGGCAGCACGAGCGGCTGCGGGCGATCGACGGCGCGGCGGAGCAGCAGAAAGGCGGGCGCGAGCAGCGCGACGGCGTGGGCGAGAAACCACGGCGTGGCATACATCCGCGTGGCGCCGGGTGACGCGAGGGTGATGGCGGCGAGCGCAGCGAGACCAAGGCCGGCGAGGGCCGGCGCGATGCGGTCGGAGGCGGATGCGGGGCGCGTCATCGGGGATACGGAAGGCGCGCGCGGCGGAGAGGGCGGGTCGGCGACCCGCCCGGCGGGATCAGAGCAGCTTGCCCGGCTGGTAATCGGCGGCGCCCTTGTGGCGCTTGGCGAGGGGTTTCACCTCGGCGACGAAGGCGTCGACCTGGTGCGGGGCGGCGCCGACGAAGCGCGCGTTTTCCGAGAGGATCGCCTGCAGGGCTTTTTTGCCGAGGCCGATGCGGCGGTCGCCGGCGAGGCGCGAGAGGAGGTCGGCGTCGCCGTCGCCGGAGCGGAGGGCCTTGGCGGCGGCGAGGGCGTGTTCCTTGATCGCCTCGTGGGCGGTCTCGCGGCCGGCGCCGCGTTTGACGGCTTCCATGAGAATGGTGGTGGTGGCGAGGAAGGGGAGGTTGCGCTCGTTCTCGGCGGCGACGGCGGCGGGAAAGACCTCCATCTGGCGGAGCACGGTGAGGTAGGTTTCGAGGGCGCCGTCGATGGCGAAGAAGGCGTCGGGCAGGGCGACGCGGCGGACGACGGAGCAGGAGACGTCGCCTTCGTTCCACTGGTGGCCGGCGAGGGCGCCGGTCATGGCGACGTAGCCGCCGAGGATGGTGGAGAAGCCGCAGATGCGCTCGCAGTTGCGGGCGTTGACCTTGTGCGGCATGGCGGACGAGCCGACCTGGCCGGCCTGGAAGCCCTCGGTGAGGAGGCCGGCGCCGGCCATGAGGCGGATCGTGGTGGCGCAGCTGGCGGCGGCGGCGCCGAGCTGGTGCAGGGCGGTGACGGTGTCGAAGTCCAGGCTGCGCGGATACACCTGGCCGACGGCGCCGAAGGAGGCGTGGAAGCCGAGATGGCGGAGGACGCGGGCCTCGAGCTGGTCGACCTTGCCGGAGTCGCCGCCGAGAAGCGTGAGCTGGTCGAGCTGCGTGCCGACCGCGCCCTTGAGGCCGCGGACGGGGTAGCGGGCGAGCAGTTCCTCGATGCGGGAGGCGGCGAGCAGGAGTTCCTGGCCGAACATCGCGAGCCGCTTGCCGAGCGTCGTGGGCTGGGCGGGCACGTTGTGCGTGCGGCCGGTGATCATCAGGTCGCGGTGGGCCTCGGCCTGCCGGGAGAGCGCGAGAAGGGCCGCGGCGGCCTTGAAATGGATGAGCTTGAGGGCGCGGAAAACCTGGAGCTGCTCGACGTTCTCGGTGAGGTCGCGGCTGGTGAGGCCGAGGTGGATGAACTGGCGCTGGGCGAGGTCGGAGAACTCCTCGATGCGGGCCTTGACGTCGTGGAGGGTGACGCGCTCGCGGCGGGCGATGGCGGCGAGGTCGATGCGGTCCTTCACCTTTTCGTAGTCCTTGATCGCTTCGGCGGGGATGGCGACGCCGAGGTCGCGCTGGGCCTTCATCACGGCGATCCAGAAATCACGCTCGAGGGCGACGCGTCCGTGCTGCGACCAGATGGCCTTCATCGCGGGCGAGGCGTAGCGCTCGGCGAGGACGTTGGGGATCGCGGCCTCGGCGGCGGCGGCCGAAGCGTCGGCAGGGGCGGCGGGCGCGGTAGAGGTCGCGGGACGGGCAGAGGCGGAGGAAGCGTTCACGGAAAAGGGGAGCGATATGCGCCGGGGCGGCGGAGTTGGCGATGGGAAAAACGGACGGGCGGGGGAGGCGGCGAGGCGGGCGCCCCCGCGCGAACTGACACAGGAGCGGCTCGCCGCGCGGACCGCGAGC
>JACCDQ010357729.1_pt1 | contig 12874 bp, 11 predicted proteins | sample 7446031 | NCBI WGS metagenome assembly JACCDQ01 (sample SAMN15323442, study PRJNA562643) | freshwater metagenome | isolation source: river surface water | place: USA:Blue River Watershed | collected 2017-08-17 | reverse complement strand
TCCATTTGTTTTTTATCACTTCCGTCTCTTTCCACTTCTTTCCTCTCCTCTTCTCCCTCTCCATATCCTCCTCCCTCACCAGTGACTCACTCCATTCATACCAGTATTTTCGACCTTTCTCTAATCTCAGTGTCACTTTGATACTCTATAATACGTCTTCCAATTCTTCTTCGTTCCGCCATCATATGCTCCCGCATATCCATCATTTTTCATTTTTTCATTCACTTTCTCCTCTCCCTTCCAGATTTCTACCAGTGTTCTTCCGTATTTATCCGATTCTCCACATTCCACTTTCAATATACTATTTACATTACCGCACATTACTTGCACCTCCTTTCTCGTCGCGTCCAATCCCATTTTCTGCCCCGTCAGTATCTCTATCAAATGCTGCCTCGCTCTTTTCGCCGCATCTTTCTCCTCTTGGTCTTCACTTTTTAGTTCCGGAGTGTCTATCCCTTGTAACCGACAATTCATTTTGTAATATTTATCTTCTACCTTTACCGTCAGTGTTATTGTGTCTCCATCATACACATCCAACACCTTCGCCCACATCTCTTTTCCTTTGAAACTGTATTCTTCTAAATTATCGTATGTCATTTCTCTCATTCTATCTTCCTTGTGTTCCTGCATCGTAGAAAACAAGCGTCGCATGTCAGTATTCAGTGTCCAGTATCCAGTATAATCGTATAATGTAATTACGTTATTTTTTTTCAATTTTTATACGCGCGTCTGCGACTACTACCGCGATTCATACCGCGACCACTACACACTAATTCTCACACTTTTTTTAATTTTTCATAGAAGTCTTGCACCTTTTTACTCACGCATATTTTCGTGAAATCATACGACACCAAGCTAAGCCCTTCTAAACTCTTGACACGAGACAACGCAACATAAGTTTGTCCGCATTCAAACACACCCGACCCAACATCCACAATACATCGGTCAATACTCGCTCCCTGGCTTTTATGAATTGTGATTGCCCACGAAAGTATGAGCGGAATTTGCTGTATACCAACGCCGGGTATATTTTCACTTTCCCACGTATGAGGAGACATTGTCCTAACACAGCCATTATCAAACCTGACTACCGGTAGTCTCGGATTTGACCCGATAAACCCAGATACAATACCTTGACTTCCATTACATATAACCAATCCGACACTACTGCCGACGTCATTATCTTCCGGCATATTAACAATACACATCACTTGGCATCCCACTTTTAATGTGATTTTTTCGTCGCACATAATCCCGTTTTTTAAGGATTGAAATTCCATGCCTATGCGCTCTTGTGACACTGTTTCAAGATATTTCTTGTTTTTTTCGGTGGTAGGCAATGACGTCGTGTATATCATGTCGTATTGCTCCGTGTCGGCGGCATCCCCGAGTGCCGTCATTTCGGCGACATTGATGGCCTCTGCTTTATGCCTAAGAGGAAACAACCGTGTAGGCTTAGTGGCATACGCAGACGCACCTTTCTTTTCGGCGTGTTCGGTAAAGTTCGCTCCAATTCGTGATTTCAATATTGTGTCAGTGGATTTCTTGATGCGGCCTTCGCGTATTTGATTCAATATGCTGCAATACACGGGGTCCTTTTGCCGGAATATGGTGAATAACTGGATATGGTCTTGCGGTCGGAATGTGCCTGCCCAATACTCGCTTTCAAAGCAATAACTCTTGGTCTCGGGTTGATTGTCATACCCCACGGGAGGCAATTGATAAAAGTCCCCCGAAAATATCACTTGAATACCGCCAAATGGACGATGATTATTCCGAATTGCTTTTGCGACCACATTCAATAAGTCAAAGATATGCTTTGACATCATACTGACTTCGTCAATGACTAACACTTGAACCGTGCGCCACATTTTAGAACGAAAGAAATTCTTGGATATGCGTTTTATGATGTCTTCTGGCGGACTGTTTGCCAAGCCAATTCCGGACCAAGAATGAATGGTTGTTGCCTTACATCCAAGTAATACGGCTGCGCAACCAGTCAAGGCGCACACTTGAATTTTGCGTTTGTATTGAAGTGCGTGGTGATAAATATGCTTTATAAGTGCGCTTTTACCTGTTCCGCCTGGACCGGTTATGAATACATTTCGGCCTTCTACATATTTATTGTATGCTGCTTCCTGCTCGGGAGAAAAGTGAAATTGCGGTTCTGTTTTTCGTGAGGGTGAGTCGGGGGGTGATTGTGAGTCGGGGGTTGAGTAGGTCGGAGATTGTGAGTAGGTCGGAGAATGTGAGGGGCTTTCTTTATTTTTTGAATCACCGGATTTTCCGGATTGTGAGTAGGTCGGAGATTGTGAGGGGCCATCAATATATGGTTCGGATTTCATTGAATCCAGGTCAGATACTGCTTTAAAATGACTAAATATGGTTGTTTGGAACGACATTGGATTGGATTGGATTGAATAGAGGGATTGGTATAATCTATGTTATACGCCGTCTTCGTTCAATTTTATGAACTTCCAAAATGTCATCCATACACAACGAGAGATTCAACATTTCTGATTCAATGATTCGGACATATTTATCGGAATATTCTTGCTTCAAAAATCCGGTTGTATATTTGTAAATCATTATCGGTTGAAACCCCGGCTGTAAGGAATACCGATGATATTCATTTACTTTGGCATTGTAGTCCGGGTCGTCAGAGTCATAATCGTCGTCATTACACTTCCGAATTTCATATGATAAGTTCAAGAGTTTGCTCGTTTTAGAACCGGAACTGTCATTCCACGTCAATAATAAATACTTGATTACGCAATATTCAAACACCATCTTTCTGAAGTAATCGTATAGTAATGAAGATACCTAAAAGTTTTTTATATTGTGGTAGAATAATAGCCCAGACTAAAAGTTTATGGGATATAAAGAAACTTACAATTTAGAACAACGCCTTGCCAAATCACGTATCATACTACAACAATACCCCGACCGTGTCCCCGTCATCGTTGAACCCGATAAAAATTACAAGGGGGACCTTGTAATAAACCAAAACAAGTTTGTCACTCCGATTGATTTAAGCATCGGCCAATTGCAGAATTTAATACGAAAGAAAACAAAATTTCCGCCTGAAAAGGCTCTGTTTTTATTTATAAACAATCGCATATATCCATTAAGCACGCTCATTGATACCGTATATAAAACAAACAAAGACGAAGACGGGTTCTTATATGTGACCTTTTGTGAAGAAAGCACATTTGGCTAAAAAAAAGGTAATAAATAACTTTGTTATAATTCTATTAGCATTACGTGTTTCATTTGTTGGTTTATACCGTAAATAACGGCATAAATAAACGCATATCATAACAACACAACCCCACAACCCCACAACCCTTGTATGTTTTTAAAATTTAAACGATTATTTTCGCGAGACAATAACAATAACAATGACAATACTTTATTGTCTAGAAAAAAGAAACGGATTTTAGAAGAAGAAGAAGACCAAGACCAAGACCAAAGTAATGATGACTTATCAGAACACGCAGTTATAACCGAAGTAAAAAGCATTTATTCCGTATTGAATAAAAAAAACACAGAAACAATTAGCAAAAAAACGATGGCCACAAATACCGAGTCTGAATACGAGTACGGCAAACCGCCGCAACAATTCAAAATTATGAAATTTAAAACTGCGCCACGCCCCTTATTATACGACGACATTGAACTTACGCGATATATGAATCATATAGAAGCCAATCCGTTGTTGAATTCATTAGAATTGGACGACAAATATATAGAACAGTTGCGGTCGTTGGAGCATAATGGCACGATAACTCCCGTGGTTTCATTGAAAATGAGGTATTTGTATAAAATTATATTGGGCGGATTAATAATTAAATCGGCGCGGCTTATTAAAAAATACGCAACCACGCGCATCATTCACGGGTTTCCATATTATGGCGTATATTCAAGCAAATCGTTCATTATAAAAACGGATTCGGGGGATGACGCATTTTATGAACGTTGCTTGCTTCGGTTATTTGGTCCCGGTATTAACCGTGAATACAATGTCGTGTTGCCTTATATTTTCCATATGAATACGCATTTTGTTAAGGAACAAGAAAAAGACACGGCAGCGATAAAGAAAACGGAGGCGGATGTTGAACTTCCGGAACATTTGGATAATGTAATGAATAAAAACACGCTGACACTTGACAAAATCTATTCCACCCCGATATATTTCAGCATCCAACCCTATTTGGAAAATTCGTATTGTTTGTACGATTGGCTACGAGACAATCAACTTCGTAAAAATGACGCGCGTAATAGTGATAAAGAAGACGCGGACACGGCGGCGGCGGATGAGGAAGACAATCATTCCGGACAAACCGGCGATGACGATATGACGCCCTGTATATTGTTAATGTTGCGCTTCATGCGCCGAATTGCACGGGCACTGGCCGTTTTACATAAAAATAATTTGGTTCATGGCGACATTAAATCAGACAATATACTGGTAGCAAAAGTAGAACCCAATTCAGAAAACGGGTACGAAGATTACGACGTGTTTTTGATTGATTTTGGATTAACGGGGGTTGTAGGCAAAATGACCGGAACCGGCGGAACCAAGCCATATTGCCATCCAAAAACGGGGAATTCCAAGAAACGAGACAAGAAACCGTATTTGTGGACGCCAGTCCAGCCGTGTAATGATACCTGGTCTTTGGGGCTCTTATTTTTAACCGTCATTATGTATGGAAAGTGTAAAACCACATTTGATTCATACGATTACGACTTTTTTCAAGAAGATGGCTATGTAAATATGGCATATATACGAACATACTTGTCCGATAAATACGCGGTTTTTTTTGAAAAGATTGTGAGTCCTGATTCAATTCCGGCGCAAGAAATTTGTGATACACTAGACGAATTTATTGCGAATTACAAAATAGAAGATGTTACAAACTACAATTATATGTAATTTATGTTATGTTATTTGATGTTATTTGTATAACATTATAATAACCCTGGCTCCAACGTCGCAACCGACATTTGATTTACGGGAGTTGCTTCATGAAATAAAGGGTGTGGCGGATATAGTTGGTCTTGTTGTAAAGGAACTGGCTGGTGTAAAGGAACTGGCTGGTGTAAAGGTACGGACGATTGTAAAGGTACGGACTGGTGTAAAGGTACGGGCGCTTGTAAATCATTACTTGCTTGCTTAGATAAATCTTCACCCGATACACGAGGTATTTGCTGGTTCATTTTCAAAGTAATCAATTCCGAATTTGCCTTCTTTTCAATCTCTCGTTTTACATTTTGATGCTGTAATAAATTCATCGCCAATTTTGGCGCAATGGCAATGTTGTTCATATACGTGCGATACTTGAATACACAAACCGACGTATGTTCTTGTATCAATTGAATACTATACCACCAAAACGCCGGAATATGCAACATCTTTCCGGGATATACATCCACTTCCAATGTCTTTATTTTATCAAAATCCGGTTTATATACGTGCTGGACATTCCAGGGATTTACTGGCGACCTGAATTCAAAATTTTCGTAATCATTGTATCCATATAAGTATTTGCCGTATTTGGGCGGTATCAATACAACTTTTGCGTGGCCGTGTGTTGTAAGAAAATAGTTGCGATAATTCACTTCATACCGAAGCGGGGTTGCCGACATCTTGGTTCCGATGATGAAATCATATAGACAAGACGATACCATATACGGTCTTAAAAATGCGTCATTGTATTGAAAACTTTTCAAGATACCGGTTTCTTCTAGGAAGTCTTTGTTATTTTCGCTAATAAATTTACATTCGGCGTCTGTTTTAAATACTTCATTTGCTACTTTGAATGTAACAGGAACATACATATCGGTTTCGTCATCATTGTCATATACATCCCGGAGTTTTATGTCAAACGCCGAGTAAATGGAATACAGTGCGTCATATGTACAATTATCAATGAGTCTCTGGTTTATGTAATCAAATAAAACGGGTTGTCTCACATCACATACTTCTTCTAAACGGTCTTTGGATGGCTGTTCTATTTCATATACTTCCAGGTCGTTGCTCGTTTTCAAATGAAAATATATGTGGAGATACAAGAACAATACAATACAAAATATCAGTACGGCAATGGCGGCTTCTAGCATTTTTTAATCAATAGAGAGGGATGGAGGAGGTGGCAGGATATAAATTTTATAATTAGTGGTAATGTGTATCAACTAAATTATTTGTATAGAAAACATTTGTGAAGTTGTCCGCACAAATGTTTTTTTATAAGATATGTATGTTGTCAACCTTAGACATCGGCTTCTGCCTTAGACATCGGCTTCTGCCTTAGACATCGGTTCCTTGATGTTCATCAACATCGTTATGTGTTACTTCCAACTTTACAGTTCCTGAATTTTCTTCATCGGGTTCTTGGTCTTGGGTTGGATCTTGGGTTGAATTTTGTTCTTCAATATAACTAGAAGGCTCATAATCGCTTACGCCTCCGGATGACGAGACAATTGGCGCAGAGACAACGGGCGCAGAGACAATTGGCGCAGATACTACCGGCGCCAAAGTTGAAAAAGTTGGACCATCATTATCGGCAGCAGCAGCAGCAGACACTCGCGGAGGGGGGACATACGTAATGACCGTGGGCGCATTCGCAACCGTTGCGTTGTCATTCAGCAACTTATACACCAGCGAACTCATATGATTCAACATTTCTTGCTGTGAATGAATCAAACTTCGCAATTCCCGATTTTCTACAACAACTGGTTCAATCTGCTTAATAACCTCCGACAAATTCGTATCATTCACAATCTTATCCACAATCCCTGACATAAAATCACGGTTATCAATCAAATCGGTGCATAATTCGGCATATGCCTGGTCATCCAACATTCCGCCAGCATTGGGTACAGCCCCCTCGCCTTCAACGGCCGTGTCCTGCCCTTCGCCTTCCTCCCCATTTCCATCAAAAAACTGATTAAAATCCTCTTCCAACTTATCCAGACGTGAATTCAAGTGATTCAGCCGGTTGGAAACATCGTTAATGGCGCCTTCATGGTCCTTCAACTTGTCGTCGTGGCCTTTCAACACCATAATGGGGGGTGGGCCGCCTGCCATAGACGGAACCGACATCGGCACTTGCTGTTGTTGCCCCACATTCACACCCGAAGCCGGACCACGAATACCGGGTGGCAACGGCAAATTCGGATTATATGCGATTGGGCCTCCCATTTGTCCCGTCAGTCCCTGGCTCAACCCATTACTTGCCATAGGAAACGGGTTTTGGGCGTGGACCGGCAGTTGGGACGACTGTGCCAGTAGTTGTGTCTGGGATTGTGGCTGTGTTTGAGGCCGGGTCCCGGCGGTTGCGGTAGGGGGTGGAGCGGCTCTTCGCCTTCTTGCTCCTGCTAATGCGGCACTTCCACTCATTCTTATTTAAGATAAAAAACGAAATTACAATATTGACCTAAACGCACAACAAACAAAAAACTTTGAAGGTATAAATAATTTCTAGCACTTGTTTCTATATTGGTTTTACGCAACCATTTTCATTTTGATGACTGGATATGATTTGTAGTCCTTCACCACAAAATCCGATTCCACGTAGTCTTCAATCTTTTCCCGTTTTTCGGTTATTTCAAGTGTAGGAAAATCGTATGGCCGACGCGATAATTGCGCCTTAATTTCCTCTAAATGTTCTTCGTATATGTGCGCATTTCCCACAAAGTACACAAATTCGTGCGCAACTAAATCACAGTGCTTTGCCAGCAAGTGGGTAAGGAAACTGTAAGACGCGATATTGAACGGCGAGCCCAGCGGCGCATCTTGTGACCGCTGATACATGGAACACGACAACTTATTGCCGTCATGGACATTAAATTGCATGAGTATGTGGCAAGGCGGCAAGGCCATTTCCGCTAATTGACACGGATTCCACGCCGATATGATGAGCCGTCTAGACGTCCGTTGCTCGGGGTCATTTAGACATCGTATAACATCCGCCAGTTGGTCATATCCTCGCCCTTCATATTGAGCCATATTTTCAGCGTCCGCATATTCCGCATTGAAATGCCGCCATTGAAACCCGTAAATTGGGCCGAGGTCATTTACGGGGCGGTCAAACAAACCACGGCTGTCTAAAAATTCACGCGAACCATTCGCATCCCAAATATGGACGTTTTCTGCTTGAAGGCGGGCATTGCTGGTGTCGCCACGAATAAACCACAGTAATTCACGGAGACAGGTCTTCCACGCAACCCGCTTTGTGGTTAATATCGGGATTTTACCGCCTTCAAGCGAAAAATGCATACACGCCCCGAATATAGATTTAGTGATTCCGTTGCGACCATTTTCCATTGTTCCGTGCTTCAAAATGTCATAAATTAAATTCAAATACTGATTTTCATCGTGCTGGTCTTCAACATGAGGGTCTTCAACGTGCTGGTCTTCAACGTGAGGGTCTTGTCTGTCTTTATCGCCATCCGACGCAGGATAATCGTGTTCTAATTCGGGCAAAAGCCGTTTTCCGCCAGGAGCATTTACTAAACGACGCAACATATTGTTTTATTGTTTTAGTAAGTAAGTAAGTCGCAGGAATCGGTTGAATGAGTATATGTTATATACTAAATCTAACAGTTCCATTTAATTTCTATTCTTTCTATATATAAATAATTCATTGAAACATATTTGAATGGAGGCATTTGAAGAAACCGCAAAAGAAGGCACTCGCCGTGCTGGAAGTTTCATAGACCACGTGTTTAGGTTGGACGAACAACAAAAAGGTGTGGTTATTAACATTGTTCAATACACCCTTCTGGCTTTTATTCCCATTGTCATAGTTTTGTATTTAATCCGCACGTATGTTCCGGACCCAGATGAACACAAAGGCTCCGCCCTCATTTTAGGCGAGGTGGTTGGCCAGGTGCTGTTTATGTTTCTCGCCATTTACTTCATCCACCGCATCATTACCTACATCCCCACTTATTCCGGATACAGATACGGCGAATTCAACTTTATCACCGTCATCCTCGGTCTGCTTATGATTGTTCTCAGCACCCGCAGTAAGTTGGGCGAAAAGGTCCAAATTCTTGTGGAGCGAGTGCAGGATTTGTGGAATGGTGAAGGTCCCGCACCCCCCGCTGTTGGAAACGGTAGCGGCGCGGTTCGCGTTACCCAGCCTCTCCCCCAGCAGTACGCCGGCGGTGTTAGCACTGGCCCCATTGGTGGAGGCATGATGCCCGCTCCTCCCGCATTGACCGCAGTTAGAAATGGAAACGCCGGAACGGCGGATTACGGCTTGGCACAAGCACAGCAAAACGCACCGAACTTTAACAATAACTACGCCCACGCCGTGAATCAGGGCGGCGCCAGCATGGGCGGACTTTTGGGCGGATTTGAGCCAATGGCTGCAAATGAAGTTGGCGGTTTCACCAAGTTTTAATCGCACTGTTATTGATATTGTCTAGTAATAAAAATTGAATTTAAAAACGTGCTTGACATTATACACGCGAATACACAACAACAATGAAAGCACAAGTTACAAACAACATAAATGGAAAATCAGTTATGTTGTTTCCAGTTATATATAAACAAAAACAAAGACAAAAAAAACAATCACAAAAACAAACACAAAAACAAACAAAAATATGGCATGATAGCATAAATGTGTTTTATTCCATAGGAAAACGAGCAGACAATGATAAAAACAATAAAATGCGTGAGTGTATTATTGGGTCTATCATAAATAAGTGTATTCCTGAAATTTACTTTACTACTATAAAATGGAAATTGTTACACGATTGTGTATTTCAATATCTAAACATACTTCACAATAACCAACCATATTTATCAGTTGAATGCTTTCATACTGCTGGAAGAAGCCACACATTTGATTTACTAATTGTATTTACAGACATAGAACAAAACAACAATGAATATATCATAGAATTTAAATATAATGCGACTTCCATTTCAAGCACACCCCAATTCGTATCTCCTATGAAACCCAGTCAGTATTTATCCGCGTCTTACGAAGAATACTTTTATGACAATTATTTGGTTCCTTTTCTTGAAAAATGTGGTTTATCCATACCAGACAAGTGTGTATGGTTAAAAGAAATTCATAGACCGCATCCCGAGTGTGTTAAACACTTAAAAAACAAATATGATTCAGGTCATAAAAATAAACAATTCGCTGACGACATTTCATTCTATCATGAATGTAAAAAAACGGCCAAAGACAGCATATATTCATTCATTCAAAATTATGACCTATGTATAGATACATTATCCGACTATTTCATAAAAACCCAGAAAAATAAAAATTATATGCTTTATAAATTATCTATTCAAGACGGTATCATGATACCTACTATAACCCTTGAAAGTATGGAACCAGGTGACTACAAAATAGTGGAATGTATTAAAAATCCCGAATTATCAAGATATGAATGTAAAACACAGACCGGGGGGAAATTAAATGTTCTTCTTCGTTGGAGGAACGGCAACGGAATTGCGTTTCCTGCTTTTCAAGTATCGTATAAACCATTAACCGAAAATTAGTACTTATTCAGAATATATTGGCAACATATGATTCAGTTCTGTTGTATTAATTGCGTTGTTTCCAAAATAACAAGATATAAACTCTTGGGTACGTTTATCTTTAAATGAATTGATTATCTTTTGAAATTCAGAAATATTTTCAGATTTGTGAGTTATACAAATCAAATGATTTTCAATTAAGTATTCTCCTTTTTCTGTAATCTTCTCTGGCGTTAGAAGGCAATAATCAAACTGATATTCTCCTACACCATAACCACGATTTAATACTATCATAGGTGTTCTTACTCCTTTTTTATCAATAAATGCTTTTTTTTCCACATTTTTATAATTTTTATGAATAAATTCTCCATTTTCAATGTTTGAACTGTATATAAGCCGTGTTTTACTTTCATCGTCAGTTAATATATTTTTACATTGATTCCATACAACTGTTCCAACACTCACTTTAAAGCCAAGTTCAAATAATGATTGTGATTTTTTATACAATCTTGACAATTCTGGAAGATTATCTGTAAATATAGTTGCTCCCGATTTTTCATATATACCGCCGTTTCCAATTACTGTTGTTTTTGTTTTTGTTGTTTTTGTTAAAGATACCATTTCATCTGTCTTCTTTTTTTTCAAAATAAGTATAATTGTATCTTGCTCGGTATCAATATATTTGCCTTTGCCATTAGATATATCACATCTCCCAATATGAACAATATTAAATTGATTTACAATATATTTACGTGTTTTATCATAGTATTGTGAGTTCATAAAACTAGATGGTAATACAAAACAGATAATTCCACCTTCACTTAATAATTTTGCTGATTTGATAATAAACATTATGAATACATTTGGCCGCCCATCAAAGTATGGGTAATATTCTGAATCAACCTCTTCTTTTTTCATTACAAAATACGGCGGGTTTCCAATAATTAATTCCGGCGCTGGTACATTACACGACGACGACGACGAGCATTTATCTGGATATTTCAAAAAATCGTTGTGTACTATTTTTACACGGCTATTTGTTTCTTTTGTAAAATGCTTTGATACTTCTTTGTAAATACCATCATGATACTCAATGCCCGTTATATCAGCATTTGGGTACTCTTTTAAAAGTGCGGTAATAAATTCACCTGAACCACAAGACGGTTCCAGAATATTATTTATTGTAATTGGAAAATCTTGAATGTGTTTATGAAGAATACTTATTATATATTGAACACATAATGGCGGTGTGAAGAATATACCGCCATTTTTTTTTTCAGTTTTTGTTAATACACTAGTGAGTTGTTTTGATAAATCGGAAAAAACGGTTGACATTTGGTTCTTGAATTTATATTATATACTGCTTGGTTCTTGTTTATATAATATAAATTATAATTTGATTCAATTTTATACAACTTGTTCTTTTCCTGTCTACTTTTCTTTTTGTTTTTTTTGTTCTTTTTGTTCGTTTGTTCAGTAATTACCCCGGCGTCTAGTGCTTCTCCTAGGATTGTCTTCATCAAACGGACTTCCTACCACCCAATTCCGAAATTCTGAACCAGTATTGGAATAACGCGTGAGAATCAATTCCGCTAAATGTAATATCTGTTCCAACGTCGCGTCTGGAAACAGTCCATAATTGGTGTCGCCTTTTGTTAATTCAAATGTTTGTTGGGCAGCGCCGAATCGCCGGCGGATTAAATCCACCCCGTACCGCAGCGCAATATACGCGTTGGCTACATATTTTTTCTGTTCTGGTATGCGTTTAGGATTATGCGCGATTTGTAATCCAAGTTCTTGTTCAAGACCCAATAAATGTATCAACGCAAATGTTTGGCAGAATTGATTTGTGTTTTTAATCTGATGGTAGTCATACGGATTATATGCCACGCGGGCTTCCTTATCAAACAACGGATTATAACTCAAAAAATGAACGCCGCCATCATCATATGTTATATTTATCAAAAACGCTTCATCTGGGTTTTTACTAATAAAATGGCGCGCCTTTTTCTCTGCGTCTTTATATCCTTTGTGGCGTTTGATTGGTGCGCCATTAATGGTGTGACGGTGTATTTCTTCATCCACAATTACACCCAGTATATCAATAATAACCGCCAATACGGATTCAGTATAGGTTTCTCCACTTGTGGGCGCAATTATTCCCGCGCATTGTTCATTGAAATTTTTTTGTTTTTCATTATTATCGTTATCATTAGAAGATATAAGCCTGGAACGTGTCTTAGACCGTGTATTAGACCGTGTATTAGTTCTAGACCGGGTTATAGGCCTAGACTCGTACTTTTTTTTTGATATTCTATACATTATATCGTATATATTCGTATTTCGTATATATGATATATT
>JACCDQ010324515.1_pt1 | contig 12874 bp, 10 predicted proteins | sample 7446031 | NCBI WGS metagenome assembly JACCDQ01 (sample SAMN15323442, study PRJNA562643) | freshwater metagenome | isolation source: river surface water | place: USA:Blue River Watershed | collected 2017-08-17 | reverse complement strand
CTGCGCCCGGGCTACAAACTCAAGCTCAACAGCTACGACTTGGGGGTTGACATTGAGTTGCACGATGCCCTGCAGCGCATCCGCTTCGGACACCCTGAAGTCAAGTCCGTGGTGGTGACCAGTTTGCGTGACCGCATTTTCTGTTCCGGCGCCAATATTTTCATGCTGGGCCTGTCTACCCACGGTTGGAAAGTGAACTTTTGCAAATTCACCAACGAAACCCGCAACGGCATTGAAGATTCGTCCAAATACTCTGGTCTGAAGTTTGTGGCTGGCCTCAACGGCGCCTGCGCCGGCGGGGGTTACGAACTGGCTTTGGCCTGCGACGACATCGTTTTGGTGGACGACCGCTCGTCCAGCGTCAGCTTGCCCGAAGTGCCGCTGCTGGGCGTGTTGCCAGGCACGGGCGGCTTGACCCGCGTGACCGACAAGCGCCACGTGCGCCACGACTTGGCGGATATTTTCTGCACCAGCGTGGAAGGTGTGCGCGGCCAAAAAGCCGTGGACTGGCGTTTGGTGGATGCGGTGGCCAAGCCCGCCGTGTTCCAGCAAGTGGTGCGCGAGCGTGCCGCCAAATTGAGCGCCAACAGCACCCGCCCGGGCGCCGGCGCCCAAGGCGTGACGCTGACCCCCTTGAACCGCACCATCGGTGCCGACCAGCTCAGCTACACCCATGTCACGGTTGAAATTGACCGTGCCAAGCGCTTGGCCACCTTCACCGTCAAGGCGCCCACCGCCGCCCAACCCACCGACATTGCCGGTGTGGTGGCTGCCGGTGTCAAGTGGTACCCGCTGGAAATGGTTCGCGAGCTGGACGATGCCATTTTGCACATGCGCACCAACGAGCTGGAAATTGGCACCTGGGTGCTGAAAACCGCAGGCGATGCCGCTGCCGTGTTGGCTGCAGACGCTGTGATGCTGGCCCACAAAGACCATTGGTTGGTGAACGAAACCATTGGCATGTTGCGCCGCACACTCGCGCGCCTGGACGTGTCCAGCCGCAGCTTGTTTGCCTTGATCGAGTCTGGTTCCTGCTTCGTTGGGACCTTGGCCGAACTCGCTTTCTGCGCGGACCGCACCTATATGCTGGTGTTGCCCGACCAGCCTGAGCAACAACCCAACCTGCAGCTCAACGAGTTCAATTTTGGCTTCTACCCCATGGTCAATGGCCAATCGCGCCTGGCCCGCCGTTTCTACGAAGAAGCAGGCCCCATGGAAGCCGCACGTTCTGCCGCTGGCAAGCCGCTGGACGGCGATGCCGCCTACAAGCTGGGCTTGGTGACCTCCGCCACCGACGACATTGATTGGGCCGATGAAATTCGCCTGGCGCTGGAAGAGCGTGCAGCCATGTCGCCCGACGCTTTGACGGGCCTGGAAGCCAACCTGCGCTTTGCTCAGCAAGAGAACATGTTCACCCGCATTTTTGGCCGACTCACCGCTTGGCAGAACTGGATTTTCCAGCGCCCCAACGCGGTCGGCGAAAAGGGGGCCCTGAAGGTGTACGGCAAGGGCGACAAGGCGCAGTTCGACATGAACCGCGTCTGATTGGAACGAAATCGTTGTGCGGTGGGTTTCCCGGTGGAGCCCGTCGCAACCGAATGCCATTTCCACCGCGTTTGATTTCCGGAGTACCTCATGTCAGGCATCAACTACAGCGAAAAAATCCCCAACAACGTCAACTTGAGTGAAGACCGCACGCTGCAACGCGCCCTTGAACAGTGGCAGCCCAACTTCATCAACTGGTGGGACGACATGGGCCCTGAGGGCTCGACCGGCATGGACGTGTATTTGCGCACGGCCGTGAGCGTGGACCCTCAAGGCTGGGCCCAGTTTGGCCATGTGAAGATGCGCGACTACCGCTGGGGCGTGTTTTTGAACCCTGGCGAGCAAGACCGCAAAATCCACTTTGGCGACCACATGGGTGAGAAAGCCTGGCAAGACGTGCCTGGCGAACACCGTGCCAACCTGCGCCGCATCATCGTGACGCAAGGCGACACCGAGCCCGCATCGGTGGAGCAGCAGCGCCATTTGGGCCTGACCGCGCCCAGCATGTACGACTTGCGCAACCTGTTCCAAATCAACGTCGAAGAAGGCCGCCACCTGTGGGCCATGGTCTACCTGCTGCACAAATATTTTGGCAAAGACGGTCGCGAAGAAGCCGATGCCCTGCTGCAGCGCAACAGCGGCAACGAAGACAACCCGCGCATCCTGCAGGCGTTCAACGAAAAAACGCCGGATTGGCTGAGCTTCTTCATGTTCACCTACTTCACCGACCGCGACGGCAAGTTCCAGCTGTGCGCGTTGGCCGAATCGGCGTTTGACCCGCTGGCCCGCACCACCAAGTTCATGCTGACCGAAGAAGCCCACCACATGTTTGTGGGCGAATCCGGCGTGGGCCGCGTGATCCAGCGCACCGTGAACGCGATGAACGAACTCAAGACCGACGACGTAGGCAAACTGCGTGCTGCTGGCGTGATCGACCTGCCCACCATTCAGCGCTACATCAATTTCCACTTCTCGGTCACCATCGACCTGTTCGGTGCCGACCAGTCGTCCAACGCCGCCACCTTCTACAGCTCTGGCCTGAAGGGCCGCTACGAAGAAGGCAAGCGCACCGACGACCACGTGCTCAAGGGCAACACCTACAAAATTTTGTCGGTGGAAGACGGCAAGTTGCTGGAAAAAGAAGTGCCCATGCTCAACGCCCTGAACGAGGTGTTGCGCGACGACTACATCAAAGACAGCGTGGGTGGCGTTGACCGTTGGAACCGGATCATTGAAAAAGCTGGCGTGCCTTTCAAGCTGACCGTGCCGCACAAGGCGTTCCACCGCAACATCGGCTCCTTGGCCGGTGTCAAGGTGAGCCCCGACGGTCGCGTGGTGAGCGAATCCGAATGGCAGACCAAAGTCGGCGAATGGTTGCCAACCGACCAAGACCGCGCCTATGTGGGCAGCTTGATGGGCCGCGTGGTGGAGCCGGGCAAATTTGCGAACTGGATTGCCCCTCCGGTCATGGGCATCAACCGCCAGCCCGTAGACTTTGAGTATGTTCGCTTTAACTGATTGTTGAGAACCCGTCATGGACATGCCCGCCGCCGTTATCAAACAACACCTGATCGACCCCGAGATTTGCATCCGTTGCAACACCTGTGAGTCGATTTGTCCGGTGGGGGCCATCACCCACGATTCGCGTAACTACGTGGTGGATGCGGAGATTTGCAATTGGTGCAACGACTGCATATCGCCATGTCCCACGGGTTCTATTGACAATTACCGCAAAATGCCTCGCGCCAAGGCCTACACCTTGGCCGAGCAACTGGGTTGGGATGAGCTGCCCGTGGAATTGTCCACGGCCGAAATTGCCGCTCTGACGGTCGACATTGAAGACAACGGCATGGGCAGTGAGGCCGCGGTGCAGGAAGCGCCAGAGACCGAACCGGCCGCCGAGCCTGAGGATGCCGCCGGTTTCAATTCCGCGCAGTACGGCTCAACGGTGCCACCGTGGTCTGCTGCCCATGCGTACACCAATTTGTACGGCCCGAAGGCAGCCCAAAAAACCGTGACTGCCACCGTGACCGGCAATGTGCGTGTCACTGAGGTGGGCAAGACCGCTGGCGGCGATTACGACACCCATCACATTGTTCTGGACTTCGGTCAAATGCCTTTTCCGGCGCTGGAAGGGCAAAGCATAGGCATTGTGCCCCCCGGCCTGGACGAACGCGGCAAGCCGCACCACGCGCGGCAGTATTCCATTGCCAGCCCGCGCAACGGCGAGCGGGCCGGGTACAACAACCTGTCGCTCACGGTCAAGCGGGTGCTGCAAGACCACCATGGCAAGGCCGTGCGCGGTGTGGGTTCCAACTACATGTGTGACTTGCAGGTGGGAGACAAGGTGGAAGTCATAGGCCCCTTTGGTGCCAGCTTCCTCATGCCCAACCACCCCAAGTCCAGCATCGTGATGATCTGCACCGGCACTGGCAGCGCACCCATGCGGGCCATGACCGAGTGGCGTCGCCGCCAACGCGCCAGCGGCAAGTTCGAAGGCGGCAAGCTCATGCTGTTTTTTGGCGCCCGCACGCAAGAGGAGTTGCCGTACTTCGGCCCCCTGCAGAACCTGCCCAAAGATTTCATCGACATCAACTTTACTTTCAGCCGCACGCCCGGCGCGCCCAAGCGTTATGTGCAAGACGCCCTGCGTGAACGCGCTGCCGATCTCGCTCAGCTGCTGCAAGACCCGAACGCCTACTTTTACGTGTGCGGCCTCAAGGCCATGGAAGAGGGTGTGGTGTTGGCGCTGCGCGATGTGGCCCAGGCCGCCGGTCTGAACTGGGACACCGTGGGTGGTGCACTCAAACGCGAAGGGCGTTTGCACCTGGAAACCTATTGAGTCCAAACAGCCGCCCCCTCCCAAGGACACAGCTTCAGCCTTAACCCAAGCAAGCTCACGCGCTTTGACCTGGCCGGTCACTGTGATCAACGAATTGAGTTAAGGTTGAGGCATGGGCTTGCAAACTCCGTCTTTCGTGTCATTGGGTTGGCGTTCGCTGTGGCGTGACTGGCGTGCCGGCGAATTGCATGTGTTGGTTTTGGCCATTGCTCTGGCCGTGGGGGCGCTCACCGCCGTGGGTTTTTTTGCCGACCGATTGCAAAACGGCTTGGCGCGCGATGCCCGTGCCCTCATCGGTGGTGATTCGGTTTTGCGCAGCGATCAGGCCCCGCCAGCGCGGTTTGCTGAGCAGGCCCAGACTTTGGGTTTGAACACCAATTTGCAGGTCAGTTTTCCCACCATGGCCCGGGCCACCGACGAAAACGGGGGCGAGGCCCGCCTGGTGTCGCTCAAAGCCGTGAACCCGGGCTACCCTTTGAGGGGCCAATTGCGCATTGCACAGCAATGGTCCGATGATGTGCCGGCCGCCTTGCCAACAGAGGTCGCTAGCACCGTACCCGCACCTGGCACGGTGTGGGTGGATGGCCCGCTTCTGGTGGCCTTGGGTTTGAAGCCGGGGGCCCCATTGTTGTTGGGCGACGCCTCATTGCGTATTGAGCGGGTCATCGTTCAAGAACCCGACCGCGGTGCGGGTTTTATGAGCTTTGCACCGCGTGTGATGATGCATTGGCAAGACTTGGCCGCCACCGGTCTGGTGCAACCGGCCAGCCGCCTGAGCTACCGTTTGGCCGTGGCGGGCGCTGAGGGCAGTGTGGCCCGTTACAACCAATGGGCCGAAGCGGAATTGAAAGCCGAAGATGCGCGTGGCATGCGAATAGACACCCTGGAGGGTGGCCGCCCCGAAATGCAGCAAACCCTGGGCCGGGCCGAGAAATTTTTGAACTTGGTGGCCTTGCTGGCCGCTTTGTTGAGTGCGGTGGCGGTGGGCATTTCTGCCCGGGTGTACGCGGCGCGCCACCTGGACGAATGCGCCATGCTGCGGGTGCTGGGTTTGTCGCAAGGCACCATGGCCCGGGCTTACACCTGGGCGTTTGTGCTGGCAGGCTTGGCCGCCTCGGCGGTGGGCGTTTTGTTGGGCTACCTGGTGCATTTGGGCTTTGTGTGGTGGTTGGCCGACTTGGTCAAAACCCCCATGCCCCCGGCGGGCGTGTGGCCGGCCCTGTTTGGTCTGGGTGTGGGCTTGACGTTGATGTTGGCCTTTGGTTTGCCGCCTGTGTTGCAGTTGGCCCAAGTTCCACCCCTGCGGGTGATTCGGCGCGACGTGGGCAACCTCAAGCCCACCACCCTGTTGGCACTGGGTGTGGGGGTGGTGGGTTTTGCGGTACTGCTGCTGGGCGCAAGTCGCGATTGGAAGTTGGGCCTGATTGCCGTGGGCGGCTTTGCGGTGGCTGCTGCAGCGTTTGGCTTGGCCAGTTATGGGGCTGTGCGCTTGTTGCGGGCCAGTGTCAACGAAGCCACGGCGCCCCCTTGGTTGCGTTTGGCCACCCGCCAGTTGTGCGCGCGCCCCGCTTATGCGGTGTTGCAGGTCAGTTCGCTGGCGTTGGGGTTGTTGGCGCTGGTGCTCTTGGTTTTGTTGCGCACCGACCTCATCAGCAGCTGGCAGGCGGCCACCCCGCCCGATGCGCCCAACCGTTTCGTCATCAACATACAGCCCGATCAGTCGCAGTCTTTTCAAGCCATGCTGCGGCAGAACGGCGTGCAGCGCTACGACTTGTACCCCATGATTCGGGGCCGTTTGATCGCCATCAATGGCCGCAATGTCAATCCGGACGATTACCCCGATGAGCGTTCTCAAGGTTTGGTGCGGCGCGAATTCAACCTCTCGCACACGGCAGCCGTTCCCGAGCACAACCCGGTGGTTGCGGGGCAGTGGGTGAACGGCCAGACCGACGGCATCAGCATTGAACAGGGTTTGGCCAAGACGCTCGGCCTTGTCTTGGGCGACACGCTCACTTTTGACATTGCCGGTGTTCAGAAGAGCAGCACCGTCACCAGCTTGCGCAAGGTCGATTGGGGGAGCATGAGGGTGAATTTCTTTGCGATTTTCCCGGTGGCACGTATGGACGATGTTCCAGTCACTTTTATAAGCGCGTTTCGTGCCCCCGAGACCCGAAACTTTGACAATGCCTTGGCCAAAGCCTACCCCAACGTTACCAATGTGGACATGAGCAGCACCCTGGCGCAGGTGCAGCAGGTGTTGGGTCAGGTGATACGGGCGGTGGAGTTTTTGTTTGGCTTTACGCTGGCAGCGGGTTTGGTGGTGTTGTTTGCGGCGGTCACGGCCACGCGCGGCGAGCGCGAACGCGAATTTGCGATTTTGCGGGCTGTCGGGGCGCAGTCTGGGCTGCTGCGCCAAATTCAACGCGCTGAATTGATGGGGGTTGGCCTGTTGGCGGGCTTGTTGGCATCTGCCGTGGCCATGGCGGTGGGTTGGGCCCTGGCGCGGTTTGTGTTTGAATTTTCTTGGCAGGCATCGCCCTGGGTGTTGCTGGGCGGCTCCGTGGCCGGCGGGGTGCTGGCATTGGCCGCAGGTTGGTGGGGGCTGCGCAGTGTGTTGCGCACGCCGGTGGTGCAAACATTGCGGCAAGCCGCTGATTGATCTCGACGCCATGCAAATACAAGAACCGCCTCCAAAGAGCCCTTCAGGCCAACCCATGACGCCATTTGAGTGGCTGGGGGGTGAGGCCGCTGTGCAGGCCTTGGTCGATACCTTTTATGACTTGATGGATTTGGACCCGGCCTACCGAGAACTGCGCCACACCCATGGCAGCACGCTGGACGGCGCAAGGCAAAAGTTGTTTTGGTTTTTGTGCGGCTGGCTGGGCGGCCCCGACCATTTTGTAGAGCGCTTCGGCCACCCCCGTTTGCGCATGCGCCACATGCCTTTCAAAATCGGGGTGCTGGAGCGCGACCAATGGCTGGCATGCATGGACCAGGCAATGGCCCAGGTACAAGTGCCAGCCGATCTGCGACAGCGCCTGAAAGCCAGTTTTTTCCAGACCGCCGACTGGATGCGCAACACGGGCGTTTAAGGTTCGCCCGCAAGCGGGTTTGAGGCCAGTGTCTGCCCGGCCGCATGGCGCCTTGTGCCCTTGTGCGCATGTGACGGGCGCAACAGCACCACCAAAGCCCCTGCGCCTCCCTCGGCGGGGCGCGCCTGCACAAAAGCCATCACCTCGTTTTTTTGCACCAACCAGCTGTGCACCCGGCCTTTGAGCACCGGTGTTTTGCCGGGCGAACCCAGGCCCTTGCCGTGCACCACACGCACACAGCGCAGGCCACGGCGGTGGGCCTCGCGCACAAACGTGGCCAAGGTGTGGCGTGCTTCGTCGGTTCGCAAACCGTGCAGGTCCAGCTGGGCCTGGATGCTCCAGTCGCCTTGGCGCAGTTTGCGTACCACCTCTGGCCCCACCCCGGGGCGCCTGAAACTCAGGTGTTCGTCGGTGAACAGCAGGGTTTCAGCGTCGAATTCGTCACTCAGCGCCTCTTGCATCACGGCTTGCTCGTCCCGCTGGCGCTGTTGCGGCACGGGCAAAGGGTAGCGGGCCGGGGCCACAAAAAGCCCATGGTGGGGCAAGCGTTGTACCGGGCCCACGGCGCGTTCAAACAACCAACGGTCTTGGTGCCGGCGGCGTTCAGCCTCCAGGCGCGCGGCCTCTGCCGCAGCTTTTTGCGCAGCAGCCTGGGCCGAACGCAAGGCCAGCTCCTTTTGCAAGGACTTCAGATCTGACAGGGCGTGCACTTTCATTGGGTCAATTGTGTCGCACCTTGCAATGCCCTACACCAAGCCCATTTCTGCCATCGATTTGCAGCCGCCCGCGGTCACCACAAAATGGTCCAGCACCCGCACGTCTACCAAGGAGAGCGCGGCTTTCAAAGTTTGGGTCAGGGCTTCGTCGGCCCGCGAAGGCTCGGCCGTGCCACTGGGGTGGTTGTGCGCCAGCACCACGGCGGCGGCGTGGTGGTGCAGGGCGCGCAACACCACCTCCCTGGGGTAGACCGATGTTTGCGACAAGGTGCCCCTGAACAATTCTTCCAGCGCCAGCAGGCGGTGTTGGCTGTCCAGAAACATCACCGCAAACACCTCGTGCGGCTTGTGGCCCAGGTGCAGTTGCAGGTAGTGACCCACCGCCTGAGGGCTGTCAAAAAGTGGGCGCTGTTTCAGCTCTTGTGCCAAGGCGCGGCGCGCCAGTTCCACCACAGCCATCAGTTCAGCTTGTTTGGCCGGGCCCAAGCCCTTGACGTTCTTGAGGGCCTCTGCCCCGCTGTGCAGCAAACCGGCAATGCCGCCAAACTTGTCCACCAATTCTTGTGCCAGTTGCACCACGTTTTTGCCCGGTATGCCGGTACGCAGCAGCAAAGCCAGCAGTTCGGCATCGCTGAGGGCGTTCGCGCCCCTTTGCAGCAGTTTTTCGCGCGGACGTGCGTCGGCCGGCAAGCCTTTGAGTGTCATGGGTCCCCCTGTTTTTACAATACGGTCTTTCGCCGTATTTTCACCTCCTGCACAGCCCAGCGGCTGCACCACCATGCCCCAAGTCGAGCCCGGATCTTTTCTTACCTTGCACTACCGCCTTTCGGGGTCCGATGGGCGCGACTTTATCAACACCTTTGAAGCCCAGCCCGCCACGCTGAGCTTGGGCGGTGGCGAGTTGTCGCCGGCCATTGAGCAACTTTTGCTGGGTTTGGAAGAGGGCACCCACACGGTGCTGGAATTGGCGCCGGGCGTAGCCTTTGGCGACCGCCAACCCGACATGGTGCAGTGGGTGGCCCGCAAACTGATGAACCAGCTGGGCGACCCGCACGAGCAGTATGCCGCGGGTGATGTGGTGCAGTTTCCCACGCCCGACGGTGCCGGCAGCTACGCTGGCGCGGTGCGCGAGGTGCGGGCCGATGGCGCGGTGCTGTTCGACTTCAACCACCCCCTCGCAGGCCAGGCGGTGCGTTTTGAAGTGCAAATCATAGGAGTGCTTTGATGACCGCTACCGTGCAAGAGGTGTTGCTGGCCGAGCCTCGGGGTTTTTGTGCGGGGGTGGACCGTGCAATCGACATCGTGGACCGTGCGCTGGAAAAATTTGGGCGTCCGATTTACGTGCGGCACGAGATTGTGCACAACACCCATGTGGTCAACGACCTCAAATCCCGGGGCGCCATTTTCATCGAGGAATTGGACGAGGTGCCCGCGGGGGCCACTTTGGTGTTCAGCGCCCACGGGGTGAGCCAGGCCATCCAGCGCGAGGCCGAACGCCGCGGGTTCCGTATTTTTGATGCCACCTGCCCCCTGGTGACCAAAGTGCATGTGGAAGTGGCCAAGCTGCACAAAGAGGGCTACGAATTCATCATGATCGGCCACAAAGGGCACCCCGAGGTGGAAGGCACCATGGGCCAACTCGACAGCGGCATTCACCTGGTCGAAGACGTGGCCGATGTCGCGCGTGTTCAACCCGCCCAGACCGACAAGTTGGCGGTGGTGACCCAGACCACTTTGAGTGTGGACGACGCCGCCGAAATCACTGCAGCGGTGCAGGCGCGTTTCCCGCACATTCGCAGCCCCAAGCAGCAAGACATTTGTTACGCCACCCAAAACCGCCAAGATGCGGTGAAGGTGATGAGCGCAAACGTAGACGCGGTGGTGGTGGTGGGCAGCCCCACCAGCAGCAACACCAACCGGCTGCGCGAACTGGCCGAGCGCCTGGGCGTGCCTGCCTTGATGGTGGACGACGCCAGCGAGTTGCCAGAAGATTGGTTCAACGGCCGCACGCGTGTGGGCGTAACCGCGGGTGCCTCTGCTCCCGAAGCTTTGGTGCAAGGCGTGGTGCAGCGCTTGAAAGCGCTCGGTGCGGTGTCGATTCGCAGCCTGGACGGCGTGCAAGAAACCACCAAATTCCCCTTGCCCAAGGGTTTGAAAATTTAGCTCAACGCACCCCGCGCACAGCCAAGCCATCCACGCCCCGGGTCACTGGGCAGTTCACCACCACCGGGGTGACTTCCAGGGTCAGTTCACCCCGCTCTTCCGCCGCCAGCACGGCTTCTTCTGAACGCAGCTCACGGCGGGCTTCGGGTTTCGTCCATCGCACCACCACCATACGCCACAGGGGGCTGTAGTTGCGGTCGGCGCTGGTGGCACCCGTGGGGTTGGGGCCCGACTGAAACACGCCCATTTGCTCGTTGTTGGCAAATTTGTACACCCGCTCTAGCACCGAAACGCCGCCCGGTGCCGCAATGGCTTTGGCCAAGCGGGGCGCGTAATTCGCGCCATAGGCGCGGGCAATGTCGGGGTCCGACACATCGGTGGTCACGTATTCCACCACCCGCCCATCAACCCACGCCCGGTGCAGGGGCAACACAGTCTCGGTGCCGCCCTTGTCAAATGTGGCGCATCCGCTCAACAGCGCGGCCATCAGTGCCCAGGTGTGTGGTTTTGGTATTGACATGCCTTCTCCGGTGTTGGCAGACGATAACCTAAAATTTGCCCACCATGCTAGACATCACCTCCCTGCGCAAAGACCTCGACGCCGTGGTCGCACGCCTGCAAACCCGCAAAACCCCCCAACCTTTTCTGGATGTTTCCGCTTTCCAGTCGCTGGAGCACGAGCGCAAATCACTCCAAGTTCGCACCGAAGACTTGCAGGCCAAACGCAACAGCCTGTCCAAGCAAATTGGCATGCTCAAGGGCAAAGGGCAGCATGCCGAAGCAGACGCGGCCATGGCCGAAGTGGCCCAGCACAAGGCGCAACTGGAACACTCTGCCGCCCGGCTCGACCAGATCCAGGCCGAGTTGCAAACCTTGTTGCTGGCGGTGCCCAACCTGCCGCACGAGAGCGTGCCCGTGGGTGAAGACGAGCATGGCAATGTGGAGCTGCGCCGCTGGAGCCCAGAAGGCGGTTGGGGCGGTGGCCCGGCAGAACTGGGGTTCCCTGCCAAAGACCATGTGGAGCTGGCCGAGCCGCTCGGCCTGGATTTTGAAACCGCCACCAAGCTCAGCGGTTCGCGTTTCGTGGTCATGAAAGGCCCGATCGCCCGTTTGCACCGCGCTCTGGCCCAATTCATGCTGGATGTGCAAACCCAGGAACACGGCTACACCGAGTGTTACACCCCCTACATCGTCAACGCTGAAACCCTGCGCGGCACCGGCCAGCTGCCCAAGTTCGAGGCCGACCTGTTCGCCGCCAAAAAAGGCGGGCAAGAAGGAGACGACGAGGGAGCGCTGTACCTGATTCCCACCAGCGAAGTGCCATTGACCAACTTTGTGCGCGATGAAATTGTGGCCGAAGCCGACCTGCCCATCAAACTGACGGCGCACACCCCGTGCTTTCGGTCCGAAGCCGGCAGTGCGGGGCGCGACACCCGTGGTTTGATCCGCCAGCACCAGTTTGACAAAGTGGAAATGGTGCAAATTGTGCACCCCGAAAAAAGCTACGAGGCCCTGGAGGCCATGACCGGCCACGCCGAAGCGGTGTTGCAAAAACTCGGGCTGCCCTACCGCGTGTTGGCCTTGTGCACCGGCGACATGGGTTTTGGTGCCACCCGCACGCACGACCTTGAGGTCTGGTTGCCGGCCCAAAACACTTACCGCGAAATCAGCTCGGTCAGCAATTGCGAAGCCTTCCAGGCTCGGCGCTTGCAGGCCCGCTTCAAAAACGCCCAAGGCAAAAACGAGCTGGTGCACACCTTGAACGGTTCAGGCTTGGCCGTGGGCCGCGCTTTGGTCGCTGTTATCGAAAACCACCAAAACGCCGACGGCTCCATAAACGTGCCCGAAGCATTGAGACCCTACATGGGCGGGCTGGCAGTATTGAAAATTTGATTCGGTAAAAGCGTTCGGTATCCAGGGAATGATGCGTAAAATGACAAAAAAGTTAACAAGCCCACCCTGGGTTCTGAAAGGCCGGCATGCAAGTTCAACAGGTATTGCTTCAGTCCCCGCAAGATGAAGCAGGCTTAGACGGGCTGGCAGCCATGCTGCCTCAGGCGGTGCTGGTTTTTGGCGCTGTTCGTTTCTTCGAGACCCCTGGTTGGGGCGATCAACTCGCCAAGCGCTTCCCGCAGGCCACCGTGGTGGGTTGTTCCACCGCGGGTGAAATCACCGTTGACGGGATGGACGAAGGCACCTGCACGGTGACGGCAGTGTGTTTGGAGCGAACTTCGCTGGTGTTTGGCTCCACATTGGCCGAAGACATGGCTGACTCGCAAGCAGCAGGCGAGCGCGTGGCAAGAGCCTTGTTGCGGCCCGATTTGAAGGCCGTTTTGGTGCTGGCACCGGGTGTGGCGCTCAATGGCAGCGCTTTGGTGCGCGGCATGCAGCAAGCACTGGGCAAAGGCGTGGCCATTTCAGGTGGTTTGGCGGGCGATGGCGGCGCCTTTGTGAAAACCTATGTGCTGGGCGGCGGGGTGGTGCAAGACCGGGCTGTGGTTGCCTTGGGCCTGTGT
>JACCDQ011245184.1_pt1 | contig 12875 bp, 18 predicted proteins | sample 7446031 | NCBI WGS metagenome assembly JACCDQ01 (sample SAMN15323442, study PRJNA562643) | freshwater metagenome | isolation source: river surface water | place: USA:Blue River Watershed | collected 2017-08-17 | reverse complement strand
GTCAGGAAGCCCGCAACACCGCCCAGGGCTGGGGTGGCGCCAGCAGCGAATGTGCCGATCGCACCGGACAGCCCAGCCGCGCCGAACCCGGCGGCGGCCAAACCGGCGGTCAGGCCCAATGCGGCCACTCGGGTGGCGAGGCCCGTGAACAACGCCGCCGCCCCGGTCAGGATGCCGGACCCGATGGTGAATGAAAGCCAGATCGCAGCCAGGATCGCGGGTACCGGGCCGAACGCGGAGACGATCGCGGCGGCCACCGTGGCGATCGGGGCGAGAGCGCCGACCACAGCAAGGGCCGCCGGGACCGCCGGGGCCAGTGCTTCGAGCAGGGTCTGAGCTGCCTGAGCCACCTGGACGATGCCGGGGGCGGCGGCGACGAAACCGGCGGCGATGATCTGGACCAGGTCCGCCGCAACCGGCAGCACGGCGTCGATGACGTCTTTCAGAGCCTGGAAGACGATCGCCAGAGATTCCTGGCCGCTGGCGGAGTTGGTGAACTCGTTGAACGCGATGGCGAGCTTTTCGATGGTGTCCAGGGCAGTGACACCGTTGGCGTTGACTGCGTCGAACAAGCCGCCGAAGCCACCGGCCAGCTCACCGACGATGGTGAAGAGCTGGTCGGCGGTGTCGATTGCGTTCAAGATCCACTCTTGGAACGCGCCGTTCCCGGTCACCTGGTCGATGAACTGCTCAAAGTCCTGAGCAGCATCAGTGAACCCGGCAGCCAGATCAGGCAGCAGCTCAGCGCCAGCCAAGGCCATGTCAGTCAGAGCGTCGGCCACGGCAACAATGCCGGGAGCGAGCTGAATGACCGCGGCCCGGATGTTTTCGAAGATCTCACCGAGCTGCTGGGTGGCGCCGAACCCGGTGGCGAAGGTGGTCCACTGGTTGAGCACCTCACCGAACGCCGCGCCCAGGCCCTGGAGACCGGCCTGGAGGGTGGGGATCAGAGTGCCCAGCTCGTTCAGGGATTCAGCGACGCCTTCGAAGGTCGCTTCCTGAACAACGTCGACGACACCGGTCCAGGCCGTTTGCAGGCCGCGGATCGCCGTGACCGCTTGCTGAGCGTTCGGCGTCAACTCGGCCATGGCCTTGGCGAACTTCTCGGGATCACTTTCGCCGATGGCCGTACCTAGACCCTGGAACGCCGTGGACAGTGCCGCCACCGAGGCGATGACACCGAACACGCCTGCGGGCACCAGGCCGAGCAGGCCGAGCAGATCGGTCAAGCTGTCGATCAAGGACAGCACGCCAGGGACAGCGCCGACGAACGCGACCGGCCGCGCGAACTGCGCGACCGTGCGCTGGAACAGGGCCGCAGCGTTGAGGATGTCCCGGATGCCACGCTGGTCGACGTTGACGTCCACTGTGGGGTCCGCGGCGTCCACCCGGCGGGCAGCGGCCAGCACCGTCTCCAGCGCTGCCAGGGCGGCGGCGACATCCGCGCGGACTTGGACGTCCGCGCCGTTCTGATCCAACTGGCGAAGCTGGTTGCGCAGCATCTCGATCTGCGCGACCGCGTCGGCCGCGTCGATGTCGATGCCGATGCGCTGGTCCAGCAGCGAGTTGAGCTGCGCCCGAATGTTGGCCAGTTCCGCGGCGGCCTGCGAGGTGCCGATCTGCACCTGCGGGATTTCGGCCATCGCCTCCCGCACCTGGCGGCGGAAGTTGATGGCCCACCGGCCCAGCGTGCGATCCGCCGGGTCGGTGTCCACGTCCAGCCGGACGTTGGCCGAGGAGTTGTTGAGCGCCACCAGACGCGCGATCAGGAAGTCGATCCGCTCGGCGATCCGGTTGAAAGCCTGGGATGCACGGTCAAGGGCCGAAACATCGAATACCAGGCTAGGCACCAGTCACCTCTTCCTGACGGGACGTCCCGCTTCCCGGGTCTGCCGCTCTTTGCCCTGCTGCTCAGCCTGGCGGGCCATCTCGTCCAGTGCCCCCGCGTACATCTCGAACTGACCGATGGTCAGACGGCCGATGTCCCAGGGATGAAGTGCGAAGTGGTACGCCAGGCCGATCATATGCCGCAGCACTACCCCTTCGGGGTCCTCCCACTTTTCGAGGATGTCCGCGTCGTCTGGGCCGGGGGGTCGACATCGTCCTCCGGCACATCAAGGTTGATGTCGTTGAGTTTCAGGCTGTCCAAGTCCTGCCAGCGAACAGCCTCACCAGCTCGAACCTTGGACAGATAAACCATGGCGACCAGGGCGTCGGGGTCCATGTCCTGCAACCCCATCGCCCAGGACTTCAACCCCATCCCGGTGTGCTTCTTGATCAGACGGGCCTCGTCGATGGTCATGGCCTCGTCGTCGAACTCGTATGAGTCCGTCTTGATCCGGAACTTAATCATCATTCCCCCGTTTCATCCGCGGATGAGCGAGGCGATGTTCTCCATCGCCTGCTCGACACCCTCCTGGAGAACGTTCGCGTTCGCCAGTACCGTGCGCCGGAACCATGGCCAGCTATTCTGGTACACGTAAGGCGGATGTCCATACACCGGGTGATACCAACCCGCCCCAGCTTCATGTAGAGCTGGGAGCTGATACTGGTCGCCCATCGCCGCGTCGCTGACGTAGAAACGAACCCCACCGATTCGCGGTGAGGAACGTGTCGCCGCGGCGATCCGTCGACGGAGCCCGGTGGTGTCCGGGCCCTTCGCAGGCATCGACAGAATCTCCGCCCGCAGCGACAGCAGGACCGGTCGCCCGGCCTGCTGTAGCTGACGAGCAAGTTCACGCTGCAACCCGCCAGCGCCAGCCGCGCGCAACCTCCGCTGGAGAGCACGCGCGTTGGGGATGCCTCCCACCCCCATGCCGACGCCGGGCATGTCAGAGCGCGGTGTCGGCGGAGATCACCAGGATCTGGATGACCGGGTTCGTCTCGTCTGAGTACGCCTCGAAGTCGATGTTCATGGGCACCACGTCCGGGCCCTCGACCGTCGGCGCCGCAGCCTTGATCTTCACCGCGGGCAGCAGGAACTGGAGGGTGTCGTTCTCACCGCTGACGCCGATGGCCGAGCCGGTCAGCGTCATCACCATCGCGAAAGTGGTGTTGGCGGTGAACACGTCGTAGAACTCGGTCTTGTTGAACTCGGCGGTCAGAGTCCCCGTGATCGTCGGGGTGTCGTTCTCCAACTGCTGAGCCTTCAACCCGGCGTTGCCCAGACCGAACCGCTCGTTCGCCATCGGGGTCTCACCCGAGATGTTGAACTCCCGGACGATGGTCGACACCGCCACCCCGGAGGTCACCTCGGTCAGCCCGGACGCGGTGGCGACGGTGCCACCGAGGGTCAGGGTGGCCTGGGAGAAGTCGTACACCGTGGAGCCCGCGGTGTAGCTGGCCGTGGCCAGCGCGGTCGCGGTGGCCTCGGACCGGCCGTCCACGTTCAGAGTGAGAGTGGGCACCTCGGAGTCGGTGAGGCTGAACTCCCAGGACGCGATCTTGCAGCCCGCGTAGGTGAACGGGCGCACCGTGCCACCCGGCTCCGGGCGACCGACCTGCATGGTCAGACCGAAGCCGACGAACCCGCCCGGGGTGTGGATCTGCTGGTAGGCGGTGGTCGAGGCGATCTGCGTCGGGGTGGAACCCGAGCCAGAACCCAGCATGTGCTTGTAGAGCGTGCCCATGCCGCGGGTCGCGACCTCCAGGGACACGTCCCCGGTGATCGTGCGCCGTGAGATCCGCACCCGGTTGGCGCGCTTGTGCTTGACGCCCGGACGGAGCCCGGTGGGCTCCAGGAACGTCGGCTCGTTGGTGAGCGACTCGGAGTTGAACTCCAGGAACTTGTCGACAGTGACCGCGGTGCCCCACGTGGTTTCAGCCTTGAAACCGAACTGGGCATCGAGGCCAGACCCGGTAGCCACATGTCCTCCTTATGGACTGCCCAACGGTGGGTACCGCAGGGTTGAGGGGTCTTACTCGGATTTCGGCGTGGACGGAGCGGGCTCGTCCTTCGCCGGGGTCTTCTCCGCAGGCTTCTTCTTCTCGCCCTGCAACTTCCACCGCGACTTCGGCCACGCCCGAGCGTCGTCGCCGGTGCCCACGATGTAGCAGTCGTCCTGCTCGTCGAAGTCGACGTCACCGACATCAACGACCTGCCCGTTCTTCACGTGCAGAGACTCCGGGTGCCCGCCCGGGAAGTAGTGGTCCGTGTCCGGACCGTTGTTGACAAACTTGGCCATGTCGCCTTCCTTCTAGATCCGAGCCGACACTTGCACCATGAACACCAGGCGAACCTGGAGTCCAGACGGGTGGGGCATCGTGAACAGTTCACCACCAGTAACTCCGGCGGTGAGCCTGGGCGGTTGCCCCAGACTTGGATTGTCCCGGACTGCCGCCTCGAACAGTGCATGGATCGCATAGATGTCGTTGGTTGATCCGCCGACATCACCAGCGCCGTCCAGCATGGTGATCGAGCAGATCACCTCGAAAACTTCATCGCGGGCTTTCGCGCCCAACCCGGCCCACTGGCTGGTGGCGTTCACCGCGCGGAAATCCCCGGCCGGGTCGCCGTCGTAGCCGACGAACAGGGCCTTGCCTGGGTTACCGGTGACGAACGGGCCGCGGTACACGGTGCAATCAGTGTTCGCCAATGCGGTGGTGGCGGTATTGGTGAGCGCGGTCAGGACTGAGGGAACTCGGGAAGCGACCATGTCAGATCAGCGGCATCGGTTCGCCGAGCAACTCCTGCGCTCGTGGGGGGACGAAGATGTTCATCGCTCGGAAACGCATGAGAGCAGCATCGTCCAAGCCACCCGCGAATCGGGAGGCCCCGACCGGGCCCCGCTGGGTTTCCCACAGGTGTTGCACGATCAGCCGGACGGCGAGCAGGAACGCTGATGGAACAACGCTGTACCCGGCGACGTAGGTGAACGCCAGGAGACCGTTGAAGTGGCCGCCCCCGATCCCGGTGACCCGGCCGGTGACGCTGTTGACGTGGTAGTCGCCCACGTTGTAGGTGCCTGCGCCGTTGATCGAGGTGATGGAGGTCAGCGACACCACCGGCACCCTCGGCAGCACCACCGAGGAGCTGTTGTAGCAGTACGTCTCGTACACGAAGCTGCGCTTGGCGAGGATCTCGTCGCGGTGGTTCTCCGCTGCCCGCGTCGCGGACTCCGCGTAGATGCGAAGCTCCTCGTCGTAGGTGGTGGTCGACTGCGGGATGTTCAGGACTTCCTTCACGTCCCGCAGTGAGATCAAGTAGGCGGGGTTCGCCGGGAGCACGTCGAACGCTTCGACGTAGGCGCCAGCGCCGGTGCCGGTGGCCACCCAGCGGGCGAGGTGTCGTCCAGGCTGGGTGGTCAGGTAGTCGTAGGTGTAGACGCCGGTGGACCCGGCGACGACGGGGTCCACCACAACGGTGGTGTCGTCGGGCCGGGTGATCGTCAGGGCCATGTTCGTGGCCGTGGTGAGATCACCGGCCGCGGACAGGTTCCGCATGGACAGTCGGTAGGTGTCGCCGAGGTCGATGGACATCAGAGATCAACCACCGTCAGTTCGCCGTAGGCGGCGGTCTTCCGCAGGCCACCGGAGATCACGTCCAGCCGGTACCAGCCCTTCGTGGTGGTTACCGCCGTCCGAGGGACCAGGGCGTAGCAACTGTCGCCGTCTTCGATCACGACTTCACCGCCGTCGCTGTCGCCCATCCACACCCCAGCGTCGTTGTCCGGAGTGGAAGCGGCGGCCTTGACGTAAATCTCGACATCGGTGCCGACGAGGGTGAAACCATCAGTGTTGCTGGTGATGGTGAAGTTCAACTTTTCGTCGTTGTTCTCGTACAGGGTCAGGTCGGTTCGTGTAGGCATCGCGACTCCTTAACTCCGACCGCAGACGCCTGTGACGGCGTAGAGTTCTTCCACTCCGACGGTGGCGACATGGGCGTCGAGCACGACCGTTGCCGAGTGCCGGTCCCCCACTGAAACCACACCGAAGTGCTGATCAACGGTAACGGTGGCGGATAGATTCGCACAGGCCAGGCCGAGGTTTCCGGAGATGACATCCCCGGCTGACAGGCCGAAGGAAGCCAGCCCCGCAGCGACCTTGATGGACACTGCCGGGGTACGCGCAGTCAGCGCGTAGGTGCCGGTGGTGGGGCTGGTGTTGGTGCCTCCCAGGACCGTGGCGGCCCTGGCGGTCAGCGACACCGAAGCGGTGGCCGAAGTGGGTGCGACCCGGGTCGTCGCCGACTGTGCCGCGAAGCCCAGGGCTGCGGTTCCGGCGGGGACCGTGATGGCCGCGGTGGATGCCGTCGCGTTCTGCCCGGCCACCGTGAACGAGGCGGCCGAGGCGGTCGGCGCGACCTTGGCGGTCGGGTTGTCCTCAGCCAGGATGATGTTGGCGTAGCCAGCGTTCGCCCTGGTCCCAGTAGCGACCGTGGCGTTCTGCGCGGCCATCCCGATGGAGGCTGCGGTGGGCAGCGGCTGCCCAGTCCGAGTGACCGTCGGGTTCTGCGCGGCCATCCCGATGGAGGCGCTGCCCGCGTTCGGGTTGGCCGAGCCGCTGACCACCGGAACGTCGAGCTGCTGAAGCAGACGCCCGTCCCACCGGATCGGAGGACCCGCCTCTGTGCTGGTCGCCCCGGCACCAGCAGTCAGGGTCAGCCCGTTACCGGAGTAGTCGACTAGCTCGGCGTTGACGAACGGGTGGTGACGTTGAAGGTTCGCGGTGCGGACCGGCTGGTACTGCTCCCACTCCAGCTCGATCTCCGCCAGCGACAACGCCGCGGTGTACCACTTCTGCGCGGCTTGGCGGGCGTCGATCCAGTCCCCGGCCGAGGACAAGGTGTACGTGCTCGGTGAGGAGATTGCCAGCATGGTGCCCGACGCGCTCGACGCCGCCCCTCCGAGCGCGCCGACGTACACCGTCCATGCGGTGGAGTTCATGACAACCGCCCACCGGTACCACGTGCCGGGGGTGGTGGCGAACGACCCGAGCGTGGTGAACGACGAGTCGTAGGCGAACAAGGTGGTGCCGTCGGAGTCGGTACCGAACGCAGCCTCAGGGGTGCCCTCGGAACCGTTGTGGAGCAACCACACATTGGAGAACGCGTTGCGGTCGTTGACGATGTAGAGCCAACCCAGCGCGGTCACCGCCGCGCCAGACGGCCCTGCCCCGGTGAGTCGCTGATTCGCCGCGGACGTACGAACCGCCACGGCGCCTCCTACGTCTCGGAGTAGGTGACGATCACCCTGGTCAGAATCGCGTCCCCTGCCATCGTGTCACCAGCAGCGTCCGCGTCCCGGTAGACCCGCAGTCGCACCGTGTCGTTCGCGGCGAGAGAGTCCAAGCTGGACACAGTGATCGAGGTCTGGTGTTCCCGCTGACCAGTGGTGCCCAGGTGGGTTGTGGTGGTGGTTGCGGCGGTGGCGAGGGAGTCGGTCTCGACGTCTTGGGAGTCGGTGTTCGGGGTGAGCGCCGCCAGCGCGGCTCCCCAGATGCAGTCACCCGAGGAAGCCGTGTCGGCGTACCACCGGCACAACACGGTGACGTTGCCCGAGCCGTAGGACACCGCGTTGAAGTCGAAGAAGATCGCTTCCTCGGTGGCGGCGTCGAATGCGTATCCCGAGATTGGGATGTTCGTGCCGTTCGCCTTCACGAGCTGGGGGAACGCCGTAGACCGGCACTCACCCGCAATCGCGGGCCACTGGTGAGTGACAGTCATCAGTCCTCCTCGGCCCGCAAGAGACCGGCACGGCGCATCGCGACGTAGCAGAAGATGAACGTCTTCTGCTGTGCAGACAATGTGGTCCGGGTTGCCGTCGGCAACGCCGAGTTGTACCCGGACGCGTTGTCGTCGATCCAGTCATCGGTGGCCGCCACTGCCGCGGCCAGATCGGTCTTGGTGACCGCTGGCCACGGCCGCAACGCGGAAGGGAGATCTCTCATGGCCTGGGCGAGAACACGGGCCCGGCCGGTCGCGTCCAGGTCAGCCATCAGAGGGTGGCTCTCCAGATCCCGTTGGCATTCCACACCACCGTGAACGTGCCGTTTACCACGGAGTTTGTGCCACCGAAGTAGTTGTAGCAAACACCCTGGTTCGCCACGGGAGTCGTCAACGTGTCGTCGTAGACGAGGCATCCGTAAACGTTCGCAAGGTCCGCGGCGGACCCCGAGGCGGTGTCGGAGGCGTCCCAGAAGACAACGTCGGCGGTTCCTACGTTGATCGTCGGCGAGGTCAACGCAACCCCACCGGCGGCCCACTGCCCGGACTCGGAGACCTCGTTCCCGGACGAGGCCCACTGGCCGACGTTGTACGCCGAGTTCGCGGCGGACACGTCGTTGTCCGGGGTGATGTCGTTGTCGTAGAGCGCGACCAGGAACGCGTCGGAGTCCAGGTCGAACGCTGCAACGTTCAGGAACGCGTCTTCCAGGAACTGCTGGAAAACTCGGCTGTCAGCCCAGACCATTAGTTCTGCACCCCAACCTCGGCCGTGCCAGCGAATGCGAACGTGTCCACACCATCGGCGGCCTTCTCGGCGGCTACCGCCTCGGCCTCTTTCTCGGCGGCCTTCTCCCGAGCGCGAGCCAGGGCGTCTTCGGCGGCCTCCAGGTCGAGCTTGGCCCGCTCGACCTTGGTCTCGCAGTTTCCGACGGCAACAGCGAAGGCGTCAGCCTGCTGGCGGGTGTGCGCAGCGGCAGCGGCCAGCTTCTTGTCGCTGGGCATCAGTCCACCCTTCCAGTGGCTGTTGGTGCATAGACCGTGGTGGACAGCGAGTCCTCGGTTTCGGTGCGGACCGACATCATCGGCCGACCGTTCCCGTCGTACTGGACCAGCTCGCGGCCGATCCAGTCCTCCCGCTCCACGGCGGTGTGCTGGCCCCGTTGCCCCTCAGGGAGTAGAGGGGCAACGAGACCTGCGAGCCCGGCGCACGGATGCATCGGGGTCTTGCTGTCGACGGTGCGTGCCGCCGCATCACACGACGGACAGAACCACGTCCGGTGCAGCAGCGGCACGCTCATCAGACCTCGCCGTCCTGCTTGCCCTTGGCGGTCCGGGTGGCCGTCTTCGGCTTCTCGTCCACCTTCGGCTTTTCCGCCTCGGGCTTCGGCTTCGGCAGCTCCCGGCGCTCCCCCGGGTCGGCGGTGGCGCGCTCGATGAGCACGTCACTCCGGCCGCGGTCGCCGTCCTTGGCGAGCTGACGCCGGTTCTTGCGGCCCGGGTCCTCCACGTAATCCTCGACCGAGGAGAACAACTTCTCCCGGCCGCTGACCACGATGTGGGAGCTGTCCAGGAGGTCGCCCGCTCGGACCGCGATGGCCTGGCCGTTGACGTAGGCGTTGAACGATTCGTTCGCCCGCAGCGTGGTCATCGACGGCTCACCGCCGAACCACTGAGGATCGCGCGAGCCGAGATCGCTCCGCCAGTGGTGACCGAGGTGGAAACGACGGACAGGCGCACGTAGCGCTTGTTCCCGGCGTACTCGATTTCCGCCGTGCCACCAGTCGCGGTGATGGTGCTGGACGGACCCAGAACCATGTCCGTCGCAGTGACATCGGTGAAGGTGACGTTGTCGGGACTGTCCATCACCTTCAGCGTGTACGTGCCATCGGTGATGGTGCCGCCGACCGCCAGGAACAGGCAGGTGCGCCAATCGCCGGGCGAGGACGCCAGGTCGATCGCAGCAGCAGCATGGGTGGTGGTGTTGGACGAGATGGCGGCGGACGTCATCCCGTTCAGGTGCTTCGTGTTGTGGTACAGACCCTCACGCATTTCGACTCCTTTCAGGAGGACAACTGGCCTGACCGGGCCCGCGCCAACGGGGGTAGGCGCGGGCCCGGCCAAGGACTAGTTGACCTCCAGCATGACGAACGCGCCGTCATTCACGGAGTCGGCGCCGACGCGGTAGTAGGCGTACCAACCACGCTGGCCGGTCGGGCGGCGGTTTGCGCCCACCAGGTGCGGAATGAATTCCACGGTCATGCCGATCCGGTCGGCAATGACGTAGTTCTGGAAATCGCCGTAGATCAGGATGTTGGCCTGGTCGGTGGTCGGAGTGGAAGCCATGGCCTCCGCCTCGTAGACCGGACGACCGAGGAGCTGACCGGGCTGGTCGTTCCCGATCTGCGTCCACAGGCCTGCACCACCGGCGGTGTCGAACGCACGGACCGCGTTGAAGATCGCGCGGTGGCCCAGCCACGACGCGTTCATCCGGTAACGGGCCGGGAGGGTGTTGTCCGCCTTGTAGATGTCGGCGATGGCGAACGTGTTGTCCGTGGTGGTCTCGACGTTGCCCGAGGTGCCGTCCAGGGCGGTGACGATGCCGATGGGCTCGTTGGTGCCGGTACCGGTGATGAATTTGGTCGACTCCAGGGTGTCGCGGCCGAACGCGAGCAGCCGCGCGACCTCCTGGGCGACGTTCGCCTCGTCCTCCATCGCCTCGATGGAGATCGGCACGAAACCCTGCGCCTTGTGGATGTTGATGCTCGGCTGGGCGAAGGTCGGCGCGTTGTCCGACGCCTCCGTGGCCTCCGCAGCGAACGCCCACGTCACCGCACCGGCCGACACGCCGTTCCACACGTCACCGGTGGCCACGACCTGGCGGGCGGCCCGACGGATCTGGTTCAGCGAGCCCGCCGAGGTGATGATCACGGTGGGGTCGAGCTGGAAAGGCACCAAGTACCCACCGGCCGAGTCCGTGAGGGACATGGCGCGGGTCGCCTGCCGGGCGTGGGTGATCGCGTCCTGCTCGGAACGGGACAGCTCGTGACCGGCGCCGCGGGCCAGCTTCGACCAGGCCCGCATGTAGGCCGGGGAGCTGGTGGCCAGGCACAGCCGGGCCAGCTTGCCGTCGGAGTCGTCGAAACGCTCCAGGATGTCGGTGGCCGCCTTGCGGACGGAGTCGTTGGCGACCGGCATCCGCTCGATGGCTGACTTCGCGCGGGAGGTCATCTCCCGGGTGACCGATGACCGGTCCCGGCCCCACTCGCGGACCATGGAGACGTCCCACGGGTTGCGGGAGTCGAACCGGACGTCCTCGATGGAGTCCGGCTCCCCGAAGGAGTCCCGGTCGTAGTGGTCCTGGGAGCGGGTCGGGGCGACTGCGGCGCCGTCCTCCACCTGGCCCAGCGACGGGCGCTCCATGACCGAGCGGATCTTGGCGATGTCCGCCTTGCGCTCCAGGTTCTTGCGGTGCGCGTCGAGAGCGTCGAACTCCTTGGTCAGCTCGCCCCAGCGGACCTCGTCTGAGTCCTCCAGGGTCTGCTTGGCCGACAGCTTGTCGATCTCCTCGGCGATGGCGTTCTGCCGCAGCACCGTGGCCTTGTGGTTCATTTCTGCCGGGTTCGGAGGCCCCAGCGGAAGCATGTCACCCATGTGAATACTTCTCCAGGTTGGCGTTTGCCTGCTCACGCCGCTTCCTGATCCTCTGAGCGATTCGCTGGCGCGCCAACTGGCGCTCAGCGTCGTCGAGATTGGTTGCGGTGATGACAGGTGGGGTCTGTGCTCGACCCTCTGCTGGGGTCTCGCTTACCGGCTCCGAGTGCCCTTGTGCGGGCGGCTCGCCAGCGTCCTCCGAGTGCCCTGTGGCGGGCGGCTCCGCATCCCCTGGTGCCTCTTTCGACTCCTCCACCGGCTGTACGGGCTCGGTCTCAGAATCGGTGTTGATGTTATCCGTCTCGCCCGGGTTTTCGGTACCCGCGGTCTCGGGGAGTGTCAAGTCCTCAGGGACTTCCTCAGTGGACGGCTCCCCCATTGCGCGGGCGATCGAGTTCCGGAGCTGGAGGACCATGTGGTCGTCCTGCTGGATCAGCGTGATGACCTCACGGCCACGCACTGAAGCAGTGGTGTCCGGGTAGGCCGGGAACACCACCGGACCCAGCTCGGGAACTTTCAGTTCCTTCAACGTCCGAATGATGACATCGTCGCCCATGTCGGCTTCACGGCGCCAGATCAGACGCAGCACCTGATCCGGGTCAGTGATGCGCTTCCCGCGGAAGTGCCAGTCCTCCTTGGTGACCTCGAAACGGAAGGACATCCCGTTGATGGTCTTCGTGGAGATGGCTTCCCGCAACGCCTCGAACAGCGGGGCGGCGTGCATCCGGGCCAGAACATGCAGGCCCCGGTCGTCCTCCTTCAGGGCGGTGATGGCCCCGATGGGCATCGACCCGATGGTGGTGGACCGGCCGTGGTCGAACTGGAGGACCGGGAGCCGCTCACGGATCGACTTGCGGAAAGCGCCGCGGGCGATCTGCTCGTCGAAGTAACCCTCCCACGAGTCGATCCGAGTCAGGGAGTTGAACACCGCGGCGTAGCCCTCGAAGCTGCGGCCGTCACCAGACTCGTCGTCGGCGGCGCGGATCTGTTCGAAGGCGACGTCCCGCTCCAGGAAGCGAGGGATCGCCGGAGCGGCAGTGGTGGTCACAACGACCCTCCATCGGAGTAATCGGTGGAGTCCAGGAGATCGTCCACCTCATCGTTATCGCGGGCTGGCTTCGCTGGTTTCGGAGCGGGTTTGGCGGCGGGTTTGGCGGCGGGTTTGGCGGGAGTGACACCAGCAACCGGCTTCGCGGTCAACCCCGGCGGCTGCAACTGGACCGAGTACAGACCGGAGTGCTGCAACCGGCCCATGTCCTCGGCCTGAACTGCAGACACCACCGTTTCCGGCTTGAACCCGGCGTCGATGAGCTGACGGATCGTGGACGCTTTCCGGCCCTCGATCTCCGCGGCGTCGAGACGGTCCTCCAGCAGGAACGGGTTCTCGCTGGCGTCGTACCACATCCGCGCGGACGTCCCGGGCAGATCTTTGGGGCGGGTGAACAACTGCCCCAGCGACCCGGCGGCGTTGGCCCACAGCGGGTGCAAGGTACCGTCAGAGAAGCGGCGGCGTGCTTGCGAGTAGTTCGAGTACGTCGCCGATTCCAAGCCTTCGGACAGG
>JACCDQ010534126.1_pt1 | contig 12875 bp, 10 predicted proteins | sample 7446031 | NCBI WGS metagenome assembly JACCDQ01 (sample SAMN15323442, study PRJNA562643) | freshwater metagenome | isolation source: river surface water | place: USA:Blue River Watershed | collected 2017-08-17 | reverse complement strand
TTGACGGTGGTTTTCAGCGGTGCGTTCATGGTTGCTCCAAAACAGGGAACCACTTGCCGGGGGAGAGACAGGGGCTCACCTCACGAAAAGTGGGCGAGCGTCGTTGCACGGGGTGATGCGACCGAGCCTCGCCACCGGAGTGCCGTGTCCACGGCGGGTGGCTGCAACGCTCCTCGGCAGCAAAGCGAATTATACGAAGTGCCGAGGTCCGACACAAGCGTCAGGGCGACGGCAGGGTGCGACTCCTATAATCAGCGCGACCCTCCAACCGGCCCACACCTTGAGCTCCACCCCCTCCTCTTCCGCCGCCCTGTCCCTGGTTGCTGCCGACATGCAGGCGGTGGACGCTGTGATCCAGCGCAGCCTGAGCAGCGACGTGCCGCTGGTGGGCCAGGTGGCCGAATACATCATTGGCGCCGGTGGCAAACGGGTGCGCCCGGCCCTGCTGCTGCTGATGTGCGGCGCGCTGGGCTGCACCGATGCCCGGCGCCACAGCCTGGCGGCGGTGGTGGAATTCATCCACACCGCCACCTTGCTGCACGACGACGTGGTGGACGAGTCCACCCTGCGGCGTGGGCGCGACACCGCCAACGAGGTGTTTGGCAACGCCGCCAGCGTGCTGGTGGGGGATTTTTTGTATTCCCGTGCGTTCCAGATGATGGTGGAAGCAGGGGAAATGCGCATCATGCAGGTGCTGGCCGACGCGACCAACGTGATCGCCGAAGGCGAGGTGCTGCAGCTGATGAACATGCACGACGCTTCCCTGGACGAGGAAGCTTACCTGCGGGTGATTCGCGCCAAAACGGCCAAGCTGTTCGAGGCCAGCGCCCGCTTGGCCGCGATTCTGGCTGGCGCCGACGCCGAGCTGGAAGCCCGCTGCGCCGACTACGGCCAGGCGCTGGGCGCGGCTTTCCAGGTGGTGGACGACGTGCTGGACTACGAAGGCAGTGCGAGCGAACTGGGCAAGAACTTGGGCGACGACCTGCGCGAAGGCAAGGTGACGCTGCCCATCATCTGCACCCTGCGCCGTTGCAGCGCGGAAGAGGCGGCGCTGATCCGCAGTGCGATCGAGGAAGGCCACACCGAACGGGTGGACGACATCCTGCACATCGTGCGCACCTGTGGCGGCCTGGACGACGCGCGCCGTGCCGCGCAAGCCGAAGCACAGCGGGCAATGAACGCCGCTTTGGCACTGCCGGCGAATGAATGGTCCAAAGGTTTGGTACAATTAGCGGCTGTCTTGCAGGAGCGACGTTCCTGACAGTCAAGATACATCGGAATGTAGCGCAGTCTGGTAGCGCACTTCGTTCGGGACGAAGGGGTCGGAGGTTCGAATCCTCTCATTCCGACCAGACACATCAACGGGTTACAGCTCTTCGGGTTGTAACCCGTTTTGCTTTCGGCGCCTTGTCGGACCCATCAGCACCCCCATGCCCCGTTTCGCCGCCAACCTGTCCATGCTGTACAACGAGCTGGATTTTCTGGACCGCTTTGACGCCGCTGCCGCCGATGGCTTCAAGGCCGTTGAATACCTGTTCCCCTACGCCTGGGCGCCCGAGCAATTGGCCTCGCGCCTGCAAGCCAACGGCCTTCAACAGGTGCTGTTCAACGCCCCGCCCGGCGACTGGGACGGCGGCGAGCGTGGGCTGGCCTGTCTGCCCGGCCGCGAGGCCGAATTTGCCGAAGGCATCACCCAGGCCCTGCGTTACGCGCAGGCCCTCAACTGCCCGCGGGTGCATGTGATGGCCGGCAAGGTGCCCGACGGCGTGAGCCCCGAGCAAGCCCGCGCCACCTACGTGGCCAACCTGCGGGCCGCCGCACCGCGCGCCGCCGCCGTGGGCGTGAACTTGTTGATCGAACCCATCAACCAGCGCGACATGCCCGGCTTCTTCCTGAGTTGGCAGGCCCTGGCGCACGGGCTGATCGCCGAAATTGGCGCGCCCAACGTGCAAGTGCAAATGGACCTGTACCACGCCCAGATCATGGAAGGTGACCTGGCGATGAAACTGCGCCAGTACCTGCCCACCGGGCGGGTCGGGCACCTGCAAATCGCGGGGGTGCCCGATCGCCACGAGCCCGATGTGGGGGAAATCCACCACCCCTACCTGTTCGCGCTGATCGATGAACTTGGTTTTGACGGCTGGATCGGCTGCGAGTACCGCCCCCGCCGTGGCGCGGTGCCGCGCGGCACCAGCGACGGCCTAGGCTGGATCCGCCCTTGGCTGCCGGTGCCGGGTTGACGGGGCAGTCGGTGGGCCAGTGAGTCCAGGCAGCGGGGCTTCAAGCGCCTGCGGCGTATTGCATCTTCAGCCAACGCTCCAGCACCCGTTGCAGGTCGGGCATGAGCACGGGCTTGGCCAGGAAATCGTTCATCCCGGCTTTGGCACTCTCCAGCCGGTTTTCCGCAAACGCGTTGGCCGTCAGCGCGATGATGGGCAGGGGCGACAGGTGCTGCCGCTCTTCCCAGGCGCGGATGCGCACGGTGGCCTCACAGCCGTCCATCACCGGCATTTGCAGGTCCATCAAGATCAGGTCGGGCCGCTCGCCCGCTTCGATCATGTCCACCGCCTGCTGACCGTCCTCGGCGATGGTGACGCTGAACTGACCGAGTTTGGAGAGCATGTGCTGCATCAACTGGCGGTTCATCGGATGGTCGTCGACCAACAGGACACGCCCAGACAGGTCGTTGCGCGGTGCAACCGGGGGCTCGGCCTGGGCCGGCACGGCGTTGGCCTGCAGCGGGGGCACGCGCCACTGGAACCAGAATTCAGCGCCCTGCCCGGCCTCGCTGCACACGCCGGCGTCGCCCCCAGCCAGGCGCGCCAGCCGCTGCACGATGGACAGGCCCAACCCGGTGCCACCAAACTGGCGCGACATGCCGCTGTCGAGCTGCTGGAACGGCTGGAACAGTTGTGACTGGCGATCGGCCGGAATGCCCATGCCGGTGTCGCGCACGCGGAATTCCAGCAGCGCACCGTCGGCCGACCGGCTCAACTCCTGGGCGGTGATGATGACGCTGCCCTGGTCGGTGAACTTGATGGCGTTGCTCAGCAGGTTGCTCACCATCTGGTGCAGGCGGTGGGCGTCCAGCAGGTAGGCGGCGTCGGCCGGGCCGTTCCATTGGGCGGCCAGGGCCAAACCCTTGAAGCGCGCCGGGGCCTGGAACAAGGCAACCACGTCGTTCAACACCTCGGCCGGTGCTGCCGGGGCCGGCCGCAGCGCCAGTTGGCCGGCTTCCACCTTGGAGTAGTCCAGGATGTCGTTGAGCAAACGCAACAACGCATCGCTGGCGGTGCGGATGGTGTGGGCGTACTCTTTGCGCTCGCTCTCGGCCAAGCCGGGCAGTTGCAGCAACTGCGCGGTGCCCAGGATGCCGTTCATGGGCGTGCGCAGTTCGTGGCTCATGGCGGCCAGGAAATGGCTCTTGGCCTGGTTGGCGGCTTCGGCCCGCTCACGCGCCTGCACCAGTTCGGTGGTGTCGATGCAGAGGTTGACGGTGTAGCCCGCGTCGGTGCGGCGCTCGATTTCCCGCACCCAGCGCCCGTCGGGCTCCTGGCGCACCAGGGAGTAACCGTCGCGGTGCATGTTCAGGCGGCTGTCCACCCAGCGCGCTTTTTCGTCCGGCGGCACGGGCGCGCCCGCCGTGCGCAAGCGCAGTTGCAACAGCGCCTGGTAGCGGGTGCCCGGCACCAGTTGGCCTTCGGCCTCGCCCAGGGTGGCGGCAAAGCGCCGGTTGCAATAGACCAGCCGGTCTTCGGGGTCGAAAATCGCGAACGCCACGTCCAGCGCCTCGATCGCTTCGCGGAAGCGCTCCTCGCTTTGCCGCAGCAGCTGCGCGGTGTCGGAAAGCTGCGACATGTGGCGCTGCACGTCGTCCGACATTTGCAGGAAGGACTGACCCAACTGTTGCAGCTCGCGGATGCGAAAGCTGGGCAAGTCAAGGTTGAACTGCCCCCGACCGATGGCGCGGGTGGTGTCGCGCAAGCGCTGCAAGGGGGCGACCAGCCAGCGGTCGAGCGCGATGTAGGTGAGCAACACGATCAGCGCCAACGCCAGAGCCCGGGTCCCGATTTCGAGCAGGCTGTGGCGCCAGAGGGTGCTGAGCTGTGGCCCCACGTCGGCCACCACCAACAAAGTGCCGTTGCGGTGGCTGCGCAACTGGCCGGGCGGCGGTGGCATGCGAAACGGCTGCTTCACCAGCATCAAGCCGTCCCGGCGGTCTTCCCAATGGCCGGCGGTGGTGGTCAGCACCTCGGGCGGGAAATGGTCGGTCGCGTCGACCGACAGGTCGGAAAAGCGGCGCCCCCGGTGCGATGCGAGGGTGGCGTGCAACACCCGGTCGGCCGGGTCGAGCAAGGCGGCGTAGCGCAGGCGCGGGTCGGTGGCGGCGTGGCTGATGATCTCACCGGCCAGGCCGGGGTCGGACACCAGCGTGCGCTCGGCCACCACAATGACTTCGGACGCCACCACGCTCGCGTACTGGCGGGAATCGGCCCAGGCGCGGCCCTGCGCCAGTTGCCAACTGATGAGGGTGGACGCACCGGCCAACAGCAGGAACGCCGTCACCAGCCAGGCGATGACCACGGTTCGCAAATGCCAACCTCGGGCCGGCGGTAAGGCGGAGGGTGTGCGTGGCATGGCGGGTCAAGGCAAATGGGCGGCGGACAACAGGCCGTCCATGGCGGGCGCGGCTTGCAGCAGGCCGGCGCGCACCATCACGGCCGCGAGTTGGCGGGCCGAGGTTTCCAAGGGCGTCGGGGTGCCGCGCATCCACTCTTGGTTGCGGGCGATGGTGGGCAGGTCCAGCTCGGCGTAGGCGCTGGCCACCTGCTCGGGTGCCAGGCCCAAACGCTCGGCCAGAAAGGCGGCGTGCACCGCGGGCTCGGTGTGCCAGGCCTGCAGCGCGGCAAAGTGCCCGCGCACCAGGGCATCCACGGCGTCGGCGTGGTCGGGCAGCACGTCGCGGCGCAGGGCCAGGGTGTCCACAATGCGGCCCGCGATCTGCGCGCTGGAAAACAGCTCGTGCGCACCGGCCTGCAGCAGCCGGGACTTGACCGGCTCGTAGGTCACCAGCGCGTCCACTTCGCCGTTCAGCAGCGCTTTTTCGTGCTGGTCGATGGTGACGTAGCGCGGCTCCACCTCGTTCAGCGCGAGGCCTGCGGCAGCCAGCAAGGCGTCCAGCATCACCGCGCCCACGGCCGAGTGCTCCACCCCGATGCGGCGGCCCCGCAAATCGGCCAGCGAGCGCACCCCAGCCTGCGCCAGCACCGCATCGGCGCCCAGCGACACGTCGAGCACCGCGACGATGACCAGATCGACCCCCGACGCGCGAGCGGTGAGCACTTCATCGAGCGTGAGGCAAGCGCCTTCCATGGAGCCGGAGGACAAGGCGCGCAGGCTGGCCGAGGCCGAGGTGGTTTCGATCAACCGCACCTGATCGGCCGGGATGTGGCCCAGGGCTTGGGCCAGGTGCAGCAATTCATAGCCTGGCCACGGGTGGGTGCCAACGCGGATCGGCTCGCTGGCCTCCCACACGCAACCCGCCAAACCGGCCATCGGCACCAGGGCGCAGCCGCCCAGCGCCCGCAGCACGCGGCGGCGCGATGCCATTTCAAGGCGTCTCATTCGGGCGCCCCAGCACTTGTCGAACCCACTGCGCCAGGCGCAGCGGTTTGAACGGTTTGACGAAAAACTCATCCGCCCCGTTGCGGAAACCTTCCAGGATGTGCGGTCCGTCGCCTTGGCTGGTGACCATGGCCACCGGGATGTGGCGCCACTCGGGCACCGCTTTGAGGCGTTTGAGCACGTCGAGCCCGGACAACTCACCGGGCATGAGCCAGTCGAGCAACACGGCATCGGGGCGTTGAAGGCACAGCATGCGCATGGCTTGGTAGCCATCGGTGGCTTGCAGCACCTGGAATTCTTGGCCCAGGACCAGCGCCATCATCTGCTGGGTGCTGGGGTGGTCGTCAACCACCAGCAACAAAGGGGTGTGCATGGGTGGGTCTGCTTTCAAAATTGATCCACCGTGGTGCCGTAGGCCGCTGCCAGCCCCTGGCTCAACTGGATCCAGCTCTGGCTGGCCAGTTGCACCAGGCCGGCGCGGGCGGTGCGCTCGACCCCGGCAGCCTGCTCGGCCAATTGCGGCTGCCCGAGCGACTTGAGCACCCCTTTCATGGAATGCGCGACACGGCGCAGGGTGGCCCAATCGCAAGCGGCACAGGCGCGGTCGCCTTGGTGCAAATCGCTGCGGAACTGTTCGCGGCACGAGGCGCGGAACGACAGGAAAAACACCTCGTCGCCGGCGCAATACAGCTCGATGGCTTGCTGCTCGGCGGGGGTGAACTGGTGGTGGCTCATGCGGTGCTCCTGGGGAAATCAATGACGCTCGGCTTGCTCGGTCTTGCGCAGCCAGGTCTCGTACCACTGCGGCTCCACCTCGGCGAACGCCTTGATGACGAGCGGGTCGAACTGCGTGCCCGACTGCAGCTGCAGGTGGGCCACCACCTCGTCGCGCGGCCAGGGGGCTTTGTGCTCACGGCGCGACAACAGGGCGTCGTACACATCGGCCACGGCCACGATGCGAGCGCACAAGGGGATGGCGTGGCTGCTCAGGCCCAGCGGATAGCCGGCGCCGTCCCAGCGTTCGTGGTGGTACAGCGCCATGTCGCGGGCCAGCTCCAGAAAGGCCAGCGGGCCGCTGTAGCTGCCTTCGTGCGTCACCTGCGCTTGCACGCCGGCCTGGACTTCGTTGATGATGGCCTGCAAGGCCTGCCCACCCAGCTCGGCGTGGGTGCGCATCACCGCCCATTCGGCGTCGTCCAGCGCGCCGGGCTTGTGCAGGATGTGGGCGGGAATGCCCATCTTGCCCATGTCGTACATCACGGCGGCCTTGACCATCTTGTCGAGCACACGGGGCGACAGCGCCGTGCCAAACACGCCGTTCAGCTGCAACTGATGCCCCAGCAAGGCGACGTAGTGCTGAATGCGGTCGAGGCGCTGGTGCGCGTCTTTGCCCAGCGCGGCGCCCATGGTGGCCACGCCACGCATGCCCGACTCCAGAATGGCGACCTCGCCCTCCAGTTCGCGGTTGGCGCTGGCCAGCAGTTGCTGGGTGCGCCGCAGTTCGAGGTGGGTGTTGACGCGCGCCAGCGCCACCGCCGCCGGCGCCGGCTTGACGATGTAGTCCACCGCGCCGCAACTGAAGCCCTTGACCTCGTCGTGCGGGTCGCCCTTGGCGGTGAGGAAGATCACCGGCACCTCGGCAGTGACGGGGTTGTTTTTGAGGGCCGCGCACAGCTCGTAGCCGTCCATGCCGGGCATCAGAATGTCGAGCAGGATGGCATCCGGCACGCCGTTGTCGTCGATCCAGCGCAGCGCCTCGTCGGCGTTTTCCGCCGACGCCACTTCGTGCTGACGGTGCAACGCCATGCGCAACAACTGCTGGCTGGCGGGGGTGTCGTCCACCACCAGCACCCGGGCCTTGGCCGCGCCCAACGGGGTTTCCTGGTTCATCATTGTGTGTTCCTTATCCCAACGCTTTTTTTCCACAACGCTCTTCACCCAACGCCATCGCCGTCAACCGCGTCCAGCCACCTGCCACCAGCGCGCCAGCGCCGCTTTCAACTGGTGCAGCACAATGGGTTTGGCGATAAAGTCGTCCATGCCCGCAGCCAGCGCCTTTTCCCGGTCCGACGGGAAGGCGTTTGCCGTCAACGCGACGATGTGGTGGCGCCGCGGCACCTGGCCCGCCGCTTCCAGCCGACGGATGGCCTGGGCCGCGCCGTAGCCATCCAGCACCGGCATTTCCACGTCCATCAGAATCAGGTCGAAGGTGGCGCCCTGCGCGATCAGGTCCACCGCCGCCTGCCCGTCGTGGACCATGCGGGCGCGCACACCGCTGCGCTGCAGCATGCTGTCGATGATGAAGCGGTTGGCCGGGTGGTCTTCCACCACCAGCACCTCGATGCCGTCGAACGTCATCGCGTCCACCGGCGGGTTGGGGGCCGTGCCGTCCAGGCTGCGGGCCTCGACGGTGACGTCTTCCGGCCGCCCGGGGGGCAACGCCACCCGGAACCAGAAGGTGGCGCCTTGCCCGGGCACGCTGTGCAGGCCTGCCTCGCCGCCCATCAGGGTGCTGAGCCGCCGCACGATCGACAAACCCAGGCCGGTGCCGCCAAATTCGCGGGTGGTGGACGCGTCGACCTGGCTGAAGGGCTGGAACAGCAGGTGCTGCCGTTCGGGCGCGATGCCGGGGCCAGTGTCGGTCACTTCAAACACCAAGCCTGCGGCGTTGGTCGCGGTCGGCGGCACGGGCCGCGCGGTGATGGTGACCGAGCCGTGCGCGGTGAACTTGACCGCGTTGCTGACCAGGTTGTTGAGCATTTGAACCAGGCGGGTGCGGTCGCCCAGGTAGGTGTCGGCCGCGCCGCCTTCCCACCGGGCACTGAGGGTGAGCCCCTTGTCGTGCGCGGTGCCCGCGAACAGGTGCTGGGTGTCGGCCAGCAGGCGGGCGGGCTGGAATGGCAAAGCCTCCAGCTCCACCTTGTCGGCCTCCACCTTGGACAGGTCGAGGATGTCGTTCAACAAGGCCAGCAGGCCCTGGCCGGAGCGCAAGATGGTCTGGGTGAATTCGGTGCGCGCGGCGGCGTCCAGGTCGTCCTGCATCAGCAACTGGGCCGCGCCCAGAATGCCGTTCATGGGCGTGCGCAGCTCGTGGCTCATGGTGGCCAGAAAGCGGCTTTTGGCCAGGTTGGCCTCCTCGGCCGCCTGCTGTGCTTGCACCAGCTCGGTGATGTCCACCCGGAACCCGACGATGTAGCCGGTGGACGTGACGCGCTCCAGCACACGGGTGTAGCGGTTGTTTTCCACCCGCTGCACGAACAGGCTGCCTTCCCGGTGGGCGCGCACCCGCGCCCGCACCCAGGCGTCGATGCCTTCGGCCGGCGGGTCGCCACCGCCGCGCTCCTTCCAGGTGCGCACGATTTCTTCAAACGTCACGCCCACCTGCATCCGGTCGGCCACCAGGGGGTAGGTGTCGCGGTAGCGCTGGTTGCAGTACACCAGCCGGTCCTGCGGGTCGAAAATCACCAGCGCTTCGTCGATGGTGTCGATGGCCGAGCGCAGCAGCTCTTCGCTCTCGCGGGCGCGGGCTTCGGCCGCCTTGAGGCGCGAAATGTCGGTGATGCTGCCCAGCACCCGCAGCGGGCGGCCCTGGTCGTCGCGCTCGGCGATGCCACCGGTGTCGCGCACCCAGATGTCGCCGCGCGGGGTGCGCATCCGATGTTCGGAGACGTAAGCGGACGCGCGGCCTTCCAGCAAGTCCTGGATGCGCTCGAACACCGCCGCCCGGTCATCGGGATGGATCAGCGCCGCGAACGCCTCCACCGTGTTGCCCGCGCGATCCGACGCCTGGCCGAGGATGTCGTACCACTGCTCGTTGTGCTCGACCGCGCCCGACAGCACGTCCCAGTCCCAGATGCCGACGTTGGACAGCCGCAACACATCGCGCAGGCGTTGCTCGGAACGGGTGGGGTGCAGCGGGTCGGTGGCCATGGTTGCGTCTTTCAGACTCGCTTGAGGATGCGCGCCGGGTCCAGCCGAACGCGCACCACTTCGGGTGACACGGGCGCCACCACCGCGAATTCGGACAGGCGGGTGTCGCGCAGCACCGGGATGGCCAGCGCGATGTTCTGGCTGCTGGTGATGGACACCACCAAGGGCTGGCGTGCGCTTGGGCCCCGGCGCACCACCACGGCGGTTTCCTGGTTGGCCAGCCGCACGTAGCTGCCAGGCGGGTAAAACCCCAGCGCCTTGACCAGGGCTTCGCCCAGCACCTTGTGCTGCGCCGAGCCGGCGTTGTAGACGTTGCGAATGGCGTTCAACGGGGCCAGGGCCTGGCGGTAGGAACGCGGCGCCAGCCCGGCGGTGAAGCGGTCGGCCAGCTGCAACAGCATCAGGCCCGACGCCTGCACCCGCCGGCCCGCCGGGTAGCCGGTGCCATCGCTGGCTTCGTGGTGGTGTTCCACCAGCCACAGCCAGCCCTCGTCGTCCACCCCCAGCTCGCGCAACAGGGTGGCGCTGACGTTCGGGTGTTCGTGGATCTGACGGCGCTGCTGGGGGTCGGGCGGCGTGCGCTGTGCGCGAAGCTGGTTGTGCAGCGCGTACATGCCGATGTTCATCGACAACGCCGCCCTCGCCAGCGTTTCCACCGGCTGTTCCAGCTCTTCCGACCAGTGCACCACCATCAGCCGCAACAGCGCCGCAGCCGCCAGCGCGTGGTTGCCAGAGTACGAATGCGCCAGCGTGGGTTCCTGCAACAACTGCAGCAGCATGAACAGGGTGTCGTCGGCGTGGGTTTGGGCCAACCACTTCAGCACCGAGTGCACCGCCTCGAAGCGCTCCAGAAAATCGGACCGCTGAGCCCCGTCGCGCAACAAGGCCGACAGGGTTTTGCTCAAGCGCAAGGTCACGTCGACCGGATCGACGTGGGCGCCACTGCGCAAGGCGGTCAAGGTCAGCAGATCGAGCTGATCGGTCGGCACCGCCGAGGCAGTGGGGCGATGGGCCGCAGCGGGGGCGACGACCGCCACCCCGGCGCGCAACAGTGCAACACCGTCCGCCACCGAATCCGCCCAGCCCTGGTAATCCTCTTCCCGCACCATCGGCCGCTGCGCCGCCAAGCTGCGCAGCACATCGCCGGACTGGATCACCTGCCCGCGCGACAGCAGCAACACGCCGCGCTCGTTCCACACGTCCACAGGCACAGGTTGGCCTAACGTGAAAACGTTCAGCGACAGCGGCAAATAGCGATCGGCCATCTCAAGTGCGTGGTTGCTTCGGTTGAATTGATATTTATAACTTTTATCTGATTCTATTGTAACCAAATTAAAAATAAAGTGGTAGCAATTCACCGATCTGATATCTGATAATTGCATATATTGCCATGTCTACATCACATCCGCTGACCCGCCGACTGCTGGTCTCGTCGGCGCCCGAACCCTTCTTCGCTGCCGAACCCGTGCGTCTGGCGCAAGAACTCCAACTCCTGTACCTCGCACACGGGGTGACGGGACTGTTGCTGTACGCCAACGGTTCGGTGATGGAATACATCGAAGGGGCGGCCGACGACGTGGACGCGGTGCTGAGCGGGGCACCGCGCGACGGACTCGACCACGGGCATTTCTGGCTGGACCGCGCGATCCGCCCGCAGCGGGTGTTTGAAGACTGGCGCCTGTACTCTTTCCACCGCTGCGCGCGCCCCAAAGAAGTGTTCAAGGCGCCCGCCGATTTGAGCGAACGGCTGGCCGCCAACGCTTGGCGGGACCCGGTGCTGATGGCGCTTGCGAATTTCTGGTCTCTGCGGTAGAACACTCAACCAACAGGGAAGCACTTCATGCCAGCGAATCTCCAGATCGCCACTGCGGCCCTAGACTCCAGCCTCGACGGCTTCCTGGTCTTGGACCTGGCCGGCGAGCCGCTGTACTGGAACCGCACTTACGAACAGCTCTGGGGTGTGGCACCGGCCCACCAGCGGCGTTACAGCGCGCTGGAGTTGCAGGCCCAGATCACCGCGCAACTGGCACCGGCCCCCGACAACACCCGCAACTTTCTGGTCGCGGTGCAAGCCTCGCCGCAAACCGAATTCCGCCACTTCCGCACCCGCGACGGGCGCTGGCTGCAACGCCGGGTGATCGACTTTGTGCACCAGGGCCGCAAGCAAGGCCTGCTGATCGCCTGGTCGGACGTGACGCAGGAGCACCAGCGCATCCTGGACGGCGAGCGCGAGCGGGAACTGCTGAGCGAGCTGATCGAAAACGTGCCGGACCAGATCTACTTCAAGGACCGGGACTCCCGCTTCATCAAAATCAACCCCAGCCTGGCCAAGCGCTACGGCCTGAAAGCGCCGGCCGACGCCGTGGGCCTGAGCGACGCCGACTTCTATTCGCCTGAACACGCCGCCCAAACGCAGCAAGAAGAACGCGACATCATGCGCAGCGGGTTCGGGATTTTCAACCAGCTGCACCATGAAAAGTGGCAAGACGGTCACGAAAGCTGGAACATCTCCACCAAGATGCCGCTGCGAGACCACACGGGTGACATCATTGGCACTTTTGGCATTTCTCACGACATCACGGAGCACAAAGAGAAAGAGGCGCTGATCTGGCGCCAGGCCCACCACGACGGATTGACCGGCCTGCCCAACCGGCTGCTGCTGACGCTGCGCTGGGAACAACTGCAAGCGATGGCCGAACGCATCCGCAGCGGGCTGGGTTTGCTGCTGATCGACCTGGACCACTTCAAAGACGTGAACGACACGCTGGGCCACAACGCGGGCGACCAGCTGATCCAGCAGGTGGCGCAACGGTTGCAAAAAACCCTGCGCGCCAGCGACACCGTGGCCCGCCTGGGCGGCGACGAATTCGCGGTGGTGCTGAACCACCTCACGCAGCCGATCGTGGCGGCCGAACTGGCGCAAAAAATCATCCACGAACTGACCGAGCCGTTCGCGATCGGCGACGAATCGGTGTTCGTCACCGCCAGCATCGGCATCGCGCTGTTCCCCAACGACGGGCGTTCGCTGGAGGAGCTGTTCCGCCACGCCGACCAGTCGATGTACCAGGCCAAGGCGCAGGGGCGCAACCGCTTCAGCTTCTACACCGCGTCGATGGAGCGCGACGCGCGCCGGCGGCTGAGCCTGGGCATGGACCTGCGGCGGGCGCTGGCGCGCGAGCAACTGCACCTGGTGTACCAGCCGGTGGTGGCGCTGGCGACCGGCCAGGTGGCGAAAGCCGAGGTGTTGCTGCGCTGGAACCACCACGAGCTGGGCCCGATCGGCCCGGCCGAGTTCATCCCGATCGCCGAATCGCACGGCC
>JACCDQ011979684.1_pt1 | contig 12878 bp, 21 predicted proteins | sample 7446031 | NCBI WGS metagenome assembly JACCDQ01 (sample SAMN15323442, study PRJNA562643) | freshwater metagenome | isolation source: river surface water | place: USA:Blue River Watershed | collected 2017-08-17 | reverse complement strand
TGGTAAACTGTCTTTGACAGTAAACAATCGCCAGATCGTACCTGCTTACGATTTGTATCGCCACTACTTTGTACCACAGCAACAGCAAACAACTGACGCTGACTACACATCTAGCGGAATTGACTACAAAGATCAGCAATCAGGTAGCGATAGCGGTTTTGCACCTATTGAGCCGGGTTGGGTTTTAGTAGGATCTAAGCAAAACACGCTGACTGTAAATCTACCAGCTGCTATGGCTGCTGTAGAAAGCAACAGCCGCGCGGTAATCATTATGCGTGGACACTTGGCACAAAACGTAACGCCAGTGCGTTAATTTTTGCAAGGTTGGTTTTAATAGGTACAGGGCTGGCAGCCTAAAAGCTGCCGCCCTTATTTTAAAAAGAAAAAATTTAATCAAATGGCATTTAAAGCCGCTAAGTACGAACTAGTAGAATTGCTAGTACCCGGAGTAGCAAGTACAGGACAGACGCAGACACTCTGGAATTTTCCCGATCTACCTAAATTACGTTACACTAGCCTACTGGCTATGGAAACGTGGGCGATTGACACACTAGAAAAAAGCCCTAATAACGTAGATACCCCTACAGCTGCTATCTTAGAAAAAAGCTATCTAGTACTGTACGCAAACGAACGTCAAGACTTGTACCGTATTCCGCTGATCAGCTTAATACGCCAGCAAGCTACTACCAGCGCTACAGCGCCCTTTGTACGTTCTTTGTTTGAGTTTCAAGGACAGAAAGTTACTTGGGATAAATCATTCGTACAGATCGCTAACGCACCCGGTAACACAGCTAATTTTAGCTTTTGCTTTGGAGTTTACTATATCTAATTAAAACCTATGCCAGCTACAGCACAACTACGCAGCGCTAACGCTGTTTTGAATTGGTACAATGATCAGGATCAGTCCGCGTGGAAGATCTACAGATTTGCCGTAATGGAGAAAAACTGTACAGATCAATACAACGGAATTAACAAGGATCAGGGCTTTGACAAATTACAAACAGCGCTTAGTTATATTGCGCCCGACGATTACGAAAACTACGTTATTGCAGTTTTTAACGATAAAGACAAGGACAAAAAAGCGCCAGCAATAAATAAAGTTTTTGTAATTAATGAACGTCCGGCGGGTATGGGTGCTATGGTAGGATATGGCGGTATAAGTCCGGCGCAGCAGCAGATCAATACTGAAATTTTAAATGAACTACGCGCCCTACGTGAAGAAAGGCTACAGGAAGAAAGCGAGGACGACGAGGACGAAAGTATAGTAGCTGGCAGCGATACGGAAAGGATATTAGACAAAGTAAGCGGAATAATCAACAATCCAATGGTAGCACAGCTTTTAGGTATGTTAGTGCCAGTACTGGCAAACAGACCGGCTCAACAGATCAGAGGTACACACACAGAAGAGGATCTACAGAAAATACTAGAAACTTTGTTCAGTAAAGGGTTAACGCCGGAAGATCTAGCAAAGCTGGCAGCTATGGATCAAGGACAGATCACTTTTTTGCTAGCAATGTTAAGAAAATAAAATATGCCGATCTATTCAGCAAGGCAAATACTAGATAAAACTTTTAAAGTTAATCGTCCGCTAAATTTATATCGGGTAGCTGATATAAACAATAAAGGCGATCAGGCAAAGCCTGTATCTAATAAGTTACCGAAAGGCTATACTTTTAAAGTAGATAGTTTTTTACTACCTACGGAAGGATATATCAGCCAGTACGGTATCATCTACGCAAAGCGTAGCGATACGTATTTTACTTTCAAAGGTAAGGACGGTAACTACTACGCTGTAAAGAATGAACGCGCCGCGTTTGACAAAAACGCGCTAAAGCAGCAAGGCATTTTAACTGTGGACGAAGAAATCAAGCTAGCAGAGCAACAGGCACAAACGCCAGTAGATCGTCTTTTTGAAGGTTTTGGAAAGTTCGCAAGTTTTGCGAAATGGATAGCAATAGGAGTAGTAGCAGTATGGGCTACAGGATATTTAATTAAATCAACTAAGAAATGAACAAAAAAATTTTACCAATAGTCCTACTGGCTGGCGCGGCTATTCTTTTTATGTCTATGCGCCGCAGACCTAGAGTAACGGTAACAGCTGACAGCCCGGAAATACAAAGCGCTACAGAGTTTGAGGCGGACTATCAGGCGACCGTTAAACCTAGTCTTATTGACGCCGGTACAAAGCTGATCAGTAACTTGTTTCCCAAAAAGACAGCACAGCAAAAAGCTGCTAAGAAAGCACAAAAGACAGCTGTAAAGCGTGCAGCAAAGCAAGGGATCAGCAAAAAGAAAGCTAAAGCAGTAACGCAATCACTAGCACAGGGTATCAGATTTGGCGCTACAATCGGCGACGATCAGGTACTTTGTTAAATCTAATTGTATGAAAAAAAATACTTGGCTATACATTGTAGCCGCCGCAGCTATTTACTACTGGTGGTTAAAAAAGAAAAAGACAGGATCTACAGCGCCTAGTGCTGTGGACGCTGCCAGTACAGCTAGACAGATCGTATCAGACGCGGTAGATCAGACGACTTTTGTACCCGATACGACGACTTTTAAAGATATGTACCTACAAGATCAAAACGCTTGCAGATGAACTGTAAAAAATTTATAACGGAAACTAAAGTCTATCAGGCAGCAAATAGTACTGACACTAATTGCAATAGCGTAATTTTTGTAAATACAGGTACTACCAATGTAACTATAGACGGTTTTACGCTTACGCCTAATCAGTCGTGGAATATCACAGGCAACGAGAACGAGGTACTGGTTAAGGTTTACTATTTTAATTTTAGTGGTACTGGCACGAACAGTTTAACAGTACTATTTAAACGCTATGTATAATGTTTGTAGATTTTCACATATTAAACGAACTAGGCAGCCCTAGTATTAATAGCAATACGTTTGCTAATAGATCGCCAGCCGGGCAAATTGGGCGCTTATTCGTTTCTACAGATACCTACGAGATCTACCGGGATAACGGTAGTACGTGGGATCTAATAGGCGGTCCGGGATCTAGTACGGTTACTGGTACAGGTGCAGCTACGCAAGTAGCGTACTGGACAGCTAGCCAAGCGATCGGTGGATCTAATAATCTGTGGTGGGATAATACAAACGGTTTTTTAGGAATTAAGACAAACGCGCCTACAGCTGGCGTAAATGTCGTACAGACAGACGGTCAAGCTATTTTAAGCGACTTTACTACTGTAGCTGGATCAGGATCTAGCGCTGTAGCTGTTTACGCAAAAAATACTACTAATAGCAGCGGCTTTGCGGCAATCTTTGAAGAAAGGACGCCTAATAGCGCTGCCGGGCAATACCCGATAAAAATAATGCACAGTCTTAGCAGCGGTACAGCCGCAGCTAATATGGCTACAGGGATACATTTTAGTTTACCTGACGACGCCGGAACGGAACGTATTAACCAGCTGTCAACGGACACAGTAGATCCGGCAGCTGCTACCTATACCAGCCGCTACCGATTTGTACTAAGAAACGCCGGCGCAGCGGCTACGCCTTTTTATATTACTGGTACAGGTATTGGAATTTACACAGCCACGCCTAGTGGCTTAATTCACGCGGACGGTGGCGCTAGTGCTGCTAGAATGATTTTAGACGCGGACGCTGGCGTAGCTAGGATCTTTTCTTTTAGATCAGATAATTTGCCGCGCTGGGCTTTTCGTGTGGACGGTGCAGAAACAGGTAGCAACGCTGGCGCTGATTTTGCGATCCGTAGATACAATGACGCTGGCGCTTTTGTAGAGGCGCCGCTTACTATTGCTAGATCTACTGGTAAAAGCGTGTGGGCAGCTACGGAAACCTACAGCACAGGCGTAGCTAGAGGTAACTATATTGGCTACAATTTAACTGTGCCAGCTGGTACAACTTTTAGCAGCCCTAACGCAATCACAGCGCTAGGTGCTAATCTAAACTTACAGCTGCAAGGAAACGCTACTATTCCGTCTAGTGCTAGAGTAGGGCTAGACGCTTATAATACTATTGGTTTTACTGGTGCTGGTACGCTTACTATGTCTCAAGGCGGTACTTTGCGTACTGTTAGCAATCTTACTACAGGTTGGGCTTTTAACGGATCAGCAGCGGGAACTATTACGCACCTATCAGGACTAAAAGTACTCTTTCCTGATAATACCGGTACAGCTGTTAGTGTTACTAATAACTACGGTATTTTAATCAATAATCAAGACGCGGCTACCGGTACAATTACCTATACAAACCGTTGGGGAATTTATCAGGAAGGTGCTAGCGATCTAAATTATTTAGCTGCTAATTTGCTTTTAGGAAGTACAACGAATAACGGTAGTAAATTACAGGTTACTGGTAATACTACAATAAGCGGAATAGCTACTGTTGGAACTACTACTAGTACAGGTGCAGGATTAACAGTACAAGGTAACACATCTAGCACTATTACAGTAAGTTCTGTTACTGTTGATAGAATTGCTGATTTTGCTTCAAATAGTCCAATAAGTCGTTTAGTAATTGGTGGCGATAATTCTAGTGGTAATTCATATATTGTTTCTTTTAGAGATAATACTTCAATAATTTTCGGTACAAGAATTGCACCTGATAATTTTGAAAGAATGCGCCTTACTGCTAGTGGAAATTTGGGCCTGGGAGTTATACCTGATACTACAACAGTACCAACATTACAATTTGGTGCAAATGCAATAGTTACCTCTAGTAATACTTCATATTTAGCTGCAAATGCAACATTTAATAGTGGTTGGAAATATATTACTTCTTCAATACCTGCAAATCAATATCAACAAACAAATGGTATCCATGCTTGGTATAACGCACCTTCAGGCACAGCTGGTAATGCAATAACATTTACACAAGCTATGACGCTTGACGCTAGTGGACGTTTAGGATTAGGAATTGCTGGGCCAAATAGGACATTATCTATTTATCAAGCAAGTGCGCCAGTTTTACAATTAATAAATTCTACTACTGGTACAACTGCAAATGACGGCTTTTTAATTACAATGGCTGGTAGCGATGTAGTATTAGAAAACGGAGAAGCTGGTTATTTGTCATTTAAAACTAGTGCAACAGAACGCGCTAGGTTTACTAGCGGCGGAAATTTCCTTATCGGCACTACAACGGATAGCGGACAAAAGTTAAAAGTAGACGGCGTAGTTTATGCTAATGGTGCAGAAAGTAATTCAGTTTACACAGGTGGTTTTTTCTTTACTCCGGGAACTTATACAAGTTTCAGACAAGGAACTGATCAAAGTTTTAACATAGATACATATAATAGTGGTCCAGGTTTTTATCGTAATTCATTAAAAATTACACAATCAGGTAACACAACTTTGTACGGATCTTTAACTACAGGCGCACCTACAGGTGGAACAGCCGCAGCGTGGAAACTAGGCAGCCGCGTAGCAGCAGCAGTAGCACTAGACGCTACACAATATATTGAGGTAGATATTGGCGGTACTTTGTATAAATTAGCAATAGTAATTTAATAAAAAATAAAAATGGGATATTCAATTCAACAAGTCCAGATTTGGACAGACGGAACAGCTAAAAGCGGCAACTTTATTGACGCTAGCATAGTAAACGACAATCTAAGCAACTACGCGCAGTTTTACTGGGTAGTTAGCAGCGTAGTAAAAGACGCAGAGGGCAACGAAACTAAGACAGCCCTAGCGCAAGGAAATACTACTATTAGCGGCGAGGACTACAATAATTGGGGAACGTCTAGCGACGTTAATTTAGCGGCTTATCAGTATATTTGCGAGCAACTTAATTTAACCTTAATACCTTAAAAAAATGGCAAACTTAACCGAACTAAAAGCGCAAGCCTACGACCTATTAGCTAATATAGAATGGCTACAGGCTAAACTAAGAGAAACAAACGCAGCAATCGCAGAGGAAACCAACAAACAAAATGGATCAGCAGACACTAATAGCGCTAGCTAGTGCAATCTTTGCAGCCGGTACGGTTTATGGCGTGCTAAATACACGCCTTAAAACCGTAGAGGATAAGCAGACAAAGCACGACGACCACGCAGAAAGGCTAATACGACTAGAAACTAAGCTAGATATTTTGATTAATCACATAAGTAAAGAGGACTAATTATGAAAAAGCCAAAAAACTGGAAAACTACTTTTTTCGGACTTACTACCGTACTAAGCGGAGTAGCTTTGATCCTACAGGGATCACTAGTAGAGGGAATAGCAGCAATTACTACCGGGCTAGGACTGGGAGTAGCTAAAGATTTTGATAAAACAGGGATTTAATGAAACAGGCAATAGTAGTAGCTGCCATAGTATTACTATTGCTAATTAGTAATAGAGTGAGTGCAGAAAAGATTATAGCGCAATTTGAGGGCTTACGTCTTAAAGCCTATCAGGACACAGCCGGCGTGTGGACTATTGGCTACGGTACTACTAAAAACCTGGACACAGGCGAAAAAATCAAGCCCGGCGACACTATTACTAAATCAAAAGCGCTAGACTGGCTAAAAAAAGATACAGCCGCTTTTAAAGCTGGCGTACAGAAACTAGTAAAAGTACCTGTCAATGATAATCAGCTGGCAGCCCTTACCAGTTTAGCCTACAATATCGGACTAACAGCTTTTAGTAGATCTACACTACTACGCTATTTAAATAGCGGCGTTAGTAAGGATCAAGTAGCCGCGCAATTTTTACGCTGGAATAGAGCCGGCGGACAGATCGTAAGAGGTTTAACGATACGTAGAAAGCTAGAAAGCGACCTGTTTTTAACATAAATAGCTGATTTTTATCAGTTTTAATAATCTAGTCAATTACAGACTAGATTTTTTTTTGTTTATATGGTTTAAATCGTTATAAATTCGTAGCGACAAACGATTTTTTTATCTAAACTAAACACAATGCAAACAACGCAATCGGATCGCGCCGCGATCTTAGCGCACGTACAGCGCTTACACGAAAAAGTACAAACGCTACAATTTGTTTACAAGCACCTTTACCAGATTGATGTCAAGCTAGAGATCACTTTTAGAACTGGCGACCGTATTTTACTAGATCAGCTGCTAATACCCTTTAGCTTAGAAATGGAGATCAAAAATCTAATAGGCGATAGTATAGACGAGTACCAGCGGCAAATAATTAATCTTACAACTGTAGCCAATGAAAACGATCAGATTAGTTTTTGAACTATTATTTGTTTTATCAATGCTACCGATCGTAGCGTTATTACTGATCTTAATAGAACTAGCATATTTACCCCAAACACTAAAAAAAATTAAAAAATGGAAAACATCAATTTGCAAGCGCCAGCTTTCCCGCCGCAAGTAGCACAGGATCATTTAGGACGTATTATAGCGCCGATACCCGGAATGACTAAACTGGAGTACTTTAGTTTACAGCTGTTACCTACGTTTTTGGAGATCGGTAAAAAAACGGATCTAGTAGGCGTCAATGGTAAAAATGTAACAGCCTACGTAGCGGCTATTCAGTCCGCTAAATTACTACTAGAGGAACTGGACAAAGAGCAGAAAAAAGAAAGCCAGCCGGCTGATATTATTAACCTAAACGATTAACTATGTCAATTATTAGACTTATAATAGCCTTAGCCCTTATAATGTATTTTGTAGGGCTTTTCCAAGATCAGTACTGTAGATAAAATGACAAACGAAACGAACTACAAAACTTTACTGGCAGCCCGCAAATACGACGCGACCAATATACCTAAGACAGAGCAAGTAGTACTAACAGTACAGAGCAAAGTTATTGGCACATTGGAAAACTACGTTGTGTATAGCGGGCTGCCCTAACCTAAAGCGAGCAAAAGCACCTACGCAGCGGCTACGATCGCTAGCGCCCTAGTGCCAGCCTTTCAGGACGTTTTCGGAATTAAGCTAACTACGCCAACAGATCGCCCTAAAATAGCCTATTTTGACACAGAGAGCAGCCAGTACGATTTTCACAGACAGATAAACAGGATCAAAGATTTTGCCCTATTAAGCAGAGTACCTGACAGACTGGACGCTTTTAGTTTTCGTGAGGATATGCCTAGTAAGATCCGCAAAATGATAGAAACCTATTTAGAGGAAACGCCGGACTGTAGCGTTATTGTGGTGGACGGTTTACTAGATCTATGCCTAAACTACAATGACGAAAAAGAAACGCGGCTACTTACAAATTGGTTTAAGCGGATCACAAAGGTTTACAATATACTAATGATCGGCGTACTACACTTAGGTAAGAATGGCGGCGAAAGTCTAGGACACTTGGGATCAAATACAGATAGGTGGGCGCAAAGCACGCTGATAGTAGAAAAAAATAAGGAAACAAAACAGTTTATTTTAAAGCCTAAGTTTTTACGATCAAGCGAAGATTTTGAGCCGATCGCCTTAATGAATTTTGACGGACGCTGTCAGCAATTACCCTATCAAGCGCCAGTACAAATAGAACTACCTACTAAAAAAAGTAAAAAATCTTAAAACCGGGAACAGGGGAAACTGAACAGCAATAACTATGGAAAACAAAAACAGCGGCGCAATCTACCGCAACGAGAAAAAAGAAAAAGAAACACAGCCGGACTACACAGGTAAATGTACGCTAGAGGGAAAAGAGTACAACCTATCGGGCTGGATCAACAAAAGCAAAGCCGGAAAAAATTATTTGCGTCTATTGTTTAAAGAGGTACAGCCAGTAGATCTAAACGCTACAGCAGTACAGGGAAAAGCTACTATGCCGCCAATGAGTAACGAACAAGAACAAGCGGACGATCTACCCTTTTAAAAAAAAGTAGCCAGCGGGACGCTAGGCGTGGGCTGGCTACGGACAAACGATCACGAACTAAACGCAATCACCTGTATTCACGACGAAAATAGTAAAAAATGGGTAAAGAATTAAAAAGCGCTACAGTTTTTTTTAAGCCTAATACGCACAGACCTAGAAAATATAGGAATATCAGTAACCCGGTTAAATTCGGGCAATTTTGCGCCAATTTGGGCGGGTGGTATATTAACTGGTACGATCAGCAAAGCGGCAAATTTGACCGCCGTACGTGGCTTATAAGCGATTTTAAAAAAAAGTAGTATTTTAGTATTCTCATAAGCAGTTAGTTTAGGTTTTCACAAACAAGCAAGTAAAGGATAGCCCGGCGTTTCTACGCTGGGCTATTTTTTTGCCCGGTGCGGCGCTTATATTGTGCAGTTTTTTTAAAAATGTAGGTGAATACAGGTAAATGTGGATAAAAAGTCTATGCGTTTTATGGTTTATTCACAAAATTTCCCGTAACTTCGTAGGGTAGCGTGTGCGCGAACAAACGCGCCCACATACCCTACGAAAACGGTAATTTTAGTGTAATTGTGGATAAAATAGGTTAGCGTAATAGTAGGTACTTTTTTATATTCGTAAGGACAAACGAACATAGCTAAGAAAACCCCGCAATCCGTTTAAATGAAACGGATATTTTGGATCATTGGCGGCGCAGCGGCGCTGTATTTTTTGAGCCGCTACAAATTCAGTCAAAAAGCAAATTTTTTGCTTAGATCAGTCCGCGTAGGTGGTGGGCTGTTTTCTCCGATTATCAATATAGATCTAGCAGTACAAAACCCTACTAATAGTAGAGTAACTTTTAAAAGTATTACAGGTAGTCTGTCTGTGAACGATCAATTTTTAGCGAATGTATCAGCGTTTGGAGATCAGGTAATCCAGCCCAATAGCGAAACGATATTGAAACTACAGGCGCGCCCTAGTGCGACCGGTATTTTTAGTAGTGTGCGCGAATTGCTATCAGCACCAATGGGAGAGCTGACAGTAAACTTTACTGGATCAGCAAATTTGGACGGAATTACTTACCCAATTAACGAAACTAAGACCGTATAATGGACGCACAGCTTTTAATGGGTTTTCTAGATCCGTATAAAGGTAAAGCGGACAAAATAGTAGAGGAACAGACTACCGGCGATATTATTGAGGCGATTTTGAAAGCGCATAGAGAACACGCCGGCGACTATGCAAAAATTAGTTCTTTTTTTAGTGGCGGCAGCAAAAAAGACGTAGCGCGTAGGATCTATAACTTTTTACGTAAAAACGTAAAGTATAGAATAGAAAGCAGCAACAGACAGACTGTAACCAGTCCGGCTAGCTTGCTAGCAATCGGACGCGGCGACTGTAAACACTACAGCCTATTTGCAGCGGGTATTTTACAAAACTTAGGTATTCCCTTCGCTTTTAGATTTGCCAGCTACAAAACTTTTGATCGCCAGCCGCAGCACGTTTTCGTAGTTATTGATCCGGGTACAGATCGCGAAATATACATAGATCCTGTGATCAGTAGCTTTGATTATAAAAAACCATACACATACGCAATAGATAAAAAAATGGCAGTTTATAAAATATCCGGAATTGGCGCTACTAAGGCGCAGAAAGCAGCGCTAAAAGCTGCAAAGGCAGCAAAGAAAGCGGCGCCGACTAAAGCGGCGAAAAAGGCGGCTAAATTAGAGGTTAAAGCCGCCCGCAAAGCTGCCGGCAGAACAGCTGGACAGGTTTTGAAAAAAGGAGTTAAAGTAGTTTTGAAAGTAGCGGCGTCGCCAGTACGTAACGCCTTTTTAGCGCTGGTAGCGTTAAACTTTGGTGGACTGGCTACAAAACTGACAGCCGGCTGGAAAAAAGCACCTAGCAAGATCCAAAACTTTTGGGAAGGTATAGGCGGTAAAATGGACGCTTTGAAAAAAGCCTTTGACAAAGGCGCTACTAAAAAGAGAATTTTTGGCGACGATACAATCGGCGCAGCACCAGCAGCGGCAGCAGCAGCAGCCGCGCCACTACTGGTAAAAGTAGCAGATCTATTAAAAAGTATAGGTATAGATCCAGCCGAACTAGTACAGATCGGAAAGGACGCACTAAATACAAAAGCACAGGAATTAGCTAAGAAAGCACTAGAGCCAAAAGCAGCTGAACTGGCTACCGATATTGACGTAGCGGATCAAGTTTTTGAAGATACGCCGCCCACTATGGACGTTAGCAGCACGCCAGCATTTAAAGAGGCGACAGCTACAGATAAACCTAATTATTTACCGTTAGTACTTGGCGGCGCAGCTGTCCTGTACTTAGTAATGCGCAAAAAATAATGACAGCAAAACAAAAAGCAGCCCGCGCTAAATTTAAGGCGATCGTAAAAGAGGCTAGCAAACTAAGAAAGAAAAACCCAAAACTGACGCAAGCGCAAGCTGTTAAACAAGCGTGGGCGATCAGCTACGGAAAAAAACGCGCTGGCGTAGCTGCTGTAAAAAAGAAAGCAGCCAAAAAAGTAGTAAAGAAAAAAGCTACTACTAGCGTACATAAAGATACTAAAAGCCATAACGTAAATATCCGCGTTATGAGTGGTATTGCTAAAATTACTGGAGTACCACATAAAGCAAAATACTATATTAAGTACAAGCAAAATAGTATAGATCGCGTAGAGTATTTTGACAAATTACCTAAAGGATATTACAAAGGAATGGACAGGATTTTATATGTTATGCGTTTTACTGATAGTGGTACAGCTTTGATCCCAATCAAAAATGTAAAAAACGATAATTCAATAAAAAAATAATGTATAAAATATCGCCCTACACTAAGGCAAAAGCAAAGCGATTAAATATAATCGTAAAGCCAAGCACTAGGAAAGGCAAAAAACTAGATATTTATGACAGACAAGGAAACTACATAACGAGTATTGGCGCTAGGGGTTATTTAGACTACCCTGGCTACTTACAGTTATATGGTAAAGCAGTAGCGGATCAGCGCAGACGACTATACAAAAAAAGACACAGCGCAGACAGGAAAATAAAAAATAGTCGTGGGTTTTATGCAGATCAGCTACTTTGGTAACAGGACGTAATAAACAACTATAAAAAACAAAAATGGCAAGACGTAAAAAAAGTACCCGCAGACGCAGATCAGGTCGTCGTCGTATGGGTGCAATCGGAAAAGGCGCTATGACTTCGGCGCTTGGTATTATTGCCGGCGCTATCGCTGGTAAAATGGTGGCTAAATCCTTACCTATTGGCGACGAACGTATTAAAAATGGTGCAGTAGTAGCCGCTGGTATCTTTTTCCCACAAATTATTAAGGGAGATTTGGGTAAAGCAATCGGCAACGGTATGATCGCTGCCGGTGGTGCTGGACTGGTAGGAAACTTTGTACCAGCGTTAGGTCAAGCTGACGACGTTATGGAATTTCCTGTAACAGTAGGCGAGATCCCCGATAACCTTAGCGTAATCGCTGGCGACGACGTTATGGCTGGAGATAGCCTAAGCGTATTGGCTGGATATGACGAGGACGAAGAATAAATCTAATTACCTGTATTCACCTACATTTAAAAAAACAAAAAGCCCCGCGCTAGGCGATACGAATAGCGCAACAATTTTATGGCTTCAACAGTAGGCTCAAGACTTGCCTTTGAAAAGGCAAAAGAGGCGATCCAGCGCGCCGGTTTTTCGCTTGGACAGGCTGTACTTTCACAGTCTTATTTGCGCTTAGAGGTATCATTATCTACTAGCGTTACTTCTTATCAGTTCCCTGTATTGGTGAACGACACTACTAGTACAAATACTAGCAGCTTTTCTACAGAAAATCGCTTAAACCTTCAAGATGCGTTCTATTGCAGCTCTATGCTTTTGGCGTTTTCTGTACCCGGTAGCTCTACAGCTAGTAACTTTCAGCTGGTAACTTACCCTAACGCTGGTATTTTCTCCAGTTCAAATACAGCTACCAGCTTGTACCAATGGTATAATGGTAAACTGTCTTTGACAGTAAACAATCGCCAGATCGTACCTGCTTACGATTTGTATCGCCACTACTTTGTACCACAGCAACAGCAAACAACTGACGCTGACTACACATCTAGCGGAATTGACTAC
>JACCDQ010813669.1_pt1 | contig 12879 bp, 7 predicted proteins | sample 7446031 | NCBI WGS metagenome assembly JACCDQ01 (sample SAMN15323442, study PRJNA562643) | freshwater metagenome | isolation source: river surface water | place: USA:Blue River Watershed | collected 2017-08-17 | reverse complement strand
GGACCGCGTTGCGACCATGCTGGAGACGCCCGACCAAAGCAAGTCGCTCGCCACACGCCACGGCCCGATGGTGATCCTGGCCGCCAGTGGCATGGCCACCGGCGGGCGTGTGCTGCACCACCTCATGCAGTACGCGGGTGACCACCGCAACATGGTCATCCTGACAGGTTTTCAGGCACCGGGCACGCGTGGTGCACGCCTGGCGGCAGGAGAGACCTCCATCCGCATCCACGGCCAGGACGTGGCCGTGCGTGCCGAAGTGGTGCAGATCGAGTCGGCATCAGCCCACGCCGATGGCAATCAGCTGGTGTCCTGGCTGCACAGGATGCCCAGCGCGCCCGGCCAGGTGTATGTGGTCCACGGCGAACGCGAGGCTTCCGACATGCTGCGCCAGCGCATCGAGCACGAGATCAAATGGCGCGCCGTTGTGCCCGAGCACGGTTCCGTCTGGCCGGTCTGACCCGAACCCTGCAAGGGATTGCCCCAGCGCCATCCCTGCAGGGTGGCCTTGAGAGACAATCCTGTCTGTGAAGAAAGCCACAGTTTTGACCTCTCCCGGCCCGGCGCGTCATCCGCTGCTGCTGACCGCGCTGGCCACCCTCTGGCTGGTCGCGCTCCCCAACATCCCGCTTTGGCGCCAGCTGACCAACCTGCCTGAAGTGACCGGCCTGCGCGGACTGCTCTTTGGTTTGGGGCTGGCGTGCGGCATTGCCGGGCTCACCCATGCCCTGCTGTCCTTGCTCAACTGGCGATGGCTGCTCAAGCCCGTGCTCACGCTGTTCCTGCTCAGTGCCGCCAGCGGGGCCTATTTCATGTGGAGCTATGGCATCGTCATCGACGCCAACATGATCGTCAATGTGGTCCAGACCGATCCGCGCGAAGCGGCTGACCTGCTCAACTGGCGCTTGCTGCTGAGTCTGGGCGTCCTGGGTGCGCTGCCGGTCTGGTGGCTGTGGCGCCAGCCGGTCCGCGAGATCCCCTGGCTGCGGCAAGTGGGTGGGAATGCGCTGTCTTTCATCGCCTCCGTGGTTCTGCTGGTGGTCAGCCTGATGCTGATCTACCAGGATTTCGCCTCGGTCATGCGCAACCACACCCAGTTGCGCTACATGATCAACCCGCTCAACAGCTTTTATGCGATCGGCCGCGTTGCTGCCCAGCCCCTGGAGCGGGACAACGGCAAGATCGAACCGATCGGACAGGATGCCCGACTCGCCTTGCCTGCAGGCGCAGCGCCCGCTGTGGTGCTGGTGGTGGTGGGCGAAACGGCCCGGGCAGGCAACTTCGGCATCAACGGCTACGAGCGTGACACCACACCCCGCCTGGCCCGCGAAGACATCGTCAGCCTGCGCAACGTCTGGTCTTGTGGCACCAGCACGGCCGCCTCTCTGCCGTGCATGTTTTCTCACCTTGGCAAAGAAGCCTACGAAAAACGCAGCAGCAACCACGAGTCCCTTCTGGACGTGTTGCATCGCGCGGGGCTGGCGGTGGTGTGGGTCGACAACCAGTCAGGCTGCAAGGGCATCTGTGCGCGTGTGCCCAGCATCAGCACCACCGCGCTGAAGGTTTCACCGCATTGTGATGGTGGTGAATGCCATGACGAGGTGATGCTGCACGAGCTGGACAAGCGCATCGCCGAACTGCCCGCCGAGCGACGCGCCAAAGGCGTGGTGGTGTTCATGCACCAGATGGGCAGCCATGGTCCGGCCTACCACAAGCGGGTGCCACCGGCATTCAAGCGCTTCCAGCCGGAGTGCGCGAGCAACGCGCTGCAGCAATGCGAACGCCAGCAGGTGGTCAACGCCTACGACAACACCATCGCCTACACCGATCACTTTCTGGCCGAAAGCATCGCGTGGCTCAAAAAGCACAGCGGTCCTTCTGCGCTGATTTATGTGGCCGACCATGGCGAATCGCTCGGCGAGAACAATCTCTACCTGCATGGGCTGCCCTATGCGATTGCCCCCGATGTGCAAAAGCGTGTGCCCTGGATCACCTGGATATCACCAGCACTGGCTCAGCAACGCGGCTTGCGCAAGAGCTGCCTGCAGGACAAGCAGATGGCCCCCATCAGTCATGACCACTATTTCCATTCGGTGATGGGCATGACCGGCGCGCGCTCTGCAGAATACAGGGCCGAGCTGGACATTTACGGCAGTTGCATGGCGCCTTGAACCACGCCGCCGGCAGCCGGAGAAGTTACATGAACCGGTCGAGCAATTTGCGCGACTGCTTGTCCAGCGTCAGAGGGTCCCGGATCAGGTATTGCACGCCATCCACGTCGCTCACGATCAGGGTCTTGCCGGTCAGCCGACGGATATCTTCCTCGCCCTTGAGCATGAAGTGCGCCTCGCCCCGATCGGTCTGCACCGTCCAGACACTGGGCGTGACCAGGCTGCTGACGGTTTTGAGCTGCTGGATTTCGGGCAGGAATTCACGCTCGGCAATCGCCTCGCGCAGCAGGGCCTGCAGGGGCTGCGCCACTTGATCGAGCCGGTCAAACCAGGCCAGCTCATGGCCCTCGGCGTCCATGATGCCCACGCCCTGCTCGGGCGCCGTCACGGGATAGGCACGGACCACCACCACCTGTTCGTGGCAAGTGCCGCTGGCGTCGGTCCAGACCCAGCGGCCACGGGGGTTGCGTTCGAGCATCATGCGGCCACCTCCTGCGTTGCACCACCGAGCACCGCGCCTTCAGACTCGGCCTGACGCTGCTGCGCCTGGTACAGGCGCCAGTAAGCGCCTTCGAGCGCCATCAGCTGGTCGTGGTTGCCTTCTTCCACCACCACGCCCTTGTCCATCACCACCAGGCGATCGGCCTTCCGCAGCGTGGACAGGCGGTGCGCGATGGCGATCGTGGTTCGCCCGCGCACCAGGTTGTCCAGTGCTTTCTGTATTTCCTTTTCGGTCTCGGTGTCCACCGCAGACGTCGCTTCGTCGAGGATCAGGATGCGCGGGTTGATCAGCAGCGCACGCGCGCTGCTGATGCGCTGGCGCTCGCCGCCCGACAGGCCCTGGCCACGCTCGCCCACCAGCGAGTCGTAGCCCTGCCGCATGCGCAGGATGAACGCGTGCGCATGCGCGGCGCGGGCAGCGGCAATGATTTCTTCGCGTGTGGCGTCGGGCTTGCCGTAAGCGATGTTGTCGGCGATGGTGCCGAAGAACAAAAAGGGCTCCTGCAACACGAGACCGATCTGGCGACGGAAGTCGGCGATGCGCAGCTGTCGGATGTCCACGCCGTCGAGCTCGATCACGCCTTCGGACACGTCGTAGAAGCGGCAGATCAGGTTGACCAGGGTGCTCTTGCCCGAGCCGCTGTGGCCCACCAGACCGATCATCTCGCCCGGCGCGATCTCCAGATCGAGGTTGCGGATCACGGCACGGTTGCCATAGCGGAAACCGGCTTCGCGCACCGTGATGCGCCCCGTCACCCGCTCGGGCAAGGCCACCGGTTGCACAGGCTCGGGCACGCTGGAGACGTGGTCGAGGATGTCAAAGATGCGCTTGGCGCCAGAAGCCGCCTTTTGTGTGTGCGAGACGATGCGGCTCATCGAGTCGAGTCGGGTGTAAAAGCGCCCGATGTAGGCCAGAAACGCGGTCAGCACACCGACCGTGATGCGGTCGTGCGCCACCAGCCAGATGCCGAAGCCCCACACCACCAGCAGGCCGATTTCTGTCATCAGCGCCACCGTGGGCGCGAACAGCGACCAGACGCGGTTGAGTCGATCGTTTACGTTCAGGTTGTGGCGGTTGGCATCCTTGAAACGCTGGGCCTCGCGGTCCTCCTGGGCAAAAGCCTTGACGACGCGAATGCCCGGGATGGTGTCGGCCAGCACGTTGGTGACCTCGGCCCAGACGCGATCGATCTTCTCGAACCCTGTGCGCAGGCGATCCCGCACCACATGGATCAGCCAGCCAATGAACGGCAGCGGAAGCAGTGTGATCACCGCGAGCGTCGGATTGATGGTGAACAGGATGACTGCCGTCATCACGATCATCAGCACATCGGTGGCGAAATCCAGCAGGTGCAGCGAAAGGAACACGTTGATGCGGTCGGTTTCGTTGCCGATGCGCGCGATCAGGTCACCGGTGCGTCGCCCACCAAAATATTCGAGCGACAGGCTCAGCAGGTGCTGGTAGGTGGTGGTGCGCAGGTCGGCGCCAATGCGCTCGGACACCAGCGCCAGGATGTAGGTCTTGGCCCAGCCCAGAGCCCAGGCCAGCAAGGCCGCGCCAAAGAGGCCTCCCAGGTACAGCGCCACCAGCGATGGATCGATGGGTTTGCCGCTCTGGTAGGGGATCAGCACATCGTCCATCAGCGGCATGGTCATGTAGGGCGGCACCAGGGTGGCTGCGGTAGAGGCCAGCGTGAGCGCAAAGCCCAGCAGCAGCTGGTTGCGGTAGGGCCGACCAAAGCGCCAGAGCTTGAGCAATGTCCAGGTCGAGGGGGGCGCCAGGTCTTCGCGGCCACAACGGGTGCATTCGTCAGCGCCCTCCTCCAGCGGTGCCTGGCACACAGGACAGACTGCCCCACCCAAAACCGCCTGCATGGGACGACCCTCCTGCTCCTGTGCGGTCTGACGCTCGAGCTGCGCCGCCAGGCGAGAGGCTCCGGCTTGCAGCCCCAGCGTGAAGCGCCACACGCCTTGACGCTCGCCAGCTGCCACCAGCTCGAGCGTGCCAACGCCCCCATGGTCACTCAGTTGCAGGCGGGAATCGGGCTGCAGGCCCCATATTTGCCAGTTTTTTTGTCCTTCAGCCCGGGCCAGGAGGCGCCGATCGGTCAAAATAAGGACCGTTTTGTGAAACTTCAGTGACCCATCCAGGTCAACTTCCAGAAAGGCTGTTGCGTTTTCATCAGGTTGGAGCAGTGATCGGACCTCCGAAAGCCTGGCCTCCGCCATCACGGGGCGTAGCGCAGAAGGGGTGGTAAGGGTCATGCAGTTCAACCTGAAAGGGCCGGCGTGTTGCCTGCCACATGAAATCTTCAAGAAACAAGAATTCCGCCGCCGTGTTTGCCATGCGCCCCGAAGGTGACGCTTGCCAGTCTGAAGCGGCCGGCCATTGTATCGCTCCACCCCATTTTCCATGAGCCACAAGACCATCCAAATCCTGCGCATGACGCACTTGCGCGGACCCAGCATCTGGACCTATGTCCCCGTCATCGAGGCCCTGGTCGACATTGGCGAACTGGAAGACTTTCCCTCCAACACCCTGCCCGGTTTCAACCAGCGGCTGTCGGCCTGGCTGCCTGGCCTGATCGAGCACCGCTGCAGTCCGGGCGTGCGGGGCGGCTTCCTGCAGCGACTGGAGACAGGCACCTGGCCTGGCCACATCCTTGAACACGTCGCACTCGAACTGCTCACCCTGGCCGGGATTCCTGATGGTTACGGCCGTGCCCGCGAAGCTGGGCCACGCGGGGTATACAAGGTCATCATCAGCGCGCCCCACCCCGAGGTGGGTCGCCAAGCCCTGCTGACGGCACGCGAACTGGTCATGGCAGCCATCGAAGACCGGCCCTTCGATGTGGCCCAGGCCGCAGAAGACCTGACCGACCTGGTGGACAGTCGCCTCGTCGGGCCCAGCACACGTGCCATCGTTCAGGCCGCCTGGGAGCATCGCCGCATCCCGCACATCCGCCTCAATTCAGGCAATCTGGTGCAGCTCGGCCACGGTTCGGCCCAGCGCCGCATCTGGACGGCAGAGACCGATCGCACCAGCGCCATCGCCGAGGGCATCTCCAAGGACAAGGACATGACCAAGCGTCTGCTGGCCACCTGCGGCATTCCGGTGCCTGAAGGGCAGCTGGTCGAAAGTCCTGAAGCGGCCTGGGCAGCTGCGCAGGACATCGGGGTGCCGGTCTGCGTCAAGCCAGGTGATGGCAACCGGGCACGCGGTGTGTCGCTGGAACTGCGCGAGGAGGCCGACATCAAGGCCGCTTACGAGATCGCCCTCAAACAGGGCGACGAGGTCATTGTCGAGAAATTCATCCAGGGACTGGAACACCGCTTGCTGGTGGTGGGTGACCGCCTGGTGGCTGCCAGCCGGGGCGAAACCGCGAGTGTGACGGGCGACGGCAAAAGCACGGTGCGTGAACTGGTCAATGCACAGATCAACAGCGATCCTCGCCGCGGCAGCGACGGCAGTCTGCCGCTGGAGACCGTCCGCCTGCGCCAAGGCAGCCCCGAAGTCCTCGAGCTGCAGCGTCAGGGCCTGACACCGGAAAGCGTGCCCGAGGCCGGACGCAGCGTACTGGTCAAGCGCACCGGAAACATGACCACCGACATCACGGAGATCGTCCATCCGGAAGTGGCCTACCAGGCGATTCTGGCCGCCAGGATTGTGGGTCTGGACATCGCCGGCGTGGATGTGGTCACACCCGACATCACCCAGCCCCTGAACAAGGTCGGTGGCGTGGTGGTGGAAGTCAATGCCGGCCCCAGTCTGCTCATGCACCTGAACCCGGCCGAAGGCCAAGCGCGCGATGTGGGCCGGGCGATTGCCGAGCACCTGTTTCCGACCCAGTCCGATGGGCGCATTCCGGTGGTAGGGTTCATGGGCACGGCTGACACCACGCGCAGCGCCCAGCTGACCGCCTGGTTGCTGCACCTGCAAGGGTGGACCACCGGACTGTCGTGCGCCGAAGGCTTGTTCCTGAACCAGCGTTGCCTGCAAGCCAAGGGCGGCATGGACTTCGACAATGCCGAGCGACTGCTGGTCAACCGGTCGGTGCAGGCGGCGGTCTTTGAAACCGATTCACTGCACCTGCTCACCGAAGGACTGCCCTACGACCGATGCCAGGTCGGCGTGGTCACCGGCATGCCCGGCGCAGCAGGATTGCCACCCGAGCTGCATGCGGGCGATGACGAGCGCATGCCGGGCTACATCCGCACCCAGATCGATGTGGTGCTGCCCACAGGCACGGCCGTGCTCAACGCCGAAGACGAACAGGTGGCCGATCTGGCCCAATACTGTGACGGTGGGGTACTGCTCTACGCGAACAGCGAAAAGCACCCCAGGATTGCAGCGCACAGGGCCGAGGGCCAACGCGTCGGCTTCTGGCGTGAAGGCCAGCTGATCCTGGCACAGGGTCGCCAGGAAACCGAGGTGCTGTCCGCTCAGCGCCCTGCAGTCGCCAAACTGCTCAAGGAAGGCAAACTCGACGCTGGCCACATCCTGGTGGCGGCCTGCGTGGCCTGGGCCTTGGAGATCCCGGCCGAACTGATCCGCGCCGGCATCAAGAGCTACGGCCAGAGCCCTTCTTCTTTCTGATTACAACGACAGGAACCCCGGTTCATGCAAGTGTCCAGAATTCGCGCCCTGCGCGGCCCCAACCTGTGGAGCCGCCACACGGCCATTGAAGCCATCATCAGTTGCCCCGAGTCCGAGCGTGTGCTGGCTTCATCCATCGAGCAACAGCTGCGCCGCACCTTTCCAGCCGTAGGCAATATTGATGGCGGTTGCGGGCAGCAGGCCAGCATGGCACACGCCCTTGAAAAGGTCACGCTCGCGCTGCAGGCCCAGGCGGGTTGCCCCGTCACCTTCAGCCGCACCACACCCACCGAAGAAGCAGGCACCTACCAGGTGGTGGTCGAATACACCGAAGAGGACGTGGGTCGACTGGCACTGGATCTGGCCGAAAAGCTCTGTCAGGCGGTGCTGGCCGGACAAGGCTTTGATGTCGAAGGCGCCATTGCCCAGTTGCACGAACTCGACGAAGACGTGCGCCTGGGCCCTTCCACGGGCTGCATCGTCGATGCGGCCGTGGCACGCGGCATTCCCTACCGGCGCTTGACACAGGGCAGCATGGTTCAGTTCGGCTGGGGTGCCAAGCAACGCCGCATCCAGGCGGCCGAAACCGACACCACCAGTGCCATCGCGGAATCGATTGCGCAGGACAAGGACCTGACCAAGCAGCTGCTGCATGCCGCCGGTGTGCCGGTGCCACTGGGACGCCCTGCCAACAACCTCGAAGAAGCCTGGCAGATTGCCCAGGAGATCGGCCTGCCCGTGGTGGTCAAGCCGCAGGACGGCAACCAGGGCAAGGGCGTGACGGTCAACATCGCCGACCAGGCGGCCTTTGATGCGGCCTATGAAACCGCCGAACGCTATGGCACGGTGATGGTCGAAAGATTTCTGCCCGGCAGTGACTACCGTCTTCTGGTGGTTGGCCACAAGCTCGTGGCCGCAGCCCGACGGGAACCGCCGCTGGTGGTGGGCGATGGTGTGCACACCGTGCGACAGCTGGTCGAGCAGGTCAACGCAGACCCGCGCCGCGGCGAAGGACACGCCACTTCCCTGACCAAAATACGCTTCGATGACATCGCCATTGGGCGCCTGCATGCACAAGGGCTTGAGCCCGAATCGGTACCCGAAAAGGGCCGTCGCGTCATCCTGCGCAACAACGCCAATCTGTCGACCGGTGGCACCGCCACCGATGTGACCGATGAGGTGCACCCCGAAGTCGCTGCCCGCGTGGTGGCTGCAGCACGCATGGTCGGCGTGGACATCTGCGGTGTGGACGTGGTGTGCGAATCGGTTCAACGGCCACTGGAAGAGCAGAACGGCGGCATCGTTGAAGTCAATGCCGCACCCGGCCTGCGCATGCACCTCAACCCGTCCTTTGGTAAGGGCCGCGATGTCGGCCAGGCGGTCATCGATCTGATGTTCCCCGACGGAGAAAACGGCCGCGTTCCCGTGATTGCCGTGACCGGCACCAACGGCAAGACCACCACCGTGCGTCTGACCGCACACCTGCTCAAGGCCCATGGCCTGCGGGTAGGCATGACCAATACCGATGGGGTCTACGTGAATGGCCGCCAGACCGACAGCGGCGATTGCAGCGGTCCGCGCAGCGCACGCAATGTGCTGATGCACCCCGAGGTGGATGCAGCCGTGTTCGAAACAGCACGCGGTGGCCTGCTGCGCGAAGGCCTCGCCTTTGACCGCTGCAAGGTGGCCATCGTCACCAACCTGGGGGGCGGTGACCACCTCGGACTGAACTACATCACCACACTCGAGGACCTGACGGTGCTCAAACGGGTCATCGTGCTCAATGTCGAGCCCGATGGCATGGCCGTGCTCAATGCCGCCGACCCGGCCGTGGCGGCCATGGGCCCGCATTGCCCGGGCGATGTGACGTTCTTCGCGCTGGATGCCAACCAGCCGGTGCTGGCCACCCACCGCGCCCAGGGCCGCCGCGTGGTGTTTGTCGATGGTGGCGCCATCGTGGCGCAAAAAGGCAAACAGATTTTCCGGATTCCCCTGTCCCAGGTGCCACTCACCCGTGGCGGACAGATCGGTTTTCAGACCGAAAACGTCCTGGCCTCCGTGGGTGCCGCATGGGCCCTTGGCGTCTCCTGGGACGCGATTGCCGAAGGACTGTCGACCTTCATCAGTGATGTGCAGGGCGTGCCCGGGCGATTCAATGTCTTTGACTACAAGGGCGCCACCCTGATCGCCGACTACGGACACAACCCGGATGCGATCCAGGCCCTGGTTCAGGCGGTGGACAACATGCCGGCCAGCAAGCGCGTGGTCGTCATCAGCGGCGCGGGCGATCGCCGCGATGAAGACATCCGCGAGCAAACCCGCATCCTTGGCGCCGCTTTCGACGAAGTGGTGCTCTACCAGGATGCCTGTCAGCGCGGTCGTGCCGATGGCGAAGTCATTGCCCTGCTGCAGCAAGGCCTGCATGGCGCGAGCCGTACCCGGCATACCGAAGCCATACAGGGCGAGTTCAACGCAATCGACACGGCACTGGCACGCCTCTCAACAGGCGATTTGTGTCTGATCCTGATTGACCAGGTGGAAGAAGCGCTGGCCTACATCAAGGAAAAAGTGCGTCAGGCCTGAGCCCAGGCGCTTGACCAGTGCATGGCCACAGCCGAGCTGGCCATGAACACGCCCACCCAAAAAAGCCAGTGACGCCAGTCCTGGCTTTTCTGCTCCACGCCTCGGTGCAGCACCATGCCGGCAAGCAAGGACAGCACCAAGGCCATCAGCATGCCTGCAGCGTTCCAGGCCACGGATTGCGGCCACCAATGGGTGATGAAGGCACTGACCGCCAAAGCCACCGCATAGTGGATCAGAAACACCGAATAGGAAATCTTGGCCAAGCGGCTCACTGCCCTCTGCCCCAACCCTTGCGGCGCCCTGGACTGCAACCATGCTTCAGGCGCCGCCGCCAGCAACAGCGCCACGACCCATGCCGTGGTGATGCGCCAGCGGGAATCGACCCACCAGGCCAGCGCGCCCAGGCCCAGCAGCACCAGCCAGCCTTTGGGCGGGATCCGGCTCTGTCGGGCCCGAAATGCCAGCCAGCCCATGCCGTAGGCGCCAAAGAAATACAAGCCGTACAGGTCCAGATCGGCATTGAGGTTCCAGCGCAGCAGCGACAGCAGCGTCAAGCCCAGAAATACCTGAACGCGCAAGGCATCGGCTCGCCAGTCGGGATGCCAGTGGACCCAGCGGGTCACCGCCCAAAGCGCCAAGAGCACCAGCAGGTAAAGCTGAAAATCGATGGCCACGTACCACACGCCAGCCGACAAGGCCTCCATGTCCAGCAGATGCTGCAGGAAAAAGACATGGGCCAGCAGCTGCGGCCATCCGGGTGTCGCCGACAGCGATGGATGATGAAAGTCCGTCCGGATCAGTTCGGTCACCAGCACCGCGGCGCTCAAAGCGGCCAGCAAGGGCGTGGCCAGACGCAGGTAGCGGCGCAACGCCAGTCGAAGCAGTCGCGCCCCATCCATCTCCGGCTTGCTGGCCAAGCCCATGGCCGTGAGATAGCCGGAGCACACCAGAAAAATCTGAACCGCAAGACGACCGTCATCGGCCAGCCAGTCCATCAGTGCAGGCCACTGGTCCGCCACAACGTCCGACATGGGGCCATAGAAGGCCAGATGGTGCAAGACAATCAGCAAGCAGCCAATGGCCTTGAGGAGATCAAGCAAAAAAGAGCGCCCCGCAGGGCGCTCAGTGCTGAAAATGGCAGCCGTATCCTGAGTCGTCATCACAGTTGGAGACGCTGACGGGCCTCCTGGTATTCTTTTTTCAGCTGGGCAATCCGCTCTGCGGCGCTGACCACTGCCGTGATGGCGCCGATGCCCTGCCCGCACCCCCAAATGTCCTTCCAGGCTTTCTTGGCATCGCCCCCGAAGTTCATCTTGCTGGGATCGGATTCTGGCAGATTCTCCGGGTCCAGCCCGGCCGCCCGGATCGAGGGCGCCAGGTAATTGCCGTGCACGCCCGTGAACAGGTTGCTGTAGACGATGTCATCCGAATTGCTGTCAACAATGGCTTGCTTGTAGGCGTCCACAGCGCGGGCCTCGTGGGTGGCGATGAAAGCCGAGCCGATGTAGGCGAAGTCCGCCCCCATGGCCTGCGCCGCCAGGATGGCGCCGCCGGTGGCAATCGATCCTGACAGGGCCAGGGGACCGTCAAACCACTGACGGATTTCCTGAATCAGGGCAAACGGACTCTTGACGCCCGCATGGCCACCAGCGCCTGCAGCCACCGCGATCAGGCCATCCGCGCCCTTTTCAATCGCCTTGTGGGCAAACTTGTTGTTGATGATGTCGTGCAGCACCACGCCGCCATAGCTGTGCGCGGCCTGGTTGATGTCCTCGCGTGCGCCCAGGCTGGTGATGATGACGGGCACCTTGTACTTCACACACAGCTGCATGTCGTGTTCGAGCCGGTCGTTGCTCTTGTGCACGATCTGGTTGATGGCAAAAGGCGCGGCCGGGTTGTCCGGGTTCGCCTTGTTGTGGGCCGCCAGCGTCTCGGTGATCTCGGCCAGCCAGTCTTCGAGCTGCGAGGCCGGACGCGCATTGAGCGCAGGCATGGAGCCAATCACACCGGCCTTGCATTGCTCAATGACCAGCTGGGGGTTGCTGATGATGAAGAGCGGTGAGGCGATGACGGGGAACTTCTGTGCGGCCAGTACGGGGGGCAGTTTGGACATGGGGTCTCCTGTGTTCTTGAAACCATTGTCAGGGCTCGCCCCCAACAAGGCTGTCGGCGTTGCGACAAACGAAAAGGCCCGCGACCGGTTGGGCAGCGGGCCTGGAGGCTGAAACCGGCTTAGAACGCTTCGAGCGGCAGCGCGGTCACGCTGTCAGCGCCTTCCACGATGCTGTCACGCATGCCGGGCACTTTGGACAGGATGTGGTCGGCGTAGAAACGCGCTGTGGTGACCTTGGCGGCCATGAAGGCAGCATCCTGCGCCTGGGCTTCGGGCGTGAGCGCCACCAGCAGGGCACGGCCCATCTGCCAGCCTGCCACCAGATTGCCGGTGAGCATCAGGTAGGGCACGCTGCCCGAGAAAGCAGCGTTCGGGTTGCTCCTGGTGTTGGCGGCGACGAACTCAACCACATCGACAAAAGCTTCGCGCGCGGCTTTCAGACGCTTGGCCATGGCCTGCGCGTCGGCGTTGCCACTGGCGGCCAGCTCGGCTTCGGTCTTGGCAATCTGTGCGGCGATGCTCTTGGCCCCGGCGCCGCCATCGCGTGCGGTCTTGCGGCCCACCAGATCGTTGGCCTGGATGGCGGTCGTGCCTTCGTAGATGGTCAGGATCTTGGCGTCGCGGTAGTACTGGGCGCAGCCGGTTTCCTCGATGAAGCCCATGCCGCCGTGGATCTGCACGCCCAGGCTGGCCACGTCGATGCTCATCTCGGTGCTGTAGCCCTTGACCAGCGGCACCAGGAATTCGTAGAAGGCCTGGTTGTCCTTGCGCACTTCGGCGTCAGGGTAGTGGTGCGCGGCGTCATAAGCAGCAGCGGCCACGGTGGCCATGGCGCGGCAGCCTTCCGTGTAGGCACGCATGGTCATGAGCATGCGGCGCACGTCCGGATGGTGAATGATCGGACCGGCCTTGGG
>JACCDQ012149968.1_pt1 | contig 12885 bp, 23 predicted proteins | sample 7446031 | NCBI WGS metagenome assembly JACCDQ01 (sample SAMN15323442, study PRJNA562643) | freshwater metagenome | isolation source: river surface water | place: USA:Blue River Watershed | collected 2017-08-17 | reverse complement strand
CCAGGTAACTGCCCAATTAACATTGTATTCGGTTAGAGCCAACCGCCAAACTTTAGCGTCGTGGTCCCACTGACTGCGCCCTTGCCCAGAATCTTTTAGTTTTTTAAAGTCCTCAATCCATTGACTGTTATAAGGATACTTAACTAGTAAGTCCCCTTGGTCTAACCAAATACGTTGTGTCCTGTCAATTGTGCGTAGAGGCAGGCGCCACTTGGGATTTTCTTCTACAGCACTAATATCAATACTGTGACTAGCAAACTGACGCTTATATTTTAGCACAAGTTTGACAGCCAAGTCTCCCTGCTTGTCAGTGTAGGCCTGATTATTCCAAAGGCTTGCAGTAGCCATGCTTTGAACAATATTTACATCGTAACGGGCCAAGCTAAATGAGTATTTGCCTGAGTTAAAGATCAGAGCATTACCGGGATCATAGCCTGCTAATAATTCAATATAGTCTTCGACGTGGGTAAACTTTAACATACTTATAGTATATGGTATTTAATCGTGAGTGTCAAGAGAAAAAAGAGCCCAAATGTATCACTACACTTGGGCCAAGGCTATCACACTAGGAGCTAGACATTAGAAAGTGCGATAGTTACTACAAAAATATTTAATCTAATCCCTCAACGAGTCCCTTAGAATTGATATCAATACGCTCTGCGTTTGGCACCTTAGGTAATCCTGGCATGGTCATAATATTACCGCAGACTGCTACAATAAATTCAGCGCCACTACATAAACGCAGTTCACGCACTGTTATGGTATGAATGTCTGTAGCTGCATCCTTGTTCTCAGGGTCGTCACTGAAACTTGATTGTGTTTTAGCAATACAAACGGGATAGTGACCATAGTCTTGCTGTAGTTCTTCTAAACGACGAGCTACTTTACTGTCCATGTCAATGCCCGTAGCACCATAAATTCTACGTGCTACCTGTTCAATCTTGTTGTATAAAGGTAGTTCATCACTGTAGGTAAACGCCATTTGTTTGCTTGATTGGTCGATGGCCATTACAACTTCGTGTGCTAGGTCTACGGCACCTGCACCGCCTTCGGCAAAGTGTGTGCTAACCACTGCTTCAACTTCAAATGTTTCCCAGATATGTTCCTGCAGGGCTTTGATATCAGCGTCAGTGTCGTCTTTAAAACGATTAATAGCAACTACACAGGGCAAGTTATACCAGTTCTTAATGTTAGCAATATGCTTGTCTAGGTTATGGTAGTTACCCCAATGCTTAATTGCTCTAACTGTAGCTACAAGAACTACTACATCTGGCTGTAGTCCACTCTTACGGCACTTAATGTTAATAAACTTCTCAGCACCTAGGTCAGCGCCAAAGCCCGCTTCTGTTATGACATAGTCAGCAAATTTTAATCCCAGCTTAGTAGCAATAACACTATTGCAACCGTGAGCAATATTAGCAAACGGGCCACCATGTATTAGGGCAGGAGTACCTTCTAAGGTCTGCACCAGGTTAGGTTTAACCGCATCTTTTAGTAAGGCAGCCATACTACCATGTGCTTTCAAATCTGCGGCTGTAACGGGCTGTTTATCTAGAGTATATCCTACAGTAATCTTACCTAAACGCTTTTTTAAGTCCTTAAAGTCGTTAGCAAGGCACAGTATAGCCATTACTTCTGACGCTACTACAATGTCAAAACCACTCTGACGTGTGACGCTATTATGGGCTCCTAGACCTACACAAACGTCGCGTAGCGCACGATCGTTCATATCAATAACTCTGCGCCATGTGATGTTATTAGTGTCTAAATTGAGCCTGTTACCCCAGTGTAAATGGTTGTCAATTAACGTAGCTAATAGGTTATGTGCTGATGCTACAGCATGGAAGTCACCTGTAAAGTGTAGGTTGATATCTTCCATTGGATATACCTGAGCATACCCACCCCCAGTGGCGCCACCTTTCATACCAAACACTGGACCTAGTGCAGGTTCACGTAAGCAGACAATACTGTCATACTTTAGTTTACGCAAGCCGTCTGCGAGTCCAATGGTTGTTGTGGTCTTACCTTCACCTGCGGGGGTCGGTGTTACGGCTGTTACTAAGATCAGCTTGCCTTTGGGCACACTGTCAATTTGTTCAAAATCAACTTTGGCTTTGAAAAGACCATATGGTTCAATCGCATCTTTGAGCCCTAATTTCTTAGCGATGTCTTTAATGGGTTTGGCTTGATAGCCTTGATTGATTTTGATGTCTGATTTCATACTACTATTTACAGATGCTAGCAATCTCAGTAGAATTTTTACCTGCTTGGATAGCGGCAATGCGGCATTGGCCTCGTTCGTGTTGCTCTAATGCCAACCCAACATACATACCCAACATCATAACTGCTAGGGCAATAGCCAACCATTTCATTTCCATTAAATCTTTCCTTTCACCATTGCGTAGTTAAGGACAATAATAAACAAATCAAGCACAGCGCCTAACCAGTTACCACGAGCAAAGTCTTGAAAGAACTCTGATGTAAAGTAACCAATAAAAAACCAACTGATTTGAAAATCGTGTGCGACTAACCAATTATAAATTTTATTCCACATACATTATTTCTCCAATTTAATAATACGAATGTTGTCATCGCCGCAGTTAATGTAAAAGTTTTCTGGGTGATAATAACTTTGTTCGATAAAGGTACAGCCTAGGTCTTCTGCGGCTGCAACTACTTGATCATGTGTTGTATCTTTAGCGTATACCATCTTGCCAGCAAGAACACCTGCCACTGTGGCCACTGTAATAATAACAAACAAGTAAATATTTGGTTTAACCATTAGCCGTATGCCTTCATAAAATTACGCATGGTAATCCAAGCCGCATGTGCGCGACCGAAGCAATATCCTGCTACTGCTCCAAAGAACCAAACAAGAAGAGCAAAACTCCAAGCACTGTTAGGACTTAATTCTAACCATTCCATATTATTTTTCCTCCGGAAATACGTCACGTGAAATATCCATTAGCATCCAACCAATGGCAAACAGGCCCAATAGGCGTTGAACATCCGGTGCCCAAAAGCCAATTACGCCTACAAATACTAATCCTGCTACTGCGAATAAAAGTTGTTTTGTATATACTGACATTGTATTACTCCTTTTAGTTTATGTGTGTAAGTATAACATCTTTTTACCAAAATGTCAAGAACTATTTGCCGTTAGCTAGCAGTAAAACTGAGAGTAAAAACCACCAAGCACTCCAATCTCGCCAACCTACCAAATAGACCGTTCCTACTAAAATAATCAAATTATAAATCATTGCTAGTGCTAGTTTCATCTTAAGACCTCACTTGGTGCTTGTAGTGTTTGCCACATAAGTTCTTTTAACTCTTCCTTGTATTTGCGGATATGCCCATACTGCCAAATTGCTACCCAACCATTCATAAGGACTAGTAGTATGCTAAATGTCATACCCCAGTATTCATGTTTAATTAAATGATTGTAACTAAAGAATAGATTTGCAAGACTAACAACAGCATTGAGCCCTGCTGTAAACCAACCCCACTTAATAGCTTTCTCACGCCACATGTCGATCTCCCCAACGAAGTAATGCTATGGTAATTAACTGCTCTGCTTCTTCACGTTTTCTAAACTTCCAAGTTAGAGCACCTTTCATACCACGGTTGCCACCAGGGTCAAAATGATCACGCAGACTTTGACGCCACTCCGCCATTTGACTATTGTTTAGTGAAGTATAACCACCGTGATATATGTAAGGATCCACAATCACCGAATAATGATTGCGTCCTGTTTTAGGATTTGTTTTCTTAACTAACTTTAACCAATTACCGTAGGCACGTGTTTTAGTTCTGTGTCGCATTAGCAAGCTCTTTGTAACCTGCCCAACTTGGATGGATACCGTCTTTCTGTAGGCGTTTGGTTGTGATAACAGCATCACCATTTACATCAGCAAGTTGGTAAATGATGTCTTGTATAGTTTTTAGGCTTACTCCACTTTTGGGACTATTACCCATAGGCAGTACCCAGTATACATTCTTACCATTAACCTGGTCACGTAAACGTATGAGTTCATCTGCTGTTTTGATATACTGATGATCATTAGTGCCTAAACTAATAATAACAGTATCAGCCTTTAGTTTGTTACCTAAGAACTTATGGTTCCATTGGTGCGTGTTTAGGCCACCTTGCGCATACGCACGGCATTCAGGCATAAAGTTGTGTGTGCCTACAGCAATACTATCACCTAAGATTAAACAATCAAGCATGGTATTCTCCCTTAGCAATAGCATCTTTAGCCTTGTCCAACTTAATCTCAAGTTCACGGTCCAAACTATTGTAACCAATCATAAACAATGCCCAAACAAGACCAATCGACCAAAGTGTGTGTAGGCCCAAATCATTCTCTAGGTAACTAGACCAAACTTGAATTAGGACTAACACATATAATATCACGTCCCATTGGTTTACATATTTGAAATACTGTTTAACTGTGTTCATAATCCTAAGGTCTCCGGACTGTGGTCTAAACTCATTGTGCCATTTTCGTATTCATAGAAGGTAGCATCAGCGTCATTAATCTTTACTACTAGATCACTGTGGGCAAGGTTGTAGTCTTTAAATTCATCCTTGCCTGTATACACACGGAACCAATATTGCCCTCTCGAGTGTATGATGACGCCTTCTACGCCATCAGCTGAATGTATTTTTGTTGCCATTATACTCCTGCTTTCATACAAGTTGTAGCGGCCATAGCTTCCCAGTTGTTAGGAAAACTCTTATACAACTGTGCTACCTTAATAGCCATACGCAAGCTCATCTCACGGAACTTGTTCTTGTTTGCGTCAAGGAAATCAATGATAATCTCGCTACCAATCTCACCAATGCCCAAGTCTTCAAACATCTGTCCTTGTTGAGCAATTTGACGAATACGTAGCACTTTGTCGCGCATAGTGTCTAAGGTCAAATCCAGGTAGTGACAACGTGATTGTAGTGCTTCTAAGTGGTCTTTCAAACGTTGTGACTTAACTTGGTCAAACTTCAAGTTTGTAATAAAGATAACGCTACCTTTAAATAAGAAACTTGTAGGAATGTCTTCTTGTTTAAGCACACGACTTTCACTCAACCAGCTAATCTTACGTGTCTTGCCACTGTCTAACGCACCCTTAAGCAAGTTAAGTGCTACGTCATCAAACAAAATGCTATCACAGTCGTCAAATACTAATACGCTGTTTTCATCGCTGTATTCATACAATTTTTTATACAAACCAATAGCACTTGCGCTACCTTTAACTACTTCGTGTTTAGGTTTTTGGCTAGCTACTTGCTGGAACAAGTTAGCACGTTCAATCTGTCCTTCTACTGTGTAGCTCTTACCTACACCCGGAGGACCTGACACAATCAGCGCACGTATGTCACCGTTAAGCACAGCCTTAGTCATGCTGTCTAGGATTTCAAAACGTTGCCCAATTTCAGCAATACGTTCTTCATCTGTTTGTTTTGCGTGAACATCTACTTCTTTAGTAGGAACTTCGCCTGTGTATTCTGTTGCGTCCACTAGTTCGTAGTCTGTAGGCGTTGCGATAGTAACACGTATTTTATCTTTACCAAATCTGCCTGTGCCATCTACAGTGATAAAGCCACCTTTGCTACCTAGTTGATATTGTTTTACTAGTGGAAATACTTCGTTAGTAATTGTTTGATTGCGATAAGTGCCGTTTTTAATTTTAACAAAACCAGTCATTGTCTATGCTCCTTTATTAAGTTTCGTAAGTATAGCACCTCTGCGGGTGTTTGTCAATCTCTTTTTGAGGGAATTTAGAGTGTTGCTGTGTAGTTTCAACCCTAGTAGTAACGGTAATAAAGTTAATAAAAATTTACAGCAACACCCTAAAACTTTGAAATCGTTGTCTAACTGTTAAATGCTATTGTAGACTCATTTGACTAAGATGTCAAGCAATATTTTCTATTTGTTCTTCTAATACTTCAATAACATTTTCGATTTCGCTGTGGATTTGATAGCTAATATCTTCTCCATCTGTAGCTGATTCTGGAAGTAAACCGTAGGCTTTTTGCTGTAGGCGATTTGCTTCGTGTAATGCTTCTAACGCTGCTTCTAGTAGAGATTTTGCTAGTACGTTTGGATTTGACATTTATCGCTCCTGCTTTGTTAGTGTATGTGTAAGATTATACACTCAAAACAGGAGTTTGTCAACCAAAAAATAGGTGATTTTTAAAGTATTCTTGAGGGTGGCACTCGGTACCAAATTCATGCCCGTGTGCTTTTAAAGGTATGCGTGTCATGGCCAAAAATGCTGCATCACGTGCTTGTTTTAATAGATGAATATCCTGATCAAGGTTAACATCTAGTTCTCCTATACGATTTTTCCAAAATAGGGGAATATCTTCTACACACCAACGTGCTTCAACTCCGTTAGGGTCTATGCTGTATAATCGTTCAGCGGCTGAATATAAGTTTTGCCAACTATCTTTGCGCTCTGGATAGCCAATACGCACCTGCATACTACCATCAAAGAATCCTTCAGGCACATACAAAGGCGGTGCTATCGTGCCTAAGAGTTTACCCACATGACTATAACCATCATAGTGACGTATTAATTCACGGGTAGGTGAATAAACTGTTCCGGGTATTTTGTATCCATACTGCCAGCCTAGAGGATCAGTGCGATACATATTATCTTCACCACAGTCTGTTTCAAACCAATAACGTTTAAAACGACTTACTTTCATCAACAATAGACTGTCAACTGTGTCCCAGGTAAACTTAATAAAGTTACCGTCACTGGTTAGTTCACCGTTATGCAGCAAACTCATACGCATCTGTTCTGGCCAATGGCTGTAATACATAACTGCATTTGGATCAGAGTCTGCTTTTAGTGTAGCCTGTGCGGCTTTGATTATGTCTAGATTGTAGTCAATAAAGATATGGTCATCATTGCCTTCATACCATATTAGTTCATTGTCATCAGTAAACTGTTCGCATAGTTTGCGCCAGTCTCGAGTGCGTTCAATTCTATGCCAATGTATTTCTAATTTATCTGCTGGGAATATACTTAACATATATTCTGCAAGTTCAGCCTGACGTGGTGTAAACTCTGCCAGGTCAATGTAAAAGATGAACTTATCAACTACAGGTGCCATAACTGCACGACTAGCAAGACAGTATTTAAAGATGTCAAAGCGATTGCTTACAGGAAACCAAGGTGCACGGTCATATACCGTGCCTTGGTAAGGCCAAGTCATTTTTACGTCAGTGATTTTTACGTTATAGAATACTATCATTAGAATTGTAAGTTGGTTGTGTAGTTATCAAATACTTGCCATAGTGCACCTTGGATTTCTTCTTCCCAATTGGTATGTTGGCTAAGTGCTGATAAAATAGCTTGATATTCTGGACTGTTAAAACAGTAGTGCCCTGCAACAATAACTTTCTGTTCATCCAGATCACTGTCTGTCCATTTCTTCCAACGGCCGCTGGCCAATACAACTTGGCTAAACGCATTCCAAAGATCTTCGCCTGCACGACTTAGGCAAAGTTCTTTAAGTAATTTGGTTTGAACTACACCCAACTGTGGTGCAATATTCATAGCATGAACACCAGCAGCTCTGCGCAATTGAACTTCTATCGGACTTAGATAATCAGCGTTATGCTCTTTAAGTTTAACACCATTTTCATTGGCTACTCGAACTAACTCACGCACTGTGTCAATTTCAAATGCGCCCGCCTGATGATCTTCGTGGCATAGGCTACCCGTTTGTGCCACAACAAATTCTAGGTTGGGCATATTTTTAGCAAAGGCAACATCTTCACGGTATTTGATAGCACCTGCGGCTACACCAACGTTTTCTTCTGTGCCAAATTCAAATCGTAGATTAGGGTTTAGATCTACAGCAAACTTAAATAGTTCTTCAGCAATACCGTAGGTGTCATCTACACGACTTGTATCAATATGTATTAGATCAAAACCTTGTTCAATGTCATAGGCAATAGTTTTCTTAGTTGCTTCTACTGCTTTCTTTAAACTAAGATCTTTCTCACTGTCTAGGAAGTATGGACCGCAATGATCACGACACATCCATACATAGTCTGTCGGTAGTGTGTCTAATAGTGTTCGCAGTTCTGGTGTGGTCATTACATAACCGCTGTCAGCGTCAACTTGATTGCGGCTAGCAATAATCATCAATGGACGTTTTGTGTCATATGTATAATTACAAATTGCCTTAATTGCTTCTGGGCTCATTGGCCCAAATCCTAGTCTAAAATCCATGTTCAATCCCCATCTTATCCATAATATATACACAAGCATCCATAACAGCGCCTTTGCCACCTTCACGAGGTGTGACATAGGTTGCATTACTAATAGCAGTGCGCCATGCTTGTGCTGGAGCAAAACTTAAACCTACATAAGGCATAATCTTAGCATCGTAAGGCCCATCACCCATAAAGATAGTTTCTTTTGGATCACCTTTTGATAATACAAAGTTTAATCGATCCTTTTCTTTAACCATAGTTAAAGGAAACTTCATGTGTTCAACAATCCGATTATGAGTGATACCAAACCCATTTTCATCAGCACTGACGAATTCGATATCTAAATGATCACGTAGTAATTTTAATCCGTCGTGGTCATAATTACCAAAGGCTTTAAATGGTTTGCCGTTTGGTCCCCAATAGAGCATGCCATCATTGAGCACACCATCTACATCCATAATAAAACGTTTATACATTATAATACCTTGCTAAAGTGTAATTGTGCTAGCGCCACTAAGAACTTGTCGAAAGGTGCTTCGTGTAAAGGACTCATATTCAAATAGATAATTGGCACTAGTAATTTAACTTTACGCCAATCTAGTCCCTGTGCTCTAGTCCAATCTTCTAGCACTGATTCGTATAGTTTAGCATCATGTATACTAGGGATGTCAAGTGTAGCATAATCATTTATTTCGCTGTAACCATAACGCTCGTGTTTAACGTCTTTGTAGCTTAACCATAGACCACCCAACATCTTAGCTAGATCATAGTATTGGTCACCGTATAGCTCGCCACCGAAGTCTGTGCGCCAATCAATGGCAGTAAACTTACCTGTAGTTTGATCATAGATTGTATTGTCAAAGTGTAGGTCACCGTGGATATATTTCCAAGATACTTCTGTGCATAGGTAACCCCAATCAACCTGTTCCAAGTAGCGATTAATAGTATCTACTTCTACTCCGTTAACTACACATGGCTCTGACCAATTTGGATACTTGGCACGGAACATATCCACACGTTCCATGGTCTTTTCGTAGTAGAATTTCTTACAAACATTTAGGTAAACAATGTCAGCGTCTGCTTCAGTTGGTGCCGGAGTCCATAGGGCATCTTTACACCAATCTAACATCTTATGATATAGATCCAAGTTGTATTGATTGTAGACAATGTCGCCATCAGCAAAGTCGTGTATTAAGAATGGCCCTTTTGCACGAACATTTGAGGGCATAGCACCTGGATTACGTAGGGCACGTTGAACACGTTTTTCTGCTGCTTTTGGATTTGGCCAAAACTTAATAATCTGACGATTGTCGCAGTAGAACAATTCATCTGGTTTAGGAAAACTAACGTCAACTAGTTCAGCACTTAGTTCTTCCCATTTCTCATACGTGCCAAAGTCTTTCCATCCACGAACAGTATGTGCCTTTAGATCTAAACCAGCAAAGCCCTGTGGTGTTTCTTTTGCCTTACGCTCAATTAAGTTGTTTAGATATTCATCATCTTTAGCATACATTAGGCCAATGAAAGCATCAACTGCTGTTCGGCTTGGTTGTTTATCTTCTACTTTGGTAATGGTTTCACCATCACGCTCTACCCAGCAATAGTCTTGAGCAATAGCACTATCTACAGGATGCACACCAATCCAATTGTGATCTAACTTGTCTGTAATGTCAAAGTCAAATAAGGTATCGCAGGCTAACCAAAGGAAGCCACCACGGATATGTTCTTGACACATTCGAATAGTAGTAGCAGGACCAGTGTCGCCTTCTGCGTAGTTGTCAATATCAACAAACACCACGTTCTTATCCTTGTGGACTTCACTAACGTAGTCTTTGGTCAATTGACCCATATGGCCACAAGCTATGACAAACTTAGTGGTAGCGGCGTCAAACTTGCCCATGATGTGACTAATAAGGGGTTTATTATCATATGGTACAAGTGCTTTAGGAACCATTCGACTAAACGGTCCCATACGACGGCCATAACCTGCGGCCAGGATCAAAACGGTTAAATTAGTGTTGCTCATGTTCAGAATCTATCCTTCCGTGTCCGCGATTAGCTGAATCTTCTAAGCGGATAACGTCATCTAATTGTGTGGTGCTGGCTTCTGTATAGTGTAGATCAGTATAGGCAATCATACGATGTATTGTCCCAGGAGGAGTATGGAATACAGCACCTGGACCTAACACCTGTAATTGTAATTCACTTTTAATTTGTTCAATTTCTTCAGCGGTGTATCCGCCAGCTAGAAATCTCTCACAGTCAAATGGCTTAGGATGATAAGCTAATGCGCCTCTGCCGTCATGTAAATGGATTGTTTCTGATTTGTATTGATGAACTTGAAGGCTAGTAACAAAGCCTGCTCGTAGAATAAGTTCTTTTAGTGCGAATGGATATACATTATCGCCACCTTGCAACCATGTTTCTTGTCCCCATGGTTTATGAACAACGTGACAATCGTCGATTTTTTGAAAATCTACTGTCATTTGAAAACCCCTTAGTCGATATACTTAATATACAGTATTTATTGGCCAAGGTCAACGGTAGATTTAATTTATGATTAATCGCAGTCTGAAAATGCTTGAACCCAGCGTGCTACACATTCTTTATCGCCTGGCTGGCAAACAGGACCCTGGTCAACTCGTGATTGGATTTCGTCTGGTGTGGGATTATATACCGGTTGGGCTAATACTAATTCTGATGTATCTGACATGGTCGTACCTTTCTGTAAAAAGTAATAAGTGTGCGATAAATTTTGTTCACCGCACACATATTTATTACTATACAGTCTTATAGTCAGATTGTCAAGGATTTTTTGATAGTTTTTTGGGTGCAGGGTCATCACTATAAAAAATGTGATTACCTATTTTAGTAATACGCTCTAATCCCCAATTTGGTCGAACATGTGTAGCATGAAAGTATAGTGCCTCAGTCATAGCGTCATTGTCAAGACGTAGTCCATGATACATAACTTCTGTAGCCACTAGTAGACTTTCCTTCCAACGATCACTAACAAATTTAATCGGTGCTGGAGTTTTACATACCCAACTAAATTGACATACGTTAACCTTATACCAACGGGTTTCCGTAGTTTTAACTACTTCTTCTCGTTTAAAAAAGTTTCCTTTAACTACTGTAGCTTTAACTACTCGTTCCGGCTTAACCACAGCCGTTTTTTGATTTACTACACCGCAAACAGTCTTAGGAAATTTATCGTCTTCAGTTCGATTAAGTGTAACCTGAGCTACTGCGATCATACCTTCACGACTTTCCATTCCTGCTTCATAGTAAATGTTTTTAGCCAAACACATTAACTGATTGTCAACCTCTGGCTTATTATTCTTAGCTTCTGCTAAGTTGTATTGTAAAACGCATAAGGACATTATTGCCCAGGTAATTAGTACTCTCATACTTTTCCTCCTGTTAGTGTTGTCTTGTTTATTGAATTAGTTTGCTGGTAGACCTTCAGCTTGATTACGATCTACATAATATTGACAGGGCTTCGGTATTTCTCTGATCATAACTAAATCATAATCATTAAATGCTGCGTTCGACACTCCCATACTACTTGTGTGTCTATGACATGTATCTCGTTTGTCACACGCTCGCCCCGCACAGTAATAGTTCTCCTGTGTAGTTTGTCCCATTCAAAATCCTCCGAATGTAGTACTAATTAGTCCTGAGATTTTGACTTTTTATACGCACTTTTAATATATGTATCTGGGATAATTACTCTAAGGTAAAAATATTAGGATTACGTTCCACAAACTTGTGTCTGTAGAAGTTCCAAATATCATACAATTCGTCACTTTGATGCTTGTTTATTAGCACTTTTAGGTCAGAAAGTGACATTAATTCGTCGATAAATGGCTGGTATTTCATTGGTAATACGTCAGCTGTATATTTGAACCCAATTGACTTAAATTGTTCTAATTCAATGAATGTAGGTATTAGTCGTTCAATTAAAAATGTAAAGTTTGGTAAACTTGCATCGTGCGCATAGTTGCTACGGCCGTGGCCAAATACTTCGTCTTTGAATACAGGATCTTTGTCAGCTTCGGTAAACAACTCACGACTAAAGTCCATAAAACGTTCCCAAAACTTTCTATTACCCACAACGTAGTTAGCAAACACTGTGCTGTTCCTGTCTAACACCATATCTTTAACACTAACATCTTTGTAGCCTAGTTTAGCAAAAAACTTATCACCGATGTCGCTGATATTAGGATGATGTAGATCACCCTGTTCCCAACTGTTAGCAAACAAACATTCATTAACAATACAGGGATTAAATAGGTAAACATCATATCCCGGATTAGCTTCAATAAAGCCAAATACATGTTTGCTATCTAGGTTAGTTTTCTGTTTAAATTTCCAGCTTACATAACCCCAATAGTCTAAGTTTTGTTCTAATACAGCTTCGTGTTCTCGATTCCATTTATCCCACTCGCGTAGTTCTGGGTTAGGGTTATCGGTATTATCCATTGGAGTGAATCCAGGATCACAGTGAACTTTTAGTTCAGGCTTAAAGTAGATTTGAAAAATTTTCGTGTTTAGTGACATAGTGCTCTAGTTCCTTTGATATATCTCTTGCTCGAGGCATAAATTCTTTCTCAAGTCTATAGGTTAATGTTTCTTTATTTGTAATGTGATG
>JACCDQ010553109.1_pt1 | contig 12885 bp, 11 predicted proteins | sample 7446031 | NCBI WGS metagenome assembly JACCDQ01 (sample SAMN15323442, study PRJNA562643) | freshwater metagenome | isolation source: river surface water | place: USA:Blue River Watershed | collected 2017-08-17 | reverse complement strand
TGAGACGGTAATCGAATTGGGAGCGTCAATGTCTGTCTCGAGATAGTCGCCGGGTTTCACCCGAACGTGCTTGGGTTCGATGTCGAGACTAAGCACCCTGGCGGCACCCGCACGCTCGGCTGCCTCAACGAAAGATCCGGTGCCACCGGCAGGTTCCACGACCACTCGGGCACCAAAGTCGGTTACCAGGTTCTTGAGCTGTTTCATGAGCTGTTCGGCAAGATGCGGCGGCGTGTAGTACTGCTCCTTGCCGGTAACGCGCGTGTTGCCTTTGGGCCGGCGCGCAGGGGTTGTCATGTGCCAAGAATATCAGGCGTGCATCCATGAAATAACTCGCGCAAATGTTTCAAAGTTCGCTTGGGTTTCAGTTAGTCTGGAACGCTGCCTAGATTGGCGGCAATGATATTCATTTCGACACCAAAACAAGGATGTTCACGTGCCCAAAGCGCCAGCGCGTTCAGAGCGAACCGACCAGCCAGAGCTCATGATTGTAGCCAAAGACCTAAAGAAGGTTTACGGCGAATTCGTTGCAGTCAACGGCATAAACTTCGAGGTCAAGCGAGGCGAGGCCTTTGGTCTGCTCGGCCCGAACGGTGCAGGCAAATCAACCACGATGAAGCTCATCGCCTCCACCTCGCGACGTACCAGCGGAACACTTGAAATCTTGGGCAAAGACCCCGACAAGCACGGGCCAGAGATTCGAGCGCACCTCGGTGTGGTTCCGCAGCAAGACAACCTCGACCACGAACTAAAGGTCTGGGAAAACCTGATGGTGTACGGGCGTTACTTTGGTCTGTCGCGCAATTTCCTCAAAGGAAAGATCGAAGAGCTACTCGGCTTTGCTCAGCTCGAAGACAAGCGCAACAACAAGACCGAAGAGCTCTCGGGCGGTATGAAACGCCGACTCACCATTGCTCGCGGTTTGGTCAACGAACCGGAAATTTTGATGCTCGACGAGCCCACCACTGGCCTTGACCCCCAGGCTCGCCACATTCTCTGGGACCGCCTGTTCAGCCTTAAAGAACTTGGTGTGACCCTAGTCATCACGACCCACTACATGGATGAAGCGGAGCAGTTATGTGACCGGCTAGTCGTGATGGACAAGGGCCAGATCATGGCCGAGGGTAGCCCCGCCGAGCTCATCAAGAAGTACTCGAGTAAAGAAGTGCTCGAGGTGCGCTTCGGTTCGCAGAACAACGCAGCCGCGGCCGAGAAGTTGGCCAACCTCGGCGACCGCATCGAGGTTCTGCCTGACCGCATCCTGGTTTACTCGTCGAACGGCGAGAAAGAGCTTGAGAAGATCACCAAGATGGGTCTCAACCCAATCACATCGCTGGTTCGTCGCTCAAGCCTCGAAGATGTATTCCTGCGTCTCACCGGAAGAAGTCTGGTCGAGTAATGAGCAGCATCCAAACTAACTGGGTCGGCGCAAGTGCGCTGGTCGATTCGGGGCGCGTAATGAGGTGGGGTGCCATTTACGTGGCCGAAACCCGCATCCGCAACATGCTCAAATGGTGGAAGGCCGTCATTGCCTTTGGTCTAGGCAACCCGATTTTGTACTTGCTTTCGGTAGGCATCGGCATCGGTTCGCTGGTCAACGCCAACGCACCGTTTATGGAAGGTCAGACCTACCTGACCTTTTTGGCTCCAGCTCTGCTCATCACTGCAGGTATCCAAGGTGCGATGGATGAGGTTACCTTCCCGACTCTCGAGGGTTTCGTCTGGCGCAAGACATTCTTCGCGATGAACGCAACCGCAATCACTGGTCGACAGATTGTCGATGGCGTGATGCTGGCCGCTCTCGCACGTTGCGTGCTTCAGGTGCTTTTATATGAGGTCGTGCTACTCGGATTCTCCGCAGTCACTCTTGCCTCGTTCTTGCCACTGTTCTTGGTTTCGGTGGCGTTCGGCGTGGCGTTCTCCTGTGTAATGCTCGCGGTCACCGCGTTTGTGAAAGAGGATGACGGGTTCTTTGCCATCGTGGGCCGCTTCATCTTGACCCCGATGTTCATGTTCTCTGGCACCTACTACCCACTCGAGAGCTTGCCGTCTTACCTGCAGTGGATTGGTTGGGTTTCACCGGTCTGGCATGGTACCGACCTGGGTCGAGCCCTTGCTTACGAGCATCCGGTTGCTGGCTTGGTAATGGCTAGCCACGTGGTTTACCCGATAGCCATCACCATCATCGGTTTGGGCATCGCCTACCCGAAGTTCACGAAGAGGCTTGCAGCATGAGCATGATCAATACCGCAGTCGACTCTGCAATCACTATCGCCGAACGACGTAGCGGCAAACTCGGAGCATCGATTTATTCGGGTCGGCCTCACGCGGTAACCTTGCGCAACCTTTATGGGTTGAGGTCATCCTCATGGATGGTCGTGCTGAGCGGTTTCGTCGAGCCGGTGTTCTACCTACTTGCCTTCGGTGTCGGTCTTGGTCAGTTCATCGATGGGCTGACCGATGGCCAAGGCAATCCGGTTTCCTACGCGGCTTACATCGCTCCAGCGCTTCTAGCCACGAGTGCGATGAACGGCGCGATTTACGACTCGACCTGGAACGTGTTCTTCAAGATGCACTTCGCCAAGCTCTACCAGGGTCAGCTCGCAACGAGCCTCGGCCCGCTAGATGTTGCGCTCGGAGAGATCGGGTATGCCCTGCTTCGCGGGCTTGCCTACGCAATCGGATTCATGGTCGTCGTGGGCTCGATGGGCTACATCCCTTCGGCTTGGGGTCTGCTTGCGATTCCAGGTGCATTGCTCATCGCCTTTGCCTTCGCTTCAATCGGTATGGGAATCACAAGCTACCTGACCAATTTTCAGCAAATGAACTGGATCAACTTCTTCCTGTTGCCTATGTTCCTGTTTTCTGGCACCTTCTTCCCGCTTTCGGTTTATCCCGAGTGGGGACAGGTGCTAGTGCAGGCGCTTCCGCTTTGGCAGGCAACCGACATGATTCGCTCGCTGACTCTTGGCGTGGTGGATGCCGGGTTGCTATGGCACGTGCTCTACTTCTTGGTGATGATTGCCGGCGGACTCTGGTTCACCACAAGAAGGCTCAGCGCGCTGTTCCAGCGCTAAAAGGCTAAAAAGTAATGCCCCTAGGGAAACCTAGGGGCATTACTTTTGCAAAAACTTAGTTGACGATTGGTCCGAACACGGCCAAAACAATGTTCAGCACGGTCAATCCGGCGATGCCTGGAACTACCCACTTCGGAGTTACTTCCTTCTTGTTGAAGGCGTAGGCAATGAAGAAGATCGCGGTGATGACGACGCTCTTGATGCCAAGAACCACATTGTTGATGGTCTCTTCGCCGATGGCTGGAATCAAGCCGGCCATGGTGAAACCGGTGATCAGCATCAACCAGGCACCGTGGATGATTCCGGCGTTGACCTTCATTCCGGTCTTCATGTCTTTGAGCTGGTAGAAGAAGCCCGAAAGCAGCGCACCCACACCGATTAGGTGAAGCACGAGCATCGAATCGTTCAAGATATCCATCTTCGAATCTTTCTGGTTGAATTCTTTGAAACGAGCAAGTGGTCGTTACGGCTTCAGTTTAGCCATGACCACAGCGGCCTCAACGGCTTCAGCGCCCTTGTCTTCCTTCGAACCGGGTAGGCCGGCGCGATCGAGAGCCTGTTTCTCATCATCGACGGTCAGAACACCGAACCCGATTGGCACTCCTGAGTCGAGCTGCACTCGCGTTAACCCGTCGGTCACTGCCTGGCAAACGTACTCGAAGTGTGGAGTCCCACCACGAATTACAACTCCGAGCGCGATAACCACTTCGGCACCCTCATCGATTGCATACTGCGCAGCAAGCGGCAATTCGAAAGCGCCTGGCACTCGAACGACCGAGTAGATGTCATTGCCAGCAGCCTTTAGAGCACGTTCAGCTCCAGCGAGGAGTCCATCGGTTATCTGGGTGTGCCATGAGGTGACCAAGACGGTCACGGCTAGCCCTGTGGCATCGATGGTTAGTTTTGGTGCTCCCGCGCCACTCATTTGGTTGCTCCTTCAGGGATCAGGTGTCCCATCTTCTCTCGTTTGGTCTCCAGGTAACCTGCGTTTTCGCTGGCCTGGCCCACGATGACAGGCACGTACTCGGTAACCGGAATGCCAGCTGCGGTGAGGAATCCGCTCTTGGCCGGGTTGTTGGTCATCAGACGAACCGAGGTAACCCCGAGGTCGCGCAGGATAGCCACGGCAGCGCCGTATTCGCGGTTCTCGCTAGGTAGTCCTAGTGCGAGGTTAGCTTCGACCGTGTCGAGGCCCTGCTCTTGAAGGGCGTAAGCCTTCAGCTTGTTCAGCAGACCGATACCGCGACCTTCTTGACCGCGCAGGTAAATCACGATGCCACCGTTCGGATCGGCGTCGATTGCGTCGAGAGCGAAGTCGAGCTGTGGGCCACACTCACACTTGAGCGAGCCAAATGCTTCGCCGGTGATGCACTCGCTGTGCATGCGAACCAACACGTTCTCACCGGTCGGGTTGCCCGAGATGATGGCGACGTGATCTGCCGTGGTTTTGATGTCGTAGTAACCGCGCAGACGGAAGGCTCCGTGCTTGGTTGGCACGTTGGCCTCAGCCTCAAAACGGATGCGGTTGTTCGGTGTGTGTTCGTGCTTGATCCCGTTATCGACCAAATGGTTGACGACCTGCTCGACCGTGATAACTGGAAGATTTTCACTCTTTCCAACTTCAATGAGTTCAGGTAGTCGCATCATGCTGCCATCGGCAGAAACCATCTCACCGATCACACCAACTGGCGTCAGACCGGCCAGTTTCAGTAGGTCAACGGTTGCCTCGGTGTGTCCGCGACGGCCGTGCAGCCCCTGCGGGTGTGCGCGTAAGGGGAGCATATGTCCCGGACGCAGCAAAGATTCCGGAGTGGCATCTTTCGCGGCAAGTGCGCGCGCAGTGTTGGCTCGATCGGCAGCGCTCACACCTGTGCTGAAACGGTTGGCGGCATCGACGCTGATCGTGTAGTTGGTGCCGTGAGGGTCTTGGTTGTTGATTGCCATCAACGGAAGTTCGAGCTCGTTCGCGCGCGACTCTTCCATCGGCACGCAAAGGAAACCCGTGGTGTTGCGCACAATCCACGCCATCCACTCTTCGCTTGCGAACTCCGCTGCGATGATGGCGTCACCCTCGTTCTCGCGGTCTTCATCATCGGCTACCAGAATCGGCTTACCAGCGCGAAGCGCATCTAGGGCCTCTTCAATCGTTGAAAGTGCCATCAGTTACTCCTTGCTTCGAGCAGTCGCTCGATGTGTTTGGCCATTACATCGGCCTCGATGTTGACTCGGTCACCAGGCAGTTTGCTGCCAAGGGTCGTGAGTCGCAAAGTTTCGGGAATCAGGCTCAAGCCAACGACATTGACATCGACTTCGTTGACGGTGAGCGATACGCCATCGATGGTGATCGAGCCCTTGAGCACCACGTACTTCATTAGATCGGCAGGGATACTAACGCGTACCCACTCCCAGTTTTCGCTCGGCTCGCGGCTGACGATTTCACCCACGCCATCGACGTGACCGAGCACCATGTGACCGCCGAAGCGAGTTGATGCATTCATGGCACGCTCGAGATTGACTACATCACCAACTTTTAGGTCGCTCAGGTTGGTTAGACGCAGAGTCTCGTTCATTATGTCGGCGGTGAACGAGCTTTGGTCGAACTCGACGGCGGTCAGACAAGCGCCGCAAACCGCGATTGAGTCGCCTCGCGAAACATCCGAAACCACGAGCGCACCTTCGAAGGTGATGCGCTTGGCATCCGGTTGGTTTTCGATTGCAACTACACGACCGAGTTCTTCTACGATTCCGGTAAACATCAGTTGCTCCTCTCGCTGGCTCGAATCATGAGGTCGTTGCCGAGTGGCTTGACTTCGTCAAACTGAAGGTGGCGTGCCTGTCCAATGTTCTCTATACCAAGGTCGCGAAGCGCTGTGCGATCGCCACCGAGCAACATTGGTGCCGCGTAAATCAGGTATTCATCTACGAGACCAAGGCGAACAAAGGTGGATGCCACCTTCGGGCCGCCCTCAACCCAAACGTGCTTGATGCCCTCTTGCCAGAGTGCCGCCAAGATTCCATGAATCGATCGTGTCTTGAGGTGAACGGTCTCGGTGTGATCATTGAATACGCGAGCGGATGCCGGCAGGTCGCGATCACCAATCACCACGCGCAGTGGCTGGTGTTCGTAGAGGCTGCCGTCGGGCTTGCGCGCAGTGAGATCAGGGTCATCAGCCAAAACGGTGCCGGTTCCCACCAGGATGGCATCCACCTTGCTGCGGCGCAGGTGGCTATCGTGGCGCGATTTTTCGCCGCTGATCCATTTGCTCGAGCCATCATTGGCCGCCGCGCGACCATCGATGCTGCTGGCCCATTTCAAGGTGACAAAGGGTCGTTGGTTGCGCTGGGCAGTTAGCCAGACTCGGCCTTGCCGTTCGGCCTCATCGGCAAGCACACCAGATATGACTTCGATGCCAGCCTCGGCAAGGGTTTGAGCGCCACCAGATGACTCTTCGCCTGGGTCTGCGACTGCAAATACCACTTGCGAGATTCCCGCGTCAATAAGCGCTTGGGCGCAAGGGCCGGTGCGGCCGGTGTGGTTGCAAGGTTCGAGAGTCACCACGGCGGTGCTGCCTGCAGGCACTGCGTCAAGTTTGCTTAGCGCGTCAACTTCGGCGTGCGCGGTGCCGGCACCTCGGTGGTATCCCTCGGCGATGATGCAGCCGTTGGCGTCGACGATTACGGCACCAACTTGAGGGTTTACACCAAAGGCTGGTCCGAGTAGCGCCAACTCAAGCGCGCGACGCATCGCGCTCTCAAAGTTTCGGCTACTCACGGTTTCCACCTCTCGAAAATTTCGGGGTGGTTGGCGAGGGGAGAATTGCGCGCCTAAAGTAGGCGAACACGGATGCCGGCAAAGCGCGACATCCTGGTTCTTCTCCCATCCGGACTTTAACCGTCGGCGCTGGAATTTCACCAGCTCAACCGCCTAACCCGGTTTTCAAGTTGCCTTGATCGCCGTTGCTCTCGCGAGCAGTTAGTCGGGTCGCGGACTTTAACCGCCGGCTCAGATTTTCACTGACCCCGAAGAACTTTTGTTGCTTGTCTATCTTCCCAGATAACCCTCGAAGGCGACAGAGTTATTCCCAACGCTGTGGGCGAACTGGCGCGGATTAGGCCTTGATGAAGCCGATTCGCTCGTAAACAGCGGCCAAAGTAGCCTCGGCCTGCTCGTTTGCTCTAGCGGCACCCTTAGCCAGCAGTCGGTCTAGTTCGGCTGGGTCACTCAGTAGGTCTTCGGCGCGATTGCGGATTGGTTCGATGGCACCGACCACAACCTCGGCTACTTCACCCTTCAGCACACCGTAGCCCGCTCCGGCAAAACGCTCTTCAAGTGATGCGATGCTCTCACCCGAAATGGCACTGTGGATTCCCAGCAGGTTCGAAATGCCTGGTTTGCTTTCGCGGTCGAAGCGAATGACACCATCGGTGTCGGTCACGGCCGACTTGATCTTCTTCACGACTGCTGCGGAGTCATCCATGATGTTTACCAAACCCTTAGGGTCGGCCGCTGACTTTGACATCTTGGCTTCAGGGTTCTGAAGGTCGTAAATCTTGGCAGTTTCCTTGAGGATGACCGCCTCAGGAATCACGAAGGTTTCGCCAAAGCGTGAGTTGAAGCGCATGGCTAGGTCACGGGTGAGTTCTAGGTGTTGACGCTGGTCTTCACCAACCGGCACCGCCTTCGGCTGGTAAAGCAGAATGTCGGCCGCCTGAAGAATCGGGTAGGTAAACAAACCGACCGATGCGGTATCGCTGCCGCCCTTTTGGGTCTTGTCCTTGAACTGGGTCATGCGACCGGCCTCACCCATGCCGGTGATGCAGTTCAGCACCCAGGCGAGCTGGGCGTGTGCTGGAACGTGGCTCTGCACGAAGAGAGCTGACTTCTCGGTATCGATGCCGGCAGCCAGATACTGAGCCGCGGTTACGCGAGTGTTTTGACGAAGCTGTGCGGGATCCTGCGGAACCGTGATGGCGTGCATGTCGACTACGCAATAGTAAGCGTTGTAGTCATCTTGCATTTTCGCCCAGTTGACCAAAGCGCCCAGGTAGTTTCCGAGGTGTAGCGAACCAGCGGATGGCTGCATGCCGCTGAGCAGGTTTGGCTTGGTCATAGGCTCAAGTTTAGAGCGTGTACTCCACGACGACGGGGGAGTGGTCGGTCCAGCGAGTGTCATAGCTCGCCGCACGGTGAACCTTGTAGTTCGCAGCCGAGGCAGCCAGGGCAGCGGTGGCCAAGTGGTAATCGATGCGCCATCCGGTGTCGGTATCAAACGCCTGACCGCGGAACGACCACCAGGTATAAGGGCCAGGCTGTTCCGGATGCGCGGCTCGGCCGACATCGACCCAGCCCTGTTTGTGCATCATGGTGTCGAAGTACGCGCGCTCCTCAGGCAAGAACCCAGCGTTCTTGAGGTTGCCCTTCCAGTTTTTGATGTCGAGTTCGGTGTGACCAACGTTCAAGTCACCGACCACGACGACGAGTGACCCGTCGGCTCGCATGGCATCCATTCGGGCGGTCATAGCGTCTAGAAACTTGTACTTCTCAACCTGCTTTGGAGTGTCGACCTCGCCCGAGTGCACGTAAGTGCTGATCACAGTGAGGGTCTTGCCGTTCACGTCGAAGTCGACTTCGAGCCAGCGTCCGGCGCTGTCGAACTCGTCTGGGCCGAGAGCGGTTCGGTGGGCAATCGGTTCGAAACGGCTCAACACCGCAACCCCAGCACGACCCTTTGCGCTCGCGGCATCGTGAAGCACGTGCCATTTGTGGCCAACCGCATCCTCGGTCGCGGAAAAGAGTTCGAGAAGGTCAGTGGTTTCGGCTCGAACCTCTTGAAGCGCGAGGATGTCGGGGCGTTCGGCTACCACCCAATCGGCCATTCCCTTGCGGAATGCGGCGCGTACACCGTTTACGTTTACCGTTGCGATCTTGAGGGTGGTCATGGCTCAAGTTTAGGTTTTCACCAGACCATTCGAGCGCGCGCCTTGCCATAGTCTTGCCCTATGAAACTCGAACAACGCGGTTCTGATCAACTCGATTTTGTGCGCAAAGGGCCGATCTACCAAATCTTTCCCGACCGATTCGCTCGCGATGAATCCGTTCCTGCCGATCGCCCACTGGTGCCATGGGACACCGAACCAACCCCGCAAAACTTCTTCGGCGGAAACCTAAAGGGCATCGAGTCGAAGCTCGACTACCTCGCCGGCATCGGCACGGCCAACATCTACTTCAATCCCGTTTTCCGCGCTCCTAGCAATCACCGCTACGACACTGAGAGCTACTTCGATATTGATCCGCTGCTCGGAACCAATGCCGACCTAAAGTCGCTGACCTCAGAAGCTAAGCGACACGGCATCGGTGTTCTGCTCGACGGCGTCTTCAACCACTGTGGCAAAACGATGCCCGAGTTTTTGGCCGCGAAGGCTGGCGATTCTACCTGGCGTGACATGTTCACCATTTATCCAGATGGCAGCTATCAAACCTTTGGTGGCACCGAATTCATGCCGAAGCTGAACACCGAGTCGCCGATGGTGCTCGATTATGTCGAGCGCGTGCTGCGCCACTGGCACGATTACGGCATTGCCGGATGGCGCTTAGACGTGCCATACAAGTTCGCGGACGGATTCATGCTCGCCTTGCGCGATCGAGTGCGCGACCTCGACTCCGCTCGATACTTTATCGCTGAGGCCTGGAATGAATGGTCGTTTGCCGAAGGTTTCGAAGCTGTTCAGAACTACCGTTCGGGCTATCGAATCACCGATTTCGTACACAAGCATTCCGCCGATGCCGAAGACTTCATCCTCGACATCATGCGCTGGGGCAAAACCTGGGGCGACTACTCGGTGCTTCCAAACTTCATCGACAGCCACGACACCGCACGGTTCGCGACCATCGTCGATGGCAACCGAGAGAGCTGGAAGCTCGGCTTCGCACTTCACATGCTGATTCCGGGAGTTCCGGTGGTGTTCTCGGGCACCGAGATTTCCCTTGAAGGAGTCAATGACCCTGGTTGCCGCGCCACCTTCCCAAAGACCTTCGATCTGAAACAGGTTGAGGCCTTCGAATTTTCGGCTCCATGGATGCGCCTGCGCGGGTCATCCAAAGCGCTCAGCCATGGTGGCATCGAGGTTCATGAACTCAAGAACTACGTGATTCTGTTTGAGCGTGCCCACGTCGATTCGGCCGGCCGCAAGGAAAGCATCGAGGTGCTGGTCAATGCCGATTATCGCGATGAGTTGATCAACTCAAACATCGCCGGTGAGTGGCTAGACATTGATCACAAGCCAGTAACTTTGGCCGATCGTGTGCCGGCGCGAAGCCTCTTCTTCCGGGTAGTCATTAGATAGAAACCATTTCGGTCCAGACCTCGGGTCTATTCTTTGATTTGGGAGGAAACTATGAACGTTCGTATGTTCGCACACAGAATCCAGAAGCTAATAGCCTTTGTGGCCACGGTGATTCTCGGGGTGGGGTTTTTCACTTCGATTTCAACTCCAGCCCGCGCGGAGTCTATTCGCTCATTGACTGCACAGCAGAAGTTGCAGCTTTATGGTTTCCAACTTGACGAGTACTGGGGCAGTTTTTGTGCTGTGGTCCTTTCAGGAAAGGTCAACTGCTGGGGCAGTAATTCTTATGGACAACTAGGTGACGGCACCAAGACTAATGCGACCGATCCCGTCGAGGTCAAGAACATCACTACCGCGAAACAAGTGACCGTTTCGCCCGTTAAAGCATGCGCGGTTGTCGATCTCGGTGAAGTGTTTTGCTGGGGACGAGGTAACCAGAACGCTTTAGGTAATGGTTTGAATGAGAGCTCGACAATTCCGGTGAAGGTGTCGGGCATTCATGGCGCAGTGGATCTCGTCGCAGGTTACGCGCATACTTGCGCCTTACTCTCGGATCGAACGGTGTCCTGTTGGGGCGGAAGTCTGAATTCGAGAGGTGGTGCTTACTCGCAAGGTGAGTCTATTTCAGGCCTAACTGACGTTGAACAGATTGCCGCTGGCAGCGCTCACACATGCGCATTGAAGACTGATGCCTCAGTTTGGTGTTGGGGTGAGGTCGAATACCAAGCATTGGGTATAAACAATGATCAAAGTGCCGTACCAGTAAAAGTTGAAGGGCTTCCAGAGGTCATAAGCATCGGTGTGGGAAGCATGAGTTCATGTGCTTTCACTGCATCTGATGATGTGTGGTGCTGGGGTTACCTGGCAAACGGAGGTGGACCCAGTTTCGTTCCCAAGCTGATCGGTAACATTCCCGGGGTAACCGAGTTGGTGATTGGAGGCGGAAGTGCCGAAGGCGATCACATTTGCGCTCTGAACCAAAATGGTGAGGCGTACTGCATGGGATCAAACGGATTCCAAGGTGCTACGAGTGCAACTACTTCCGGCTGGGTCCAAAATTTCACACAGGAACCAGGCGTCAGGTTTGCATTGGGTCTCGAGGTATTTGAAGGGTTTAGCTGTGCACTAATGGCAAGCGCTCAACTCAAGTGCTGGGGTGGTTATGACCAGTTCATGGATGCAAACCTTTTCAAGGCGTTTTCTAAAGGCTATCTTCAGTCAAAAATCACACCCACTTCCGTGTCGTTTAGTTGGGGCGGCCCCTTAGCCACAGGCGAAGTCACAGACTTCACTGTCGAGTACAAAAAATCAAATGAAGAGTCGTGGACTCTTTTTCAGGATGAGGTTAGTGATACTCGGAGCGCGGTAATCACCGGCCTCGAACAGGGGTCAAGCTATTCCGTGAAGGTGCATCCCATCTCGAATGGCGAACTTGTTACGGATTTAGTCCTAGAGTTTTTCACTCCAGGTTTAGCTACGAATCAAATTCAGGTATTTGACTCTTCTGGTTTCCCGGTGTCAGGTGGCACCTTCACCTGGGAATCGAAAGATGGTTTAGCCCGATCATCCCAGGCCGTAACTGCTACAGAACTTGGTGTTGTCAGCTTCAGCATGCCTAGCAAACCCGCAGTTCTTTCCCTGAACGGGGGAAGGCAGATTGACGGTCGTCTGGTATCGGGAACATTCGCGTACCTCCCTGCTGCGGGGGATCACTATCTTTTTCTGCCAGAGGTGCCACAACCAACAAGTTATGAAATTCGTGTAACGCTCCCCACAGGGAACCCTGTTCCTGGCGCGAGAGTCTCGAGCGAAGCACTTGGTGCATCCACAACTTGGTTGGGCAATGGATTCTCAGGCAGAGTCGAAGACCCGAGCCAGAAAACTTCTGGAGTCACCGATTCCCAAGGCTTCTTGACTCTGGGTGGCTGGGGGCTGAACCCCAAATTTGAAGCGACTTACGACGATGGGGTGCTTTTCCAGAAGACTCTCAAGCAGTCGGCAATCGCTGGCAAGGTTTCTTTTGAACTTGACTATCTCCCTCTCGTTCAACTCGAAACCACAGCCGTAGATGCGAATTTGAATCAGGTCGTAGACGTTCCCGTGGAAGTCGTGGACTCAGCGACGCTAAGCGATTCATCCATGAACGCCAGGCCTTTCCTCGGTGGAAACTTTGTGCGCTCATCGATTCTGAAGGCATCCAATTCGGCTTTTCAAGGCATCTCCGTATCGCTAAATGCCCCAGCCAACGCACCTCAGAATGCATGCCCCTCAAGTGCGGTTCTCAACAGCCAAACCGATGCAAATGGCAAAGCAGTGCTCAAGGTTTGCGCTAGTGGTTCGGGTTACTTCACTCTGCAAACCGCAGGAGCGATCAGCGGAGGTGCCGTTCTACTCAAAGTGAAGGGAGCTCCTTCAACCGCTCCAACATCACTCGCCGTTCTGCCCGCAGCTAACAAAGGGACGG
>JACCDQ010414541.1_pt1 | contig 12886 bp, 9 predicted proteins | sample 7446031 | NCBI WGS metagenome assembly JACCDQ01 (sample SAMN15323442, study PRJNA562643) | freshwater metagenome | isolation source: river surface water | place: USA:Blue River Watershed | collected 2017-08-17 | reverse complement strand
TTGGACGCTGCCTAGCTAGGGTCACAAGCATGAGCAACAGACCCTGTCAAATGGAAGGCAGTAAACGTTGGACGCTGCCTAGCAGGGATCACAACCATGAGGAACAGACCGTGCCTTGCAATCGAAGAGCAGCGTCTTACAGAAGCAAGCAAGAGCGACGCGCTCCATGGTGCACCGCTGAATTGGAGCCAGTAAACGTTGGACGCTGCCTAGCTAGGGTCACAAGCAAGAGGAACAGACCCTGTCAAATGGAAGGCAGTAAACGTTGGACGCTGCCTAGCTAGGATCACAACCGTGAGGAACAGACCGTGCCTTGCAATCGAAGAGCAGCGTCTCACAGGAACTCCATGGTGCATCGCTAGAAGCGCCGTTGAATGGAAACTCTTATACGTCGGACGCTGCCGAAGCACCGTTGAATGGAAACAATTATACATTGAACGCTGCCGAAGCACCGTTGAATGGAAGCCTGTAAGGGTTGGACGCTGCGTAGCATCACGATTCCTGATCACAATTTCTGAAATTGATCGGCACCATCTAACGACTCCTCGGTTCTGTTGGACGCTGCTTGACGATAAGAGAATCAAGAACATATTTCTGCAACAGCAAGGATCATGGAAAACAACCATAATATAGACACAACTGCCTACAAGAAAGACTTGCGACTGGCTTTGCAAAGAGGTACAGTCCCAAGATACCTACGGGCCATAGAAAATGTGAAAGATGTGGAAGGTGGTGCAACGAAAAGAACGGAACATTTTGTGGAATGGCACGACGGAGATGTCAATAAGATGACAAAGAGTCATAGTTATGCTCAGGTGTGCTTGTATCGGGATCTGGGAAAGGTATGTTGAATACAGACTATTGTTTGTAATCCTGTTTGCCGTTGGAGGAAGTGGTATTGTGAGGGGAGTGGAGCTGTTCTATCAACTTTAGCTGTACTTGGTCATCCGCAATCACTGTTCAAAACTCAGACACACCAGAATTCCGCTGCTACCGATTGTGATACAGGAGACTGGTAACCCACGGTCACACTCCGCACTGTTGAGACGCTCCATCTCCTCAACGGTCAGAAGTGATGAATTATGGTTGCACAGCTCTTGCACGAGAAGGGCATCCGCATTCTATGTGTCGCAGTAGTTTGTATCAGAACGATTTCCGCTGGCCCTGCTATTGTCGACAAGTTGATAAGGCAAGGTTCAACTAAGAGATAGCCGCAGGCATATAACCCTGTACGCCTCCCGAGGTGATAAATCAGGAGATGGAGATTGTCATTGACAATTGCTAAGCCGTTGATTCTGATCCTCAAAACCAGATGTTGTTGTTGTCAAAATGACGCTGATGACATCGAACCACTAACGGGTTGTGGTTTCCTTTTTACAGACCCCTCACAATTCGGAAACAGGCAACTCGATGAAGGAAAAAGTGCAGGAATGCAAGGATTCGTGTGTGTATGAATGGGGTAGCAGGAACAAGAATGATGGAGCCACCTCTGATCTCGTTACAGTTGTCAACGAAGGGAGTGAGGAGTTTAAGAAGCATGGATTTTCGAAGACTTTTCAAAGACTGGACCTCCGCAGTGCAGCACAAAGAGTTTTACAGCTCAAATCTCGCGAAGACAAGGCACGGGGGAATTTGCAAGTGAATGTCCTTTACACAGGAGGTGAAAATCAGAGAAGGGGTCCTGAGGAGATTCGTCATCATTATGGATGTGCAATGCCAGCTCTAAATCAGGGAAGCGAAGAATGGATTGGGCTGGCCGTGGAGATGAGTGCCATAGCAAGACAGTTGGGTGTGCCATGGGCTGATGTTTCCAAGGTACAATGCCCTTCGTTCAGAAAGAGAAGTGCTTTGTTTGCAAGGAGGTTGCATCCCAGCAATGTGTTCGAAGGGCTTACGATTGCTTTGTTGGAACTTTTCCCGAATAGTGGGAACATCAAAGAACACGTTGACAAGCTAAACTGTGGTACCTACACCCACACACTACTATGCAGTGAAGTGGTATATTTGGAAGGCAAAATATACCGGATCGTGGCAATAGCATACATGAGAAAGTCATGCCGTGACACTTATATACGGAGAGAAGCATGCAAGGAATTTGTTAACAAAACAAAGCAATATCTCCAGTCGATTCATATATCACAAATGCCAGCATGGAACGTTGCAGAACACACTCATTACTACTCCAACATGGGAGATAAGGGCCTTGGAATGGTATTAAAGACTGAACCATGTGGAGGTACAAAGGTTGTCTATGCAGCGCTAATGAACAGTCCAAATGTCAACAAGGGAATGTCCTACCTGTCACCATTGGCAACTCAAATAGTCCGTCTGTACAACAAACATCAACATTTTGGATTCCGTGACCTTATGGGGATGTGCTTGCCAGTCGCGCATCTAAATGGGGTCTTCCCCTACCTCACGGTTCTACACCAGTTGTCAACCGAGCCAAAAATTCCTCTCGACCCCGAAATAGGAATTCTCGGACCAATCATGTCGAAATTGGTCAATTGTTTTGATAAATACTCTGGTGGTCCTTTCCCGCGGCATCAGGTTTGCTGGCAATGGAACAGGAACTGTGCTGACAAGAAACGACTGGCGGCTGATGTGGAGTTTGTGAAGAACGAGTGTCTCTCCTCGACTGAGGTTCCCCCCCTTGGCACGTCATACGAACAATATTGCCAGGAGAGGTTTGAGCACTACACAAAGTTGTTTATTAAGAAAGTTCTCTGTGCGGGTAAATTTACTGCGTCTCACTTACTCTACACACTTGTCTATGTGGGAGCGCTTCGACCAGTGGGAATGCTGCATTGCAGCAAGTTCGCCCTTACCACAAGTATCTTTAAGGAAAAGCCAATTGCAGGGGAAGGAAGGAAGTCCCGCTTGTTGCAGTATATCAATGGTGCTACCGAAAATGCAGCAAGAGCCCAGAGAGGCGACCGGTTACTTGATTCAGCACTGTTGCATTTGAAGATGGATCACCCCTGTATGAACAGGAGCTTTCTTGAACAGATCAATTGCGAGAGCAGGCGGACTAACGTGGCTTGCGATGTGTTTGGACCTGGTGGCACACATCTTTTTCTCCCTCCTTTCGACAGCAGGAACGAGAGATCAGGTGGTCTATCATTACAGCGAATGACTCCTGTGTATTCTCGACGAACGCATTCAATACGAGTGAACGCAGAAGTCGTTGTAACCAATGGAAAATCAGAGGGCCCATCGCCTGCAATTGGTTTGGACTACGGAGAAATCTTGCTGCGAACCAATAAAAAGAGGAGCGACTATAAATGTTGTAGAATCCCCAAAGAGTACCTCGACATATTCCCAGGTATTTGGGACGGAATTTACTCACATTTTTTTACAGTTGAACGAGAGAATGGAGACTTGCAGGAAGCAAATGCAGCCCGTGCATTTTTGTGGCTTGAAAGCAATCCTGTCGTTATGGAACTAGCCCAACACTTCACGAAACATGTGTTCCCATTGAAAGAGACGGACAATATACCCCGTGGGTTCAAACATCCAGAGGCTTTTGCATATTTAAGGACTCCATCTTCTGCAATGGACGTGAACAAGAGGAAGCTGAACATCAATCCAGTTCCAAGCATTGCCACCAAGAAGCCCAAGCTAATATACCAATCGACGGATGCAGATTGCATCTCGGATGGGGAAGAGGAACATAGTTTGCACAGAGCTGTGTTTGCTCCATTTCAAAGAGTTCCGCATCCGATCCCCCGTGTTCCATTGGTACAGCATGCTGCATGCGATGCTGTGTTTGATGCTGTCTGCAATGATGCATTTCTGCTTCCCGATGCTCCGCTGGTACGGGATGCTGTATCCGTGTTTGATGTTGCATGTGGTGATGAATTTCCACTTCCCAACGCTCCATTGATGTTGGATGCTGTATCTGATACTGTGATCAATGATGTATCCGATGTTGTGTCCGATGTTCTCTCGGATGGTGTCTCCGATGCCTTTTCGGATTCTTTCTCTGATTCTGTTGGTGTTGTGTCCGGTGTGGTCTTCGATGCGGTGCCTCATGCTGTACCCGTATCAGAACAGGCTGGCCCTTCTATTGTATGCGACGTGGATTACACGTATTACACCTTTCCAAATTCGCAACAGCTTGACGTTGTTTTGCCACATATTCCAAGGCGGCCACCTCCAAGGCGGATATTTGGTCCTGGAAAACCATTTTTGGTGCTTGGACCTCTTCATTCTGAAGTGAAACGAGCTCTTCATAACGGTACAAAATGTGCAAACATGCCAAAGTCAATCTCCAAGTCACGATTTTTGGAGGTAAAATGCACATCTCGGACACACCGCATTGAGAGTTTGTCGGCTACAGCAAATTGCGCGTTTCATATGACAAAGTGGGTTGGGCATGATACCGACAGACTGTATACAGTGGGTTGTTGTGTACTTGCGGATACCATTGCCCGTTATGTAGGGGCCCGAACCTGTGGTCGCAGAGATACTCCTGGTGTGATCAATTGGGTGTTTAACTCACAGGTTGAGAGCAGGCGGTTTCTTTTTCAGATGTTGCTCCTGCTTGGTGGTCGACGATCTTATTTCCGGTCTTTGTACAAAAGGATCACGAAGAAAATACAGCAAGTTCCCAACTTGCCACATCCGGATTCTGTTGTTGTGGACTTGATGGTCAGTGGTACTGTTGATCTGGGTAGAAACAATGTCCTCTTCCATGCTGTTGTAGACTCGACAAAGGAGCTGGACTCTATGAGTTGGTTCCTTCTTCCAGCATCATCGTCGAAGGCTTCCACGTCAAATATGCCTTTCTTGAATGCTTGGAATTGGAAAGATGATGATGCAATGCAAAAAGCTCTTGTCAAAGAAAGTTTAGTGGGTCCTGCTATGGAGATACCGAGTGGAGATGTGCCTATTGGCCTCACATCGAATCGAAGCCTCTCGTCGCTGAATATTGTAGGCATCCTTTAACGTTCAGTAAGTACCATTCATTAAACACGTAACTTCTCTAAATACATTTGAATCATGTACAAGTCTGGCAGGTCAGGTCAGCACGGCAGGGCAGCACGGCAGGTCGGGAATTGATTGATTGGCGACGGAGGTTGCCTTCGATCGTAATGACGTCGGCCTCGCACAATTGCAACTCTCAACATCTGTTGTACGCATATTATTTACAAATTTCTCAATTCTGTCTCATTCTTTTCCTAAACAAAATTTAAGTAATACACACGATGTAAGTAGTCGCTGGTTCTGCTGATTAGTTGTTTTGTGTTATTATTCAAATTCCTGCTGTCCAGTACTAGGACAATGGTGGAACAAAGATCGCGATCATGATTGTTTTTCTCTTCCTTTCTTCTAACACTATCCCTACCCATTTTGGAAACACACTGGTCATATTTTATGCAATCGCACCCTGCGTTCCAGTACACTTCCACGCTGAACTAACTCTGGAACACGTTAAAAAAAAACCGTTGATATCAGCTAGCGTGACATGGCTGACGTGAAAGAACTGGCGCACCCAATGCTCAAAATGCAGTTTCGTTCACGAAAAAGCCATCGGGGTCCGCAACCGCATAATCATAAGACCAGTGTTGCAATACCTGCAGCATTATTTGCGTTCCACAAGAAGCACAAAGTACAAGGTCGTGTACCAATGAACAACGAGAATCCAGCAGAGCATAACACTGCTCCGGCGGAGCCACCGGAAGAGAGGGATCCTGGACCTGCAGACAATGCAGCTCCCCCAGCTGCCAATGCCGAACATCACACGCTTGCCAATGCTGGTAACAAAAACAACAAGCGGCCCCACCGAGTGGATAAACGCAAAGCCCCAGATGATGTAGCATTGAGCTCTCGACGGACATCCAGTCAAGCAACGGTTGGCAAATCACGCCGCGTCAAAGCAGCAAAGACCCGAACAGACGAAGACCGTGATGCCGATAAGGTCCGAAAAGAGGGTATACAAAAAGGAGACAAGTACGAGAATTTGAAGACATCTTTTTGGGTTCGAGCTGCGCACCTTCCGGAAGACGAGCAGCAGAAACTAATAGAGGTCCAGAAGCAAAATGAAGACAACCAATATATTCGTGACTATCTTGCGCGAGGCAAAGACGACGGTAAATTCTTTTGTAAAAATTTTGGTGGTCGACTCGATGTGACATTGTCCACCTTATCACGGAACAACACCTTCATGACGATAAACGTCGATCGAGTAGTGGATGACTTAGTGTTAGACCAAGTGCAGTGGCCCAAGAATAGAACTTGCTGGACGTCGAAGAACTACTGCAAGGTAGACCGATCCTGTCACGAGTTTCATAAGAATGCTATGGAAGAGAAAAACCGAGACCTGGTTTGTGCAGGAAAGAAGTTTCCGATTGATAAAGTGCCCAAAGAAGTGAGGAAGATGTACGAACCCTTGGCTAGAGTCTTGATCGGGTGGGCTTCTTCGCCTGAACTGGTGGACCCTGATACTGTTCATCGTTTTTCTCGTCAATACATAAAGGCCCACAGAACAAAGAATGATGTTTTGTACTATCTTCCAGCAAACACCGGTTGTGAAGTTGCCGCAATTTTTTCCGGTATACAAATGTGCGAACACTGTCTCAGAGGCTACCTGGGCACGCACAATCATCCGTGGACATGGGACAATAACACAAAAGATCCTTCCTACGTGACTCCTAGCCTCTCTAAAGCGAATGAAGATCGATACACAAAACAACTGGGAAAAGAAGCTCAACAACGTCACTTCACAACGGTTGGGAAGCAGTCCAAGGAAGCAGAAAAGTGGAGCAGGTTGTCGATTTCGCAGCGCCTATCAATCAAGAACACAAAAGCCTCCCTCCGCCAATTAGATTCATCCTATCTGTTGTATCGTGTCCAACATCGGCAAGAGTTTGCCAGGGCATTCTGTGCGGCCAAGGTGAGACACAACATATCTTGCCAGGCTGGAGAACCCCTTTTGTTGGATGCCTATAATGCATTGATTGACCTATCCGGTCACATTGCCGGGACGAAAACTTCTTTCAAAACATTCTATAACGAGACGACGGGACCCTTCTTGTTGTCGGGTGTATCAAACCCTTATACAGGCACGTCCTACAAGGATTACTTTTTCGAAATTGCATCTGGATTCCTTGGCTATTTCCACAGTCATAAAGACACGACGACAGGAGTTCACCACCGTCGGTATTACCCAGTGCAGAAGAAAGACAAAAGACTTAAAGATTGGGGAAAAGACCATGGTAATCAACATGTGCGAAACGATCGAACCTTCAGCTCAGTGAGCAAACGGCTACCCGTCGAGTTCCAAGGCGTTGCTGGTGCTTTTCGTCCAAGCAGGCTCCCTGTCGACCAACACCCCGCAGGAACAGAACAAATTGCAGAAGGTATTGAAGAGGAAAGGCACGCTAATAATGACATCACATGGTGGATACACGCCGTTCCGCACTTAGTTACCCCTCTGAAAAATGTATTGGGTTACCAACACGCAGGGGAAGGTCCAACCTATCAGGCTGATTATTGTGTTTTTAATCTCCCGGAGTGTATCACCGCTTTGCTTCCGTCCCTGAAGGAAAAGTTGCTTGGAAAATATTCCTTGGATATTCCTAAAATGATCCGACTTGGCATGCGACGTCGGAATGGGAATGATAATTTGTTCCATGACTCCCACTCGCACAATTCTGGGCGAGATCTACTCAGGAACATCGTTGGTCGAGATAGTGCAGAAGTTACCAGATCTGGCGATGCTTTGGATGCCGCTGTCTTACATGCATGCCGATACGCAATGCGATTTAAGAACGACAACGACATGAGCCAACAGTTCCCCAGCCACAGTATCTCCTATAGGGTCAACGTCAATGTTCCCGATATTACCAAGCGAACAATGGAATGTATGCACTCGAACTACCCTCCGCATAAAATGAGCAGGCTCAACGGTGCAGGGGCTTGTGTGATGAGAGTTACATTTCCCCTGGACGAGTACGGACACATGCACCGTGTCTTTACAGGCAGAATGAACACAGCCGACGTTGCAGGACCTCGTATTGATATTGCGGACAAGAATCTCCGTAATGAGTGGAGAGGCAGGATCATTTACATATGCCCAGGAAGCATGGTCTGCTTTGATGCAAGTGTTCCTACCTCGGAAGGCTTCACTGTTACAACAGGGTTCGAGTACTACATTGAAGCCGAGATAATTTTCAGCGGGAATAATCTGACTGAAGTTCGCACCATTTTAGGTGAACCGTTTTCCCTCGAGAGTTACCTCACCAGCAAGGGTCCTGCACTGGACCTTGTCGAACCGGAAAAGAAAGTATCACTCACCACAACATTACAGGGATGTTCCACCAGAGAATCCAAGACCTCTTTTGTAATCACAAAAGACCTCGACCTTCCATCCGTTGTTTACATTAGTCCCCACGGAACTAAATCCGCACTGCGAGAGGCACTGTTGGATCAGTTTGATAAGACCATTGTGAGAGACATTGGTGTTACTATCTGGTTCGGGGACACAGAATGGCCACAAGAGAAAGACAAGGAACATCATCCGTACGAGACCCTCCCTGACAACAAAGACACTGTTGACTATGACGCTCTTCCTGATATCTAAGAATTAACTGCAGTCAATCCACGGCACCGAACAGCGACTCGTATTTGTTTCGATTTCAGAAGTGCTCATTTTGGTACATGTCGATAAAGACCAGCTTCTAGCAAATGCATCAAACAGTAGTACGCATTTTTAAAATCTTCCTGGTTTTTTCGACAGAGGGCATCCTCCACTTTTCTGATATATCTGTGGATTTCCATATTAGTTTCCCATTCTGGATTGTAACCATCCTCTGGAAGAAGTCCACTCGTGATGGCTTCGTGCTTCATGCGCCATAATCCCTCAACATTATTGGCTCGTGGACCTTTCGTATCATCGAAGCTGCACACAATTGACTTGAACATGGCTTCTAAACCAACGAAAGTCCTGTCCTGCTTTACACTGTTAGGAATGTCCGTCACCCTTATCACATCATCTCTAAACTTGTCAATCATTACATTGTGGCACTTGGGCGTCCGACACTCGTAATATCTCTTGTTAACGCCCACTCTCATCTCTGCGGAACAGTGGTAACACTGGACTATTGCGGCTTCGGGCCGATAGACCTGTGGTCTTTTAACTGGATTGGGCACTGTTCTTTGTCTGTACGGGTTCTCGATTTTATGAATGACTCTCTTCTTCTTGTACGGATTCTTCAGCTCCACTGTGTCAACACTCTTTTCGTCGACAACACCGTTGGGCATCCCCTCCTTCCCTATGCCATCATCTTCCTTATTGTAGTTACAAGTGCCAGGATCGACCGTCTCCTGTAAACCAGACGATGTGGGCTTTTCCTGTTTGTCCATTTCAAATATTCGCTTCAATGGCTGCAACAAACTGTTTACGGTATGCAAGGAAATGTGTGCAAGGAAATGTGTGCCTAGACTGGTCTCGCTGAAATTTTCCTTCCCCAACACCTACCCGGGACACACTAATTTTTAATTTTGGGCCACCTGGCTCGATCCATGTAAGTAGAATTTTTATCGTTGCGGCTTGACATCACAGTTGATCCTGTAAACCTGCTGTATCGCAGAACTCTTCAACTCGTCGCTCACTACTGTCTAGCTACTCGGTGTATTACTCTTTTAGTTGTACCCCTCTAAACCCCAATAATGGCCCTTGCCATATGCATCTCTGTTGCACAGACTTTTCCCCTTCAGTAGTATTACACAATAATCGTCTCATGTCTATTGCTTCATTAACTACCACGTTATATTGGCCACTTGCCAGATTCTGAAATGGCCATTCTGCTAATTTTCAACATAGCGATAGTGGCCTACTTGCTTCCATCACGTATAACAGGCAATAAAACGAATCCATAAAATCTCCCTTGTTCTTTCGACGGAGTGCATCCTCCACCAATTTGATATACTTGTGGATATCGGTGCAGCTCCTCCAATCGGGGTTGAAACTGTCCTTGGGTAAGAGTCCCTTTTCCACCGCTTCATTCTTCAACTTCCACAACCTTTCCGTATTGGCCGTACGGGGCCCATTAGTTCTGGTAAAGCTGTACATGATTGCGTGAAATGCACCAGCAAATTCATCAAAGTAGTCATTTTCTTGCGAAGGCTCGGGAATTATTGCAGGTCTCACATAATCTCCCCTCATTTGGTCCAGTGTAAGCCCACCGCAGTTGAACCTTTCGCACTTGTAGAAACGGTCAATAGTGCTCACTCGGAACTCAGTTGAACAGCGATGACACACAACTGTAGTGGCAGTCTGCGGTTGATAAAAATTCAACTTCCTCTCCATTGGAAGTGCAACATAAACCCGCTTCTTCTCGTCAGCATGACTGACAGCTTCTTCTTCCTTTTTGTCTGAATCATTCTTCTCTGTCTCTTCGCTGTTTTCTTCCGGGTCAGTTACCGAATCATTGTCACTTTCTCTGTTAAATTCATATTCTGCCGCAGGACAGTAGACTCTCGCTCCAAGCCTCATTCCTCCTTTGATCGATGCTTTGTCTTTTTCAATTTCCTTATCGTACACTAGTTTTTTTGACGATTGTGTGAAATCCCAGCTACTTCTCCTCTCTTGTTTACCATCCCCCTCCTTCAATGGCGTGACGGCAGCTGCTTTTGCAGGGGTCTGAGATGCCACGCTTGTTCTTTCCTCGCTCATCTTGTGTTATTCTTTGGGCTGTAATACTCTATTTGTGTTACACCCGCTGCTTCCCTACTTCTTAGTTTCGCAAATGTGAGTTCAAAATTGCCGCCGCGCTTGTTGGTTATATTTAATATTGTTTCCCACGCATGGCCCCACTGTCTTCTAAATATCGCCAAACCACTCCTGTCCCACACCAAGGCCCTTCATTTTTCATACTTCTCGCATCCGACATCCATCATACATTTGCTTCTATGCATAGGGGTTTGCTTCTATGCAAAGCGTTCGTCATTGGCCATCAGTAAATTTTCGTCGTCCTTCTACCTATTCATCTACAGTCATTCCGTTGTATCCAAAATTTCCTCTCTGATTCTCGGTGTCTTCCGTCTATTGTTGTCTGTTGTATTATTTGTCTCCTCGTATTCCATTGATTCCAAATTTTCCTCGTCTGTTTCCCTGACAATGTATGTCAGATTTCTGTATGTCATCCTTTCCGTTGTGTCTTTTTTCACTCCTAGTTATTCTCCTAATTTCCAAAATTTCGTGTGCATTTTTGCGACTTGATTCCTGATACACTGCATCTGCAAAAAATTCGTAGCATAAATATCCCTCTGTATTTTCCGTTGCGCCATTCAGCGCTCCTCTCTACTGCTTCCCATCACACTAATCTCCTTCCAAAATTTTCCCATTCCTCCCCCAAACTAATGCATCCAGTCACTTTTTATTCCTGTCAGCAAGTCTCTCATTATTGTCGTTTTGTTTCTGCAAGATATTTCTTCTCAACCATGAGTGACAGCGAAGACAGTGATGCCCAACCTGTGGCTCCTCCTCCTCCCGATATTCCTCCCCTTGTTCGTCCTGGATTGCTCATAACAACTGGTCGCTTGCAAAGTAAGTTCTCCTCTTCTAATTGACTCTGGAGACAACCTTCCTAACCATTCTCTAGTTCACTTCCCATTAGCGTATGCTTCTGCACGCACCGTCAACCAGTATCGACTCAACAAACTGGCCATATTGGACGAAAACATGTCCGAGTTCTACCCTTTTGCTCCTCCGAATATGTCGGAAACTGACATACTGGCAAATCCGGCATATCATCTCCGTACCATCAATGGTGCTTTCCTTTCTGATGCCGGCAGATCTGGAGAGGATTCCGAAAATACCATCTTCGTTGGGACTATTCTCTCTTACACCACTCCAAACAACACAGGGAGCGTTTATGGTGTCCAGGCCCAGTCTCGAAATGCAGCTTCTTTGGTTTCCCCCAACAAGAAACTTCGCACTGGTATTCAGTCTCTCAGTTCCTCCTCGAAAATTATGCTCCTCGGGGACTGCAATCCTAGATCCGGCATGATTGTGTGTTTGGTCTTTACAAGCTCGAATACTTTGTATGGTGCAGCAGGTCAAACTACATTTGCAGACACCATCCGCATTGGTGATGTTATTGGTGTTGTAGAGCCTGCTGTTTCAACACGTACTTTGGGACCAACTATACCCATAGTTGAAAACTGGCGGCGTATTGTTCCCATGCGACAGAATCTGTACATTCCAGTTAGGTCTATTAGAATGTCTGATCAGGCTCTCCAGCAGATCCACTTCTGTGACCATGCACTCCAGGTTCGCTTTTCCCTTGCAACTCTCCTCACCGGGACCAAGGTACCCTGTTCTCATGTCACTTGTGACAGACAGTCGTCGTCCTGTCGTGGCTGCAGGGGTATTGATGAAACAAGGCAAAATTATGTGGTTTCTGTTACCGTGCAGATTGAAAACCAGCATGAGTATGATGCTGTCACTGGAGTTGCAACCTTTGATAGCTTCCGGTCTTTTCGTCTCACTAAACTATTCATGGATGTCCCGGCTTTCCGTGCGATCGACGATCATACCCTGCTTTCTTTCACATCAAAATTGAGGCAAACTGTGCGTAGTATCCAAGACTATGTGAACGCTCATGGTGGCTGGACTGTTATCGGATGGCATCGTAGGGGTATTGTCCAGAATCACAACGATGGCACTGCCGAGGTTAACTCCTATACTAGGGGTCACTTGGTTCGTATTGAACCCACTGTTGCCACCACGGCAATGAAGTCTCATCTTTCCACTATGCGTCTCTCCCCCTCTCTTGTCTAAGAGCCATGATTACTTGTAAGCTTTGAGACCCCCTCCCGACTTTTGAGGGGGCGCCCCAATTTGTAGGGGGTCCAGGGGGGGCTTGCCCCCCCCCGG
>JACCDQ010255312.1_pt1 | contig 12889 bp, 22 predicted proteins | sample 7446031 | NCBI WGS metagenome assembly JACCDQ01 (sample SAMN15323442, study PRJNA562643) | freshwater metagenome | isolation source: river surface water | place: USA:Blue River Watershed | collected 2017-08-17 | reverse complement strand
TGGAACTGCTTACCGATTTCCATTACTGTCCTCCGAACTGGGCAGGGTTCAAGGCGTGGTGGCCAATGAACTTTACATGTTGAGGGTCAAAGACCACTTTTGCACCGTCATCGTCAGTTTTGCCTTTGAAGCCAGCCTCTTTGAGAATCTGGTCGCCCTCGTGAGGCATGACGTTTGGGTTCTGCTTAGTGGACTTGTTCCATGCAGCCTCGTAAGCCGCATTGGTAGAAGTGCGCTCACCTGCCAGCTTGCCAGCCACCTGCACCTTCACCACAGAGCCGCCGTAGCTCTCCGCGACCTTAGGGTCATCAGTCAAATAGACGCCTGGGCCGTTGGCGGCAGGATTTTTTGGCAGTTTGAAGCCTTCACGCTCAATGGCCTGTGCAGCCTCTGGGGAAGTGCCGTGGTAATAGACCTTAGCCATGGTGACCTAACCGCGAGAGGTTTTTTTGCGAGGGTTTTTTTCAGTAGTGGTGTATGGGCTGATACCGCCCTTGTTGCCACCTTTGTCAATTGACGGCATACCTGGGTTGATGATGGTTGCCTGGTGGTCACTTCGACCTGATGCGTGTGCACGACCGCCTGCTGTTGCAACAGTCACTTCGCCACATGATGGGCAAGTGATGTTGCCTCCGAACCATGACTTAGCCATGCAAATCCTATCCTTAGAACGCCCCTGCTATCTTAGTAGCGGCGGCGGAACTGCTTTCCGACATTCAGGTCCATGTGGTTACCTTGGCTGTCCACTGGAACGACTGAGTGAGACCAGGCCTTGAGCTGGTTGCGCTCATCCTGGTCAAGTGTGCTCATTGGCTGGTTCATCAAGTAGTTTTCACCCATGTGAACATTCAGACCTACACGACCACGGCCATAGGCTGGACGGTGTGGTTCCACAGGGTCACCACAAGTCTTGCAGAAGATGTTAGCCATGATTAGCGGGCGTAACGAGGAGGAAACTCATCGCGAGCTGACGCAGCAGACTCGTGGAAGTGCTTGCGACGACCAACGATAGCGGCGGTCACAGCGGCAGTTCCTGCAGCAACCGCCATCGACTTGAAGTCAGGGGCAGTTAGAGGGGCGTCACCCATTGGGCCAGCAGGGTCGTGCATCAGACCTGAGGTGGCTGCGGCTACGGTGCCGCCAGCAATTAGCGCAGCAGTACCTGCACGCTTAGCAGTAGCTTTGAAGCTCATTGTTGTCTCCCAGACTTGTCGGGCTTTCTGTATAACCAGTATGACAGGGCTGCAGGGGCGATGTAAGGCTAAGCTACGAGTTGCTTGAAGTATTCAAAGACCAAAAGGTGGCGTTGGCTATCCCAGCCAGCGTCGTGTTCCCGCTTGTCAGTCAGGATAGCTTCTGCATGACGTAGCCCCGCGTTCTTCCAGCCAGTGAAGCCCATACCGTCTTTGCCTTGAAGCATCCAAATCATGCCGTTCAAATCCGCCATCCGACGGGAAAATAGTTCTGCAGTCATAGGCAGCTGTGCACGTACGTAAGGCATGTCAAAGCCGATGATGTTGAACCCGACAGGGATAGTCAGACGCGTCTTTTTTGGGTCTGCCCCATGGCCAATCAGCCAGTCATAGCACATCTGGTCAGCTAGCTCTGATGGCAGTCCGAAGTCACGGATGTCTTCCTGGCTGATGTTGTGTACCTTGGCAGCATCTTCAGACCACTGCATCTCGCCAGGGTTGATTAGACAGCTAAAAGTGTCAAGTGCGCCATCTGGCAGTCTGACAGTCAAGCCAATCTGGATAAGACGGCCACCTTCGCTGAGTGCAGCAGAGCTCATCTCCCCGTCCAAACCGACGTAGAGGTAGGTAGAAGCCTTAGAAGTCATTAGACAAGTGTACCAAACAGCAGGGGCGTTGTACGGATAGCGTCCGACAGGTCGTCCTACAGCCACCTTTTGTCACTTTGATAACGAAATGGTAACGACGGGGGACGACCGTCCGACACGTTTGACGCCGTGCGACGGGTGTTGTCTTCCCCTGGGGGGAGAGACACACATAACGGCCAACTTGGCAAATCATCCCCTAAAACCTTGGCAAATCGTCCTCTAACGGCCAAAAAGCCACGGAAACACTGGGCACTTTCGGCTACTGTGTCAACTCTGTAGTGAATCCTGGGTATCTCACCTGGGGGGGATTTCTGCACGCGGGCGTTTGACCCACCCCCCATGCTGTCGGACTGTCAACCCCCCCTTGACGGATGCCACCGTCCGTCAGACGGCCTGCCCCATGACTCGCAGTCTTGTGGCACGTGGCCAACTTCCGCTCCAGTGCTGGCCTCTAGGCACGTGAGCACGTGGCCGATGGCGGACTCGATGGCGCACCGCCAGACCGTCCGACAGAGCATGGCCAGCGTGGTCAGTTCGGCTACTGCCCACGAGGCCACCTCGGCCGTACGAGTACCACCAGACCACCAAGGCCACCCCCCACCTGTTGTCAGGTACTAGGAGGCCACTGGCAGGCCTAGAGCAGGCCTCACCCGAGCCATGGTGAGTGCGTGTCTCCCCCCTGTCTGTCTCTCCCCTCATGGCCTCTACAGCACCCCTCCGAGGTGCAGAGGGGGAGACCCCCTCGAACCCCCCGAGGCAGGCCTGCAGGGACGGCAGGGGCGCTCCTAGGCGTGGCCTGTTGGAGACTCCGACACGCCGTACGTAGGACGGTTTTCAAAACTTTTTTCAAAACTTTTTTTCCGCATGAACACTGGGCTGTAGGCCTGTTTCAAAACTTTTTTCCCAAAACTGTTGCAACGTCCAACAGACATGGTGCAAACTAGACCACATGAACCACCGCAGATGAGTCCCGAGCCAGCCCCAGTGGCAGGCCACGAACCCACCTCGCACCCGACCCTTGATAACTCAACAGAGACGCTCCAAACTCCAGACCCATGGCAACGGCTACGGCAACGCCTCGGGCACGACCAGCGACCAGCACCCACCTCGGCCACCGAGGCCTCGGGTGCTCGGCATCCGCCACCAGACATCGTGCATCCCCCGAGACGGTCAGACCTAGACCCCCGAGCCCAAGTCGGCAACCCACATGGCATCGCTCAAGCGCACTGTCGGACGGGAGTAGCCTGCAGGAGGAGGACGATACTGGCCAACTGGCCAGCGGTGTGCGCTACGTGCCGAGCAACGTAGCCAACGTGCGGATGAAGTACCGACCTCGGTCGGGATGCCACAGCAACAAGGCTTGAGCCAAACGACCCCTACGGAGGGGCGCATCCAACAGACGATTCAGACTTCGGCGAGGGGCAGGCCTAGTGCTTGTCCCTCTCCGCTGGTCGGTGCATCACTTGTCCCCCCGAGTGGTGCATCGACCAGTGGACGTGAAGTCCACAGAGGGGGCGTTGCCCCCTCGAACCCCCATCCATCCAGCGAACCCAATCAGGAGGCAAACCATGTTCGCAGTCATCATTCAAACCACAGGCCAGACCGCCAGCGACAAGGCGCAGACCCTAGTCGCATGGCACAACGGCAAGACCTACGCTTTCAACCGAGACGGCGTGGGCAACCGAGGCAGTGCAGGCGCATGGCGTGCAGGCCAAGGCGAGGCCACAGCCCGAGTCATCGGTGAGCCAGTCGCAGTCATCCTGACCGCTGGCGATTACGCAGACCTTGACCAGTTCGAGGCCACCAAGCACGAGGTCAAGCCTGCAGTGCCAAGCCTGCTTTTCCAGAAGTCCGACCGCAAGGTGCGTGGCTACTCGGCCGTCAGTCCGAAGACCTTGTCGGACGTACTGGCCGACATCCAACAGAGCCTGCTTGCCGACCCATCGGGAGCAGGCCTTGCCATCTTCTCGGGCAACCGTCCGACCAAGCCAGTGGCCACCAAGGTGCTGGCCTCGACCCCTGCAGTGCAGGTCGTTGCGCCAGTCGCACCAGCACCAGCCATCATCCCTGCCACCCCAGTGGCCAACACAAACCCTGCGCCTGCCCCAGTGGCAGTCGGTGCAGGCCAAGTGCAGTGGGCAACCCTGTCGACCCCGAGCATCACCGACACCGAGGTGCAGTCGTACCGTCCACGCACCAACCTGCTCGGAGGCTCGGTCAGCGAGGTCGACCTGTTCGACAAGCACCGCTCGGCCAGCAAGACCATGAGCATCGTTGGCCACGCAGGCACTGGCAAGACCTCGAGTGTCCGCCACTACTCGGCGTTGCGAGGCCTGCCACTGGTCATCCTCGAGTGCGACATCGCACTGGACGAGACCCAGACCGAGGGCACGTACATCCCGACTGGCAACGGCAACGAGTTGGCATGGGCGTACAGCGCACTGGCCACCGCCATCCAACAGCCATCCGTCATCCTGCTCAACGAGTTGTCTCGACTCGCACCGAAGAACGCCAGCCTGTTCCTCGGCCTGTTGGCCGAGCGCCAGTTGACCATCGGTCAGCGACAGGGCGAGGTCATCAAGGTGCACCCAGAGTGCCTAATCGTGGCCGACATGAACCCTGTCGGCTACTCGGGCGTGAGCAAGCAAGACCAAGCGCTCCTCGACCGATTCGACAGTGGCGTGGAGTACACCTACGACCTCGCCATCGACCGCATCTGGTGCAAGTCAGAGTCGTTCCTGACCGAGGTCGTTGCCAAGTGGCGTGAGTCGGTTGCCATCGACCCAACAGCCACACCGTTCAGCCACCGCTTGACCAAGTCGTTCTCATGGATGGTCGCTAACTTCGGCCTCCGTCCAGCAGTCCTGACCTTGCTCCAACGATTCACCAAGTCCGAGCAGGATGCACTCAAGTTGAGCATCCAGAAGTCGGCAATCGAAATCGCCTCCGAGTTCGGAGTCGATGCAGACAACATCCACATCAACCTGTAGGACAGACCATGACCATCAACATCCAACACACCGACCGCCAGTCAGACGTACAGCACGACCACGCAGTGCGCATGACCCAAGTTCTCCAGCAGTTCGCCACGATGCTTGTCGGCCGTAAAGTCGGCGTGCGGTTGTCGGACAAGACCCTTGCTCCAGCATGGTCGACCCACAACACCATCGAGTTCTGCGAGTCGACCCTGCCTGACCTCACCACCATCGAGGGCGTGCTCGGAGCACGTGGCCTCTCGTTCCACGAGTTGGCTCACATCCTGTTCACCCCTCGCACCCAGTCGGACATCCACCGTTGGGTCGTGGACAACGGCCACTGGCAGGCGTTCAACGCACTGGAAGACCAGCGCATCGAGACCCTGCTCGTAGCCCAGTACCAAGCCATCGCACCATGGCTAACCGCCACCATGGCGCAGTACCTGTTGGACAACCCACAGGCCGTCCAGCGTGCGTTCCCACTGGTACGTGGTCGCAAGTACCTGCCAGTCGAGGTGCGTGCCATCGCCAAGCAGTCGTACGTCAACCAGCAGGACGTGGCCGAGTTGTCGGCCATCATCGATGAGTACCGCTTGCTCGTGTTCCCATCAGACACCGAGCAGGCCAAGCCACTCATCGCTCGATTCGCCGAGTTGGTCAAGAACGCTCCAGAGCATGGCGAGGGATGGTCGGTCGACCCTAACGGACACGAGAACCGTCCGCAGGAGGCTCACCAGTCAACCGTCAAGGACAAGCCAGCCAGCCAGCGTGAGCAGGAGCGTGCCCGAGACAAGGCCAAGGCACAGGATGCCGAGACCGAGTCAGAGGACGAGTTCCAGTGGGCAGGCGATGACCAGCCAGCCGACACAAACAACCAGCCAGCCGACAGCGAGTCAGCCGACAGCGACAGCGATGCAGACAGCACCGAGGCCGAGAGCGACAGCGAGTCGACCGACAGCGCCGATGCAGACCAGCCATCAGACATCGAGTCTGACGGACAGTCCGACAGCAAGTCATCCGACAGCCCAGCCGACAGCGACTCCGACACCGAGTCGACCGACAGCACTCCAGCACCAAGCGCTGGCACTGCACCTAAGGTCGACACCGATGCAATCGCCGAGGCACTGCAGGACATCGTCAACGACATCAAGGATGCCCTAGGCCAGACACTGGCCGAGGACATCGCCAAGTTCGGCGGAGACGTTGTCCTCGAGGGCGTGCAGGTCGCACAGCCTCGCAAGGCCAACACATGGGCAGAGTTGCCATCAGCCGAGGCCGTCAAGGCATCGGTCGAGTTCCGCACCGAGTTGGAGCGCATCAAGGCACAGTACGACCCATCATGGGAGTTCAAGACTCGCAAGGGTCGCTTGAACCCAGTGCGCTACGCCAAGGGCTACGACATCGATGAAGTGTTCGACAAGTTCGAGTACGGCCGAGACGATGCAGTCGACATCGAGGCCGTCATCCTGTTGGACACCTCGGGCTCGATGGGCGCACAGGCAACACGTGCGCTCGAGTCAGCGTGGGGCATCAAGCGTGCGCTGGATGCAGTCGGCGCATCGACCACCGTCATCGGTTTCGACACTGACTGCGAGACCCTGTACAGCGACAGCGAGCAGGCCTCGACCACCGTCAAGACCGTCAGCCTAGGCGGAGGCACTTCGCCTCTTGCTGGCCTCCAGTTCGCCAACTACAAGTTGGCCACTAGCGACCGCTCAACCAAGGTACTGTTCGTCATCACTGACGGCCAGTGGTCAGAGGCCGAGCGCTCGAACAACATCATCCAGAACCTGCGAGACGGAGGCGTGCTCACCGCACTTGCCTACATCGAGACAGGCGCTGGCATCAAGACCATCGAGGAAGTCGATGCTCACCGTTGCGAGGCAATCGCTCACATCAACGATGCAAGAGACCTTGCAGAAGTTGGCCGAGCAGTTGTGAACCTCGCAATCGAGCGCAACCTAATCGATGCCTAGCAGGTTGGCCTGACGGATGACAATGCCTCCGTTGTCCGTCAGGCCAGCCAACACAAACAAACTTTCAACCTTCACTTCAACGTTCAGGAGCAATCATGCAAACCAAAGACATCATCCGCCAGCCACTCTCAACCGAGTGGGTCATCACTGACCCTTTCAAGCACGTCAGCAAGGGCTACCGCAACATCAAGGACATCCCCGAGCAGTCGACCATCATCGGCAAGTTGGTGTCCTACAACACCTACATGGAGAGCAACCACACTGCGACCGACACCAACCACCCATCGTTCAGACCGACCAACACCGACAAGGTCAAGCGATTCATGGTCAAGTACGACCACAACGGCACTGACGTGTACCGAGTCATCGAGGCTCGAGACTTCATGGGCACTAAGGCCGAGGCCGAGGTCGCATGGGCAGTCAAGCGTGTGGAGCGTGCCGAGGCCGAGGCTAGGCGCAACGCCGAGCAGGCCGAGTACGACCGCCTCCGTCAGCAGGCCGAGGCCACTGACGAGTCCGTCAAGCAGGCCGTTGCCGAGAACATCCTCGCACTGTTCGGCCCAGTCGCTGGTCAGTCAGTCTCGCAGTACTACGTACGCTCGAACATCAACGTCAGACAACAGCCTGACGGCACTGTCAAGGGGAGCATCGACCTGCAGGGCGAGATTCGCATCCCAGTGCAAGAGTTCCTACGCCTTGCCGAGCGCCTAGCCAACGCCTAGGCCTCAAGCCAGACCAGCAGACACCGAGGTGCAAGTCCTCGGCTGGCACGACCGACATCCGTCAGTCAGCATCCGACACTACTAAGGAGCATCCAACATGAGCATCACCCAGCAGTTCATCGAGGCCATCGAGCGCAAGTTCAACGAGTTCGAGGCCGAGCGTGCGCATGAGCAACTCAAGTCCAAGGACTACGCCATCCGCCACGAGTACAAGTTCAGCATCGAGTCTGGCCAGAAGTACGACCGCATCGTTCAGCAATCACGTTGCTTTTCAGTGCGCATCAACGGCCTAGCCGACACAAACACCACCGAGTGGGACAGTGGCCACGTCCACGCTTTTGTTGAGCGTGCCACAGGCCGTCTTGCCAAGTCAGCAGGATGGAAGAGCCCAGCACGATGGGGCGCAGACCTCGCCAGTCGCTACGACCTTAGCGACATCGAAGAGTTCAACCAAGCCGTAGACGTAGCCGACCCATACGGCTCGTACTTGTACCAGTAGGAGGAAGACCAATGGCAATCGAAATGAAGAACAACACTGCGTGGGTAGCCGAAGACGGCTCTTACGGATTCGGGACGGTCATCACCCTCGGTGTAGCAGACCTGTCCATCCGACAGTGGGGCGTGGCCGAGAGCCTGTCCGACACTGACCGATTCGAGTACATCAACGCAATCATGGCTGGAGAGCCGACAGGAAAGTGGGAGGACGCAGAATGAGCAACCAAGTGATTCGCATTACGGACGAGGAGTGGGACGAGAAGTACAAGCCCATCCGTAATCACTTCCAGACTGGAGGTTTCGATGAGCAACAGATGTTCGAGACCTACGGCCAAGAGTTGAAGTTCGTTCAGAACACTGACCCTGCCTACGTCTGGACAGAGGTTGACGGCGATGACGGAGGCGTGTACATCGTCAACGGATACCTGACCGTCAACCGCATCGGGTACTACATCACCGCCAAGCCTCACAACCCAGATGACTTCATCGAGTTGTGCATCATCAGTCCAGATGAAGAAGATGCCCTCGAGGGCGAGTGTGAAGACACTGGCCACGAGTGGACGTTCTACGCCCTAGCAAGCCACACATCAAGCCCAGCCCGACACTGCATCCGTTGCGGAGAGGAAGAAGAAGAATGAGCACCATCCACAAGCAAGCAGGCGCACCAGCCAGCAATCAGTACGGCCAGTTCAAGGTCAAGACCGCATCGCCTGCCCAGCAGAGATACATCGCCACGCTCCTAGAGCAACGGGAGCACGACATGACGGACATCGTCCCTGAACAGGTGAACATCCAACACGCATCCGACATCATCGATGCGCTGTTGAAGTTCCCGCTAAAAAACCAGTTCGTTCAGTTGGCCAGCGACAAGCAGATTGAGTTCATCGAAAGTTTGACTCAGCAGAAAGTTGGCGGCGGAGATAGGTTGTTCCGCTACCTGACGGACATGCACATCTCGTCCCTCGGACAGTTGACATCCGTCATGGCCAGAAAAATCATCGATGGTCTCCTTCAGTTGCCGAGCGTGCCTCGGGAAGTTCAGGTCGGTGTCGGTGCATACGCATACAATGGCGTGCTGTACTCGGTGCGCAAAGGACGTGAGTCTGGCAAGTTGCACGCCTACCACTGGGATGCCAACACAAACATCTGGCAGTACTCGGGCAACATCAAGTACGACCTACGTCAGGAGCACCGCTTGTCTCTAGCCGAGGCCATGGACTTCGGCATCCAGACTGGTACGTGCATCCACTGCGGGCGCACCTTGACCGACAAGGATTCAGTCCGATTCGGCATGGGTACAACCTGCAGGAAGAAGTACGAGTAATAGTGCCAACATCAACGTTGCTATTCGGGTGGTGCTTGCCTCACAGCAAGTGCCACACCGAGTGCAAGAAAGAGTTCACCTTAGATGGCCGACAGTACGTCTGCCAATGCGACTGCCACAAGGAGGCAAGCAAATGAGTCAGTTCCAATACCAATGTGAAGACTGCGGTGCAGACGAGAACAGCCGTCCTACGGACTGTTGCGATGAGTGCATCGTCAAGTTCTACCTACAAAACCCTAAAGCACCAAGCATCGACCAGTACTCACGCTGGGTCGAATACGGAGATGAAGACGAGGACGATGAGTTCGAGTCCGAGAGAAAGTTCAACGAGGAGTAAATCATGGCAACAATCAAGCAACTAATCCAGCAACTACAAGCAGAACCAAACCAGGAACAAGCAATCGTGTTTCAGTACCTGTTGGCCGAGCACACGTCCTACAGCCCAGATGACTTCGAGCAGTTGTCCGAGAGACTGGATGACACCGACTTCGCCGACAGCATGTCTCGTGAGTTCCTCTCATGGCTAGACGAGATGGATGACGAGCGTTGGGAAGATGAAGAAGAGGACGAGGACTGATGTGCTCTCACGAGAAGTCGGTCTGCCCTCAACACGAGGGCGGATTCGACTGCACACCGTTCTGCCGTACATGCGAGGGCGAACAAGAGTTCTGCCCTATCTGTGAGCCAATAATCGAGGAGGAAACAAATGGCTAAGTTCAAAATCTATGCAACACGCATCCACAAGTACGAGTTGACTGTCGAGGCCGAAGACGAGGAGCAGGCCTACAAGTCAATGGACGACATGATTAGCGATGACTTCGAAAACTTCGAGGTCGATGCTCGTTGGGAGTTCGCCATCGAAGAAGAGGAGGAGTTCTAATGAAAGACCCTTACTGCTCATCGTGCCACGACCTCATCCAAGAGGGCGAGGCCTATGACATCCCTACTGAAACTGGATGGCGCAACGTGTGTCCATCATGCTGGCTTGATAGCCGTACAAAGGAGGAGCAAAAATGACTCTACGCAAAATCACACTGACCGTTGACGATGGTTGGTACAAGTTCCTACAGGACAACACCCTGCCAGAAGTTGGCGAGGTGTTCCGTTGGGACAAGGTCGTTGACCTAGAAATCGAGCCATGCCTAGACTGCAAGAAGTCCGACATGGATGAGTTCGCCTGCTACGACAACCGAGGCTATTGCCTCGACTGCTGTGGATGCCCAGAGCACATCGTTGACGAGCACAACCCAAGTTGGAGGGACTAGTCATGCACGTGTTCACTTGCGATAACTGCAACACCGTAGGTATTGTTGTAATGACCAACGGTCGACCAATGGTAAGCCCATGCGACTGCGTGGCTAACGAGGAGGAAACAAATGACATCACTGCCTACTGACATCCAAGAGATGCTCAAGCGCCGAGCCCTAGGTCAAGTGTTGAGTTCGTGGGGAGACCTCACGTACGAGCAGGTTCTTGAGAGCCTGTACGAGACTGGGCAAACATGGAACGACAACGATGACATCAGCGTGTGGCACGCACTGTCGGACAACTACGCCGAGTACATCGCCGAGCACATCGAAGACGTGCACGCAACGTTCGTTGATTCAGCAGAGGCTGTAGCGGATGCCGTCCTACAGTCCGTCATCCAATCAGTCGAGCGCATCCTACAGGAGCGTAGCGGTCAGCCAGCATCCCAAGCCATGCGCTTGCTGTTGGAAGACCTCGGCCTCCGAGGAGAACCGTCCGATGGATGAGTGCAAGTGTGAGGACTGTCCTGACACTGACATCTACCGAGATGGCTATTGCAAAGAGTGTGTCCGTAATGGATGCGACCTAGAATAGCCGACAGCCCGACCAGCAGACACTGTGGTGCAAGTCCACAGCGGGCACGACTGACAGACCGTCAGCCACAACTATGAGGAGAGCACCATGGAGAAGTACACCGTCTCTATCTATGAGACCGTCAGACGTGAAGTCGTGGTTGAGGCCGAGGACGAGCGACAGGCTCGTGCCATCGGATTTGACCTAATCACCAATGACCCGAACGAGCCGTCCATCAAAACCACCTACAGTGGCGACGCTTCTATCAGCGTCAGTAAGCACTACTAATGGACGAGAACATCCGACACCTCGTCCGTAGCATCGCTGGAGGCCTAGCCTTCGTCGGGCTCTTCGGATTCATCATCAACTCTGGGGCATGGCCAGTACTACTCGTCTTACTAGCAGTAGCAGTTGCCCTACTATTCATCACCAAGGAGTAATCATGCAAACGTTTCTACCATTCGCCAGCACCGACTTCACCAAGTCAGCCAAGGTGCTAGACAACAAGCGCCTCAACAAGCAAGCCCTAGAGGGCTGGCAGATTCTCATGACCCTATGGGAGTTAGACCCTGCAGGGGAACACCGTACACCTAAGGGCTGGGTCAACCACCCTGCCACAAAGATGTGGCGTGGCCACGAGTTCCTGCTGTACCAGTACATCATCGCCATGACCAACGAGTGGATTGACCGAGGGTTCAAGACAACCATCGGTGCTAAAGCATCCGCTACGCTCATGTCGGCCTATGACCACGAGTTGTTCGAACACGTTCAGACACAGCCGTCATGGATGTCCGACACAAACAAGTTCGAGGCGCTGGCATCATCACACCGCACCGCCCTGCTATCCAAGGACTACGAGTGGTACTCGCAGTTCGGTTGGGCAGAGGACACTGGCGCACACGTTGCCGAGTACGAATACGTTTGGGGCTAGTCATGTACTACGACAAAGACGGTCAGCCAATCGACCTCAAGAAGTGGGGCGAACTGTGGGAGGACTTCTCCTACAGGCTCATCCAACAGGACAAAGTGAACGGTAAGTTCATCTCGACTGTTTGGTTGGGCTCTAACCACCGATTCACTGGAGAGGGTGCTCCACTCATCTTCGAGACCATGGTGTTCCCCGATGACGAGGACAACTTGGAAGAAGAAGAGGTGTACCGCTATGCCACAGAGTCCGAGGCCAAAGCGACCCATCAAGTGTTATTGGAGAAATACTCATGAACCCACTAGAGCGCTATACCCTCGCCATGTACGAGCCTGCCAATCCATCAGAGGGGCAGGTTTATCATGAACCTGTCTCTGGCACTACCAGAGTGTTCATGGATGGCAAATGGAATCTAATCAACTACGCCGATGAGGATGAGGTACAGCGCCTACGTGAGCGTTGGGTTGAGTTGCGCCAAGAGGAGAAGAACCTCAAGCGCAGTGAAGTCCTCCGAAATCGCAGGAACGGCATCAACATCTCTCACAGCGTGCTAGATGAGCACCGAGGCATCGACATCGGCAAGAGCCTAGGCACGCACATGCACGTAGGCAAGAACAACCCCAAAGAGAAATCAACCGTCCACATTCTTACCGATGAAGAGTTGGACAACCAGACCCTTGAATCATTCAACCAGGGGATGGAAACTGGAAGAAGGCGGGTGCTTGAAGAGTTGTTGGACGAACTGTCGGACAACGGACAAGCCGTAGCCCTTGTAAAGGAGAAACTAAATGGGATGGAATGACCGCTTAGA
>JACCDQ010121528.1_pt1 | contig 12889 bp, 13 predicted proteins | sample 7446031 | NCBI WGS metagenome assembly JACCDQ01 (sample SAMN15323442, study PRJNA562643) | freshwater metagenome | isolation source: river surface water | place: USA:Blue River Watershed | collected 2017-08-17 | reverse complement strand
TACCGACGGACCTGAGATTCGGGCCTATCTCGGAGTTGTTCCACAACAGGACAACAACGACACCGAACTCAAAGTGCATGAAAACTTGTACATCCACGGTCGCTACTTTGGGCTTTCCCGTAAGTTCTTAAAACAGAAAGTCGAAGAGCTGCTCGCTTTCGCTCAACTTGAGGAAAAGCGTGATGCCAAAGTTGATCAACTCAGCGGTGGCATGAAGCGCCGCCTCACTATCGCACGCGGTCTGGTGAACGAACCAGAAATCTTCTTGCTCGACGAGCCGACAACAGGTTTAGATCCACAGGCTCGCCACATCCTGTGGGATCGATTGTTTCGTCTGAAAGAACAAGGTGTCACGCTCATCATCACCACCCACTACATGGATGAAGCTGAGCAGCTTTGCGATCGACTCATCGTGATGGATCGTGGTCGCATCATGGCTGAAGGTTCGCCTGCAGATTTGATTAAGCGATATTCGAGCAAAGAAGTGCTTGAAGTTCGTTTTGGTTCTGATCGGAACGCAGATGTGGCTACGCAACTCACTGACATCGGCGAGCGACAGGAGTTGCTGCCAGATCGAATATTGATTTACACCGCAGATGGTGAATCTGATCTTGAAGAAATCATTCGCAGAGGTTTTCATCCAGTCACATCACTGGTGCGCCGCTCCTCGCTTGAAGACGTTTTCTTGCGTCTCACCGGCAGAAGTTTGGTGGATTAAGACATGGCTGAGATGAGTTGGCAGGGTGCGACAAAAATCGTTAACCCTCGGAAGATTCGTCAGCGCGGTGCGTTGTATGTTGCAGAGTATCGACTGCGGAACATGTCGAAATTTGCTGGTGTAATCGTTGCATTCGGCTTGGGCAATCCAGTTCTGTATCTGGCTTCGGTTGGTTTAGGTATTGGTGCCCTCGTTGACAACAACTTGGGTGCAGCGGGTGTCGACGGTGTCAGTTATTTAGTGTTTCTCGCACCAGCACTTCTTGCATCGGCCGCAATCCAAGGAACGATGGACGAAACCATGTTCCCCACTTTGGCTGGTTTTGTGTGGATGAGAAATTTCTACGCAATGAACTCAACCGCATTAACAGGTGCTCAGATTGCTCGCGGAGTTTTACTCTCGGCACTCTCACGCACCCTGTTCACAGTTTTTATTTACTGGTCCGTGCTCTGGATTTTCGGAGCAGTGGATGCGACGAGCAGTGTGTGGTTGATTCCTTCTGCAATTTTTGCAGGTTGGGCATGCGGTGCCGCGATGCTTGCAGGTGCTTCATACGTTGAATCCGATGACGGATTTTTCGCGATTGTTGGACGTTTCGTTATCGCCCCAATGTTTCTGTTTTCAGGTACGTACTACCCACTCGAAACCTTGCCAGTGTTTTTACAGTGGATCGGATGGATTTCACCACTGTGGCACGCCACAGAACTTGGCCGCACTTTGTCATATGGTGATGTGAGCACAAATGTTTCGATGACCGTATTTCACGTAGCAACGTTGGCGATTATGGGTTTTGTTTGTATGAAAATCGCTGAACGCAAATACTCGATGAGGTTGGCAGCATGAGCATGATGCATACAGCTGCAGACAGTGCAGTTTCGATTGCGTTGCGTAGAGCAGGTAAGCGCAATTCTGGTATTTACGCCGGACGTTCCACCGTCATCATTGAACGAGCATTTCTAGCTTTCAAGTCGTCATCGTGGTTTGTGGTCTTGAGCGGATTCGTCGAACCTGTTTTTTACTTAGCAGCATTTGGTTTTGGAATCGGGTCGCTCATCGGAGGCGTGAATGACGGTAACGGCAACCCCGTCACCTACGCCATGTACGTAGCACCAGCATTGCTAGCTACGAGCGCGATGAACGGCGCAATCTATGACTCCACTTGGAATGTGTTCGACAAAATGCATTACCGCAAGATCTACCAGGCGATTCTCTCGACTTCGTTGGGAACTTTAGATTTGGCGTTGGGAGAAATTGGTTGGGCGTTGCTCCGAGGTCTCACATATGCGTTGGGCTTCATGGCAGTCGTGACCCCCATGGGACTGATTCCATCGTGGTGGGGCCTCGCGGCAATTCCGGCAGCAGTCTTGATCGCTTTCGGGTTTGCGTCTTGTGGCATGGCATTGACAAGTTACATGCGGTCGTTCCACCAAATGCAGTGGATCAACTTTTTCTTACTGCCCATGTTTCTGTTCAGTGGCACGTTCTATCCGTTGGATTTCTATCCCGACGCCCTGCGCTGGTTCGTCCAAGCTTTGCCACTGTGGCAGGCAGTTGAATTAGTGCGGTCACTCACACTTGGCAATGTTGGACTCGCGGTTCTTGGTCACGTGGCCTATTTTGTCGTGATGATCGTTGGTGGATTGATTTTCACCACGAAACGATTGACTGCTCTGTTCATGCACTAATTGGAGGAATCGGTGGCCACAACTGCGGTTCAGCGATTTGTTGGAACCCGATTTCGCAGAATCATCACAGGTGACCCTTCGGGAACTCCACCGTGGCTCGCCGAAATTGAAATGGGCGACGACTTAGGCCTCTTCGAACCCACCGATGCGCCTTGGGTTGTGCATGCGAATCTGGCCACTTTGATTGGCGGGGTTCGGGCCTTGCTCATGCAAACTCTGCATCCCGGCAGTCTGGCAGGTGTGGCCCAGCATTCTCGTTATGAAGAAGACGCGATTGGCAGGTTGGCTGGTACAACTCGTTGGCTGACAATCACCACGTTTGGTTCCCAGGCAGCAATTGCAATCGAAGCTCAGCGAGTGAATCGAATGCATGACCGTGTTCGCGGAACTGCAACGATTGCTGGTGAAGTTCGTAAATACTCAGCGCGCGATGAAGATCTTCTGCGTTGGGTTCACATGGCATTTACTGAGTCATTCTTGGTGGCACACGAAACTTATGCCGACGTAGCCATTCCAGGTGGTGCTGACGAATACGTTCGGCAATGGTCTAAGTCTGTTGTTCCTTTAGGTCTTGAAAATGTGCCAATGACTCGAGCTGAACTTGAAGCCGAAATTGAACGGCTGTACGAGACTGGCGTACTGAGTGTTTCGGACAAAACTTTTGCGGTCGTAAAGTTCCTCCGAAAACCACCATTAAGCTTCACGGCTCGACTCGGTTACTCCTTCCTTTTCGCAGCCGCTGTCGTCACCATGCCATCACATTTTCAAGAAATGCTGAAGTTGCCGCGGTATTCACGTCGGCTCATACGGGTCGTTGGTCGTGGTTTCCTCAGATTATTGGGCCTAGCAATCGGCGCGCACTCACCCATTGAAGAGGCGGCCTTGGCCCGCCGCGAACGTTTACTAGAACTGAAGTCTGCGTGAACTTTGTGATTCACTAAGCGCATGCACGAACTTCCCACTGCACCCGAAAATGTTGAAATGAATCGCAAACAGCGCATTCTCGCGATCACAGTCGAGATGCTACGTAGCCACGAAGAAGTACTCGTGGCTGAAATTGCACGTCGTGCTGAAGTTAGCGTGGGTTTGATTTACAGACATTACGGCGACTTGGACAGTCTGGTTCAAGAAGCGTGGGCAGTAATCTTCTTGAACTTCGAAATGGAAGATCACAAAGTCCTTGAAGATGTCTTGGCTGACCCTGACGCTTCAACGGCATCGCTGATCGAGTGGTTTGTCGGCATCTTTGAGCCTGCGCGTGACGCCAGCGGATGGATGCGCTTAGAAGCGCTGGTTGCAAACCGCGGTGCAAATACCCCACTGCCTTCGGTTGAACTTATTCGTTTGCGAATCATTGATGTCTATCGCGAATTGCTCACCAAATTTGGATTTCTCACTGGTGCGAACTGGTCAGAGGACAAGATTGAAGCGGCTCTCATCACCTTGACTGGTCTACCTCTTGGCATCACGTCCATGATGCCAACAGAACTGACAGAAAGCCGTCGACACGAATTGGCGCGCGCAGCAGTGCGAGCAGCGCTCGGTGTACTTGAACTTGATCCAACTTCTGAGCAATTCAGAATCAAGTAATTTTTAAGATCTGCCTCAGGCCAGCGAATCGAGATATTTCTTAGCAATGGCTTGGGGCATTTCTTCGTAGCGTGCGAATTCTCGAACGAATCTGCCCGTACCGTGGGACACGGATCGAATCGACGATGCATACGAAGCTAGTTCGAGTTGTGGGATTTCTGCTGAAATTTCCGAACGTCCATTGCCGCAGGGACTAGTGGAAATAATCCGACCGCGGCGAGTGGTGATATCGCTCAAGACTGCGCCCACAAACGATTCGTCGGTTTCAACGATGACGAGATCAATGGGTTCGAGAGTTATCAGGCCGGCTTTTTCAACAGCGTCCGTCAGCGCTAAGGCGCCAGCCTGCTGAAATGCCATGTCGCTCGAATCAACACTGTGAGCTTTGCCGTCGACGAGTCGCACGCGGAAATCCACGAGTGGAAGTTGCTGGTGAATTCCACGTTCGGCAGCTACTGAAATTCCGTGCTCCACCGAAGGAATGTAGTTACGGGGAACTGCGCCACCAACAACTTCATCAACAAATTCGAAACCGCTACCTCTCTCGCCAGGCTCTAGCAGAATGTCGCAAATTGCGTACTGGCCATGACCACCTGACTGCTTGACGAGATGTCCTTTGCCAGGAGCGGCATGTGAAATAGTCTGTAGTAGAGGTACTCGGAACGGCACTGTTACAACGTGCACTCCGTACCGGTGCTCGAGTCGATGCAGCGCAACATCAAGATGTGCATCACCTAAAGTCCACAGGACAGTCTGATGCGTGATGCTGTTGCGTTCGACACGGACACAAACGTCCTCTGTCAGCAATTTCTTCAGCGCGATACCCACTTTATCTTCATCTGCTTTAGAGGCAGCTGCGATTGCTGTGGGGTGCAGAGCTTGCGGGACTTGCCACATAGGCATCAAACGTGGAGCGAGGGGCGAAGAAAGTGTGTCACCAGTTTCAGCAATGGTGAGCTTTGTGATGGCAACGATTTCTCCTGCACCAGCATGGGTGACCGGCGTCAGAGTTTTGCCTACTACATGATTGATCGAACCAATTTTTTCATCGCTCTCATGCTGAGCTCGCATCTCGGAATCTGCGAAATGACCGACAACGTGCAGTGCTTTATCGAGTTTGAGTTCACCACTGTAAACGCGAACCAACGAAATTCGACCAACATAAGGATCAGAAGTCGTTTTGATAACTTCGGCTACCAAGTCACCGCCTGATTCTGGTTGCACGTGAATAGTTGAACCAGAGGCGATGTCCACAACGTCTGGCACCGCATGGAGTAATGGTGATGGAAATCCGTCCACAATAAGGTCGAGCACTTCCTGCACACCGAATCCTGAAGGTGCAGTTTGAGTGAAGAGCACTGGGAAAAAGTGACCGTGTGCAACGGCGGCGACAACATCAGTCAACAGTGCTCGAGAATCGATGGCCTCACCATTGAGATATTCCTCCATCAATGTCTCATCGTCAGCTTCGCTCAAAATTGCTTCAATCAAAGCAGTGCGATAAGGCTCCACAGATGCAATTTCTTCTTCAGTTGCAGGTCGTTCCTCGTGTTTTCCTTTTGAATAATCGTGAACTGTGTATGAAACCAAATCAAGCACACCTGAGCCAAGTGGGATTTCAAATGCAACAACTTCTGATCCGAGTTGACTCTGTAACTCTTGCAATCGCGCAATGGGATCCGCTTCCGGGGCGTCACATTTCGACACCACAATGGCGCGCGGCATGTTGACTTCGTCGCAAGCTCGCCAAAGCAAAGCAGTGTTGCCATCAAAACCGGCTTTTGCAGGAACCACAAAAAGGGCAGCGTCCGCGGCTCGTAAACCAGCCCCCACGTCACCTGCAAAATCGGCGTATCCAGGTGTGTCGAGGAAGGTTAGATGGTGGTCGCGGTAACTGCAGGTCGCGACAGAAAGGGAGATGGTTCGTTGCTGGCGCTTCTCAATTTCTTCGTAATCACTCACAGTCGTGCCGTCAGCGATAGAGCCGACTTTGGTGATGCAACCTGCCTCTTTCAGCAGATTTTCCAGCAAAACAGTTTTACCTGAACTAGTGGGTCCGACCAGAACAACGTTTCGAATGGACTCTGCATGAATGGACATGTGCACACCTCTTTCTAGGTCGCACTGTGCTCCGATTCCTGCGGACTCGCTAGGGACTTTTGGTAGTGAATTTGCTGAGAAATGTTTACTGTGACCCCATGCAATCCGCCGCCGACTCCGTACAGGAGTACTTAGCTGAGCTTCCCGCTGACCGCGCGGAATTCGTTGAAGCTGTACGAGAGGCCATTCTTGCGGGACTGCCAGAAGGCTACGAAGAAGCAATGAACTGGGGCATGATTGTTTATCAAGTTCCATTGTCTGTAGTTCCAGATACTTATAACGGGCAGCCTTTGGCATACGTTGGTCTAGCCAATCAAAAGAATTATGTTTCGCTGTATTTGATGGGTATCTACGCAGACCCGCTGATTCGTGCGGAGTTTGAAAAGCGATGGGCAAGTGCTGGCCTCAAACTCAATGCAGGTAAAAGTTGCGTAAGAATGCGACGGTCTTCAGAGTGTTCATTTGAGACAGTGACGTGGGCGGTTGAACAATTCGACCTCGAAGAATTCTCTCGAATGTCTCAGCGATAGGAACCGAACTCATGCAGTTTTCAGATGTATCACTTATGCCGACCGTTGCTGCGTTTTTTGCAGCTTTCGTCAGTGGCTTTATTTGGTTCGGACCTAAGACTTTCTTTCCTGTTTGGTGGAAAGCAATGGGACGTACCGAGGCAGACGTTCCTGGGAATTCAAACATGGGTGCAGTCTTTGGTCTCACCATTGTCGGCATTGCATTTCAAGCACTAGGAATGTCCCTCGTCATCGGACTGCAGCAGCGTCTCGTTGGCGACATTGATTTCGCAGCAGGACTTATGACGGGACTTGTAGTTGGGGTCTGTTTCTCTGCAGCTTCCTCACTCAGTCACCGAATGTTTGCTGGACACGGTGTCAAAGTCTGGGTCATCGAGACGGCAAACGACGTCATCAATGCTGCACTCATGGGCGGCATCATCGCTGCCATGATCTAGTCAGATTGCGTTGTTCCGCAATTCATTGCGGACATGCTCCGCACGCGCACGGATGGCGGGCAGATCTGCAAGTTTGTTCTTCGCATAAATCTGTCGCGCCATTCGATGGTTTGAAATGAAAACGTCAGAATGTCGATCGAGATAGTCCCAGTACAAAGTCGTGAATGGACAAGCATCGTCACCAACGCGTACAGCGGGGTTGTATGAGCATCCTTTGCAGTAGTCGCTCATCTTTTTGATGTAGTTGCCACCAGACACGTAGGGCTTCGTCATCATGCGACCGTTGTCTGCATGAGCGCCCATTCCAATGACGTTTGGCACCATCACCCAGTCGGCAGCGTCGATAAACATTCGACGCATCCACTCGAGTAATTGCTGCGGCGAGACACCGACGAGCGTCGCAAAGTTACTAAGAATCATTAGTCGCTGAATGTGATGCGCATACGAAGTCTGTTCAACCGACATCACTGCGTGCTTGAGACAGTTCATCTTCGTCTGACTTGAATCGTTAAACAATTCCGGCAGCGGCTCAGTGGCTTCGAGAGCATTGAGATTCTTGTAGTCGGTTTCAAAAAACCAGTACACACCGTTGATGTACTCCCGCCAGCCAATGATCTGACGTACGAATCCCTCTAGTGAAGCGATTGAAATTCCGCCTTGGTTGTACCGTGCGATTGCAGCGGAAACTACTTCGCGCGGATCTAGCAGTCCATTGTTGATGTAGGGGCTCAAAACCGAGTGATTCAATGTGTAACTGCGTGTTGTCATGGCATCTTCGTATGGCCCGAAATCAGCAAACACATTGCTGCAAAAATGTTCGAGCGCTTTGAGAGCTTGAGTGCGAGTTGTAGCCCACATACCAGTGGGAGGTTGCCCTGTCACGAGATACTTCTGGGAAGCGATGTGATCTAAAACCTCAACATCGATTGCATCTAGTTCGAACTGCAACGGCGTGGGCCAGGGATGTTCACCTTTGGGAGGTGGAAGTCGATTGTCGTGATCGAAATTCCATTGGCCGCCGATGGGTTTGCCATCTTCCATCAACAGGTTCAAACGTTGTCGCTGCCAACGATAGAAATTCTCCATCGTCAAACTTTTTTGTGTCTCCGCCCAACGCCGAAAATCAAGTCGTGAAGTGATAAAAATGGTGGAAGCATGTAGTTCAACATCAGCTTCAAGAAGCTGTTCATTCAGTCGGTGTGAGGACTGTTCGTTTGCTACAACTTTGCTGTAATTCGAGCGAACTTGCTCGATTCCTTCCACGGTGGTTGGTGCGACAATCCAATGAACTTCGAATCCAAGGGCAGTCAACTCAGCAGCGAAATGGCGGGCCGAACTGATGAGAAACCAGAGTCGTTGTAGGTGCCACACCTGAGATCGACAGACGCGTTCACTCTCAACGAAAACGATCGAATGAGTTGTCGGTGCCGCACTAGCGATTACCCCATGCGAGAGTGTCAGTTGATCAAAAGGAATGTAAATCAACTGTTTCTGCGCTGGAGGTGTCTTGGTGTGCGGCACCCGCCAAGTCTGCCCGTTATGGCCGTAGGCGCATCCTGAGCTTTTCGAGTTCCCGCAATGCCTCATCGAAAGGCGAGTGGAAGTCGGCATGCGGAAGTGCACGAAGTACATCTGCTTGAGCATCGGTGGCAGACATGCCTTGGGACCAAATCAAATAGGCCGCGGCGAAGGATGGTGTTCGAGTGTGCGCTTGGACGCAATGAAGCAGTACACGTTTGCCTTCCTCGACCGCTTCGGAGAGTGCATCAGCGACATGAATCATCGTCGTAACGAGGTTGGGATTTTCAGATTTGAAGTGTGAATCGAGCACCCGAACTGAAGTGTGATGTGGACTCTGCAAAGGACACTCAGCTGTGCCAATGCGACTCAAACTCACAATGAAATCGAAACTGCCGGATTCTCTGGCAACGGATTGCCCACCTAATGTGATGGCAGGTTCTGCAGGGAGTGTCGCTCGCTGGGTGCTCTGAGGATACGGACTGAGATCGACAACAGTTGCATCAGAGACCGGGCGGTGCGCTGCTTTCAATGCAATAGCCGAAAGTTCAACGATGTTGTCGGCACCCCACCCGTGCAAGTGACGTAAGCCAGTCACCGGTAGCGACTCAATACCGTATGCCGCTCCCACCAAACTACCTGCGATGGCAGCAACAGTGTCCGTGTCCCAACCGCAATGAACAGCGAGCTCAATGGCGCGGATTGCATGTAATCCACCCGCTTCTAGTTCGCCTGAAGTGTGCGAGATTGCGGACCAGGCTGCTTGGAAAGCCGACACGACGAAACCGTTATTTTCAAAATCCCAGGGCATCAAGGTTTCTGCCTGATTGATGTATTCAAGCCACGTCGCTCGTCGTTCTTCAGGCAATAACTCTATGGAATCTCGAGGCGATGCCAGCGTGCCAGTTTCGATGGAGCGTGCAATGGCGTCGACCCACAAAACACAAGCATCTCCAGCAAGCACATCAGCGTGGGTGAGTGAACTGACAGCGCGCGCAACTTGTGCACGTTTTTCTGGTTCATTCAAGAACGCAAGCGCTACAGGCGCTGTGCGCATCAAAGAGCCATTGCCCGCAGAACGTCCGGTCTGCGCATGAAAAAGCAGGGCGGTTGCTCGACAATTTTCAGCACTGGGGTCAGCGCTGATCTGACCGAGCACATGCCTGGTTTGGATGCCAACATCTTTAGAGGTGGCCATCCAGGTCAGCCAGTTGTGGATGACGTGATTCTGGATCGCGTCGTCGGCAAGATCGCCGAGAGCGCAAGCTTTGGCAATAGCTATTGCCATTGCCGTGTCATCAGTCCATTCTCCCCGTTGCCAGGTGCCGTTAGCTCGAAACGAAACGGGTTGCTCTGGCGGCACAGGAGGCTGAAATTCATAGGTGGATCCGAGTGCGTCGCCGAATGCGGTGCCTGCCAAGGCGCCGATGATTCGACTGTCGCGGGTAAAAGAATGTGTAACTGTCATATAAATCCCTCCGCTCAAGTTGCGTGAGTCCCGATCTAGTACTGAACTACGCGCCGTCGCAGGCTACTGCAGCTACCTGACAAAACCGCTTATTGCAAATCTTTTGCAGATGCAAATGATTACTGATAGCGTCCGCAGTGGAGGATTTCATGCATATTCCTGATGGTTTTATCAACGTGCCCGTTTCAGCTGCAACTGCAGTTGTAGCAGCGGGTGCAGTCGCATTCGCGCTGAAAAAGTCGCGAGGCCAACTCGAACAAGACGTTGCTCCCATGGCTGGCCTTGCAGCGGTGTTCATCTTTGCAGTGCAAATGTTGAACTTTCCGATTGCAGCCGGCACCAGCGGCCATCTGCTCGGTGGCGCGCTAGCAGCGATATTGATTGGGCCGTATGCCGGTTTGCTTGCACTCACTGTGGTTCTCGCGCTGCAAACATTGATTTTCGCAGATGGTGGGGTCACTGCCCTCGGTCTCAATATTTTTAACATGGGTGTACTGACAGTGCTGGCGGGATGGTTTGTGTTTAAAGCCGTCGCACGTATCGCCCCAAAGAATCGAACAGGCATCATGGTCGCTGCGTTTTCTGCAGCATTTGTGAGCGTTCCTGTGTCGGCCGTTGGTTTCGTTATTCAGTATGCACTTGGTGGCACTGGTGTTATTGACACAGGAACTGTCCTGGCCGCAATGGTTGGCGTACACGTCCTCATCGGTTTAGGCGAAGGTGCAATCACCGCGCTTACAGTTGGTGCTGTTCTGGCTACGCGCCCAGACCTCGTTGTTGGCGCACGTGGTTTGTTGCAGCAGAAGACACTTGAACTCAAGACAGCAGAGGTGAACTCGTGAAAAATGCTTCATTCGTGATGAGTGCCCTCGGAGTATCTGCAGCTCTCGCTGGCGGAGTGAGTTACTACGCATCGTCACATCCAGACGGACTCAACAAAGTCGCTATCGATCTCGGTTTCGCCGAAGCAGAAAAAGAATCTGCCCTCAGCGGCTCACCGCTTGCTGATTACTCGGTGGCTGGAATTGAAAGTGAAAGATTGTCGACTGCCGTCGCGGGAATCACCGGCGTCTTAGCAACCGCAGCTGTAGGTGGCGTCTTGTACCTCTGGGTCAGAAAGCCGCAGGATTAAGAAGTAGATGGCACCACACGACCACGATCACGGCCATGGAATGGGAGACCATCTCCACATTCATAGGCATACCGTGGTCCATGACCTTCCTGCCCAAACCAAACTTGTTGCATTACTGACGTTTGTCATAGTTGTGGTTGCCACTCCGGCTGCGTCGTGGTGGGCATTTGTTGCTTACGCAGGATTAATCATTGGTGTGATGCTCTATGCGCAATTGCCCTTGAAAACAATGGCGAAACGCATGGTTGTCGAAACTCCCTTCATCGTTTTTGCAGTCTTGATGCCATTTGTCGGAACAGGACCTCGTACAGAGTTTTTGGGTCTTGAAGTTTCAGAATTGGGACTGATCACAGGCGCCACGTTGATTGCAAAGTCAACGCTAGGTGTGATGGCTTCATTGTGTCTGTCAGCAACAACTCCAGCTCGCGAAATTTTGCGAGGACTTGAAGCACTCAAGGTGCCTGCCCTTTTGATTCACATCGCCACATTTATGTTGCGTTATTCAGCAGTTGTTCTCGACGAACTCCGCCGCATGAAAGTTGCACGTGAGTCTCGCGGATTTTCTGCGAAAGGCCCTGGCGAATGGCGCATCATTGCGCAAACAGCAGGCGCTCTCTTTATTCGTTCTTATGAGCGAGGAGAACGTGTGCATCTAGCAATGCTGTCGCGTGGTTTTGCTGGCGAAATGCCACAACTTCACCGACACACTGTGACGGCTCGCGCATGGGCGACTTCACAAATTTTGCCCCTAGCTGCACTTGTAGTTCTGATCATCAGGAGTTTGACGTGAGCACACCAGTACTCGAAGTTTCAGGACTGGCATTCGCCTACCCTGACGGACACCAAGCTCTTTTTGGCGTGAATCTCCACGTGCATCGCGGCGAACGTGTTGCGCTGCTAGGGCCTAATGGTGCTGGCAAAACCACACTTGTGATGCATCTCAATGGCATCCTCCATGGCGGCGTCGGCGAAGTCAAAATTAATGGCGTGACTATCAATCCAGCAAACAAAGCCGAATTGTTTGGAATCCGTCGACAGGTCGGAATTGTTTTTCAAGATCCCGATGACCAACTATTTATGCCAACGGTTGCTGAAGATGTCGCGTTCGGACCTTTCAATGCAGGTTTGCGTGGCGCCGAACTCGATGCCGTTGTCGCACAAGCATTAGCCGATGTAGAGATGTCTGAGTTCGCTGATCGTGCGCCACACCACCTCTCTTTTGGGCAGCGCAGACGAGTAGCTCTAGCCACTGTGTTGGCCATGAAGCCAGAAATTTTGGTCTTGGATGAACCGTCATCAAATTTAGATCCGCTGAGTCGTCGCGAATTGGCGAGTATCCTCAAGAAACTCGACATCACCGTTTTGATGGTCACTCACGACTTGCCGTTTGCTCTTGAAATTTGCGAACGATCCGTCATTTTGGCTGGTGGCGTTATTACAACCGATGCGCCAACTTTGGAAATCTTGACGAACACAGAAATCATGATGGCACACCGATTGGAATTGCCAATCGGTTATGACCCGCATCTCGCGTTGTCGCAATTGAGTTCTTAGCTCAGCGAAACCTGCGTAAGAGAATCAGCAATTCGCTCAAACACATGTGCGTGTGGGGATTGCTTGCGCCAAACAATTGAAATTGTCCGGTAGGGCTTAGAGAATGAATCTGTTGTTTCAAAAGGCAAAGCCACGACTCCGCTGCCTGCGCGGCATT
>JACCDQ011378286.1_pt1 | contig 12890 bp, 12 predicted proteins | sample 7446031 | NCBI WGS metagenome assembly JACCDQ01 (sample SAMN15323442, study PRJNA562643) | freshwater metagenome | isolation source: river surface water | place: USA:Blue River Watershed | collected 2017-08-17 | reverse complement strand
ATGCCACCGTGGCCCGCATGCTTGAGCGCTCCCTTGTCGATCGCTACGGGGAGGCCGCATGATCCGCGTTATGATCATGGCGCGCCGGCCGGAATATAAGGGCGAATGGCGCCGCCGAAACACTATCGGGGTATTCCACCCCTCCAGCCACACGGCCATCAATGCAGCCCGCCGGGAAGCCTATGTGCGTCTCGCCGGGTGGGAGGCCGCCGACCCATACACCGAATTCGAGGTTGTAGTGTCATGACACCCATTGCTAGCTATGCCGTCTTCATCATCGCATCCATGTTCCTTATCATCATCGTGGCTTCACCCGATCGGCCAACCCCAGGCCAGCGCCGATACCTCATCACCCGCGCCTGTGATCGAATTCGCGAGACGTGGGATAACATCGAGTTGCAGGAAGAATTGAGATTTCGTAGGGAGGATGTGGCAAAATAGCCACCCTTAATCCGGCGAAGCAGTTTAATTAGAAAGCATCTGGAGGTATGCAAAATGATCAACGTCCGCTAGTACACAACCCAAATAGATAAAATATAGGGCTGCTGTCGAGCCCTTTGACCAATAAGATGATAATGCGAAACCGATCGTGCCGGTTTGGAATTACGAATAACTAGGTGTGGCCGATCACACCTAACTCACGGGGGATACCCTCAATGCGCAGTATCTTGATTGCCTTCTTCTCCATCTTCGCCATCGGCGCCGCATCGGCCGCCGACTTGGGAAACTCGGTGAAGGACGTCACCACTACCGTTATCGAGACAACGACAAATCCGTTCGGCGGCCTTTATGCGGGCGTAACGGTTGGTGCTCAATCCACCGATATCACCTTTACCAATCCCGAGGACAGCAACGACTATATCAGCGGCCTCAACGCTGACGGCTTTCTGGTCGGCGGTCACATCGGCTATAACATTTGCCCCGGCCGCGTGTGCTTCGGCATCGAGGCCGAAGGCGCGTTCAGCGATGTATCGCTGCATGTCAGCGATTACGATGATCTGCTGCAGATGGAGGATTATATCCAGCTAACCGGCCACATCGGCGCCCGCGTCAACAATGCCACCATGATTTATGTCAAGGCTGGCTATGAATGGCAGGATTGGACGGCCGGCATTCCCGGCAGCAGCCGCACCGACATCGCAGTCACAGCGGCCGTGCTCGGTGGTGGCATCAAGACTTTCGTGGCGCCTCAGTTGGCGATCGGCCTCGATGTCGATTACCTCTTGCTGGATGAACTCGATATCGACGATGCATCAAGCGGCTTCAACGATGCCGCCAACAAGGTGCTTGAGGACAGCGATGCATGGCGCGTGAAGCTGCGCGCCACGTGGTATCCCGGCGCGGCTGCACCGAGCCTGGACAGCATTCGCTTCTGATCGTCCGTTGCGTTGCGTGGTGTTATAAGCCGGGGCCGGTATTGCTTCCCCGGCTTTTTTATTAACCAAGAGGACATGAAATGACACACATCACCCCCACCGTTGGCCGCGTCGTATGGTTCTATGAAGACATCTATTGCAAAAAACGCAATGAACCAACGGCCGCCATGGTGACCAAGGTTCGCGGCGATGACAGACATGTGGATCTCGTCACCTATCCCGATCACACGGCCGTCGAGCGCCGGGAATGGGTGCCGCTGATCCAGGAAGGCGAAGACGCGGGCGCCCGTGGCGGCTGCTTCTGTGAATGGATGCCCTATCAGATCGGGCAAGCAAAGAAGCATGCCGAGCCCGAGCCCAATGCGCTTGAGCTTGGCGCGGCCGCTCGCAACGTCACCTGACACAGCAAAAACCCCCGGTGAGGGTGATCACCGGGGGTTTTGTGTGTAGCGGGGGGGGTGAACTACACTTCAATTGGGCACTAGAGAGGGAAAAAGACAACTCGCCACGGAAAAGCAACGGATTGACCTCCTCAAATTGCATATTGCCCCGTGATCCGTCAAGGCTTTTTTACAGGCCGGGGAATCGGCACAATGCGTGCCGGCGGTGGCGCGGGGGGCTCAACCTCTTGCAACCTTCGGTTCTGATCTTGGGCCATCACAGCCACAATGCCGGACAGGTTGTCTACCGCCGTTGTGAGCCGATCGATGGCTTGACGGTTGGTAGCCGTATCCTGCTTCAAAACCTCAACAATCTTGGTGACTTCCTTAAGCTCGCTCTCTTTGGCCGGCAAGAATAGATAGCCGGCAGCATACATGCTCATGATGGCGCCAACCACTGTAGCGCCCACACTCCAGATCTGCGCGGCCGTCAAATTGATCTGGTTGATTGTGACAAGAGGCGGCGTGCCGCCAACCTCGCTGACCGCGCCATTCACGTACTGTTCCCCCATCATCACGCCGCCAAAGCCTCAGACGGCCACCGCAACCCTAGCACCGATGCACGCGAGTAGTTTGCCCGTGTGACCGCATCGGATTGGTTCCCGCCGATCACCTTCAACGTTGTGGCCGTCCATTCCTCCACAAAGGCCACATGTCCAGCCGGAGCGGCACCGCGCTTGATCACAGCCACACAGCCGGCGCGCGGCTTGGTGATCTCGGTGCCCCAGTTGAGATAGGAACGCGCCATGAGCGAGCCCGTTCCTTTGTACCCGGCGCGCTTGAGCATGGCCCCGATAAAGGCGGCGCACCAGGGCACGGTGTCTGCCTTCTGCGGCATTCCGGCCTCGGTGTAAAACTCGATAATGTCGGGGTTGCTGCCGGCGCCGGGGATCTCTTTAAGCCCCAGTTGCGCGCGGGCTAGGGCCATCCACGGCGCCTCCACCACATCGGAAGCCGGCACCTTGGCTCCCTTGACACCGAGATATCCGGCGATTGCCGCCCGTGTGTCCGGCCCCCAGATGCCATCGAGAGTGCCGGGATCGTGCCCCAACTCCTTTAGCTTTTTCTGGATGGCGTAAAGCTCTGTATCCATAATGGAATTCCCTCATTGGTTACAGAGCATTTCTAGCCTTTAGCCGCCCTCTTGTCTGTTATCCTCTATACCAAGAGGTTGCGAAGAAAGTAGCTGCGCATGTCTCTTGCGTTCCGCGTGTAGATCGTTGCGCAATGCCTGTGTGGTTGCGGCGCCGACCATCGCTTGCCGCCCGGCATCGAGCGAGACTTGCACTTGGGCAAGAATAGCGCACATCCACTTATCGACGTTATCGCCGGTCACAGGATGAATGCCGCTCATATGAGTGTATAGCTCACATTCGTGACATTTATCCTTTACTGGCTTCTGCCAAAGGGGGCATTTCATGCCCGATCGGTTAATGGGTTTGCTGTCCATTACTGCTTAACGCCGATGCTGAAATCAAAATAACGCACTGCGAAGTCCATATTGTTCATGGTTAGACCATGATTGTGTGGCTGGCCACCGCCGGTTGATCCGGTAATGCCAGCCTGCAAACCTTCAACACGAGATGCGCCCGATCCCGTAGGGCTTCCTGTAAAAAAGGCTTGATCATAGGTATGATCATGCGCCGGGATCTGGTTAATCGTAAGTGTCGTATTGCCAACGGTGCCGCTCGGAAGTCGATTGCTGGCAAAAGCTGTGGTGAAGTCTTGACTGCCACCAGTGCTCACCGAGCCCGTTACAAGACGCATGGCCGAATTATTAAGGCCAATTGTGGTTGTATCCTTCGTCCAACCCACCGGAACGGTGGTTTGCTGAAATGGCAGCCTGGTGCCGGTGGGGAATTCGACACCCACGGCGCCGGGATCTCCAGACGCACCGAGCGACACCAGATTGCGCGTGCCGTTCGGGAGCACAATTGGGGTGCCCACCCCAAACTTCTGGAAGGTGACTGCAAAGTTGCCCGTGCACTGATTATCGACAATAACCATGCCGACAGCCAATGTCGTCACCAGCACATTGCCGGTAAGCGTGCCGTTCAAGATAAGTCGTAACGCCTGACTTTCGGTGGCATTGAGATTGACCGGAACATTCGTCAACGACTTGGTGACGCTACCGCCCAAGTTACTGTCGATGATCGTAAAAACATCTGCATTAAGCACATCGCCCCAGGTGTCAACCTCGGTACCGGTTACGATAAGCTCATAGCCTTTATTTGGCGATGTAACCATTATTGATCATCCATCATGGTGCGTTCGGTTTCATAACCAACGGCGGGAGCAATCACAGTGCCGGCGCTTTGGATCGCCTGCCGTGCCGCCGTGCGCGGAGCGGCTGCCGACATCGCTAATCGCTGGAAGGCGCGCGAGCCCGGCCGGCTATAGAGCATCGCCAGCGGCACGCCGTACATTGCCATTTTGGCCGCCAGCAACGGCTGTGTCACCAGCCCGATCAGCCCCAGGCGTTCGGCCGTGGGAGATCCCGCCCCCTTGGCCTTCATCGTGCTGCGCGCCGGCCCCGAGAGATCCTGCATGAGCGCGCGGCCGCGCGCGGTGTTCCCCTTGCCCACGGAGCGATCTTGCGCCCGCACAGCGCTGTGGAGGTTGGCCGGGCTAAACACGCCTTCATCGCTTCCCACGCGGCTGGAGGCATCCCGCAGCCGCGTATACCGCGCCCATGCCCGGTTGACATTGCCAAAGCGCGTCACATCGGCCGGCGCACTGTGGCGCGCCATGTTCGCTTCAAGCGCATCTCGAGTCGCATTGAGCGCATCCCCCAACTCGGGATGATATGGTGAGGCCGTCGACCGCCGCAGCCGATCGGCAGTGTCCCTCAGGCTGCGCAAGCTCTGCTGCAAGCGCTCGCCGGGGATGTGGCCGGTTTGCGTGTCCATCACCCGATCGATGAGGCGTTCCACCGCGTCTCGATACTCCGGCACCACCGCTTGCGGTAGGGTGCTTGCGATGCGCCGCACCTCAGCCTCTAACGGCTGATCGACCACGGCTTGCATGCGTGGCACCACGCGGTCATAGCGGCGGCCCAAGATGTCGCCCACTTCGTCGACGGACTCATTGCCGACATTTGGCGCCAGGCGGTTGAACTGCTGGATGTAGCGTTGCCCCAAGGGCTCAAGGGTGGTGCGGTATGCTTCGCGGTTGAGATCTTCCACGCCTTCCCGAGCCCGCGCGCGCACCATGTCACCAATGAGGGGCACGCTCGCCAGTGTGTTTTCCATGCGGCCGATCGCGCCATGTGGCCCCACCACCTCGCCGGGGGTAAGCCGGATGTTGCGCGCATCGAGGCGCCGGGCGGCATCCGTGGCGATCGGCCCAATCATGTTGCCGGCGATGTTCCCCAGGCCGCCCACGGCCGCGCCCGTCAGGCCGGCCGTCACACCGCCCTTGACCGCCTCGCCGGCATAATCCCCCACTGTGGCCGGACCCTCGATGCGCCCGGTAGCGTCGACCGCGCCCATCGGAGCAGCCGCAGCACCACCCCGCAGCACGCTGCCCACGAAGCCGGGGGTATAGCCCAAGAGGCGACCGAGCCCGGCGCCGCCCGCGACCCCCGCACCAACCGCGCCCCCGATCTCGCCAACGGCTGCGGCGGCCGGGTGCTCCTTTTCAAACTGCTTCTCCCGGCCCCGGATCTCATCCAGGATTTCTTTCCTGCTCCTGCCCACATATCCCCCGGTGAGGATATTCGGCAATGCGCCCGCCGTGGCGCCGATCTCATCGGCATAGTTGGCAAAGACGCCTTGCGCGACCTTCTGGGCAAAATCAGCCACAGGCGCGTCAGTACCCGGCGGCAATTCAACCGGCGATCCCGATGGGTATAATTCCGCAAGCGTCGGTTCGGGCTTGTAGCTCTGCAGCCCGGCCGCAGCACGCGCGCCGGCGGCCTCGCTCACGGGCTCCTCAGCAGCCGGCGCGCTCGCCGCATACCATGCTTGAGCCCCTGCCAGCGCATCGGCCTCATTGGCGGCTTCGGTGCGCATCTTGCGGCCGTCAGGCAACTCAATGGTGAATTGAGGCATTAGGGGTGAACCTCCAGCACCTTGAAGCCTGACGGCGCGCCCGGTACTTTAGTTGTAGGCACCAGCCGGGGCTGATCTTCAACCGCCTTGGAAAGCGGGTTGGCCTTCACATAGTCACGCACCACGCGGTCAAAGCCGGCATCGAGTTGGCCATCGTGCTCTTGAGCATAATCAACGGCCATCTCAAAAATCGTCCGATGGCGCTCGGCAGCCACACGCATGATCTTGATGATGCGCTTGTTGCCCTCGGGGGTCTTGAGCAGCCCCGGCACCGTCTCTTTGAGGAACTGGCGATCGGCATCCGACATGGCGCCCGGCATGCCACCGGCCTCCCCGCCGGGCGAACGCACCGCCAGCGCCAGCCGGTTGGAAACCTGCTGAATCACCTCGCCGGCCGCCACCTTGTCGATATCGGCAATACCGATCGCGGCGCCGATCTTGCGCGCATACTGCACAGCCTCACCGCCCATACCCGTTTGAATGCCGGTGTTGATGGCCTTCTCAACGTTGTCCAAGCTATCGATGAGTGTATCGGCCCCGGCGGCATTGGTGCGCAAGGTGTCATAGCTCTTGGCGTGGAGCTTGGCCATTTCCTCCGCACCCTTCTTATCGCCCGATACAGTCACGTTGGTTGATGGCCGCCCGGCCGCCTTAAGGTCAACCTGGTACTGGAAGAAGCTCTTGGGCTCACGGCCGGCAGCCTTCTCTTGCTCGGTATACGCAGCATATTCGCGCATATCCTCCGAAGGCTTGCCCGCATCCAACTGCTGCTTCTCACGTTCCCAACGCAGCTTCGCGGCTTCGTTGCTGGTTTCCTGGTTGAATTTGTCGAGATCCAGGCCCAACTTCGCATCTTCGCGCTTGTCGGTTGAGGTGAATTTCTTCGCCTCCAGATCCGCTGCTTCCTTTTTCAACCTCAACTCTTCTTCGGCGCGCGTCTCGCCGGTCTTGTACTTTTTCTCTTCGAGATCAGCCCCACGCGTGCGCAATGCCAGATCAGCCGCATCCTTCTTCATCTGATATGCCAGTTTGCTGCGCTCTGTGGCCGCCTCCCGCTCGCCGCTCTCGATGCCGGTCAAATACTGCATGCCGGCGAGGCCGCCTTTACCCACATCGCCGCTCGACAGCATCGAGAGACCGGCCACAAGCATGGCGCGGCGTTCGTTCTCCGTGAGCCCCAGGGGGTTGAACTCGACACCGAAGGCACGCTTGATGAAGCCGCCAGCCGCGCGATCGGCATTGTTGCGGTAGGGCTCACCGCCGCCAGCCGCCTTGGATGCCTCGGGGCTGGTGGCCTTGGCAACGACCACATCGCCGCCCTGCCCGATCCGGCCCGCAACCTGCTTATAGTAGTTGGCGCTCTCAGCCGGAATCACGCTGTCATCGCGGCCGGCCTTCAACCAGGCATCAGCGCGCGCCGGGCCACCATTATAGGCGATGCGCGCCGCATCCCGATCGCCGTTGTAGCGTTGCAGCATGGCCGTATAATAGTCGCGGCCAAACCGGCGGTTTTCGGCTGCTTTGGCCTTTGGCTCGGTGATTGAATAATCAAACGGGCGCACACCGAATCCTGGATCCCGCCCGGTTTCCGGCATGATCTGCATCGGCCCCTCAGCGCCGGCCGAACTCACCACATCCTCACGGCCACCGCTTTCCTGCATCTCGATGGCGCGCAGTTCTTCCTCCGTGGGCACAAGGCCGCCATCGGCGAAGCCGAAGAGACCGGCAAGACTACTCAGGCCGCTTAGGGCGCCACCGCCGCCGGCCGCGCCAAGGGAGGCTGTTGGCACGATCTCCGCACCCCATCCGCCGGCAGGATCAAGCATGCGGCCGATGTTGCCCAGGCCAGCACCGGCTTTCTTGCCGAGCGCCGCCATCTGCTCCCAATCCTGCGAACCGTCCTGTTGCTGCGCGGGCGGGCGCACGTCCGGCGCCTCAGGCCAGCGCACCTGTGCCGGCTTCAAGTCCGCCCACGGCATGAGACCGGCGGGCATCGAGGTTTGCAGGCCGCCGTCAGCCGCGCCCGGCCGGGCATCGGTAAGCGCGCGGTCATAGTTGACCATCTTCACACCGCCCGGCCCCTCGCTCACCGCTTCCGGATGCTCGCCGCGCTCGACATCTTGCGCCATCAGCCCCATCTGTGTGCGAGGATCTCCGGCATATCGGAAGCTATAGATGGGCTGGCCATCATGGGTACGGCCAACTTCCTGCACATCTTCTTTGACACGTTCATCACTGGCCATCGAGGCGAGCGTGAGCCCGCCGCCAATGATATTGCCAATGCCCTTGCCCTGTGACTGCGTTGCCGTTCCACTGCTATTGGTGGTGCCGCCCATGAGCGGGCCAATACCGGAAGCGATCGACGCAAGCCATTGCGCCTGCTGCATCGGATACAGTTGCTTGTTGGTCGCGTTGGTGCTGGCGGCATCGTTGACGGCCTGCTGCTGCGCCTGCTGCTGATTGCCGCCGGCCAAAAGCTGCGAAACATCGCTCGATTTCAGTTGGCTGATCATCTGCGCAAGCGAAGCCAATGACTGCCCGGCGGCCAACCCGCGCGTCTTGTCGCCTTGCGCGGCAGCAAGCGACTTATCCCACCCGCTTGAACGGAGATCAGCAAGCGTGCGGTTCATGTTCTGGCCTTGGTCGGAAGCCATCTGAGCTTTGCCAAGGAAGTACCCACTGCCACCGAGCCCGCCTTGTGACGCCTCTTGCGCAGTATATCCGCGTGTCTGCAGTGCGTTCTGTTTGTTAATGTCGGCAGTGGTGGTGTCGATTACGTCTTGCTGATACGGATTGAAGAATTTGGAGATATCCTCCGCAGTCACACCAGCCCCGGCATTCGAGATCATGTTGCCGGCGGCATCCGTCTGCGGCTGCCATGCACCTTGATTGGCCTGGATATTGCCAAATGCCTGTTGCTGCATCGCAGTAAAATCCGCGATGGTCTTAGCCGTCTGGGGATCATAAGGAGATTGGGCGGCCGTCGCCTGATTAAAGACGTTGCTATACATGCTGCCGGCTTCTGGTGTCGGCGCATACTGGCTAACGCTATTCTGCTTTGTCTTGTTCGACGCGCCCATGATCTACCCTTAAGCCGCCAGTTTGAACTTGTCGCGTGCGCCACCAACGAAGAAATAACCGCCGACCGGGGCACCCAAATGCTTCTCGTAAAGCTTTAGCTTCGCCTTGGTGCGTGCCGAAGATAGCACACCGATGAGAAGGGGGACATCCATGCGTGTGGCCGCACTGTCGGCGAACGTGAGAAGCGATCTCGCATTATGCGTTTTGCGGTAAGCCTTCGGCACAAATAGGAAAAGTTCCTCCAGGAACACATCCCCCGGCCCGGCATACCAGAAGGAAGCAAACCGCAAGAATACAATGCCCTGGATATCCCCCACCGGACCAATGAGCCCGATAAGCGCGCGGTTTTTGTTGATCGCCTCCATGATTGCGGCTTCTGCTGTCGGATAATGGATCTTTACGTGTCCATTCTCCTCATGCAGATCTTCTGCGATCGCAATCACATGGGGGTAATCTTCCGGTGTCGCGTACCTGATCTTTGCTAGTTCCATCGCCTTCTTACCTGTTGGGGGCCGGCAGCTTCTTTAGATGATCGGCAAACGCATTCCGCGTGTGCATCACCCATCTATCTAACGCATCGTGGCCGCCGGCTGCAGCCACAGCGTCAGGGCTCACCACGAATTCCCCATCGCTGATGAGGATCGGCACCGAGCCCCCGCGCGCGTACTTGCCGCGCCGGCCGCCAAACTGCTTCTCCAACAGATGCATCCCGGCTTCCGTGTTGCCCTCACCGAGCGCCGCGACCACGGCCGCCGGCACCACATAGGCGCCTTCCGGCACATCCACCGGCAGCTTGTCCGACCGACCGCCCGTCTTGCCGCGCATGGCGCCGACGACAACCTTAGCCCGGCGCGCCGCGCGTCCCACCCGGCCGCCGGCTGCAAACTTGCCCCGGCCGGCGCCGTAAGTGCCCCATCGCCGGATGAACTCCTCAAGCTCGGCACCCTTCAATTCCGGCGGGGGGAGCACCATGCTCTCACCCCAGGCCGGCTGCCGCACCGTCTGCGGCCCCTGATACCGGGCATAAGGCCACCTTTCGCGCAAGCCTTGGGCATCGAGCGGCGAGCGCACGGCCACAGTGCTGGCATCGAGATTGCCCGCATTCTTGGGGGTGCTGCGCGCCGCCGCATCGCTCATTTTGCCGCGCCTGGTGGCGAATTGCTCAAGCTCATCCATCACATCATATCGCGCGCGATGCTGAGATAAGTCATCGAGATAGGCATCAATCATGGCGCGCATCTTGGGATCTTTGGTGTCCAGCAGATCCGCCCGGCCGCGCGCGCTCTCAACGCCACCCTCATATGCCTTTTTGCCATGGCGCAACGGCGCGGCCCATCCGGCTTCCTTGCCGATCTCGTATTGCAGCATCTTGGCGAGCGCGGCACGCACATTGGCCTTTGGATTGAGCACCAAGGCGCCGCTGTCCGTAGTGCGCGCGATCGGCCGCCCCTGATGGTCCATCTCATCCGTGATGAACAGCGGCCGATCGCGCAACTGTGGCTGTGCCGCGAATAGCTTGGGGTGATCGATGGCCTGCGAGAGCGGCGCAACATCGCCCGGCTGAAACTCACGCCTCAGCGCAACATTTGCATCGGAGATCTCTTTGCGCACGCTACCATCTGGCGCCACGATGAGCCCTTGCGTTTCGCGCCAAACCCGATCCGGTTCCTTGTCCATCTCACGCAAGCCCCGCGCCGCGCGCTCGCCGCCGGCCCCGGCAGGCACCATGACGTGGACAGCATCCCGGCCGGCTTCGGCGGCGCGCCCGGCGCTCCGGCCCCAGGGGAGCGGCGAGAGAGCGCCAGCGGCGCCCAGAGCGGCCTCACCGCCGCTCAAGGCCGCATCCTTCCACCGACGCGCCTTGAGGGCTGCCACGGCCTCCCGGCCGGCGCCGTAGGCGTCTGCGGCGGCCATGGCATTGCCGGTCACCGGCAACATGCCGGCAAGCTCATGGATGTTGCGCAACCCCACCTCATCGGCCGGCTCGGCCGGCGGCGCGTCCAGGCGCATGCGCAATAGCTCGATGGGGTCCGTGGGCAACTCGCTACTCACGGCGCCGCCATCGGCCCGCCCGCCGGCGAAGCCCCACGGCACAGGTGTTGGCGCCGGCCAATCATATTCGATCGGGGGCTGTAGAATCTCCTCGATGCGACCGGGCTGGAAGCCTTCCGGGATCACCGCATTCCCGTGGCCTTCAATCTCCAGCACCCCAGGCGTATGGAGCGGCGAGCGCGGCGCGTAATTCGCGGTGTCGATCGGCACGCGCCGCACCCGATCATCATACTTATGCCCCTGACGCGGCCGGGGCTCACTCACGGCGCCGCCGGCCGCGTACCGGCGCGCCTTGTCGAGCGCGATCGCCACGGCTTGCTTTTGCGGCCGGCCGCTCGCCTTCAACTCCCGAATGTTGGCGCTGACGGCCTTTCGGGATGATCCAGACTTGAGCGGCATGTGGTCGACCCTATCGCGGATTGATGATGATATAGGCGAATTGCTCGCCACCGGCAGCGGCGGTGGCATCGGCGGTTTTGACGGTAAAGCCAGCGCCGGCCACATTGGCTGTAGGATCATGATACAGAGATTTGCTGCCGCCCATAAGAGTGGCTGCAGCCGCGTTCGTGGGGGACAGCCACACGCGCGATCCCGCGACCACCGCCGGCGCCAACACCACCAGTGTGGCTGCCGCCGACATGGTGAAGGCGCCGACCGTGCCGAATCCGAGAAGCACCGCGCGGATAGCGGCCAACTGCTCCACAATCGCGCGACCGACAGAAACCATATCGTCGGAAGTGGTGCCACCGTTCATCATCGTCTCCCATCCGGCGCAAAACGAAACCGCATCCTCCCCAGGCGCCAGAAGCTCCCGGTGTCGATGCTATCCACCCTTAGCGCAACTTGCCGCGTGCGCACACGCGTTCCATCAGGGTTTTCAGGCACGAATGACGGGTTGGCCTTACCCACCACAAACGGCCCATATTCGCGGTACGCCTCGCCGGCTGCATCGCGGCACAGCAATGAAACGCGGATCTGCGCTTGTTCGCTGCCGCCGAACTCGCTCCATTTGAAGTCTGGGAACACCTCATCAATGAAAACGAAGTCTTCACCTTCCGAGAGATAGAAATCGCCCGTCTGGAACATGGGTGATAATGGCATGTTGTCGTCGTCAAAGCCGAATTCATGCTTATAGACAATACTGTTCACCCCGGCACCAAGTGGATTACCAAGCACCGAGCGGTCAAGCCATGCCACCCGCACCGGAACATCAAAATCCCATGTACCTTCAACAATGTTATATTTCACCGCTTTATCCGGGGTACCGTCAAGACTTGCCTTGCTCGGATACTCCCACCAGATCTCGGTGAAATCGCTGTTGCAGCCGGCAACAACCCGATTCTTGAAATCGGGGTGAAGCTGGTCAAAGACGGCATCCCACACCGGGCAGGGGATCGGCTGCACCCCAGATCCCGAATATGTGAAGAAGTTACCAACACCCATCCAGTAAACAGTGTCGGCATGCTGCGCCCACCCGTGCTTACTCACGAGCCCGCAATTAGATCCGACGCGGTTGGAGCTATAGACCGATTGCCCACCGTTGAACGTAAATGCGTAGACGTCCAAATCTGTCCAAATGAGATTTCTATTCTTTGTGGCTGCCCCGCTTATGCATTTTGATCCGGTGGGTATGCGGAACTCACGGGCGAAGTTCTCGACAAGATTACGCCACTGAAAGAAATTGCCGATATCGGAGCACCGAACCAACAACGGATCTTGATAGATACCGATGCCGCCGATCAACCGCGCGTCGACGCTTGAGCCCCAGGCAATCACCTGCTGCTGTGCCATCGAGACAAAGGCGCCATCGTTGAAAATCGGACCTTCCGGGATCAATGCCGCATTCTGGAAGCCTGAGCCCGGCTGCCAGTAGTAGATGCCGCCGCCTT
>JACCDQ011027628.1_pt1 | contig 12890 bp, 14 predicted proteins | sample 7446031 | NCBI WGS metagenome assembly JACCDQ01 (sample SAMN15323442, study PRJNA562643) | freshwater metagenome | isolation source: river surface water | place: USA:Blue River Watershed | collected 2017-08-17 | reverse complement strand
TACTAAAAAAATTTCCTGTATTTTGTTGTTTTCGTTTAAAAGCGTTTTCTTTGCAGTCGTTTTTCACCAAACTACAGTTCAAAATGTCAGCAATTGCAACTAAAGTAACGCAAATTATCGTTGAGAAACTCGGCGTTGATGTATCAGAAGTAACTCCAGAAGCATCATTCACAAATGATTTAGGAGCAGATTCATTAGACACCGTAGAATTGATAATGGAATTTGAAAAAGAATTTAATGTCTCTATCCCAGACGACCAAGCAGAAAATATCCAGACCGTAGGTCAGGCTATCACTTACTTGGAAGAAAATTCTAAATAAGTATTCTTAGTACTGAGTGCCGAGTATCGAGTTTTAGACAATGTTTTCATAACTAAAACTCGGTACTTCGAACTCTGTATTTTTTTACTTTGACACAAACATTTACACTTTATGGCATTCAAACGAGTAGTTGTAACAGGATTAGGAGCATTAACACCTATCGGTAATACGGTAGAAGAATTTTGGCAAGGGCTTTCAACTGGTAAAAGTGGAGCAGCTACCATCACCAGATTCGATGCGAGTAAGTTTCGTACGCAATTTGCCTGTGAAGTAAAAAACTTCGATGTTACGCAGTTTATCCCACGTCAGGATGCTCGTAAAATGGACTTATTCACCCAGTTTGCAATGGTGGTTGCCGATGAAGCCATCAAAGACTCTGGACTTGACTTAGAAAGTATCAATAAAAATAAAGCTGGAGTAATTTGGGGGTCGGGTATCGGCGGTTTGAAAACTTTTGAAGAAGAAGTTATCAATTTCTCGAACGGCGACGGAACACCAAAGTTCAACCCATTCTTTATTCCTAAAATGATTGCAGATAGTGCTTCTGGCCAAATCTCAATCAAATATGGTTTCCGTGGGCCAAACTACATCACGGTTTCGGCGTGTGCCTCAACTAATAATGCAATCATTGATGCCTTCAACTATATTCGTTTAGGCCGCATCAATCTTTGTATTTCTGGTGGCTCAGAAGCAGCCGTAACGCAAGCAGGCATCGGTGGTTTCAATGGTCTTCGTGCCATGTCAGAAAGAAACGACGACCCTGCAACGGGTTCTCGTCCGTACGACAAAGACCGTGACGGATTTGTTTTGGGCGATGGTGGTGCAGCCTTGATTCTCGAAGAATACGAACACGCTGTGGCTCGTGGTGCTAAAATCTATTGTGAAATCATCGGTGGAGGATTCTCATCGGATGCGTATCACATCACAGCTCCACATCCTGAAGGAGAAGGTGCTTACTTATCAATGGTTGATGCCCTTGATGATGCAGGAATCAAACCAGAAGAAGTTGATTATATCAATACACATGGTACTTCAACTCCACTCGGCGACCCACAAGAAATTAAGGCAATCGAAAAGCTATTTGGCGACCATACTTACAAAATGAGTATCAGCTCAACCAAATCAATGACTGGCCACTTATTGGGTGCTGCGGGTGCGGTTGAATCAGTTGCTGCAGTTTTAGCAATCAAACATCAGGTAGTTCCACCAACAATCAATCTCTTCAATATTGATGAGTCAATTGACCCAAGAATAGATTTGACACCAAATGTTGCGAAAGCTCGAAAAATAGATGTAGTTTTGAGTAATTGTTTTGGTTTCGGTGGGCATAATGCTACGTTGATATTTAAGAAAATTTAATTACGAATCGTGTTGTCGGAAGTAAGTAACTCATTTTGGGGATTTTTCAGAACTGATGCGAAAGAACGCAGTTTTAGAAAATCAGTGGAGCAGATAATTGGCGAAAAGCCAGGAAATCCTTTGCTCTATCAGCTTGCTTTTAGACACACATCTGCTTCGAAAGAAACAAACATTGGTGGTTTCAGAGAATCAAACGAAAGACTCGAATACCTCGGTGATTCGGTTTTGGGTATGATTGTGGCTGAATACCTCTTCAAAAAATATCCGTTTAAAGATGAGGGTTTTCTGACCGAGATTCGCTCCCGTATCGTAAACCGTGAATCTTTAAATGTTTTAGCACGCAAGATAGGTTTAGAGCGACTCATTGAGTTCGACGGACAGAGAGTCGCTCACAACCGTACTTCTATGTATGGCGATGCCATGGAGGCACTCATTGGAGCTATTTACTTAGATAAAGGTTTTCGTTTTACGAAGAAGTTTATTTTAAAGAAACTCCTCGCCAATTACTTCGACCTCGATACGGTCATTCAAACCAATACAAACTACAAGAGTATCCTACTTAGTTGGTCGCAACAAGAAGGTAAACGTGTTACCTTCGAGATTATCCAAGAAAACGGTAAGCATCACCATAAAGAATTCGTGGCCCAAGTTTCGGTCGATGGTGAAGCTGTGAGCAAGGGTGGGGGATGGAACAAAAAGAAAGCCGAACAAGAAGCCGCTCGCCGTGCGTGCGAGGCTCTTGATATAAAATCTTAATTAAATACTCCCGCTTAGTAAAATGATTTGAATTTATTTGCAGAATCACTACAAGTATCTATTTTTGTGATTCAATAGAATTCAACCAATATGCCGTTACAACAACGGACATAATTACATAAGCTGCCATTTGTTGAAACTTTTACCTAAAATAACGTTCGGCCTGTTACTATTTTTAACTTGCGGTGTTTCATACTCCCAAAAGATAAGTATTCAGGTACTACAACAAGGGACATCCTATTCGGATTCGTCTTATTATGACATCATACCCGTAGGCAACAAGTTTTGGATAGGTGGAAAATATGGCACACTTAAATCTATTGACTCCGAAGGCAATCTCTCTAATATCAGCTACCCAAGCGAAAACGTCGATATCTACAAATTAGACCATTTTGATAAAGAAAACCTTATTATCAGTGGCGATAAAGGTATTGTTTATAAACACAACCTGACTACCAATATTTGGGAAACAATCAAAATCAAGGGCTATGAAAAAGCGTGTTTTTATAACCTAACGGTGGTAAATGATTCGACTGCCTTTATCTGTGGAGGAAATTCAGCCATTGCTCATTCTGAAAAGACAGTTCCGTTTGGTTTTATTCTGAAAACAACTGATAAAGGCAAAACTTGGAAACGAGTATATCAAAACGCCTTCAAGATGGTTTGGTGCGTTAAGTACAATGAGTTCGACAAGAAGGTTTATGCTCTAATGTACACCCCCAACAAAACTCACTTGTATGCCTTTGACAATGAGCAATGGGAAAAGAAACAAAAGATAGGTAATAGTATTTTCCACGAAATTCAGTTTGAGAACACCGAAGACTTCATCGCAATGGGCGGCTGGATGGGCAAAAAAGGCCGTATTCACAACCAAAAACAAAAATTGGAGATTCCTACCTCTGGCTTACTTTGGGGGCGTGTAGCCAACGAAAAATACGAAATTTATTCGGGCTGTGATGGGCAAGTAGTATTGGGCGATAAAACGGGAAATTATAAAGTCTTTGGCGAGAAACTTAATAAAGCCTTCAACATTTACGAAACCGTTTTTACCTCTCCTACAACTGCCATTTCGATTGGAAGTGCCAGAACTATTCTTTTACTCAAAATAGTAGAAGAAACTACTACGCATTCGAATTCTACTGGCAAGTAATTCTTTTCAGCAATTTGTAATACCTTTCTTCAAATTTGCTAATTCAAAAGCAACTTCTTAATTTTAAAAACTTTCAAAGATACAAAGTAGGTCTTTCAAAAATTTTAAAATTCAACTATCTAAAACAATGAAAAAAGTATTGGTTTTAGCATTGGTAGCTTGTAGCTCTTTTGCTTACGCCCAAAAAGGCAAAACGGTAAACTTATTTGATGGTAAAACTACCAATGGCTGGCACACATGGCACGAAACCACCGTAAAGGGCTGGCACGTGATGGATGGGGTGTTAATGACGCACGGCGGTAATGGCGATTTAGTGACCGATAAAGAATACGAAGACTTTGAGCTAACTTTTGAATTTAAAGCTGCTCCAAAAGGTAATAGCGGCGTAATCTACAAGGTGTTGGAAACACCCGAAGCCAAGGCTTCGTATATGTCAGGGCCAGAGTACCAAATCATTGATGATAAGAATTACCCTTCTCCGATTAAAGATGTGCAGAAAACAGCTGCAAATTATGATATGCAAGTTCCTGCCGATTTAAGTGTTGTAAAGCCCGCTGGGCAATGGAATACTGGTAAAATCATTGTTAAAGATAACCACGTTGAACATTGGCTAAATGGCAAGAAAATGGTCGAATACGAATACGGTAGCACCGATTGGCAAGTTATGGTAGCCAAAAGTAAATTTGCCAATTGGGATTTTGCCAAAGCTCATGCAAAAGGAAAAATCGCTCTTCAAGACCATGGCGATATGGTTTCTTTTAAGAGTATCAAGATAAAAGAGTTATAATAAAAAAGGAGAGCTTTCAACGGCTCTCCTTTTTATTATTTTAATAGATTTAGAACTTGATTGATATGCCAAGAGAGCTGTAAGGTGTTCCACCCTCTGCATAGATAGCCAGTTTTTCTTTGAAGTAATATCTTGCTCCAATAAAGCCACCAATCATTGGTCTTAAGTCGGCATCTGTATAATATGATGAATAATTAGAGCTGTACTTTGCTAATCTTACGCCACCAACTACACCTACATACGGGTCAAGTTTATCTTCGTTAATACCTATCTCTTTCAAGTACTTACCAAAGTGAACAGCACCTCTACCTCCAACACCAATGTATGTGAGGCGAAAATTACTACCAAGAAGGCCATATCCGTAGCTGTAAGAAGATACCGCACCAATAATGCCAATACTGATTAAGTCCGAAACACCATAATCAACTGTGGCATTTGCACCTATACCATAACCAGCCCCAACACCAACACTAAAGTTCTTCTGGCCTTTTTCGAAAGATTGAGCATTTGTGTTTTCTGAATAGAAGAAACACGCTATTATGACAAAAGAAATTGAGAGTAATTTTTTCATGATACTTTTATTTTTATGGATGGTTTTTAAAGTACGAAATTTAGATAATCACGTTTTTAAAACAAAAGTAAAAGGGAAAAAATGACCTAAAAATCAATTAAGCGGTCGGAAAGTTGTAAAACAATAGGTTTTACTTTGAAACTTCATCTAAAAGCTGATTATAGACCTTTGAGCGACGTTTCTTTTTTTCGTTGATAGTAATCTGCTCTGCTTTTTTATAGCCTCCCATATAATATCGCTGAAACCACGGTGCGGCTGTTACCAGCACATCAAACGGACTTGAGCTTTTAATGGCGGCCATAATTCCCCAAGTGGCAATGCCCACCGTAAGAATAATTGAATTTGTTCCGTTCTTTATATCACCCGCATAGAATTGGCCAAGCCCCGGAACAATCATGCTCATGATTCGAGCGGCTCGGGGGTTGAGTTTGTTTATCTTTTCGTTTTTTACGAATAGCTGTTCAATCTTTTTTCTTGATTCAATATTTGTTGTGTCAATCAAAGATAAAAACTGTGGTTTGGCTAAATCATATTTTTCGACTGAAAAGTTTAGTATGGCCGTGTAAAATACTTTTCGTTTAGCTTGCTCTGCATTTAGCTTTGCTGGCAAATTTAATAGTTCGATTTCGGCGTATTCAAAGTTATTCTGAATGAGATAACAAGACATTTTTCTGAATATCACTTCGGCCTTAGCACTATCGGTCTTTTGTTGAAAAAAAGCTAATTCGTAGTAATCGGCTGCTTCTTCGTATTGTTGTGTTTCGTAAAGGCAGTCGGCAATATTCTTGTAGCAATCTTTTCTGAATGTTTCGGTTTTATCAAAGTAAATTACTCTCCGATAAGTAACACTTGCTCCGAGGTAATCTTTTTCGGCAAAGAGTTCGTTGGCAAAATCGAAGCTTTGCTTGAGGTCTTGCGAAAAAGAAATTTGTGGTATTAATATAAAAAGTATTAAAAGTATTTTTTGCATAATTATCGACTCAATAGTAGCTGTTAAAAAGGTTCTCTATTTTGGTTCGGATGCCCAAATGGCTTTTTTTATTATAGCCTTTTGCCGAAACCACCGAGCCGTAAATATTACCTAAATAAAAACCAAAGCCTATACCGCCATAAATCCAACCTCTGGTGCTTTTAACGCCACTCTTATTAAAGCCTCTGATTGATTGAACCGCCATCGTTCCGACAAAGAAAAGAGACACGATTCCGTCTTTCCAATCTTTTACATACATACGCCCTGTACCTGGAATTATGGCCGACATTATACCTGCAACAGCTGGACTTTTACGTTTGATTGCCATTGCTTGTTCGGCTAAGTCTTTATAGTTGGCAGCTAATCGGTGGTCTTCTGGCTTAATTGTTTGTAATAAATCATTGGCACTTTTATAATTATCTTGAAGAATATCAGAAGTAGCCGAAAGGATTGTTTTATCAGCTGACGATAACTTTACGTTGGAGTCCCAAAAGCTTTTTGCTGATTTATACTCAGATTTCAAAAGAAGTGTACGGCCATATTCTACGGCCGACGAAGCACTCATGGTTGTGAGTTCGGGGTAAAGTTGTTTGCCTCTGATGAGTGCCTCGTCGTATTTTCCCGAACGACGATACATGGATAGGAGCGAGGTTTTGAGGGTATCGTTTTCGGGCGACATAAAGGTGAGGCGTTCAAACTCACGAGTTGCTAAATCATATTGGCCTGACTTGGCTAAGTATTCAGCAAATTTTTTTGTGTTTTCAAAATTATAAAGGTCTTGCGAAAAGACATTTGTACTATAAAATATTATAAAAAGTATTAAAAGTTTTTTTTTCATTATCAAGGCTTATCTATCAGTAATTTCTCTTTAAAATCAATTGCGTATTTTTCGGGGCTAAGACCATTGCAGCGAGTTAGTCTGTCCATCGTTTTGATTCCTCCCATAATAACCCCGCTTTTTTTAACAGCCAAAATACCAAACTCTGAGCAAGATGGTGTAAATGTACAAACCGTTAGGTCTTGAGAAGAGAAAAAGGTTTTGTAGAACAGAAACAGTCCCGAAAATAAATACTGAACTTCATTGCGATTACCTTTTGCTTCTTTATAAACCCTCTTTTGTGGAGCTTGAATAACCCCACGAAGCACATTTACCTCCGATTTACTTTGGGCTTTTAGCTGACTGCTTAGGCTTAGTGATAGTAGGAATAGGATAGTTATAACTTTCGTTTTCATCTTCTTGGTCAATGATAATGTTCTTGTAGGTTGTTTGTTGAATATTCTGTGTACCGTCTGTATTGTACGAAATTTGCGTCACTTGTTTCGGAAATTCAACACCGTTGTAGTTTGAATATTCTTTAAAAAACTGTTGGCTGAGGAGTTTTTCTTTAGGGTCGTAAAAGGCAATCGCATCTAATTTTTTGTTGGCATTTGCCATTTTTATTTTTCCGAGGGTTTTCATGAGTTGTTTTTCTACGACACTCCACGTAGTTATTACTCGCCCATCTTTATCTTTTTCGACTTTCGATATTTTATAGATTTTTGCTACATTTCCTGAGTTGAGACCATAATCGGCCAATTTACCCGAAAGGGCCAAATGAAATATCGAAAACTCATTGGAGGCTAAAACACTTTGTACCAAAACACTATCTTTCGTGATTTTATACAAAGTGGTATCCTTAATTATGATTGTTTCTTTTTGTGGAAAAGTGAGTTTATAAATTACTTTTAGTGATGTTTTATCGTAATAGACCTTCCCGACTGTGAGGCGATACGAACCATTCGATAATTTATCTTTGATAGATACATCAGCCTTAATTCTATAAAATTGTTGGGCATTAGCAAACTGAACGCCCAATATATATGTCATTAATAAAAGAAAAATGCTTTTTTTCATAAAATAGAATTTCAAATAAAACGCCTGCGAGTCTTACTATTACAATGTTCCTGCACTCAATCCAATTGCAAGCAATACAATATAAATTACTGCTACAACTCCACCTGCCGTCAAACATCCATAAAGAGCTTTTTTTGTTTGTTCTTTATCTTCTGTAAATATATAGACAAGTAAAATACCCAGTCCCCCCAAGAAACAACCCCACAAAAATGCGGGAATATTCAGTGGAAGTTCATTATCTTTTGTAATAGTAGCTAATGTATTAGTATCAAGCTCAATATCTTTTACTAAATCAGTATCCTTTATTGTTTCAAGATTTGCCTCTTGGTTTTGCTCGATAAATACTTCAACTTTATTAAGTTTTTCAAAATGGCTATTGATACTTTCTGGGTTGTATATTAAAGCCTCATTTTCTGAAATATTATTATTCAATGATGCTGTTTCTGGGTTGTGTGCTAACACCTCAGTAGCAGCCAACTCATTCGTTTCTGCAATATTATTAGTTGATGTGCTTGTAATTTCATTTTTAGTTTGTGTAGAAACTGGGCTTTGAGTTATCTTTTTCTGTGAATCAAAGTTTTCAACTTTACCTTTCTGCACGTAAGCATATTGCTTTTGTTGGCAAGCAGTAAGAGCTAAGACTAATACGATAGTGGAAATAATTGTAGATTTCATAAAATTGGATTTTAGTGAGTATTAATAAACAAAAATAGCCCAATCTTTTGATTTGGGCTATTTTTGAGGGTACTAATATTTATGATTAGAATGTAGCTAATACTACGAAGTAGTAAACCGCCCAAAGAACAGTCCAAGCTAAACAACCATACAATGCTTTTTTAGTTTGCTCCTTGTCTTTATCAGTGATTAAGTAAACTGCCAAAACACCAAGTAGACCAAGTACGCAACCCCACCAGAAAGCAGGAATACCCAACGGTAAATCGCCAGCTACAACTGCGTTAGTTACGTTTGTATCTAATTTTAAATCTTGAGTAAGTTCAGTATCTTTTACGTCTTCGATAGTTGCACCTTCGTGAGCAGCTACGTACTCTTCTAATTTATTTAATTTTTCAAATTCTGCATTTACTGCTTTTTCATTGAAAGTCATTACTTGGCTTTCAGTAACAGCAGGAGTTTCAGTGTTCAATGAAGCAATTGCTACTGAATTATCAGCCGAAAGTGCCGTTTCTGTTGGGGCTACAATCGAAGCAGTTGCCTCTTCTACAACCGCTACTTCAGTAGTTGGCTGAGCAGCTACCACTTGTTTTTTTGCAACTGCATAAGTAGGAGTGCTTGTTTTCTGGAAAGAAGCATATTCTTTCTTTTGGCATGAAGCCAATACAACGATTGCTGAAAGGAATAGGATTAATTTTTTCATAGAACAAATGGTTTAAACGTTAATAGAATGATTATTAGATACAAAAATAAAATTTTAATTTGATTTACAAAGAAATATTGATTATAAAAACTGTTTTTTTCTTAATAAATCAAAATATTTCTATTGATTAACTCTTTTTTCAGAAAATGCAAATGAACACAAAAATTCTATCTTTGTATTTTTTGAATGGTTAAAATCCAAAAAAAATTTACTTAACGGTCAAAAAATATTTTTATGGAATCCGAACATAAACACATAAGCTACGCTACCGAAGCAATTCTAAGTGAACAAGAATTGATTACCAAGTCGAAAGAAGTTTTTCAAAACCTCAATAAAAGGCGTTCATTAAGGTTCTTTTCTAATAAAACTTTTCCAGCCGAAGTAATTGAAAATTTGGTAATAGCGGCCTCAACTGCACCTTCGGGAGCAAACAAACAACCGTGGACATTTTGTGTGGTTTCTTCTCCTGAGCTAAAAAAACAAATCAGAATGGCAGCCGAAGAAGAAGAACGCATCAGCTATGAAAGCAGGATGTCGGAAGAATGGAAAGAAGACTTAAAACCTTTTGAAACCGATTGGCAAAAACCTTTTTTAGAAACGGCTCCGTATCTTATTATTGTTTTCAAGCGTGCTTACGAATTTGAAATAGGAGGGAAGAAACATCAAAATTATTATGTGAGCGAGTCGGTTGGTATTGCCTGTGGATTTTTACTTACAGCTATTCATAACTTGGGCTTGGTAGCACTTACGCACACACCAAGCCCAATGGATTTTCTGACTAAGATTTTAAACCGCCCTTCTAACGAACGTCCATATCTATTAATACCTGTTGGTTATCCAGCAGAAGCTGCTACAGTCCCTGATATTAAACGAAAGCAAAAAGAAGAAGTGCTCATCTGGTATAAGTAATGCCTTACTTGATTCTATCGCTGAATACTTTTTTGAATTTTTCAACTTTTGGTTTTACTACCATTTGGCAATAGGGATTATGACCATTCAGATTGAAATAATCTTGGTGGTAATCTTCAGCCTTGTAGAAAACACTTGCTGGCTCAAAAGTAGTTACAATTGGAGCATCATACGCACCCGAATGGCTCAAATCATTTTTTATGCTTTCGGCAATTTGCTTTTGGGTAGCATCATGATAGAAAACAGCTGAGCGATATTGCGTACCAATATCTCCACCTTGGCGGTTTAGCGTTGTTGGGTCATGGGTTTTCCAGAATACTTCCAATAGCTCTTCAAACGAAATGATGTTTGGATTATAAGTAATCTGACACACTTCTGCATGACCCGTTTGGCCAGTACAAACATCTTTATACGTAGGATTTTTGAGTGTACCACCCATGTAGCCTGATTCTACTTTTTCAACACCTTTCAACTTTTGAAATACAGCTTCAACACACCAAAAACAACCAGCAGCCAGCGTGGCTACTTTATTTGTTGGTAGTGCCGTATTTTCTACTTTTACATTTTCTTGATTCATTTTCTTAACTTTGTTTTTTACGACCTGAGCATTGGAACAATATCCAACAAACAGAAGTACAATTAGTGGGACATTGTATTTCATTTTAACAATTTACTTTTGGGTTATGTTTCCTTAAATTAAATTTTATATGAATCTATTTCAGAAACCATTACGATACATTGCATAGCAAAATTTACAATCCAATGAAGAAAATTGATATTGACGACTTTAGGTTTAACGGTAAAGGTAAATTTTCGATTAAAAAATCAGAGACCAAAGTTAGTGATTTTTATGATGATAAAGAAGATTACGAAACAGCTTTAAAGTTACTCCAAACGGAGCTCGATGAATTACAAGAAAAAATGTTTGCTCATAATAGGTATGGCCTTTTGGTTATTTTTCAGGCAATGGATGCTGCAGGAAAAGATGGTACATTGAAGGCAGTCTTCTCAGGAGTCAATCCTCAAGGTATGAGGTTTTATTCTTTCAAGCGTCCGACCGAAACCGAACTCGACCATGATTTTCTGTGGCGAACGAATATGCAACTCCCCGAACGTGGAACAATTACGGTTTTCAATCGTTCTTATTACGAAGAAGTTTTGGTCGTAAAAGTTCACCCCGAAATTCTTTTAAATACCCAACGCCTCCCTACTGAAATTTCGGAAGATTTGGAGAAGGTATGGGAAAACCGTTATGAGGATATTGCCAATTTAGAAAAATACCTTACTCGCAACGGAATCCATGTGGTGAAGTTTTTTCTGAATGTTTCAAAAAAAGAACAATCGGAAAGGCTCATCGAACGCATTGAAGACCCTTCAAAAAATTGGAAGTTTGAAGAGCAAGATGTGAAGGAAAGAGAGTTCTGGAACGACTATCAAAAAGCTTACGAAGATGCCATTAATGCCACTTCTACTGAGCTATGCCCATGGTATATCATTCCAGCCGATGATAAGAAAAATATGCGGTTGATTGTGGCGAGTATTCTTGCCAAAAAGTTAAAATCACTTGATATGAATTACCCAAAATCGGATGCCACCCGACAAGCAACTTTGAAAAGTTTGATTGAAAAAATTCGATTACAAGACAATAAATAATTTCGCATAAAAACAAAATAAATAACAAATAACGAAGTCAATAATCGTATCATTTTTCAATAAAATATTGATAATAAAGTAATTATATTTCAAAATCTATTAAATTTTTCATTTTTGCTTACTTTTTTAATTTTAGGAGCAGTATTTTGAAGAATATTACTATATATACGTTTTACGTTTACAGGTGATTTTATCAAAAAACCTAAATATATTAATAGAAATTAGCTAAACTTTTATGTGATAAAGTATAAATACTTTCAATTAAAGAATATAATTTTACTTCGCTTTAAAACAAAATAAAAAACAAATTACGATATTATAAAAACTGTAAATTTTACTATAAAAAATTGATAATTAACAAATTACACTATAATTATTATAAAATTCAATAAAACTCATAGATACACATATTTTCTTAACTTTGAAGACAATATTGAGTGTCGTTTTTTACATTTGTATCATATTAGCAGGACGCAGAATTATATCTGCGTCCCTTTCGTATTTATAACAGCAGAATTAAAGTGAAAGCCCACGAATTATTAAAGATTTATGAAGAAGATAGTTTTATTAAAACGCTTCTTGAAGAAATAAAATCCAAAAAAAATGTTTATATCAAAGGTCTGTCTGGAAGTTTAGATGCAATCATTGCCGCAGTTAATTATAATGTAAATCCCCAACACAACATCTTTATTTTAAATGATAAAGATGATGCAGCCTACTTCTATAACGACCTACAAAATCTGTTAGGTGAAGAAAACGTTTTTCTTTTTCCGATGTCATATAAGAAACCCTACTTATATGAAGAGATTGATAATGCAAATGTCCTACAACGCTCTGAGGTTCTAAATCAATTAAATAACGAAAAGACCAATCTTTTAATTGTAACATATCCCGAAGCACTCTCCGAAAAAGTAATTAACAAGAAATCATTAATTGCCAATACGCTTCAAATCAAAATAGGAGAGAAGCTCGATGTAAGTTTCATTTCGGAGTTATTGGTTTCGTATGATTTTGAGAAAACAGATTTTGTTTACGAGCCTGGGCAGTTTTCGATTCGTGGAGGTATTGTCGATATTTTCTCTTATGCGTCTGAGTTCCCTTGTCGTATCGAACTCTTCGGCGATGAAATTGATAGCCTCCGACTTT
>JACCDQ011790017.1_pt1 | contig 12891 bp, 10 predicted proteins | sample 7446031 | NCBI WGS metagenome assembly JACCDQ01 (sample SAMN15323442, study PRJNA562643) | freshwater metagenome | isolation source: river surface water | place: USA:Blue River Watershed | collected 2017-08-17 | reverse complement strand
TTGATGAAGCCGGCAATGGCTACCTGGCCACCGTCTACTACGTCAACACCCAGAACGCCACCACCACCGACCCTAGCAACAAGTGGCAGACCCATGTGTACATCGGCGATACCAAGTTGCAGGAGAAGCTGATCCAGGCCACCAATACCGAAGGATCCAAGCTGTTCGTCAACCAGTATGGCGAGATCAAGAGCTTCGAGCGAGGCACCGAACCTGCAGTGTACGAGGGCACCCCCCTGTACTACCTCGACAGCCTCAAAGACCGCATCAATTCGACACCGGCCACGGCCAAGGGTGATGCCCTGACCCTCACCAAAATCACCAACTGGCAAACCGGCTATGCCACCGACAAGCTGCGCGTCGATACAGTGGCCACGACTGGCTTCACGACGAACAACAAAGACGCTCTGCTGGGCAACGGTACGGTCATGAAACTGGTCGCTGGCACCAAGACCTACAGCTTCACCGCAAATGGCACATCCAAATACAGCGATGGCTTGGACGCCATCAAGACAAGCATCAATGCAGACACCAGCGTCGCGTTTTCTGCCGATATTGATGCCTCCGGTCAACTTCTGATCACTGCCGATGCAGCTGGTGAAGCCCTGCCCACCTTCACCTTTTCCAAAACCAGCGGCACCGACATCACGGCCATCACCGCCAACCCGGCCTTGACCAAATCCTGGCAAACCGGAGCCAGCTTCAAGGTGAATGTGGATAACTCCAAAGAGCCCATCACTGTGGATCTGTCTTCACTGACCGAAGCCACCGGAGCCATCACCGGGGCTGACATGGCCCGCGAAATGACCAAGCTGATCAACCAGCAATACGGTGACGAGCGTTACTTCGACTTCAGCAACTACCTGAGTACCGACAAGAGCAAGGTCTCCCTGTTCCAGATTGCCGTCACCAGCGCCGATGAATCTGCTTCTCAAAGTGATTTCAAGATGATCAATTTTGAAATCGGACCCAATGAGGACATGAGCAAGGTGACGGTCAAGGATGCGGTGACCCGCATTCAGGATGCGGTGCGCGCCGTCAACCCCAACGTGACCGTGGGCTACGACGCCGTCAACAAGAGCTTCACCTTCCAGGACAGCAGCGACACCAACCGAGTGCACCTGCGCTCGTCGGGCGGATTGGCTTCCGACGGTTTCTTCGGCGTGGGCGGGACCCAGTACACCACCGTGAATCCCGTTACCGGCCTGTATGGCGCCTACACCATCCCGAACGGCGACATGATTCGGGAGAAAAGCGACCAACGCTACGGCATCAAAGTCAGCTTCGGTGACGAAGGCTTCAGCATCTCTTCAGGCGCAACTGGCGACAACTCCAGCATCGCCATCTTTGGCGCCTCGGACATCGCCAAAGAGTTGTTCGGTCTTAGCAGCGCAACCGATGCAAAAGATGGCAATAACGTGTCGGTGGCCTTGACACCTGCCCGAGGTATTTCGTCTGAGCCTGCAGTCCTGGTGGGCAACACCATCGGGGTGAACCTCAACAACAAATTCCGCGTCGACACCACCAACAACACTTTCGTGGTGTCGGTGGACAACGTGAGCGGCACCGTCCAGGTGCCGGCCAAGGACGACTACACCATCTATTCCTTTGCCGCCGAACTCGAGCGCCGCATCAACGCAATGGTGGACAACGAGGGCCGCACAGTCAACGGCGTCAAGGTCAATGTGGAACAGACCGGCAACGGCACGGGCCGACTGAGCTTCACCACCGGCACCACCGGCAACAACTCGTTCATGCGTGTTTCGGGCGACAGTGTCTGGGGCCTGTCTGACATTGGCAGCGCACGCGGCACGACCAGCCTGTGGGTGCCCAACATTGAAAGCCTGCAGGCGACCAATACCGGCAACTCGCTGCTGTATGTGTCTGCAGAGGACGACAACAACTTCGCCGAATCCACTCAGGCGAGCAACGACACGCTGCCCGAGTGGGTACCGGTCTTCCTCGACAAGGGCGAATTGACCTTTGACTCGAAAGGCAACTTGTCTTCGCCCACTGTGGCCACACGACTGGTTCAACCCTCCGGCTCGGCTTACAACCTGAGCTTCTCCATGAACTACCAGGGCTCGACCCAATACGCCTCCTCCTTCTCGATCATGTCGCAAGACCAGAACGGCAAGCCTGAGGGCGACCTGATCGGCCTGGATGTGGGCAACGACGGCCTGGTGATGGCCAGCTACTCCAACGGCACCCAGAAAAAACTGGCCAAAGTGGTCTTGGCCAACTTCTCGGCTCCCACTGGCCTGCGCCAGATCGGTGACAGCAACTACGTGGCCACGGCCCAGTCGGGCGCCCTGTCGCTCGGCGAAGCGGGCTCGGCCGGTTTCGGCACAGTGCGCGCCGGAGCCACCGAGCGCGCCAACGTGGACCTAACGCAGGAGCTGATCGAGTTGATCACCGCCCAGCGCAACTTCCAGGCCAACGCCAAAGCGATCGAGACCAACAACACCTTGACCCAGACCATCATCAATATCCGCTCGTGATAGTGCTTGAATGAGCCCGGATTGGACAGACCATGGATAAACTGATTTTCAACGCCGCCAACCTGTTGGCCCAGCAGGCGGTCAACCGTCAGATGCTGACCAACGAACTGGCCAATCTGTCCTCCACAGGCTTCAAGACCAGCTTTTCAGCAACACTGCAGTCGGTCAAAGCCGAGGGACAGGGTTTTGATACCCGCTTCCAGGCGCGTACTGTCGAACGTGACTTCATCAACCTCAAGGCAGGCAGCCTGATCGTCACCGGCAACCCGCTGGATATTTCAATGCAGGATGCCACCGTGATGGGGGTACAGGCGCCCAGTGGCGAACTCGCTTTCACACGGCGAGGCGACCTTCGCGTGAACGCCAATGGTGTACTGGAGACGGGCAGCGGAGAGATCGTTCGCGGTGAAGACGGCCCCATCACCATGCCGCTGGGTTTTGAATACACCATCCAGCAGGACGGCAGCATCTATGCGCGCAATCCGGCACAGACCGGGCCACAGACCGGAGAGCAAATCGGCAAATTGCTGCTGCGCGATGCGAGCAACACGCAGTTGCGCAGGCGCCAGGACGGGCTGTTCGCCGTAGATGGCAGGCCACTGGGCACCGATATCCCCGGCACGGAAAAAGCCCCCTCGGTGATCAGCCAGGCCATCGAAGGCAGCAATGTCAGCGCCATCGAATCAATGACCAAAATGATCGATCACGCACGCACCTTCGAGTCGCAGATTCGCATCATCAAGGAAGCCAAGGACCTGGACGGATCCGGCGCGACCATGATGCGCCATTCATAAATCTCTCCCACAAAGGAAACAACCATGGACGCTTCATTGTGGATTGCCAAGACGGGACTGGATGCACAGCAGACCCGGATGTCGGTCATTGCCAACAACTTGGCCAACGTCAACACGACCGGCTTCAAGCGAGACCGTGCGCTCTTCGAAGACCTGCTCTACCAGAACATCAAGCAGCCCGGTGGCCAGCAGAGTGTGGATACACAGTCGCCGACCGGTCTGATGGTGGGTACAGGTACGCGTGTGGTGGCCACCGAAAAAAGCCACACCCAAGGCAATCTGATCACGACCGGCAATGCACTGGACCTGGCCATTCAAGGCGACGGATTCTTTCAGATCCAGATGACCGATGGCACCATTGCTTACACCCGGGATGGAGGCTTCAAAGTCTCCAGCACAGGTCAGGTGGTCACCAGCAACGGCAGTCTGCTGATTCCCAACATCACCTTGCCGGCGAACGTCGCTACCCTGACGATCGGACGCGACGGCACCATCTCTGCCGAGCTCGCCAACGGCGGCGGGGCACAGACGCTGGGACAAATCCAGGTTGCCCGGTTTCTCAATCCTGCCGGCCTGCAGGCCATGGGGCAAAACCTGATGAAGGAAACCCCGGCCAGTGGCGCCCCCCAGCTGCAAGTGCCGGGAGAAGCCGGGTCCGGAACACTGATGCAAGGCACCCTGGAGGCCTCCAACGTGAATGTGGTGGAGGAAATGGTGAACATGATCGAAACCCAGCGCGCCTACGAAATTAACTCCAAGGCCATCAGCTCCGTCGACGGCATGCTGCGCTTCCTCAATAACAACATGTGAGGCCAGGGATGAAAACAACTTACCTGATGCTGGCCAGCCTGGCAGCGCTTCTGGCCGGATGCGGACAGGCACCAGTCAAGCTGACCCACAGTCCGGATTTCGCACCGGTCTTTCCGGCGCCTCAGGAAATCCGCGCCGAAGCCACCGGCTCGATTTTCACCGGCAACCAGGGAGACAACTGGTTTGGTCGCAGCGTGATCTACCAGGTGGGCGACACACTCACTGTGCTGCTGGACGAGTCGACCCAGGCTGCCCGTCAGCAAAACACCACCGTCTCACGCGAGTCCAGCAACGATGTCATGACACCGGGACTGATCGCGAAGCTGCCAGGCAGCAGCACCCTGTCAGCCATGAAAACCGATGGCAGCAACATTTCGAGCGATGGCAAGGGCGAAACCGGGCAGACAGCCACCCTCAAGGGCTCGATCACGACCTCCATTGTCCAGGTGCTGGCCAATGGCAACCTGGTCCTGCGCGGTGAAAAGCAGCTCGCCCTCAGTGAAGGCACCGAAGTGATCCAGCTCAGCGGTATCGTCCGACCGGCAGACATTTCTCCCAACAACACCGTCCAGTCCCGCCGTCTGGCGAATGCGCAGATCGCCTACAGGGGAACCGGGGACCTGAGCAACACAGCGCGACCTGGCTGGGGCACGCGCACCCTGCTCAACCTCTGGCCTTTCTGAGCTAGCCTGCACAACCCCGAAAAGCCCAACATGAAACTGCTTCTCATCCTCCTGACCGCACTCGCGTCTGCACTGCCGACACTGGCTCACGCCGACCGGGTCAAGGACCTGGTCACGGTAGCCGCCATGCGACCGAACCAGCTGGTAGGTTATGGCCTGGTGGTAGGTCTGGAGGGAACTGGTGATGGCACCGATGTCAGCTTTACGGTCCAGAGCATGCGCGCCATGCTCAACCGTCTGGGCGTGAGTCTGGAGGGCGCCCTGTCTGACTTCGAGCAAACCCCTGCCCGTGGCCGCATCAACATTCAGAACGTCGCGGCGGTCATGGTCACCGCCGAATTGCCCGGGCTGAGCAAACCGGGGCAGAAAATTGACATCAATGTCTCGGCCATCGGCAAGGCCAAAAGCCTGCGTGGCGGCAACCTGCTGCTCACGTCGTTGCGCGGCATCGACGGCCAGGTGTATGCACTGGCCCAGGGTCCGCTGACAGCCACCGGCGTCGAGGCCAGCGCAGCTGGCTCCAAAGTGAGCATCGGTGTACCGACATCGGCCCGAGTGCCCGGTGGTGGCATCGTAGAGCGAACCATCGACACTCCGTTCGACAAATCCGATCAAGTGGTTCTGAACCTGCGCGAACCGGACTTCACGACGGCAACCGCGATTGTCAAGACCGTGAATGACAAGTACGGCACAGGCACCGCCAGGGCGATCGATCCCGTGTCGGTTTCGGTCCGTGCCCCGGAAGACCTCTCTCAGCGCGTCGCTTTCCTGAGCATGATCGAGAACCTCGACGTGACACCAGGCGAGCCGCCAGCACGCGTGGTGGTCAACGCCCGCACGGGTACGGTTGTGATCAGCCGCAACGTCAAGGTCAGCGCCTCGGCCGTCTCACACGGCACGATCTCGGTGCGGGTCGCAGCCACCAATGAGGTGTCGCAACCCAACATGTTTGCCCAGGGCCAGACCACAGCGGTACAGAACGCCGACATCTCTGTCAACGAAACCAAAACCCCCATGTTCCTGTTCCAGCCGGGGGTGGACCTCAAGCAAATCGTTGATGCGGTCAACCAGGTTGGCGCCACGCCATCTGCACTCATTGCCATCCTCGAGGCGCTCAAGAACTCCGGCGGCCTGAGGGCGGAACTGATCATCCTGTAAGCCATTGCCATGACCACGCCTATCCAGACCGAAAGCCCCGGTTACCTCGATTTTTCGGGGCTGGCACAGCTGCGTGGTCAGGCAGCACAAAAAAAGAATGGCTCCCTGGACAAGGCTGCAGAACAGTTCGAGGCCCTGTTCGTCCAGATGATGCTCAAGTCAATGCGCGAATCGGTGGTCAAGGACGAAAACAATGCCTCTCAGGCGGGCGACATGTACCAGGACCTGATGGACCGGGAACTCTCGGTCCAGTTTGCCAAGCGCAGGACCCTGGGCATCGCCGACATGGTGACCCGCCAGCTGACACCGTCCACGCCCTCGACACAGTCCCTGCTGGAAGGGCGTACCAGCCCGGCATCTGGCTATTCGCTGCGCCCCGCCGCAGCGCAGGCTTACCGCATGCAGGACCCCGCCGGGCCGGCGGCCCAGGCGCATCCGGTGGCGGGCCAGAAGCCCTTGCCCCTCAACTCTTCGGGATTGGTGCCGATACAAGACAAGACCCCGGCCGTTTCCCGGGGCGCCGGCCTTCGCCACACTGACGAGGATACCCAACCATGAGCGACATGCTCAGCCTCGGCGCGTCGGGCATCAACGCTTATCAGCGTGCGCTCGCGACCGTCAGCAACAACATCGCCAACGTGGCGACGGATGGCTATTCGCGTCAAACGGTATCCTTCCAGGCCACACAGCCCAAGGCCTACGGCACCAACTACATGGGCACTGGCGTCAGCATTGAAGCCATCACCCGGCAGTACGATGCCTTCATCGAATCCAACCTGCGCGGCAGCCTGAGCGACCTCAAGAGCCAGTCGCCGCTGGTCAACTACGCCAACCGGGTGGTCGACCTCATGGCCGGCGAGTCGACCAGCCTGTCCTTGAGCATGGGCAAGTTCTTTTCATCGGCCCGGGACCTGGCCGCCGAGCCGGCCTCCCTGATCGCACGCAATGTCTTTCTGCGCAGCGCCGACTCCACCGCCTCCAGCTTTCGTGTGATCGCCGAACAGCTCAACGCCATCGAAGCCGAGTCGCGCGTGGGCATTGGCGACATTCCCAAATCCGTCAACACCCTGGCCGAGCAACTCTCGTTGGTCAACAAACAGCTCGGCAGAACCCCTTTTCTCAAAAATCAGCCCGCAGATCTTCTGGATGAGCGTGACCGTTTGCTGCGTCAGATGTCAGAGCAGGTGCGCATCAACACCGAATTTGCCAGCAATGGCGAAGTCAAGGTCAGCCTGACCGACAACTTTGAGCAAGGCGTCATCGTCGAACGAGACAAGGCGCAAACCCTGGGCCTCGAGGTCGGCGGTGACAACCGTGTGACCATGGTGCTCAACCCTTACAGCCCTGACAAACGGGAAACATTGGGCAGTCTGGGCGGTGGCACCCTGGGAGGCTTGCTGGCCTTCCGCGAACAGGTGCTCAGGCCCATGCAGGAACACCTGAACCTGCTGGCCAAAACCTTCATGAACGAAGTCAACGCCATCCACCGTCAAGGGGTGGACGCGATGGGTCGACCGGGCGAGGACTTGTTCACACTCTCCCCCTCTGGCGGATCTGTGGCCGAGTCGATCGGCGTCAATGTGGTGGACCCGCAGCGTGTAGCGGCAGCCTCCGCCTTCCGCGTGGTGGCCGAGCCCCTCAACCAGGGGGGCTCACTGGCCCGTGTGGCCTACACCGAACCTGCAGCTGCGCCCGTGCCGGTACTCGAGCAGGTGGTTACGGGGATCAACACGCATCCGGATGCCAGCGTACCAGTGGACGTGCAGACCATCACCCCGCTGGCCACGGTGCCTGCGGGCTCCAAGAACACTGTCATCTACCTGGACCCAGACGGCAACCAGTGGTTGCAGGTCATGACTCGAGATGGCCGCCATCTGATGGGTAAAGCCCTTGACGGTACCGAGCAAGCGCTGGTGTTCGATCCCAACGCCAAGAACGGGCTGGCCGGCGGTGCCGGGTACAGCACTACCTATCTGAACCAACCCGCAGGTGCACTCAGCTATCTGGGCATGTCCTACTTCATGGGTGCCCGCGCACAGTCAGTGGCTGTTGCGGAATTCGATCCACAAAGCCACCTGGAGATTGGCACACGCCAGAGCTCGGCCCGACTGACGAGCGAGCGCCTGTCAGACTCACTGGACCCTCTGGGCAATGGCACCCTGACCCTCAATGGGGTGGCTGTGCCCTCCTCGGTCCGCAATGTGAACGATTTCATTGACTGGGTGAACTCTGCTCCAGTCGCAGGCCAGGAGGCACGTATGGGCCTGAGCGCGAAGCTGGTCAACAGCGTCGCCATCCCGACCAAGGCCATCCGACTGGCCAGCGACAGCGTCCTCATCCTCAATGGCCAGCAGGTCGATCTTGCCGATGTGTCGAGTCTTTCGGGACTGGCACAGGCGATCAGCAACCAGATGGGCCCCAACCTCCAGGCCGCGCTCGGCGGTTCGGGAGAACTGGTGCTCAGCACGCTGGACGGCAGTGCCATTGAAATTGGCGGCGGCAACGATCCCAAACTCTTTGCCCTGCCCGAAGGCACCTTCGCCGGCCGCCTGCAGATTGACGCGAGTCCCAATTACCAGGTTGATGCATTGCCCGCCAACATGGGAGGCCAGTCGCTGGCCATCAATGGTACCGCGATCAACCTCAGCGGAGTGAGCACCCTGTCAGATCTGTCGCAAGCCATCCTCTCCAAATTCGATTCACTGGGCGTGCGCAACATCCAGGCGACGGTCTCCAGCTCCGGCCAACTGATTCTCGGCACGCTGGATGGCTCGGAGCTGAACATCAGCGGCACCTTGCTGACCGCAGCCAACCTGCACCGCACCGACAAGATCGAACTGGGTCTGGGTTCAGGCGGTAGCCCCGCCGAGCTCGAGAAACTGGGTTTTCGCACGGCCGCTTACCTCGACGGCGTGATGCCCGAGGACCTGCTGGTGTTTGTGGCTGGCGTGGGCACGGCCAAGGTATCGGCCTCGTCCACCCCCACCGAATTTGACACCCAGACTGCGCTGCGCGAATCGCCACTCACGATCCAATTCGGTGCCAATAACCGCTACACCATCAAGGACAACGCCACCGGCACCTTGCTGGCCGAGCGCACCTACGACCCTGCTTCTCGCACCATCAACTACCGCGGCTTGACCTTCACCTTCAACTCGGTGGTCGAGCCGGGCGACAAGTTCTACTTTGACGACAATCGCAACGGCAACGGCGACAACACCAACGTCCTGCGCATGAGCGAGCTACAGGACCAGGCCGTCATCGGTTCGTACACCCTCAATGAGGCTTACGTCGATTTTGTGCAGCGAGCGGGCAATGTGGCCCAGCAAGCCAGCGTGGCCGAAAAAACCCTTGGGGTGGTGCACGACCAGGCCGTACAAACACGCGAATCCGCGGTCGGTGTCAACCTCGACGAAGAAGCGGCCGATCTGATCCGCTTCCAGCAAGCCTACCAAGCCAACGCCAAAATCATCCAGGTGGCCGGCAGCGTGTTCGACACCCTGCTCAACTCACTGCGATAAGGGGAAGTCATGCGCATCTCTACCGCCTATTTCTATGACCACGCCTCCAGCCAGGTGGTGCAGGCACAAAAGCGCATCACCGAGAGCCAGGCCCAGCTGTCAACCGGCAAAAAACTCATCAATCCCAGCGACGAGCCCGATCGCGCTCTGCTGATCGACCGTTTCCGCTCTTCCATCGAGCGGCAGGAAGCCGTCAAAACCAATCTGAGCACGCAGGACCGTCGTCTGTCCTCCCAGGAAACCGCCATCAACAGCAGCGTCGAACTCATGCTGCGCTTCAAGGAGCTGACGGTGCAGGCCTCCAATGACGCCCTCGCGCCCTCCGACCGCCAAGCCGTTGCCGTCGAAATGGTCAACCTGCGGGCCCAGTTGCTGGAGCAAGCCAACAGCCGAGACGACCTGGGGCACTACCTCTTTTCGGGAACGAGCGCCACCACCGAACCTTTCGTCGAAACCGGCGGCCAAGTCAACTATGTGGGCGACCAGACCTCCACACGCCTGACCGCGAACGAAAAAGGCCACCTGTCTTTCACTTACTCGGGCTCGGAGGTCTTTGGGCGCGTCGTGCGCAACGATGCATCCACCCAGAGCCAACCCCAAAGCGTCGGCTTCTTTGACGTGGTGGACGATTTGATTGCCGCCGTCCAGAACTCGCAACCCGATGAGATCCGCCGAGGTCTGGCCGAGACCGATCAGCTGTTCAACAACCTCAACCTCAGCCTGGTTCAACTTGGCGCTGACCGCAACAACATCCAGCAGGAAACCAGCATCATCGAAAGCACCGTGCTGAACCTGCGCAACACCCTCTCCGGCATCGAAGATCTGGACTATTCCGAGGCGGTTTCGCGAATGAACCGCGAAATGCTGGCCATGGAAGCGGCCATGAACAGCTTCAGCAAATCGTCCAAATTGAGTCTTTTCAATTACATCTCATGACCCCGGCTGGTGCTCAAGTTCTGCCGCCTGGTGCCGATTGAGAGCCTAAGATGCTTTACATCAACCGGTTTTGACGGGCTCAGGCCTGCATTTGACACAAGGATTCGACCGTGGCGACCTCCAACATTGTCTCCAGCCTGGGGGCCGGCTCCGGCATCGACATCAAGGAATTGGCCAAAAACCTGGTGGAGGCTGAAAAAACCCCACGCAAGGAAGCCATCCAGGCCAAGATCACCAAATCCGAGGCCCGCATCTCCGGTCTGTCACTGGTCAATTACTCGCTGGCAGAGATCAAGAAAGCCTTTGCCGACCTGAACGATGCCAGCGACTTCACTTCGCTGACGGCCGCCAACAGCCAGGCTTCTGCCTTTTCGGTGACAACCGACAGCAGTGCACAGGCAGGCTCGTTCAATGTTCAGGTGACCAACATTGCCACGGCACAGCGCAGCCCGAGCGGCGCATTTGCACGACGCGATGTTCTCCTGGATGGGGTGACTGCGCCATTCGACCTCAGCCTGACCGTGGGCACAGCAGCGGCCAAAGCCATCACTGTGACCACCGCGACACCGGCCGGTGTGGTCAGTGCCATCAACGGCGCCAATCTGGGCATCACGGCCCAGCTGCTCAACACCGGCGACCCGACCAAGCCCTACACCATTGTCGTGAGCGGCCAGACTGGCAGCAGCAACAGCTTCACCCTGACCAGTGCGGTTCCCGAACTGAATTTCGGAAATGCCGTGGCCGGCGCCACTACGCCTCCCCTGACCAACCTGCAAAACGCGGGCGACGCCAACTTCACGGTTGACGGACTTCCGATCAGCCGCAGCACCAACACCATCGGTGATGTGATTCCGGGGGTCAAGCTGGAGCTGTTCACGCCCACGACCGGCGCCAACGGCGCCCGCGTCGACCTCAACCGCGACAGCGGCGGGATTGAAAAAAAGCTCAGCGCCCTGGTGACCGCTTACAACGACTTCATGGACAACATGAAGATCCTGGGCGACAGCAAGAGCGATGTCGAAAAGTACGGCGGCGCCCTGGCAGGCAACAGCTTTCTGTCAAGCATCAAGGCCCAGGTGCGCCAGCTGGTCATGGCCGACTCCAGCACGCCGGGCAGCAAGCTAAAAGCTGCACGCGATGTCGGCATTGAGATTGACCGCTACGGCAAGATGAGCCTGAACACCACCAAGCTCGAGTCGGCGCTCAAAAACAATTTCTCTGACGTGGTGACGATTTTTTCGGCGAACACCAACAACCAGAGCGTCTATTCTCCTTTGCCTGGGGGCGTGGCTGGTGATGCCGTCAAGAAGCTTGACGCCATGCTGCGCAGCGATAGCAGCGTAGCGCGGCAGACCGACGCCACCAACGCGCTCATCGAGCGGCAGAAGGCAGAGCTCGCCACGCTCGAAGAGCGCATGAACAAGCTGCTCGAGCGCTACACACGGCAGTTCAGCGCCATGGACTCGATCGTCAGTAGCATCAATGGCCAGCGTACCAGCCTTGAAAGCAGCCTCAAGGGCTTGTCGGCCATGTACAACAATAACAACTGATCACGGCACTGCCCCCGGCGCAGGGGCCTTTCTGTTGCCGGTGCCTGCTTGCATTGCACCCCCAGCCTCAAGTTTCCCGCGCCAACGCCGATTCATGGACTGTAGTCACAAACAACCAGGAGTCAGTGATGCGGGCCTCAACGATGTATGCAGATGTTCAAGTGCAAACCGGCGTTGCCGGCGCCGACAGCGTTCGTTTGATCCAGATGCTGTTCGACGGCTTGCTCGAGAGCTTCTCCATCGCCCGTGGCCACATCGAGCGCAAGGACATCCATGGCCGCTCCGAAGCCATTGACCGTGCCAACCGCATCATCCTGGGCCTGCAAACCGCGCTGGACTTTGAAAAGGGCGGCGAACTCGCCCAGAACCTGAACGAGCTCTACGCCTATGTGCTGCGTCGCCTGATGCAGGTCAACCTCAAGAACGACCTGGAGGCGCTCGGCGAAGTCCATGGCCTGATGGAAGACATTGCCAAGGCCTGGAGCACCCTGCCCCAGACCACACGCAACTACACGCCGCACCTGCGGATCGTGAACTGAACCCGTTTTTATCCGCCCTTCGGCACATTCCCGCAAGGAGAACACCATGAGCGCAGAAATCACCTCCATCATGGGCAGCAAGGACATTGCTGCTGTGGCTGCACCCGCTGCCGCCGAACCCCGCCAGGTGGTGGGCATGACCAAGCAGACCGCAGAAGCCAGCGCCCAGGAAAGCCGCGAGGCCCTGCGTGCTGCCCTGCAAAACCTCAACCATGAGATGTCGCAGAGCAATAAAGGCCTGCACTTCTCCATGGACGAGCGCCTGGGCCGCTCCATCATTACGGTGGAGGACACCAGCACTGGAAAAGTCATTCGCCAGATCCCTGATCCGGCAGCCCTGAAAGTGGCTTACAACATCGAGCAACTCAAAGGCGTGCTGCTCGACGAAGACATCTGAGT
>JACCDQ012207618.1_pt1 | contig 12893 bp, 11 predicted proteins | sample 7446031 | NCBI WGS metagenome assembly JACCDQ01 (sample SAMN15323442, study PRJNA562643) | freshwater metagenome | isolation source: river surface water | place: USA:Blue River Watershed | collected 2017-08-17 | reverse complement strand
TGCTCAAGACTGCCTCCATAATAATTATGGCTAATGCCGTTATTAAGAGAATTCTTAGTTTCTACCCAATCTCTAAAAAAGAATGCCTCATAAGATAAACCTGAGTTGATAGCTCCGGAGTATGTGACATCAGCTGTTAACAACTCTCGACCAGAAATATTACTAACACCAATATTTCCCACACTTCCTAAACCAGTTTGAGAATCAATCGACCTCTGAACCAAGCTCACCTGGCTACCATTTTTAGACCAATCAGGACTGGAGTAATGATTATTGGTTGCCTGTAACCCCAAATAATGTTGGCCGTCCTGATAAAAAGGCAGTGCCCCAGCCCCCAACTTAGTGACATGAAAATCATCACTGTCGCTAGAAGCAAAAATAGTTGGCGCCACCAGACCCCATGATTGGTTAAGTGATTGCGCATTAACAGCTGAAGAAATTGCTACCATGCAAACCCAAAGGTAGCTAATACGAGCCAAACCAGTTAGTGAAAAATTCATTGCCTTCATTTAGTACCCCAAACTTTTCTAACGCCTAAAAACTCTAAGAAATAACCAAACACTGCAGCAGGCTGAAGAATCATGCTGTAGGGTAATAAATAAATCAAAAAACCTAAAATATTTTTACGTACATGCAAGCCCTGCGCTTCAAACATCTTGCTCTCAGTATTAAACATGATCCAATTAATAAATAAGGCGATAGGGAAAAGACTTAAAGTCATTGGACCCACAATCCAGTAGTGACCTAGCAAGGCAAGAATAATCCCAGGAATAAAAGCGAAGGTAAATGTTAGGTCCATTAAAGGAAAGAACAAGTCCCACCAGATGAAAAAGGTAGACAAACGAGGCTTGAACAAAATACCTGGATGGTATTTAAATGCTTCTATCATGCCTCTCGCCCATCGCTGACGCTGCCGCACAAGACCTTTTAATGTATTTGGTACAACTGTAAAAATAATGGCATCTTCACAATAGCCAATTCGATAACCTTTTTCTAATAAAGCCCAAGTTAAAACAATGTCTTCACCAACTGTTTCTGGCCACCCTCCAATTTCATTCAGAGCATCTTTGTCATATAAAGAAAAACATCCTTGAGCCACTAAAGTTCCTTGATTCAAAGACTGAACTCGTTTAACAGTGGCAATGCCATGAAAGTAATCCCACTCTTGTGACTGCGTTAACCAGTTCTCTCTAGAATTCCTTACCAGAGTTGTGCCTGCAACAGCACGCGTATTTATAGGGTCACTGGCATATCGCTCGGTAATTCTAACAAGAGCATCTTTAAACAAATAAGAATCAGCATCAATCGTGACAATTTTTGAATACTGAGCTTCCTCCAAGCCAATATTAAGAGCTGCTGCCTTGCCTTGATTACTATTTAAGTTAATCAGGCGAAGCCATGACTTTTCTTGAGCTAATTCTTGAACAATTGTTGCAGTTTGATCAATAGAACCATCATTAATAACAATCACTTCAAACTTACCTGGGTAAGCTTGTTTTTCGATACTTAAAATAGTTTCTTTAATGTAGTGCTCTTCATTAAAACAGGCAATCAGGATTGATAGATTGGGATATTGATCAAGATGGCGGCGAATCGGACGGCGATCAGATAACAAGCTTGAGAACATGAATGCGTTCATGAATCCAGGAACAATTGCTATAAATGCAATTAAAAATGTCGCAAAGCCAGCTCCTACGATTGGAGATAACTCTGCAAACCAATAACGACTTGCCCAGATGGAGAAACTACCCCAAGCAATGGCAACAGCCAATGAAAATAGAAACTTAGTTTTTACATTTATATACATATTAATCTTCTTATAAAAATTTATTCCCGCCAACACCTTGTTTGATTTCTACCAGCTTGCTTTGCTTGATACATGGCTAGATCAGCACGTCTTACATGTATTTTCATTAGCTGATAAGGATTACCAAGCCCTGCTGAGTCCGGCATATAAATTGAGATGCCCAGACTAATTTGAATCCGAATAGCTTGACCGTTTACTTTGGCACAAACAAGCTCAGCAACACCTTCTCGGATTCGTTCGGCTACCTGATAAGCCTCTGCTTCACTCGTTTGAGGCAACATCATCAGAAATTCCTCTCCACCAACCCTAGCAAATGAGTCAATTGACCTTAATTGGGCTATACAAAAATGACTTAATTTCCTCAAGACTTGATCACCAACGGGATGTCCATATGTGTCATTCACATCTTTAAAGTGATCAATGTCCATCATCAGAATAGCAATTGGATCTTTAGTTCTTGCACTTCTTTTAATCTCTTGAGCAATTAATGACTCAATTTCTAATCGACTTAAAGCACCAGTCAAGTGATCTGTTTTTGCGACTCGCTCTAGCTTTTCATTTTGATCTTCTAATGTATCAAGTAATCGACGCAAACCAATCACCCCTACCAACATACAACCAGAAATGGTTAAGTACATGAAAGCTTGGGATAGTTTGTAATTACCAAACAAACAGCAATCAATCAAATAGTAAAAGCGCTCAAGAAGAATAATCAGCAGACTCAGAATCAACAAAAAAATACTGTAGGCATAACTTTTAACTTTTTTTAAAAGATGCACCGCATGGTAAACACTTGTCAATTGCAACAAAATCGCGATCAAATAAATGGTGATAACTGAATATTTCATTAGTTATGCACCAATATTTTTTGAATCACTTCCTCATTAGAAAATATATCTAAAGCTACTTGAACAGTAGAACTATCTAGACAAGTACCAGATAATTTCTTAAGTTCATCAAATGTTGCTTCAATGCCCCTGGCAGGTCTATATGGTCGATGGGACGCCATAGCTTCAATAGTGTCAGCAACTGCTAGTATTTTTGACTCTAATAAAATTTGATCCCCCTTCAAGCCCAAGGGATAACCAGATCCATCTATTCGTTCATGATGCTGTCGAACTATATCTGCTATGGGCCATTTGAACGGAACATCTTTTAAAATTTGATAGCCTGATTCCACATGCCCCTGGACCATTTTTCTTTCCAGCTCGGTCAGGGCAGTAGGCTTAGTTAAGATTTCTGCAGGTATAGCAACCTTACCAATATCATGCACCATGCCAGCCATATGCAATCCTTGAAGGCGATCTTGGCTAAGCCCCATTTTTTCACCAATCAAAACTGCAATATCTGCCACTCTTCTCTGATGACCAGCCGTATATGGATCACGCCATTCCATTGTTTTAGACATAGCGGCAATAGTTGCCTCTAGCGCAAGGGTTAAATGATCCTGAGCTGCTTGGCGCTCCCTAATTTCTTCAATTAAGGCTTTTCGATGGGCAAGTGACCTCAAGCCAAACCCTATTTCATTAGCTAAATTTTCAAACAATAGAATTTCTTCATCACTAAAAGCATTAGCAATGGTTGAGTAAACAGCTAGAGCTCCAATTGTTTTCTCATTCTCATGAATAGGTACAGCAACAATACAGCGGATTCCATAGGCTCTTGCACGCTCACGCCATGGAAGAAATCGAGGATCTTCTTCAGAATCTAATATAACTGTTGAAATACCCGTTCGAATACATTGCCCTACAGGACCTTTTCCAGTTGGTTCATTTTCAGACCAGCTAACTGTAATACCGTCAGCATATGAACGAGCAATACCATCCATACCTGCCACTTTGACTGATTTCTTCTCATCATGCTGAGCAATACCAACCCAAGCGATGACATAAGGGGCTTCTTTGACAATCGCTGAACATACATCTTTTATTAGTTGATCTTCATCATTTGCACGAGACAGTGACATGGCAGCATGCGCATAAGCTAAAACTGCCCAATTTTTCTTTTGAAGCTGATATTTGGATAACTGCAACTCATCTTGCACTCTCTTATGCTCAGATATGTCACAAACACCAGCTTGCTTACTGTTATGTGTATTTGTTGGCGTACTCATATTATTAGTTTACGCCCCAAAACTGCATTAAGCACTTAATTTAACGCTGAGAATGCCTTTTCTGGCTTGGTTTTGCTGTAAATGATTCTGATAATTGATTCATATTCTCTACGCACTTTTCAAAATTAGCAAAGGAGTCTGCAGTACTAGCTCTAATCAACTCAAAATTCTGAAGTGCATTATTAAATGCTGATTTAAAGACAGAAACATAAGGTTCAGAACCAGCTGGTGCATTGGCAGTTGCTTCATTAACAAAATGGATTAAATCTAACTTTGATTGCTCAATTAATGATTGAGCCATTTCAGCTAATTCTTGGTTATTTGCTTTCATCACCTTCGATACTTTTGTTTGGTAATCAGCGACCTGCTTAGCTGCATCTTGCAATACTTGAGCTTGCACGTAATCGAAAGCTTCTTGAGGATTTTTAACCCTCATTAGCTCAGCCACTTTTTCTTGAAAAGCTTTTGCCATTTGTTGAGCGGCATCCTGATTAATCTTGGCTATTGCTTGGGCGTTTTCAAAACTTACTTGCCCCATCTCGCCCATTGCTTGAGCAGATTTCATCACATTAGGCTGGTTAGCCTTACCTGTTGCTTTTCTCATGGAGCCCCTCGCTTTCATCAGGAATAGGATGACTCCAATCTAACAGCCAATAAAAACGGGATCAATAGTTATTTGATCCCGTTGAAGTAAGAAAAACCCTTACATGCCTCTATAGACCCTTAAACGCTCTGTGGCTCCTTAAATAAAGCTCTTTGTAACACCTGGTAGATGGCATAAATAAATGGTGATGCCGCCATCACATAACTAAGGATTGAGCCGTACGTGCCTTCAGGAGCATAGTCTTCTGTCACGATGTGCCAATAGGCATTATCAACAAAGGGGAGTGCATCAGCTTCTGTAAATTCATGGAAGGCATAAATCACTAATTGAATGGAGAACAATGTCATGAATATGGCTGATGCTCTAAATATTGTTGTGAGGTTAATTTTTCGACCTAATTTAACCCACAACAAAGCCACAATGATTGCCAACACTAAACCGCCTACTGCTGCTGGCACAAGATGTGTAGTCTCTTCTTGCGTTGATAGAGAAGCTAGCATTGTTGCAGCTTCTAAACCCTCTCGACCAAGCATCAAGAATGAAACCAAAGCTACTGCCCAAAATGCTTTTTCTTTTGAAACCGCCTCTAGTCGCTCACGAATCATTTGCCCCATTTTTGGACCATGACGTAACATCTGCCAAGTACAGCTCAAGACTAGTACAGCTGCCAAAGTTGCCAACAACGCTTCCCATAGCGGCGAAATTCCACCAATATGCGCAAATAAGAATCCCAATCCAATACATGCTAGAAATGATGCGCCCGCACCTACCCAAACAGCTCTCACTAAATTAGTAGCCTGCATCGAGGTGAAGTAAACAATTGAAATTGCAATAATAAGAAGTGCTTCTAAGCCTTCCCTAAAAGTGACCATCGCCATGGTTAATGTCATATTTATCTCGCTTAAAAAGTATTGATGAAATCATTGTATCAAATGATAATGATTCTCATTTGATTTAAGTCAAGATCTTATCACCACAAAGGTAAGTCACTGAATAACAACGTAGTTTTAATGGTTATATCAAGCCTAGCGACCTCCATTAAGATACAGAGAACGCCATCTAAATAAATTCTTATGACCAAATTGCCTTGGGAAGCCCTCAAGACTTACCAAAGTCTCGATAGCAGCATGTTCAAATCTGCTGAGATCAAGCAATTTGCTCATCCCCAAAGGCTTTTATCAAACACTACCCTTGCAGAATCTATTCACTTAGATCTTAATTGGTTCAATTCATCATCATCGGATGAATTCTTTTGTGGGAAAAACTTAGATGCCTCTATTCAACCCATAGCGCAAGCTTATGCGGGTCACCAATTTGGTCATTTCACCATTCTTGGAGATGGTCGTGCAATTCTATTAAGTGAATATAAAAATAAAAATGATCACATCTATGACATTCATCTTAAAGGTGCAGGACCCACGATTTATTCACGTCGAGGTGATGGGTTAGCCACTTTACGCTCCATGCTTAAGGAGTATGTCTATAGCGAAGCAATGCATGGGCTAGGCATACCTACAAGTCGTAGCTTGGCTTTATTTTTAACTGGAGAGAGCGTTCAAAGAGAAAGAGTTCATCCAGGAGCATTCTTAGTACGTATGGCTAGCAGTCATATTCGAATAGGAACATTTCAATTTGCCAGACTTCAATCTAATGAGGTGCTCAAGCAACTGGCTGATTACACCATCCAAAGACATTACCCAGAACTTCTTAATAACGATGATCCATATCTAAGCCTACTTGAGAAAGTCATTGATCAACAAGCATCATTGATAGCCCAATGGATGTCCGTTGGTTTTATTCACGGCGTCATGAATACCGATAACAGTAGTATTTATGGAGAAACGATTGACTATGGTCCATGCGCTTTCTTAGATGAATATGATGTAAATGCTGTATTTAGCTCCATTGATCAAAATGGTAGATATGCGTATGGCAATCAAGCCAACATTATTCAATGGAACCTCTGTCGACTAGCAGAATCATTACTGCCATTAATTAACCCAGACAACGAAGATCAGGCAGTCGAACAAGCAACAGCTGCATTAAAAAAGTTTTCTACCATTTTTGAACAGCAAAGAAATCAATTATTTTGCAAAAAAATAGGTATCGATGTTGTAGATGAACAATCCATACAGCTAGTCAATGATTTGCTGAGCTTGATGCAGTCAGAAAAACTAGATTTCACACACACCTTCCAACAATTAAGCATGGGATTGGTTCCGCATCCTGTATTGCTAGCTTGGCAGTCCAATTGGGAAAAGCATCTCAATTACCTAAACCGCAACAAAGAAGAAGCTTTGGCGATGATGAGATCTAATAACCCAGTAGTCATTGCTCGGAACCATGTTCTTGAAGAGATCTACGATGAAATTGAAGCAAGTGGAGATTTATCTAAACTTCATGATGCAATTGATGTTCTCGGGCAACCGTACAACCAATCACACCTAGGATACCCTTTGTCACTTCCCAGACCTACTGGTACGAGACCTACAGTGACTTATTGTGGAACCTAATTGAAACCAATAACCCACCAAGCTCCCCACCCTTGAGAACCTCAATCTTTAATTGCTCAACTTCTGCAATTTTTTTAATGATTGACCATCCCAAGCCACTGCCATAAGTATCAAGCTGACCCAAGCGTTGGAATCTTGTTCCTAAGCGATCAATTTGATCTGGAGCTAAACCAGCACCACTATCTTCAATTGATAGATAGATATTGCCTTGTTTTTCATGAATCGAAACATTAATTTTTCCGTGCTCAGGAGAATATCGGATAGCGTTATCAAGCAAATTTCTAAATAAAATTTCTAGAAGAGGCTTATTAGCTTCCACCTGACACTGCCCAGGATCATTGAACTCAATCTCTTGATTTCTGCTTTCGATCTGAGGGTAGGCATAAGCAATTTGCTTAACAATGAATTCAGAAATATTGAAATTTTCTTTTTCAAAAGCATTAACCGATGTTTCAACTCTAGATAAGGCTAAAAGTTGCTCAATTAAGCGACTAGCTCTGTCACAACTTTCAATTAAATTGGAGAATGAGGCATCATCCAAAACCTTTTCCAGCCGAATCACCTCTGCCTGGGCTTTGATAGCAGCTAGTGGCGTCCTAAGTTCATGAGCCGCATCCGCAGTGAACCTTTTTTCATGCTCTATAGAAGTTCTTACTTTAGAAAGTAGATGATTTAACTCTAAAAGCAAGGGGCTGATTTCCTTTGGCAAATCAGTTATTTCAATACTCTCCAGCGAATGAGGACTTCTTTGATTAATAGCATTTTGAAGCTTAGTAATTGAAGAGCTAGCCCAGTGAACAATGGCGTAAATGATGACTGTTAATACTGGCAACCCAACAATAAGAGGCCAGATTAATCCCCATAACAAATCAACCAATATCTCATTCTTTTCATGCGTAATTTTGTTGATTGAAATATTTTTTTCGATAATTTTCTTAAATAACTCTTCTAACTCATCCCTAGCATCAAACCAAACCATCAATGATGTTGCCACCCAAATCATGGAAACAGCACCAATTATCATGATGAGTAGACGATTTCTTAAAGAAAATGATTTTGTAGCCACTTTAATCTTTCAACTGGTAACCCACACCGCGAATGGTCAGTATGTGATTTGCCCCAATTTTCTTTCTCAAATGATGAATGTGAACCTCAAGAGCATTACTTTCAACTTCGTGTCCCCAACTATACAACTGATCTTCTAACTGACTTTTGGTTAATACCCTTCCATAAGAGAGCATGAGTGCCTGCAGTAATGCAAACTCTTTTTTTGAGAGTACTAGCTCTTCATTTCTAAGATGGGCTTTAAAAGTCACTGGATTTAACACCAAGTCCCCACATTTCAGCTCATTTTGAGTGACACCTTCTGAGCGTCTAATGATGGCTCTCAATCTAGCAGCCAGAACTTCAAGAGCGACTGGCTTTATAACGTAATCATCTCCGCCTAAATCTAGTCCCTGAGTGATACTTTCTACCCCATCCTGAGCAGTCAATACAAGAACTGGGACTCGACTCTTATTGACTCGTAGTTCTTTTAAAACGGCAAATCCATCTTGTAGAGGTAAACCAATATCTAAAACCAATGCTGAGTAATTGGTCTGACTTGCCTCATACAATGCTGCCTGACCATCCCTGACCCAATCTACCTCAAAGCCGTGTTTTATCAAGCCTTGCTTTAAGGCGTCACCCAGGTTTTTGTCATCCTCAGCTAAAAGTATTCTCATGACCAAATTTTAAATTGAAGTCCCCAGAAATAAATAACCATCAATAGAATGATGCCAGTCACCCACTTATAGGGTCTTGCTTTTTGGGAGAGCACACCCACTCTGCTAGCAACGCTGGCATTAGTTTTTTGTAGGTACTGATATAGAGCATTTAACACTATTGACCCCACATGAACCACTACCACCATAATTAAAGAATCACCCATTAACTCATGGAATTCACTGATTACTTCAGGACCAATCTCGTTAAACACTAAATACCCAGATGCAGATACCAAAAGAACTAAAGCCATCAAGGCATAAGCTGCTAAAAATCCAAGCGCATTGAGACCGAGTGAAAATTCTTTATGCCCAGAAAGAATGGCTTGGATATTTTCACGAGCTTTTGAAAAGCGTGGTTTGATTGTTGTAAATCTCGAATACTTCGAACCTATCAAACCCCATACCAACCTAAAACCAACAATGCCCAGCATGGTGTAACCCATGGTGACGTGCACAAGTCTAAATTTTTCACTTTCCTGAGTGAGGATAGCGCCAACAAAACAAATAGCCAACAACCAATGTGTAACAAATATGGGGGAATCCCAAACCATCATTCGTTTTCTAATTTCTGCAATCATTTTGGAACTTTCACATCATCATCGTCGTAATTGCCCTTGTCGGCACTGGTATGGCAAGCCATACAATTAGCCTTACTTTTCACCTTCGCATTCTTCCAGGTTGAGTCATTGATTTTTCGATGCTTCTTGATGAACCATGCAGACTCTGTGATTCGATCCTGAGGTGGAGCGGATGAGACTCTCTTGTATGTTCCAGCATGTTGATTAAGCCATTGGCTAATTTCTTTGACAGATTGAGCATCTAAAGATGCATCAGTACCATAGTGCTTGTCTAAGCCTTGCATGATTCTTGCCCAAGATTCTTTTGGAAGAAAAGCTGGTGGATACACCATATGACAAGATGCACATTCTGCTTGAACTTTTGCTGGCACTTTCATGGACATCACATTGCCATCAGCCATTGCTATGGATGAGATACCCATCAAAATTAATAATTGAGCTATTTTCTTCATAGATGACCTATTTGAGTGAATTAAGATAAGCCATCACATCTGCTTTTTCTAAAGACGTGCATTCACGACTAAGAACATCATTGCAATTACGCTTAAACCATTTATTAACTTTAGCTTCATCAGTAAATCTTTTGGCATTAAATGCAGGAGCGAGTGGGCTAATAGACTTATCCGTTGAAGCATGTTTACCATCTTTAGTAGGTGGAACACCATGACAACTGGCGCAGCTCCATTCTTTACCATGTTGGCTAGTAAAGAACTTCTCTCCCCTAGCAACTGAAGATGGTTGTTTAGCAGCCACTGAATACTGTTTTTCTAGTGAAATTGCATCAACAGCCCATACGTTAGCTGCACTGAAGCTAACTAAAGCTATTCCAAGTAATTTATTCATTAATCTCATCAATCCTCCAATAAGATTAATGTAGTCCTTGAATATTAAGGAATGCTTAAATGAAAAATGACCTAGCTAAACAGCACTAGGTCATTCCTCGTATTGGTGGGCCCTCGCGGACTTGAACCGCGGACCAAAGGATTATGAGTCCTCTGCTCTAACCAACTGAGCTAAGGGCCCTTATTGATCAATCCCCTTCTAAGAAGCTCTTAAGCTTGTCGCTTCTGCTTGGATGACGCATTTTACGCAAAGCTTTAGCCTCTATTTGACGAATGCGCTCACGCGTCACGTCAAACTGCTTACCCACTTCTTCCAAAGTGTGGTCTGTGCTCATCTCAATACCGAAACGCATTCTTAATACTTTTGCTTCACGTGGTGTTAATGAATCAAGAATATCTTTCACCACATCACGCATAGAGTCATGTAACGCTGCTTCAGCAGGAGCTAAAGTATTTGTATCTTCAATGAAGTCGCCAAGATTAGAGTCAGCATCATCACCAATTGGTGTTTCCATTGAGATAGGTTCTTTAGCGATCTTCATGATCTTGCGAATCTTGTCTTCTGGAATTTCCATCTTCAACGCTAATGTCGCTGCATCTGGTTCAATACCCGTCTCTTGCAAGATCTGACGGCTGATACGGTTCATCTTATTGATCGTTTCAATCATATGAACTGGGATACGGATCGTACGCGCTTGGTCAGCAATCGAACGTGTAATCGCTTGACGAATCCACCATGTGGCATAAGTTGAGAACTTATAACCACGACGGTATTCAAACTTATCCACGGCTTTCATCAAACCGATATTGCCTTCTTGGATCAAATCCAAGAACTGCAAACCACGGTTAGTGTATTTTTTAGCAATCGAGATCACCAAACGTAAGTTGGCTACAGTCATCTCACGCTTAGCTGCACGAGCACGTTTTTCGCCCTCGTTCATCTTCTTGTTCACTTCTTTCAGCTCTGGAAGTGGTAAGACAACTTTGTTTTGAATATCAATCAACTTTTGTTGCATTTCTTGAACAGCCGGTACGTTACGCTCCAAAATAGCAGCGTAAGACTTACCGTCTTTCATTAATGCAGCTGTCCACTTCAAGTTCAATGCATTCTTTGGCAAGCCTGCTAATACTTCACCACGAGGCACACCCACTTTGTCCACAAGAATACGCACTAAGCCACGCTCAAGCGCCCAAACTTGATCCACTTGCTTACGCATCGTGTCACAAAGTTTTTCAACTGACTTAGCTGTTAAACGGAAACCCATCAACTCATTACGGATAGCTTCTTGAGCTTTCTTATACGCTGGAGAGTTGTAGCCTTCTTTTTCATGGGCTTTACGCATCTTGTCAAACTGCGTGCGGATCACAGCAAACTTAACTAAAGATAACTGCTTCAATTCTTCTAGCTGCTTAGCTGAGGCAGTATTACCACCGCCGCCACCGCCGCCTTCATCTTCCTCATCGCCTTCTTCATCATCAAGACCTTCGTCTTCTTCAACAGCAGTCATGGGGATGTCTTCAGCATTAGGATCCACTAGACCATCGACGAACTCGTCGATTTCCATCGTGCCTTCTTCAATCTTCTGAACGTTTTCTAGAATTTCTGAAATTGTGACTGGGCAAGCTGATAGTGCCATCACCATTTCTTTTAAACCAGCTTCAATCTTTTTCGCAATAACGATCTCGCCTTCGCGAGTCAAAAGATCAACCGTACCCATCTCACGCATATACATACGTACAGGGTCTGTTGTGCGACCAAATTCTGAATCCACTGTTGATAAAGCTGCTTCAGCTTCTTCTTCAGCTTCTTCTTCTGTGGTTGCTGATGGTGCATTCTCATTCAGCAATAATGTTTCAGCATCAGGTGCTTGTTCATAAACAGTAATACCAATGTCGCTTAGTAAGCCAATCAATGTTTCTAATGAATCTGAATCAGAAATTTCATCAGACATCACGTCATTGATTTCACCGTGCGTTAAGTAGCCACGTGACTTACCCATCTTGATCAAATGCTTCAAGCGGGCACGACGTAATTCTTGTTGCTCTTCACTACCTAATTTCTGGGCATTGAATTCTTGCAACAATGCTTTTTCTTTAGCCTTGCGATCACGCGCCTTTTGACGATCTGTACGGTTATCAACGTTTGGATCTACAGGCTCAACTGGTTTTGGTTTGCGACCACGAGTTTTCTTTGGTTGCTCAACCACCTCTGTAGTCGCTTGAGCTGCAAGTTCTGCAGCTTTTTTAGCTTCTTTGATTTCTTTAGCAGTTAACTTAACTTCCTTCGCTTCTTTAGCTACTTTGACGTCTTTAGCTGGCTTCTCTGCTTTAACTGGTTTTGCAACAGCTTTTACTGGCTTAGTAACTTTGCTTACCTTGGCTGGTTTAGCCGCTGGCACAACTTTTTTAACTGGCTTTGCCACGGCCTTTTTAACTGGAGCCACCTTTTTTGCTGGCTTAACTTGTTTAGCGACTTTGGCCACTGGCTTGCTTGGCTTCTTAGCTACAGATTTTTTAGCAACAGGAGCAGCTTTTTTCACTGGCTTAGCTACTGGTTTTTTAGCTGCTGGTGCTGCTTTTTTAGCAGGCGTAGCTTTTTTAACAGTTTTTGCTACTGGTTTCTTAGCCACTGGCTTTTTGGCAACTGGAGCAGCTTTCTTAACTGGCTTA
>JACCDQ011172573.1_pt1 | contig 12894 bp, 9 predicted proteins | sample 7446031 | NCBI WGS metagenome assembly JACCDQ01 (sample SAMN15323442, study PRJNA562643) | freshwater metagenome | isolation source: river surface water | place: USA:Blue River Watershed | collected 2017-08-17 | reverse complement strand
CAGTTCAATAACGAGGTGGCGGTAGCGAAGTTTTATACCGAAACGCTCAACCAGAGCACCACGGACATGGAGACGCTCCGTGATGTGCTGGACGCCGTCACGCCCAGCACGGATGTGAGCACCGAAGTCGCGATGGCGCAGTTGATCGGGGTGGCCCTGATGACCGGCGGTTTGTGACCGCCGGTGTGCGGGGTTCAAGGGCCAGCGGTGATGGGGACCGTGGCGACGGTGCTGTCAACTTGACCGTCGTTGACGATCAGGCTGGCCACATAAACGCCCGCCAGATCTGCGGTAAACGTGGGGTTGACCGCTGTGGCCGATGACAGGGCTGCTGTGCTGGATGCAGGCTTGGACGTCAGGGCCCATTTGTAGGTCAGTGCATCCCGATTGGCGTCTGTGCTGCCACTGCCGTTGAGCGTGACAACGCTGGCAGTTGCAACGGTTTGGGCGGTGCCTGCATTGGCGACCGGGGCTGCGTTGACAGCGGTTGCAGTGACGGTGACAGCCACCATGGCGCTGTCCAGTTTTCCGTCATTCACGATCAGGCTGATCACATAGGTGCCGCTGGCGTCAGCGGTGAATGTGGGGGCGATGGCCGTGTCTGTTGTGAGTGTGGCTGTGCTGTTGGCTGGTTTGTTGATCAATGCCCATTTGTAGGTGAGTGCGTCGTGGTTGGCATCGCTGCTGCGGCTGCCATCGAGTGTGACGACGGTGCCTGCGACAACGTTTTGGTTGGTGCCCGCCACTGCGACCGGCGCGGCATTGGCAACGGTGGCGTTGATGGAGACGACTGACACGGCGCTCTCGAGTTGGCCGTCATGCACGGTCAGGCTGGCGACGTAGACGCCTGCGGCGTCGGCTGTGAATGTGGGTTTGGCTGATGTGAGGGAGGACAGTGTGGCTGTGCTGCTGGCGGGTTTGCTGACCAAAGTCCACTTGAATGTCAGGATATCCCGGTTGGCATCGGTGCTGCCGCTGCCGTCCAGTGTGATGAGGGTGCCTGCAATCACGTTTTGGTCAGGGCCTGCAACGGCCACTGGTGCGGCATTGGCGATGGTGGCAGTGATGGTGACCGCGTGAATGGCGCTGTCCAGAAAGCCATCGTTGACCACCAGTCCGGCCACATATGTGCCCGGTTTGTCGGCCACGAAGGTGGGCTTGGGTGTGTTGCTGGAGGTCAGTGTGGCGACGCTGTCCGCGGGGCGGGACAGCAGTGTCCATGCGAAGCTCAGGGGGTCACGATTGGCGTCTGCACTGTCTCGTCCATCCAGGGTGACGGTGTTGCCAACGATGACGTTTTGCAGTGGCCCTGCGTTGGCGACCGGGGCAGCATTACCGACGGTGACGGTGACCGTGGTGTTGGCCGTTGTGCTGGTGGCTTTTCCATCGTTGACGACCAGACTGAAGCTGTAGACGCCAGTCAGATCAGGGGTGAATGTGGGTTGTGCCGAAGTGTCTGAGGACAGTGTTGCGGTGCTGCCTGCAGGGCTGGACGTCATGACCCACTTGTAGGTGAGTGCGTCGTTGTCTGCATCCGTGCTGGGGCTGCCGTCGAGTTTGGTCAGGGTGTTGACAATGACGTGTTGTGCTGCGCCGGTTTGAGCAACTGGCGGCGTATTCTTTTTGGTGTCGCAACCGAGCAGTGCGCCACCCAGCGCACAGTTGCTGCCACCCCCGCCGCAGCCAGAAAGGCCAAGCAGAGCCATCGACAGGAAAAAGCTTTTCAAATGGCGCATGCTTATCTTTCGCAATCTGGATAGGTCAGGTAAATGGTTTCAGGGTAGCGCAGTCCGCTGGCGTTGGCCGTATCCACGGCTGCGCCGACCACGCCGCCCAACAGGATGTTGCCCAGTATGGCCGCGCTGGGCATGGGGTTGATGGAGGCTTCGGCTTCTTCAAAGAACGGTGATTTGCAACTGATTTGCAGGGCACTGATGTCTGTGCTGATGGCGAGGGGTTGAGATGCCATGAACGACCAGTTGCCGCGGTTGTTTTCAGCTGTGCACACAGCAGGCAGTGCCGTGTTTCGGCAGATGGCGTGAACCGTGATGGTTTGTTGGTTGTCGTTGAGCATGCTGGCACAGCCCGTGACTTGGATCAGCAAAAAGGCAATCAAGAGCAACCTGAACATGAATGAGACTCAACGGTGAATGTGAACTGTGGTGACAGTGATTCGTCAGTCATCTTGAAATCTTGAGTGCCGTGTGCTTGCAATTTGTTGGGCGTCCATGCGGTCATTTGACTTCGAAATAAATTATTTTTCAAAAAAATACAAAACAATAAGTTCTATTTATAAAATTGTTTGAGCTCTTATTGTGTTATTTTGGGTGGCTGGTGTCCTGTCCGGACGCCCCACTGGGGAGTGCAATTCAATCAATCTATTCCGAAGGGGGATACATGGCCGTCGACGATATTCAGCGCAATGATGCTTACCGGTTTTTCTCAATCGCCTTTGGCGCTGCGCCAGGTGCGACTTATTACGATCAGTTATTGAATGCCTATGACGCGGGCATGACCACCCGGTCGGTGGTGAATGTCTTTACGACCAAGTCTCAGTTCACCAATATTTATGCAACAAGCCTGACCCATAAAGAGTTTGCGAACCTCATCATTGAAAACGTCGTGGGCGATTCTGCAACGACGGCAGCCAAAACAGAGGCCAAACTTGATGTGGAACAGGCATTGAATGCGAACTGGACACGTGGCGATATCGTGTACCAGTTGTTTTCTAATTTGGCAGCCAAATCAGCGGATGATGCCAAGTGGGCCGGAACCGCGAAACTGATGAGCAATCGGGTCGAAGTGGCCAAATTTGTTTCGGAATACCGGCCCATGGTCACCACGGATTTGACCTTGCTGCAAAACGTGATCAAAAACGTCACGAAAGACACGGATGTGTCGTCTGTGGATGCGCTGAAAACAGTCGTTACGACAGCAGGTGTCAATTTGGGTGGGCTAAAGCCCCAGACGTCGAGTGCAGACACCTACAAAGGCACAGATGGCAACGATGCGGTGGATGGAGGCAGTGGCAATGACACGCTGGACGGCGGTTTGGGCAATGACATCCTGATCGGTGGCAGCGGTGCGGACAAGCTGTATGGCGGCTACGGGCAGGATTACATCGAGGGTGGGGATGGCGCAGACGAGATCGAGTTGGGTTATTTCCTCGATACCAAGTACATCAGTGGTTATTTTGATGCTGCAGGGCGTTATATCTCCGGATACAACGTTTACACCCCTGATGCGTGGTTTGAGGTCGCTGATGGCGGGGATGGTTCAGACAGCATCATGGGTGGGGTCGGCTCGGATCTGATTTATGGTGGCGAGGGTGCGGACACACTTTATGGTGATGACGGCTATTGGTCAGAGAGTTATTACTTGTCGAAACTGAGCGGTGCGCAGTTGGCTCGCATGCACAAAGACACCATCCATGGGGGTGAGGGGGATGATGTGATCTATGCCGGTCCGGGCCTTGATGTGGTGACCGGTGATGGCGGGGCTGACCGCATTTACACAGGTCGCGGTGACGATACGGCAGACGGCGGCGATGGCAACGACACCATTGACAGCGATTACGGTAGCGACACCATGCGTGGCGGTGCCGGAGACGATCTGCTCGATTTGAGTTATCCCAGCGCGGGTGTCACGGCTTTGATAGATGGCGGCGCGGGAAATGATCGCATTTATTTTTCGGTTGACTCTGTCGACAATGCCAAGGTGGCCGTTGTGGGGGGAGAGGGCGCTGACACTTTCAGTATGACCAGTGGTGGCGACGCCTTGATTTCCATTGATTTGACAGAGTCGGTGCAGAGCGTGGACAAAATCGAGGTGTATTGGAATGCTTACGATAACGATAAACCGCTCAATCCGGTTGTGGTTCATGGGTTTTCGCTTGCCAATGATGCGATCGATATTGGCGGTTTTAATGCGTGGGGTAATGCGGCTACGTATTCCGTCGCCTCCGCTGCTCAGACGCTGTCCTATAGTGGTGTGTTGAGCCGAAATTATGTGCAGGTGGTCGACAGTGCGGCTGCGCCTTGGGCTTTGCCTGAAGCAGCAGGTGTGGGCGCTGGTGGAAAAGGGGTGTTTGTGATTCGTGGCGCGCAAGCTGTGGCTGCAGATGTGGACACGGTGGCCGCTTTTCTGGATGCGTATGGCAACAATGCCGCTTATGCCAAATCAGCAACGCACTATTTTGTTTTTGACATCCAGAGCGTCGGTCTGGGTGTGTACCGGTTCATGGACGATACAGGTGCAAATGCCCGCATTGTGGGAGATGAGTTGGTGCCGCTGGTGGTGTTGGCGGGGGTGACCACTGCACAGTTGGATGCCACCCAGCCCGGGTCTTTCCTGATTTAAGTCGGTTTCTGGCAAGGCATGTGAGGGCGTGCGCCTTTGCATGCCTTTTTGTTGTCTTGAAAAACTTCATATAGGACTCGGATATACTCCGTTCCTATATGAATTTTCAGATCCGCGTTCAGCTGAACACTTCGCCCGAGCAATACGCCCGTTTGTGCGAGTTGCGCGTGGCGTTTGCGCAGGTGTGCAATCAGCTGGCGCCGCATGTGCAGCAGTCCCGGGTGTGGAATCGGGTGGCGTTGCACCATTTGCATTACCGCTCCCTGCGCGAGCAGTTTCCTGCCCTGGGCTCCCAGATGGTGTGCAACGCGATTTATGCGGTGTCCAAGATGGCGCGTCTGATTTATCAGCACCCTCAAAGCCCTTACAACCCGGTCAGCCGGCCCAACGGCAATTTGCCGCTTTTGCGCTTTGCCGACAACTGCCCTGTTTATTTTGATCGCCACACGCTGAGCCTCAAGGCGGGGCAGTTGTCGTTGTTCACCATGGATGGGCGCATGCGCTTTGATCTGGCGCTGGAGGCCGACAAGCTGGCGATTTTTGAGCAGGCCAAGTTGCGCGAGATTGTGCTCAACGAGCGGTCGGGTCAGGTGTTTGAGTTGTCTTTTTATCTGGATTCGGTCGATGCGGCCGAGTCTGACCGCCCGGATGAGGCGGTTGTTGCGGACGATGGCGAGCGCCTGACGGCCGAGTTTGTTCCTGAATATGTATCTGTTGAGGTTGCCCCATGAAGCCGGTTTCTTCCATTTCAGAGTTGCGCCAGGCGTTGCTCGAACTCAAGCCCGTATGGATTTGGGCCTTGATTTTGAGTTGGGTGATTGGCCTGTTTGGCTTCACTTCCACGGTGTACATGCTGGAGGTCTATGACCGTGTCGTGAACAGCCGTGATGTGACGACATTGTTGATGCTGACGCTGGTCACGCTGGGTGCTTATGCGGTGATGGAGGTGATTGAGAAGCTGCGGACTAGGCTGTTGTGGGGGGCGGGCATCGAATTTGAATTGCGCTTGTCCGATCGCATTTACAACGCCATGTTTGACGGCTTGCTCAAGCAGCAGGCCAGTGGCTTGATGACGGTGCAAAACGACATTCGAACAGTACGCGAATTTTTCCATAATCCAGCGGTCGGTGCCATGCTGGAGTTGCCCATTGGGGTGGTGTCGGCGGCGCTGATTTTTGCCATCAATCCGATGCTGGGCTGGGCCGCCATTTTTGGCGCAGCAGCCCAAACCTTTGTGGCCTGGCTGATTCAGCGCACTTCACGGGAGCCCTTGATGGAGGCTCAGCGTCGCTCGCAGGATGCACAGACGTATGCCGAGGCTTCCTTGCGCAATGCCCAGGTGATGGAGTCGATGGGTATGCTGGAGTCGGTGATTGGACAGTGGCAAAAAAAGCAGCGCGCCTTTTTGTCATACCAGGCCAGCGCCTCCGAGTCGGCAGGAGGGCTCAATGCGATGTCCAAGTTGCTGCAGCAATTGATGGGGTCGGTGCTGTTGGGTCTGAGCGCCTGGCTGCTGTTGCACAACGAGCTCAACGGCGGCGGGGCCATGATGATCATCAGCTCGGTGCTGGGGGGGCGTTTGTTGGCACCGCTCAATCAGATTGTTCAGCAGTGGAGTGCATTGGCATCGGTGGTGGGTGCCTGGGAACGCTTGTCGCGTCTGCTGGGGGCGGTGCCCGCGCGTGTGGCCAGCATGGCTTTGCCTGCGCCCAAGGGGGCGCTGACGGTCGAATCGCTGGTGGCTGCGCCGCCAGGCCAGCAGCAGGCGACATTGCGCGGTTTGCAGTTTGCTGTGCCTGCCGGGCAGGTGTTGGCGGTGGTGGGGCCTTCAGCTTCGGGCAAAACGTCGCTGGCCAAATTGTTGCTGGGCATTTGGTCGCCCCAGGCTGGCAAGGTGCGGCTTGATGGGGCTGATGTCCACATCTGGGACAAGGCCGAGTTGGGCCCGCACATGGGGTATCTGCCGCAGGGTGTGGAGTTGCTGGATGGCACGCTGGCAGAAAACATTGCCCGTTTTGGTGATCTGGACAAGTCCCGAATTGAAGACGCAGCGCGGCTCGTGGGCTTGCATGAGTTCATTTCAGCCTTGCCCAAAGGCTACGACACGCCTGTGGGGCGCGATGGCGGTTTGCTTTCTGGGGGGCAACGCCAGCGCGTGGCATTGGCCCGTGCTTTGTATGGCAACCCGGTGTTTGTGGTGCTCGATGAGCCCAATTCAAGTCTGGATGAAGCGGGCGACGCGGCTTTGTCGCAGGCCATTGCTGCGATGAAAGCGCGTGGCACGACGTTTGTGATCAATACCCATCGCACCAGCGTGTTGTCTGTTTCAGATTTCGTCCTGGTGCTGAAAGAGGGGCAGCAACAGCTGTTCGGGCCCACTGCCGAGGTGCTGCAAAAACTGATGCCTGCACAGGCCGCCCCTGTGGCACCGGCAGCGAAAGGTGCATGAGGTCAGATATGAAAAAAAACAACGAAATGGTGCGGGACCCTTTGACCCGCGTGCTTTTGTCATTCAAGCGCGAATTTGTGACAGTAGGCGTGTTCAGCTTGGTGGTGAATTTGCTGATGTTGACGCCCACGCTTTACATGTTGCAGGTGTATGACCGGGTGCTGATGAGTCAGAGTCTGATGACGCTGCTGGTGGTGTCGCTGATCACCTTGTTCCTGTTTGGCATGATGGCGTTCGCCGAGTGGGCCCGGTCTTTGTTGCTGGTGCGTACGGGTGTGAAGCTTGATCAGGCACTCAGCCAGAAGGTGTTTCGTTCGAGCTTTCTGTCTTATCTGAACCCATCGGAGTCTGATCCTGCCAAGGCGTTTGGTTATTTGATCAGTTTGCGTCAGTTCATGACGGGCAATGGGGTGTTTGCATTTTTTGACAGTCCCTGGGTGCTCATTTACATCGGGGTGTTGTTCATGCTGCACCCGTTGCTGGGCGTGTTGGCTGTGGCGTTTGCGCTGATCCAGACATCGATTGCCTGGTACGGCCACCGCTTGGGCAAGGATGTGCAGGCGCAAGCGGGCGAGTCGCAGGCTCAGGCACAAAAATTCATGCAGTCCAAGCTGCGCAACATGGAGGTGTTGTCGTCTATGGGTATGGTGGATGGCTTGTACAAGCGCTGGCAGCGTTTGCAGCACAAAGCCTTACTGCAAAGCGGTTCGGCACAACAGCGTGTTGGCATGGTCTCGGCTGTGAGCAAGTTTGTGCGTTACACCCAGCAGTCGTTCAGTCTGGGGGCTGGTGCATGGCTGGTGATTCATGGCGAAATCAGCCCTGGTGCCATGATCGCTGGCAACGTGTTGATGGGGCGGGCGCTGGCACCGATTGACTTGCTGGTCATGTCCTGGCCAGGCTTTTTATCAAGCAAGCAGGCCTATGAGCGTTTGCGTGAGCTGATGAGCTTTGAGCACAAAGGTCGTGACAAGGTTTTGGCCGAAGTGCCCATGGGGCGGCTGAAGCTGGAGGACTTGGTTGTGCGTGTGCCGGGGCGTGACAAACCCGTGCTCAATGGGGTGGGTTTTGAGGCCTTGCCGGGCACGGTGACCGTGGTGTTGGGGCCATCGGGTTCGGGTAAGTCCACCCTGGCGCGAGCGATGCTGGGCATTTGGCCCGATTACCAGGGCAGCATCCTGCTGGATGACCAGTCGATCGCGCAGTGGACACGCGAGAGTTTGGGAGCGCATTTGGGTTATTTGCCGCAAGACATCGAGTTGTTCGACGGCACGATTGCTGAAAACATCGCCCGCATTGGTGAGGTGGATTCGGCCAAGGTGATCGAGGCGGCGCAAGCCGCCGGCTTGCACCAGATGATTTTGCGCTTCCCCAAGGGCTATGACACCCGGGTGGGACAGGCTGGCTCGTTCTTGTCGGGGGGGCAACGTCAGCGCATTGGCTTGGCCCGCGCTTTGTATGGCCAGCCTGTGCTGGTGGTGCTCGACGAGCCCAATGCCAACCTGGATGATGAAGGCGAAAACGCCTTGCTCAATGCGGTGTTGTTGCTCAAGCAGCAGGGCAAGACGGTCGTGCTGATCAGCCACCGACAGGGTGTGCTCAAAGTCGCTGATCGTCTGGTGATCCTGCACGACGGTCAATTGGTGGCCAGTGGTCCCCGGGACGGTGTGTTGGCCGCCCTGCAAAAACAACGCGAAGCTGCTGCGGCGGCTGCGCAAGCCCAGTCCGTGACCGCCTGAGCGGTCCATTCATCAGATTTTTGAGGTCCGTGATGTCGAATCAGAAAATGTCTTCTCTGCCCAGTGACGCGAATGTGGAGGATGCCCAGGTCAAAGGCATGAGCGAAGAGGCGGCTTTGCGCGCTTCTTCGGACACGCGCGGCATTGCCCGCAAGGGTTTGTGGGTGCTGGGTTTAGGTCTGGGGGGCTTTTTGCTCTGGGCTTCGCTGGCACCGCTGGACGAAGGGGTGCCCAGTGCCGGGGTGGTGGCCATCGACACCAAGCGCAAGGCGGTGCAGCACCTGATGGGCGGCATCGTCAAGGATGTGCTGGTGCGTGAAGGCGACCAGGTTAAGGAAGGCCAGGTGGTCATGCGTCTGGACGAGGCGGTGACCAAGGCCAACTACGAGTCGGTGCGCCAGCGTTATCTGGGTTTGAGTGCGATGCAAAGTCGTTTGCGTGCAGAGCAAACCGGTGCTGCAATGCCGCAGTTTGGTGACGAGGTGCTGTCGGTCGCGAAGACCGATCCCTACATCGCCCAGCAGGTGCACAACCAGCGCCAGTTGTTTGATTCACGTCGGCAGGCGCTGGCGGCTGACCTGGAGGTTTTGAAGGCGAGCATGGAGGGCGTCAAAGCCCAGCGCGAGGCGGCCCAGGCCATGCTGACCCAGCGCCAGAAACAGCTGGTTTTGTTGCAGGAAGAGCTGACCAATGTGCGTGAGTTGGTCAAGGACGGCTATGCGCCGCGCACCCGTCAGATGGAGCTGGAGCGCATGCAGGCCGATGCGCAGGCGTCGATGGCTGACCTGAATGGCAATATTTTGCGTTCGGGCAGTTCGCTGGCCGAGTTGACGCAGCGCAGTCTGGCGCGGCAGTCAGAGTACCGCAAAGAGGTGGAGTCCCAGCTCGCCGATGTCTCGCGAGAGGTGCAGGCTGATGCAGAAAAGTACACGGCACAAAAGGCGGATCTGCAGCGCGTGGACATTCGTGCGCCTTCGGATGGTCAGGTGGTGAGCCTGGCGGTGCAGACGGTGGGGGCCGTGGTACAGCCCGGACAAAAATTGATGGACATCGTCCCCAATGAGCAAACTTTGGTGCTGGAAGCGCGCATTGCCCCCCACCTGATTGACAAGGTGCATGCGGGTTTGACCGCTGACATCCGCTTTAATGCGTTTGCCCATTCGCCTCAACTGGTGGTGGATGGCAAGGTGCTGTCGGTCTCGGGTGACATGTTGACCGAGCCGTCCAATCCGCAAATCACTTACTTTCTGGCGCGTCTGCAAGTCACACCAGAGGGCATGAAGACCTTGGGCAAGCGTCAGATGCAGCCAGGCATGCCTGCCGAGATCGTGATCAAGACGGGTGGTCGTTCGATGCTGACCTATTTGCTCAATCCCTTGCTCAAGCGCATGGCCGGTTCGATGAAGGAAGAGTGATGAAACAGCGTTTGCGTACAACCTGTCTGGCCTCGGTGTTGTTCCTGGCAGCGTCCGCTGCAGGCAGCATGACTTTGCTGGAGGCGTATCAGTCGGCCCTGGAGCAGGATGCCAACATCCGATCGTCTCGCGCCGCGCTGGACGCCGGGCGCGAGCGTTTGCCGCAGGCGCGGGCGCAGTTGCTGCCCTCGATTCAGGCCAATGTGGGGCGCACCTACAACGATCTGGACACCACGGCTCCCAATATTCTGGGGGCCGCATCGACCACCAACAGCACCTATTACAGTTTTGGCAAGACGGTGTCGCTGCGTCAGCCGCTGTTCAGTCCGCAGCGGTATTTCCAGTATGAGCAGGCCAAGGACCAGGTGGCCGAAGCCGAGGCCACCCACCAGCGTGACTTGCAGGAGCTGGGTGTGCGCGTTGCCGGGGCGTACATGGAGGCTTTGTTGACCGAAGAGCAGCTGCAGCTGGTGTTGGCGCAAAAACGCCAATACACCACCATGGTGGATGCGGCGACCAAGGCATTGGCGGCAGGCACAGGCACCCGTACCGATGTGGACGATGCGCAGGCCAGACTGGACATGGCACTGGCACTGGAGTTGGAGGTGCGCCAGAGCAAGGATTACACACTTCGCCAGTTGGAGGTCATGGTCAATCAGCCGGTGTCCCGTTTGCATGCCTTGAGCTTGTCGGGTTTGGCCAGTTTGCCCACCGACCTGCCGCCTTTGTCGGTCTGGCTGGAGCAGGCGATGTCAGGCAGCCCTGAAATTCAGGCCTTGACCGCACGCGCTGCCGCAGCAGACAAGGAAATTTCCAAGGCCAAGTCGGGGCATGCGCCGCAACTCGAAGGTGTGGTGCAGTGGTCGGACAGCGGCAATGAAAACGTGACCCGTCTGAATTCGCGGTTTGTGAACAAATCAATGGGTGTGCAGTTGGTTGTCCCGATATTTCAGGGCGGCGGCGTGAGTGCGCAGGTGCGCCAGGCGGTGGCAGAAAAGACGCGGATAGAAGAGGCGCTGGAAGCGACGCGACGGGACCTGGGTTTGCGTGTTCACAAGGAGCACCGTGGCGTGACCGAGGGGGTCTTGAAGATCCGTGCGCTGGAGCAGGCGGTTCGTTCGGCGGAACAGTTGGTCAAATCCACCACCAAATCACGGCAAGCGGGTGTGCGCACCACGCTGGATGTGCTCAATGCCGAGCAGCAGCTGGCTCAGGCTTCGCGTGATTTGGTGCAAGTGCGCTACATGTACTTGATGGCGCGTTTGCGTTTGGCTTCTTTGACGGGCAAAGCCCCGCTGGAGTCGATCACCGAGGTGGCACAGGCTTTCTTGCCTTGAGGTGAGATGGATCGGAGTCTGCTCTGAGCGGCGTCATGGACGCCTTCAAGCGCGTGTGTTCAGCAGGATTTGGGCCAGTTCCGCAAAGCCTGCGCCCCGTTCACTGGGGGTGACGAAGCGCGGCGGGTGCGTCAGTTGTGCTTCAAAACGCCGGATGTTGGCCACACCCACGCTGTGCGCAAAGTGCTCAAACATCACCTGGTCGTTGGTGGAGTCGCCCACGTAGACCCATTGGTCCAGTTCTGCTTGCAGATCACGTCCCCACAGCTCGCGCACGATCCAGCGGGCTCCGGCGAACTTGTCGTGGTCGCCGTACCAGCCGTTGATGTGAATGCTGCTGACGGTGGCGGTCATGCCTTCGGTCCGCATGAGGCGCACGACCTCGTCAATGGCAGCCTGGGGCAAATGGGTGAACTCGCTGTGGTCAATCGCGATGTCGGTCTCGCGGCCTGCGCTGTCACGTGAGCGCTGCGCACCGGGCACGGTGCGCTCGATGTGCGCCAGCACCCGCTGCATGCGCTCAAAGTGGGCCAGGCGTGTGGCGGCATCTTGCTGGTAGCGCTTGGACAGGGGCTGCCCATCCTGATGCACCAGCGCCACCGCGCCGTTTTCGGCCACGATGGCGTCCACCGGCCAGCTTTGCGCAAAAGGCTCACTCCAACCCACAGGCCGCCCGGTGATGGGCACCACACGCAGGCCAGCAGCTTTCAGATCAGCCAGGGCCTGCAAGGCATCGGGCGTGATGGCCCCTTCGGTCGTCAGCGTGTCGTCGATGTCGGTGAAGACGCCGACGATGGGGCTTGGAGGCAGCCAGTCAGATAGAGGGTGCATCGGTGAAGCTTTGCTTGATTGAATTGGGATCTGACCCCAATTAACGCATCAGCCCGCGCTGCCCAGCGCCAGGCCCGCGTGCTCGCGCAGCGGGTGGAAGTGGATTTTGGGAAAGCGTTCCTGCGCCAGGCGCACGTCGTACGGGCTGGTGCACAAATACGCCAGCGTACCGGCGGCGTCCAGCGCCAGGCGCTGCGGGTAGGCGTTGGTGAACTCGCGCAGTTCGGCCGGGGTGTCGGCGGTGATCCAGCGCGCACCGGTGTACTGGCAGCCTTCCAGGCGTACATCGCAGTCGTATTCGGCTTTCAGGCGGTGCTGCACCACTTCAAACTGCAGCTGGCCCACCGCACCCAGCAGCATGGGGCCGCCGATTTCGGGTTTGAAGACCTGGATCGCACCTTCTTCGCCCAATTGGTCGAGGCCGGTTTGCAGCTGCTTGGTGCGCAGCGGGTTCTTCAGGATCACGGTCATGAAGAGTTCGGGCGCAAAGAAGGGCAGGCCGGTGTACATGAGGTTGACGCTGCCATCGGTGATGGTGTCACCCAGCTGCACGCCGCCGTGGGTGGGGAAGCCGACGATGTCACCCGCGTAGGCCTCTTCCACGGCCTCGCGGCGCTGGCTCATAAAGGTCACCACCGAGGTGGGGCGCAGTTCCTTGGCGGTGCGCATTACCTTGAGCTTCATGCCTGGGGTGTATTTGCCCGAGGCCATGCGCACGAAGGCGATGCGGTCGCGGTGGTTGGCGTCCATATTGGCCTGCACCT